>ERZ1107006.1023-NODE-1023-length-25539-cov-3.393188_pt1 | contig 25539 bp, 19 predicted proteins | sample MGYA00403696_ERZ1107006 | MGnify/ENA primary metagenome ERZ1107006 (study PRJEB35170, sample SAMEA104062441) | human gut metagenome | biome: human gut; feature: human-associated habitat; material: faeces | place: Denmark | collected 2012-08-13 ...
GCCGGTATGTGCTGATGGAAAACCCCATCAGCCCGCGGCAGGACGAGCCGCTGCCGCCCATTGGCGGCGACCCGCTGAACATGGAGCGGGATTTGCGGCGTGAGAAGTACGGAAGGAGCAAAGCATGGCGATGAACCCAACGAACGGCATGGCTGCTGGACAGCCGGGAACCGGGAACCCCTTTGCGGGGCGCAGCGGGCAGGTGCCCGCCGCGCAGGATGTGCAGGGCAGGCAGGCCCCGCGGGAGGAACAGGCGGCGCAGCCCATTGGCCCCAAACAGCTGAGCGAGGCGACGCAGGTGCTGCTGAAGTACAAGAGCGGCAAGGCGGCGCTGGACCGGCGCATTGTGGAGAACGAGCACTGGTACCGCCTGCACCGCGACACGGAGGACGGCAACTTTGCGGACAGCGGGTGGATGTTCAACAGCCTGGCGAACAAGCACGCCGACGCGATGGACAACTACCCGGAGCCCAACGTGCTGCCCCGCGCGCGGGATGATGCCGACACGGCCAAGGAGCTTTCGAGCATATTGCCGGTGGCGCTGGACCAGAACGAATACGAGCAGGTGTACAGCGACGCCTGGTGGTACAAGCTGAAGCACGGCACGGCGGTGAAGGGTGTGTTCTGGAACGGGGCCAAGGACGGGGGCCTGGGCGACATTGACCTGCGGCTGGTGGACCTGCTGAACCTGTACTGGGAGCCCGGCATTACCGACATACAGGCGAGCCGGAACGTGTTCCATGTGGAGCTGGTGGACAACGAGGTGATTTTGGAGCAGTGGCCGTTTGCCAAAAACCACCTGGGGCAGGGGCTGACGGCGCAGCGATACCAGTATGATGAGAGCATTGACACGAGCGACAAAAGCCTTGTTGTGGACTGGTATTACAAGCGGCGGGGCGTGCTGCATTACTGCAAGTATGTGGGCGAGTGTGTTTTGTATGCCAGCGAGAACGACGCGCAGTATGCCGAGCGGGGCTATTACGACCACGGCAAGTACCCGTTTGTGTTTGACGTGCTGTTCCCCATGGCGGGCAGCCCGGCGGGGTTTGGCATGATCGACGTGATGCAGAGCGCGCAGGCGGCCATTGACCGGCTGGACAAGGCCATTGTGCGCAATGCCGACATTGCCAGCCGGGTGCGGTACTTTGCCCGCGACACCGGCAGCGTGAACGAAACGGAATTTGCCGACCTGGACAAGGACTTTGTACACTGCGCCGGCGACGTGGGCGAGGACAGCCTGCGGCAGATTGTGGTGAACCCGCTGGCCGATATTTACGCGACGATTTTGAACAACAAGATCAGCGAGCTGAAGGAAACCAGCGGGAACCGGGATTACAGCCAGGGTGCGACGACCAGCGGCGTGACGGCGGCCAGCGCCATTGCGGCCCTGCAGGAAGCGGGCAGCAAGCTGAGCCGCGATATGCTGAAAAGCGCCTACCGTGCCTTTGTGCAGGAGTGCTATTTGTGCATTGACCTGATGCGGCAGTTTTACACCGCGCCGCGGTGCTTTAGGATCACGGGGGAAAGCGGCGCGCAGGCAGGGTTTGTGGACTTTGACAACCGGGGCCTGATGCCGCAGCCGCAGGGCGTGGAGTTTGGCGTGGCGCTGGGCGACTGGCTGCCGGTGTTTGACATTACGGTGGTGCCCGCCAAAAAGAGCACGTACAGCCGGTTGAGCCAGAACGAGCTGGCGAAGGAGCTGTACGGGCTGGGGCTGTTTAACCCGCAGCTGGCCGACCAGAGCCTTGCGGTGCTGGACATGATGGACTTTGACGGCAAGGACAAGGTGGTGGAGAAGATCAGCCAGAACCAGACGCTGTACACCCAGCTGATGGCGGCGCAGGCGCAGATGGCGCAGATGGCGGCGGTGATCGACGGGCTGACGGGCGGCAGCACGAACCTGACGGGCAACATGGCGGCCAGGACAGAGGCGACCGCCAACCAGGACAGCCCCAACAAGGCCGAGGCGAAAACGACCACGACCGACGCGGTGGGCGGCACCCTGGCGGGCGACAGCCTGGCCGTGCAGGCGCGCCGCCGCGCGCAGAACGCGGCTGACCCGAACAAGTGATCCGCGTTAGGGTGCGCTGTGGCCCCGGCGGCGCGGAGCTGACGGCACAGGGGCACGCGGGGTATGCCCCGGCGGGGCAGGACATTGTGTGCGCGGCGGTGAGCAGTGTTTTGTACACCCTGGCGGGGCTGCTGGACGCGAACGGGGAGCTGGAAGCGTTTGCGCAGGGCGAGGGCAGCACCCGCATTGCGGCGCGCGGGGAGCGCGGGACAAAAAGCGTGGCGCGCGCGGCGGAGATACTGCAGGGGCTGGCGGAGCAGTGGCCGGAGTGCCTGCGGGTGGAGGAAACGGCGTTTGAATGAGATGTTAAAGCGGGAAAGTTTTGGGGCAAGTGGGGGCGCGGAAGGGGCGCGCGGCGCGGTAGGATAAAGGCAGACGCGGGCCGTGTGCCCGGCCGGATACAATGACACATCGGAAAGACGAGGGCTTTGCATGATTTGCAACTGGAAACAGCAGTTTGACATCCAGCGCTTTGCCGAGGGCGGCGCTGCGGGCGGGGCGGCTGCGGCCGCCGGAAGCGCTGCCGACGCCGGGCAGCCGGGCGAAGGGGCCGGTGCGGGCGCACAGAGCGCGCCAAACGCGGCCCAGACGGGGCAGGACGCCACTGCCGGGGAAACGCCGCGCGACCTGAAAGCCGAGTTTGACGCCCTGGTGAAGGGCGAATACAAGGGCGAGTTTGACGCGCGGGTGCAGAAGATCATCAACCAGAGGTTTGCCAAGGCAAAGGCCGCCGAGGAAGCCAACGGCAAGATGCAGGCCGCCATGGACGTGCTGGCCCAGCGATACAGCCTGAAGGCCGACGATTACGACGGCATTGCGGCGGCGCTGAACGACGACCAGAAGCTGTACGAGGAGGCCGCGGGCGAGGCAGGCATGGACGTGAAGCAGTTCATGCGGGTGCAGCAGCTGGAGCGGGAGAACGCCCGTTACCAGCGCCAGCAGGCCGAGCTTGCCCAGCGCCGGCAGATGGACCAGGCGTACCAGCGCCTGATGCAGGAGGCCGACGGCGTGAAGGCGCAGTACCCGGCGTTTGACCTGAACGCCGAGATGCAGGACCCGGACTTTGTGCGGCTTTTGCGCGCGCAGGTGCCGCTGAAAACCATTTACGAGGTGCGCCACCAGGACGAGATTTTGGGCGGCGCAATGCAGTACACCGCGCAGAAGGTGGCCGCCAAGGTGGCCGCCGGCGTGAGCGCCAACAGGGGCCGCCCGGCGGAAAACGGCGCGGCGGCCAGCGGCGCCAGCGGGGCAAGGTTTGATGTGGAACATTCGACAAAGGAGCAGCGCATGGCGCTGATCCGGCGCGCGGCGAACGGAGAACGAATCGAGTTTTAAGGCCTGCCTGAAAGGCGGGCAGGAAGGAGGAAACCCATGATCTGCAACTGGAAACAGCATTTTGACATCCAGCGCTTTGCGGCTGCGGGCACCCAGACGACGGGCACCAGCACCCTGAGCGCCGAAATGAAAACATTTTACGACAAAACCCTGCTGGACAATGCCGAACCCCAGCTGGTACACGACCAGTTTGGGCAGGAGCGCAACATCCCGGCGCACGGCGGCAAGACGATCGAGTTCCGCAAATTTTCGAGCCTGGCGAAGGCCACGACCGCCCTGACCGAAGGTGTGACCCCGGACGGCAAGAGCCTGACCGTGACCAGCAAGACCGCCACGGTGGCGCAGTACGGCGACTACATTGTGCAGAGCGATATGCTGGAGCTTACCGCCATTGACAACACCATTGTGGAGGCGACGAGGCTTTTGGGCGACCAGGCGGGCCGCACCCTGGACACCGTGACCCGCGAGGTGCTGGCCGGCGGGACCAATGTGCTGTACTGCCCCAAGATTGCCACGGACGGCACCGAAACCGCCGTGACGGCCCGCGCCAGCCTGGACGCGACCTGCCTTTTGACCGTGAAGCAGGTGTTCCGCGCGGCGGCGATCTTGAAGGCCGCCAACGCGCCCAAGATCAACGGCGACTATGTAGCGATCATTCACCCGTATGTGGCCTATGACCTGATGATGGCCGCGGGCGACGCCTGGATGGACGTACACAAGTATGCCAGCCCGGAGAACATCTACAACGGCGAGATCGGCAAGCTGGGCGGCGTGCGCTTTGTGGAAACCACCGAGGCGAAGATCGTGTCGAACAAAGCGACCAGCCCCATCAACATTTTCTGCACCCTGTTTTTGGGCGCGGACGCCTACGGCAAGACCAAGGTGGAGGGCAGCGGCCTGGAAGTGATTGTGAAGCAGAAGGGCAGCAGCGGCAGCGCCGACCCGCTGAACCAGCGTTCCAGCGTGGGCTGGAAGGCAATCAAGTGCGCCGAGCGCCTGAGCGAGGAGTACATGGTGCGCGTGGAGAGCGGAAGCACCTGGAGCAGCCAGGCGGCGGTGAACTGATAACAGAAAGGACAAACAGCGATGAGCAGCGTGAAAAAAAGCATTGAAACGGCAGAAAGCGCACAGGCGGCCGGAGCCGGAACCGGCGAGGACGCCGTGCGCGAGGCACAGCGCGAGGCCATGGCCCCCGCCCGCGTGGCGGAGGAGGGCGACCCCAACATGACCGAGAAGGTGAAGATACGCCTGCCGGTGAACCGGGAAAACCCCGGCGACAACGAGGTTGTTGTGGGGCTGAACGGGCGCTTTTACAAGATCAGGCGCGGCGTGACGGTGGAGGTGCCGAGGGCCGTGGCGCTGATTTTGCAGCAGAGCGAGGAACAGGACGCCGCGACGCTGGAAATGATCGAAGCGATCCGGGACGGCAAACAGCACCAGGGCTGATGCCACAAGAGAACAACACCCTACACAGGGGCGACGGGGAGAAAAGCCCGCCGCCCCTGATTTTTGTAAGAAGAGGTGAAGAACATGACGATACGGCAGGCTTTGACACAGGTGGAGCAGGTAAAGCCGAACGCCGTGCCGGACGAGGTGCTGGTGCAGTGGCTGAACGAGGTGGACCAGACGATTTTTAAGGAGCTGGTGAAAACACACGAGTACGGCACAGAGCTTGTGTTTGGCGGGTACGACCGCACGGACGAGAGCGGCGCGGACAGTGTTGTGCTGCTGGCGCCGGAGCCGTACAGCCAGCTGTATGTGTATTACCTGTGCGCGCAGATTGACATGCAGAACCAGGAATTTGACCTGTACCAGAACAACGCCGCCCTGTACAACAAGGCATACAGCGACTATGCGAGCTATTACAACCGGAAGATCATGCCGGTGAGCGGGGCAAGGTTTAACGCCTGGGGGGTGAGGTGATGCGGCTGCCAAAGCTGGAGGGCAAAACGGGAAGCACCGAGCTGAACCGGCAATTTTTAGGATACCGCCATGTGGACGCACCGGACGAGGGCGCGTTTTACGAGATGGAAAACGTGACAAGCGAGCGCTACCCCCTGATGGCCCCGCGCAGCCCGCGCGCCAAACTGTATACCCTGCAAAACCCCGGCGGGCTGTGCGCCAAGACGGCGCTGGCATGGACAGAGAACGGGAAGCTGTATTACGGCGGCGAGGCCGTGGCCGATGTGAGTGAGGGCGAAAAAACCTTTGTGAGCATGGGGGCGTGGCTGATCGTGTTCCCGGACGGGGTGCGGTACAACACGGCGGACGGCACGGTGGATGCCATTGGGCAGAAGAATGTGACGGACGGGACTGTGAACTTTACCCTGTGCGAAGCGGACGGCACGGCGTACAGCGACTATACCGTGAGCGAAACCGAGCCGGAGGACACGACAAAATACTGGCTGTGTACCGGCAGCGACCCGCACTGCCTGAAAAAGTACAGCGCTGCCACAAAGCTGTGGAACACGATACCGACCACCTATGTGATGATAAGCGCCGCCGGCATTGGCAAGAACCTGGCGGAAGGCGACACCGTGACGGTGAGCGGGGTGCTGGACAGCGTGGGGGCCGACCTGAACGGCGAGATGCTGCTGCAGCAGGCGGCGGACGACGCGGTTGTGGTGGTGGGCTTTTTGGACGAAACGGCAAGCCAGACCGACGCGGTGACGCTGGAGCGAAAGGCCCCGAAGCTGGATTATGTGGTGGAGTGCAACAACCGGCTGTGGGGGTGCAGCAGCGAGGAAAACGAGATTTACGCCTGCAAGCTGGGCGACGCGACCAACTGGAACTGCTTTGCTGGGCTGGCGACCGACAGCTACACCGTGAGCGTGGGCAGCGACGGGCCGTTTACCGGCGCGGCAGTGCAGCTGGGGTATGTGCTGTTTTTTAAGGAGAACTGCCTGCACAAGGTATACGGCAGCAAGCCGAGCAACTTCCAGGTGAGCATGACGGCCTGCGAGGGGGTGCAGCCGGGCAGCGCCAAAAGCCTGTGCATGGTGGGCAGCACCCTGTATTACAAGGCCGACCACGGCGTGATGGCCTATGACGGCAGTGTGCCGGAAAGCGTGAGCGCGGCGCTGGGCGGCGTGTATTACCAAAACGCCGTGGCGGGCACCGAGCGCGGGCGGCTGTACCTGAGCATGCAGGACGCGGCGGAAAGCTGGCACCTGTTTGTGTACGACACGGAAACCGGCATTTGGTGCCGCGAGGACGCGGCCCACGCGGCGGCATTTGCGACGCTGAACGGGAACGCCTACATGCTGGACGCGGACGGGTGTGTTTGGAAGCTGACCCCGGCGGAAGGGGAAGCGACCGAGGGGCCGGTGCGCTGGATGGCCGAAACCGGGATGCTGGACCCGTATGTGCTGGATGCGCACTACACCAACCGGCTGCAAATCCGGCTGTGGCTGCCGGAGGGAAGCCGGTTTGCGGTGTGGGCGCAGTATGACGACGGGGACTGGCAGCGCGCGGCGGATTTTGCGGGCAGGCGGAGCCGGAGTGTGTTTTTGCCGGTGATCTTGCGCCGGTGCGACCATGTGCGGCTGCGGCTGTGCGGTGTGGGGCCGTGCAAGGTGTACGCCATGAGCCGGGTGACAGCGACGGGCAGCGAACGGCGCGAGCGGGACAGCCTGAACGGATGAGGAGGTGCGGGCAATGGCAAACCTGAGCCAGTTGCAGATGCCGAGCATTGACACGGGGCAGCTGAGCGGCAAGGACGGCAAAAAGATAAAAAGCTACCTGTTCCAGATACAGGAAATGCTGCGGTATGCCCTGAACGACATTGACGAGGACAATTTAAGCGAGGAGCTGCGCAGCAAAATTGAGAGCGGGGGCCTGAGCAGCGAAATCAGCCAGGCGCTGGATGCCATTACCCTGCGGGTGACGGGGCTGGACGATGCCCAGGCCGAGCTGAAGCTGACGGCGGAAGGGCTGACGAGCCAGGTGGAGGCACAGGGCGGGCGGATCAGCACGCTGGAACAGACGGCCACAAGCATTACGGCGCGGGTGGAAACCGCCGAGGGCGATATTACCACCCTGGAGCAGACGGCCACCAGCCTGACGGGGCGCATTGAGAGCGCCGAGGGCGACATTAACCCCCTGACGGCGACGGCGGACGGCCTGAGCACCCGTGTGGAGAGCGCGGAGGGCAACATTACCAGCCTGACGCAGACGGCGGAAGGGTTTGGCACCCGCATTGAAACGGCGGAGGGCGACATCAGCAGTTTGCAGCAGACGGCCAGCGGCCTGACGAGCCGCATAGAAACCGCCGAAGGTGATGTGACCGAATTGCAGCAGACAGCGGGGAGCCTGACGGGGCGCATTGAGAGCGCGGAGGGCGATATTACCACCCTGACGGCAACGGCCAACGGCCTGAGCACCCGTGTGGAGAGCGCCGAGGGCAACATTACCAGCCTGACGCAGACGGCGGACAGCCTGAAAACCCGTGTGGAGAGCGCGGAGGGCGACATTACCACCCTGACGGCGACGGCGGAGGGGCTGAAAACCCGTGTGACGGACGCGGAGGGCAACATTACCACCCTGACGGCAACGGCGAATGGCCTGACCACCCGCGTGGAGAGCGCGGAGGGCGATGTTACCACCATCAAGCAGTGGGCGGACAGCCTGACGCTGAGTGTGGCGAACGGGGACAGCAGCAGCACCATACGCCTGATGGCGGGCAGCACCGAGATTTCCAGCGGGAGCATTGGGTTTACCGGCGTGGTGACATTTTCGGATTTGAGTACCTGGAACCAGGACAAGACGATCATCAACGGCGGAAACATTACCACGGGGCAGATACACAACAGCGATTATTCGACGGTGTACGACCTGGACAACGCGTGGATACGGATGGGCGCGTCGGACGGGAACCGGGTGTACATCGACAAGAGCGGGATCCAGTGGTACGGGGGCACCGCCACCAGCAGCGGGATGTCGCAGGGGGTGATCCAGAACGGGCTGAAAACCACGACGGAGGGCGACACCACCATTTTCTGCGCGGACACCCGCTACCAGAAATACGGATGGTGGCACGACAGCAGCTTTCAGGGCATCACGATCGAGCAGGTGGACAACAGCGTGGGGTGCAGCGGAAAACTGGAGGTGAACCAGGGCATCCAGTGCCGTTCCCTGAGCGCGTGGGACGCCAAGAACCGCATTGTGCGCACCGATTTTGGAAACCTGGCCATCAACGCGGTGGAAAGCCCGGAGCCGATGTTCTGCGATGCGGGCAGCGGCGAGTGTGATGAAACCGGCCTTTGTTACATCGCAACCGAACCGCGCTACCGCGAGACCGTGAGCGAAACGCAGGATTTGCGCTGGGCGCTGACCCCGACGGGCGCAAGCGCCGCGCTGTGGGCAGAAAAAACGGCCTTTGGCGCAATCGTTCACGGCCCGGCGGGACAGTGCTTTGACTGGGTGTGCTGGGGCGTACAGCGCGGCTTTGAGGGCGTGTACGCTGACGTGAGCGATGCCAAGTACCCGGAGGAGGAGAACCGGGGCGCGGCCCTGCTGGACGCGGCGGAAACAGAAGCGGCGGTGAGTTTGCCACTGACGATAGAAGAAGCGAGTTGAAAGGAGATTTGACCATGAACAAAATCACAGGCTTTAGCGTGCTGACGACCGGCGAGGGGGAGCGGGTGACGCTCTCTTACAGCGTGCTGGACGCAGACGGCAACATTGTGAGCACCAACAACCGCAAGAACTACGTTGTACTGGACGAGGACGTGCTGACGGCGATCGCCGCCATCCGCACCGACGCGGCGGCGCATTTGGAGGGCTGAGATGAAGAGCATTGACAAGCGCGTGCGGGAGCTGCGCAGGGCGGTGGAGGGTGTGCTGAACACCTACGGCCTGCCCCTGAGCATTGACGAACTGGTGCTGGAGGGCCTGCTGAGCACGGTGCGGGCGCAGATGGAACGGGACAGTGACCCGGAGGAGGCTGAAAATGGCAAACCGAAGCAAAGTTGACCAGATCGAACGGGAGCGCCCCGGCGCATACACCCGAAGCGACCGGGTGACAAGCGCCGAGGCGGAGCGCAAGAACTACCAGACCACGCGGCCCAGTGAATACACCAAAAGCCAGGCGGTGCTGGACGCTGAGGCGGCGCTGAAGGATTACCAGGCGCAGCGGCCCGGCGATTACACCAAGAGCCAGGCGGTGCTGGATGCCGAGGCGGCGATCAAAAATTACCAGGCACAGAGGCCCGGCGACTATGAGAGCCAGTACGGCGCGCAGATCGACAGCCTGCTGGAGCAGATACAGAACCGGAAGGCGTTTGCCTATGATTTTAACGCCGACCCCTTGTACCAGCAGTACAAGAACCAGTACACCAAGCTGGGCAGCGACGCGGCGGCCAACGCGGCGGCGGACGCGGCAGCCCTGACGGGCGGCTACGGCAGCAGCTACACGGCCAGCGCTGCCGCGCAGGCCAACCAGCAGTACCTGACGCAGCTGAACAATGTGATCCCCGATTTGTACCAGGCGGCCTATGAACGGTACCAGGGCGAGGGGAACGACCTGTACAACCAGCTGAGCGCTTTGCAAAACCAGGATGAGATGCAGTACGGGCGCTGGCAGGACCGGTACGCGAACTGGGCGGATTACCTGGACTACCTGACGAACCGCGCGGACAGCGAATACCAGGCCGAGTACGGGCGATACCAGGACAAGTACAGCAACTGGGCCGACTACCTGGATTACCTGACCGACCGCGCCGACACGGCGTACAGCCAGGACTACGGCGAATACAGCGACAACTACAACCGCTGGCAGGATTACCTGGACTACCTGACGGAGCGCGAGGACACCGCCTACAACCAGGATTACGGCGAGTACAGCGACAATTACACCCGCTGGCAGCAGATGCTGGACTACTATTACGGCGATTACCGCGACATGGTGAGCGACGAGCAGTGGCAGCAGGAGTTTGCGGAGAGCCAGAGGCAGTTTAACGAGCAGCTGGCGTTTGACAAGCAGCAGTACGCGGACAGCCTGGCGGCCAGCGCGGCGAGCGCGGGCGGCAGCGGGAGTTCTGTGGGCAGGAGCAGTTCGAGAAGCAGCAGGAGCAGCAAGAGCAGCAGCGACGATACCGTGCAGTATTGGATCAGCAAGATTGACCCGATGGCGGGCAGCGGACAGAGCTATGATTCCAGCACCCGCGCAGGCAAGGTTGGCATTGCCAACATGATAAACAACGGCTACAAGAAAGGGAACCTGACCAAAGCACAGGCAAAGTCGATTGCCGCGCACTACGGAATTTCGATCGATTAAAGGAGAAAGCAATGAGCGTACATTTGAACCTGCGGAACGGAAAAATCAGGACAGACGACAAGGAGGACATTGTACAGACAGCGGCCCCGGCGGCGCAGGAAACGGCGGCACAGACAAGCGCCGATTACGAGCGGCAGGTACGCCTGAACCTGAAAAAAGGAACCGTAAGCTACGGCGGAAAAAGCTACGGCCTGAGCCATGAGGGAACGAGCAATGCCGGAAGCCAGGCTTTGCAGGAGCGAATTGACGCGAGAAGCCGGGAGCAAAAGGCGCGCACGGGCAATATCTGGCAGGCACAGAGCCAGACGGCGAACCGGCAAAGCACGGAAGCCCGGCAGGAAGAAACCGCCAGGCAGAAGGTGATCACCATGTTGGCAGCGGGGGCCGCGGGGCTGGGGAGCCGGAGCACGGGCAGCGCGCGCGGCACGGCAAGCAGCTATTTGCAGGGCGGCGGCAGCACGGGCGGCAGCGCCTACGCCGCCGCCCTGAGCGCCCCGGCGGGCCGCACACAGCGGTATGTGAGCGGGCGGGAACAGCTGGGGCAGGACATTTTGAACCTGAACCGGCGGCAGGATGCCGAACAGGCGCTTGGCAGCCGCGTGATGAGCGACACGGCGCGCACCGACACGCTGGAACAGGCGGCGCGGGACACCGTGATCGATGCCATGGTGCGGCAGGCGCAGGCGGGCGGGCAGACGCAGGCGGACAAGGCCCGCGCTTTTGACCAGGTGAACGCCTGGCTGGACGAAAACCCGGAAGCCAAGACGCTGTGGGACGCCGAGCGCGGCGCGGGGCGCGGCAACCCGGCGGCACAGCGCGCGGCGCAGAGGATACGCGCCGGGATGAGCGAGGAGGAGGAGCGCGCCTACGAGCAGGCCGGGGAGCTGTACGACAGTTACGGCAGCGCGTGGAGCGCGGCGCACCGGCTGGGCAGCGACGTGAAGGGCCTGGCACAGCAGGCGGCGGGCAGCTGGGCGACGCTGGCGGAAAGCATTGCCCCCGCCACCCGCGACGAGGCAGCCAACAACAGCGCCGAGCGGCATGCGCTGGCCGAACTGCGACGCCTGACCGACGAGGGCAAAGTGTTTGAAACCGACGAGAACGGGCAGATCCGCACCAGCGACGAGTACGAGGCGGCGCTGGCGCGCTACAACGCGGCGAAGGAGGCCGGGCCGCAGGACAACCAGAAAACCGTTTTGACCGATGAGAACAGCGCCGGGATGCGGCTGTACCACGAGGGCGGCGAGAACCTGGCCAAAGCGCAGGCAGGCCTTGGCAGCGCGGCGCGGTTTGGAGCGGACACAGCCAACGCCATTGCAGGCAATTTGCCCAACATGGCACTGGCGCTGATCCCCGGCGTGGGGCCGGCGGTGAGCCTGGGCGCGCTGGGGGCGCAGGCGGCCGGCGGGCGCATGGCCGAGCTGTACGACGAGGACACCGGCGCGGACGAAGCGCTGTGGCGCGGCCTGGTGAGCGGCGGCATTGAGGTGGGCACCGAGGTTTTGCCGGTGGGCAGCTGGGTGGAGATTGTGAACCGCGGCGGCAAGGGCCTGGTGCGCAACCTGCTGCAGCAGATGGGCGAGGAAGGCACCGAGGAAGCCGTGGGGTATGTGGTGAACTACCTGGCCGACGTGGCCGCCAAAGACCCGAACGCCGAGTTCAGCTGGGCGGAGCTTGCGCAGAATGCCGGGATGGGGGCCATCAGCGGCGGGTTCTACGGTGCGGCAGGCACAGGGCTGAACCTTGCTTTGAACCGCGCCAACACCCGAATGGCGGAGAACCTGGCAGGCGACGAGAACCAAGTGCAGCAGGCGAACACCCGCACGGCGCAGGCTGTGCGGGAGGCGGCGCTGACGCAGGCGCAGGATATGCAGCAGGCCGTCGCCGACCCGCTGGGAGCCGCCGCGCGGCTGGAGGAGGAAACCCGCCCCGGCAGCACGGCGGCAGAGGAAAAGTATGCCCCGCAGGCGGCCCAGAGCGCGCAGGAGAGCGCGCAAAACGCTGACGGGGAACTTGCCGCCCGGCAGGCGGAAAACGCCGCAAAGGCCGCCGCTGACGCGCTGGCGCAGGAGGAAGCGGCACAGGACGCCGACACCCTGACCAGGGAGGAAGCGGCACAGCGCGCCGATGCGCAGGCGGTGAGCGAGGCGGCGCTTGCGCAGGCCGCCGCCGAGCGGTACGCGCAGGAAAGCGCGCCGCAGGCGGACACGGTGGCACTGGAGCGGGGCACGGTGCGCCGGGAAACCGTGGAAGGAATACAGGCGTTTGCCGACGCGGAGGAAAGCTATACCCCTTACATGAAAAAGGCGCTGGTGGAGCGGTACAAGGGGCAAAGCCCGGCGGTGTATGTGCAGGAGATGCACAGCATGTATAACGCCGGGCGCGAGGGCGTTTTGAGCTTTGAGCAGGCGAAAAGCGCCAGCGCAGCGCGCGCCGCCGTGGTGCAGGACGACGCGGCGCTGTACACCGCGTACAGCCTGGGGCGCAACGCCGCCAGCGCCCTGACGGTGCAGCAGCCTGCCGCCGCCGTGACGGAACCGGAGGTGCGCTATGACGGCGTGCCGGCCGGCAGCGCGCAGGTGCCGGATGCCGTTTTGCAGGGCGTGGCGGAAAAGTTTGGCATGAATGTGGACGTGGTACGCCAGCTGACCGCCGACAACGGCGGGGAGGTGAACGGGTACTGGGCCGCCGGTGCGGCAGCCCTGACCGTGGGCGAAAACAGCGCCAACGCCTACCAGACGGTGCAGCACGAGCTGACCCACTGGATGGAGGGCGAGAACCCGGAGGGCTGGGCCAGGCTGCGCGCGCGGACGATGGCGTTTGCGGCAAGCGAATACGGGCTGGGCGGCGTGCAGCAGCACATTGGCCGGTACGAGAGCAGCTACGGCGACAGGACGCAGGCGGCGGACGAGTATGCCCGCGACCTGTTTGCCGGCATTATGAGCAGCGAGGAGAACACCCGCGCGTTTGTGGAATATGTGAGCGAGGACAGCGAAACGACGCGGGAGGAGAAGCGCAGCGTTTTGCAGGCTTTGCGCGAGATGCTGGACAAGATCGTGGGCAGCATCCGCAGCCTTTTGCGCGGCGGCGACGCGACGCTGGGCGCCGCAGACGGGCGGCGGCTTGCCGAGCGCGCCGAGAACGCCGAGAAAGCGCGCGCCGTGTGCGACGAGGCCCTGGCCGAGCTGGAAACCGCGCGCCGGAACGCCCGCGCGCGCCTGGAGGCCGCCGGACAGGCGGACAGCGATACAAAAAACGCCCCCGCGGCAAGCGAGGGCGTGAAGTACAGCATTAACCCGGAATTTGCACGGGAGCTTGACGAGTGGAACGACGGAGGAAGGGAGGAAAGAAAAACTTTTACGCTGGGCACCACCGGCGAAGCGCTGAAAAGCATTGGCGTGGCCGACAGAAGCATTGTGATGCTTAGCGGAAAGATACGGAAAATACTGCGCGACCACCCCAACATGACGCTGGATATGGTGAAGCAGATACCCGCCATGCTGGAAAACCCGGTGCTGGTACTGGAAAGCCAGGGCCAGAGTATGCGGCCCGGCACCAGGAAGAACAGCCGCATTGTGGTTGTGGGGAATGTGACAGATGCAAACGGAGCGCCCGTGCTGTGCGTGATGGACCTTGCGCCGGGAACCGGCACAGACCGAAAGCTGGGCTTGCAGGACTTTAACAAGGTGAGCAGCGCTTACCCGAAGGACGTGAACCCGCGCGGCTTTTTGGAAAAGAGCAATGTGCTGTACGCGGAGCCGGACATGGAAAAAACCGGTGCTGCCTTGAGCGCCTTCGGCTTCAAATTGGCCACGTCAGCGCCCGGCAGTACCGGTGTTATTGGCAGTATAACATACGAGAACGGGGACGTCAAGATTAAGGGCGTACCGTTTACGAAAATTTTTGGGAATGAAAATAAGACCAAAGAGTGGTTCCAAGTCCGCGGCAACCGCGTGCCTTTGGACGGAACCAGTTTTGGTCTTATTCGCAGTATACAGCTTGGGGACGCGGATGTCAAGTACAGTGAGAAGATCAGCGGCGCGGTGACACAGGAAGAACTGGAAAAAGCGCAGGCGGAGTACCGCGAAGCGGAACGCGCCCTGAAGGACAGCTGGGCGAGGGAAAAAGCGTGGCGGCAGCAGGACGAGGCCGAACATGGGCGGTTTTTGGCCCGCCTGATGCAGCACAAGCGCGCCGGGGACGCGGTGCAGTGGAAACAGAGCCAGGAATACCTGGAATACAAGGCGGCGGAAAACCGGTTTAAGGCCGAGCAGGACGCGCTGCTGGAACAGCGCGTCCTGGCACAGGAAGTGATCAAACAGGCCCGCGAGCAGGAGCAGGACAAGGCATGGCAGAAAAAGCAGGCCCAGCAGGCCGAGTACGACGCCGAGGTGCGGGAAAGCGGCATGAGCCGGGAGGATTACCACCGGGAACAGGCAGCGGACACCTACGGCACCACAAAGTGGTTTGAGAGCGCCGGGTACATTTTGCCGGACGGGCGAATGCTGGATTTCAGCGGAGGGAGCGACAAGAGCGTACGCGACCTTGACCACCGCGACATCCAAAGCGTTTACGGCCCGGCGGAGCTTGCGCGCGGGGCAGAACAGACGGATTACCTGAATGCCTTTATTGCCGAAGGCAATGTGCGGGTGATGGCGGAAAGCCCCGGCGTGGACGTGAGCGCCGAAACCGAGGTGAGCGACGCGCAGAAGGCGGCCATTGCCGAGATGGCCGACACGCTGGGCGCGGCAAAGCATGGGTTTAACCTGGACATCAGCCGCAAAGACGGCAGCACTGCCGCAACGCGCTGGTACGAAGGCCGGGTGCGCGGCAGCGAAGTGGTGCGCGACCTGGAAACATATTACCGCACAGGCAGCCTGCCGGAGCAAAGCGAACTGAACCGGTTCCGGTACAGCAAGAAGGTAGACGCCGAGAAACACCCGCAGAGAAGGAAAACGGGCGAAGAACAGGTGAGCTTTGAAACCCTGCGGGAACTGCCGGATATGGAGATCACCGAGGTGGAGGAAAACGACCTGGCCGACAAGCCCGTAAAGGAAATTTTGGATGCGGGCCTGGCGAGCACGCAGCGCATACCGGGCAAAAACAGCGGGAGCGTGGTAAACCGATACACGGGAGATACCATTGTTGTGACGAGGGCTGGGCTGCGGCACGGGCTTTTGAACGCGGCCCAGATACAAAAAAATGCCCCGTATGTGGGGCAGATCGGGCCGATTTTGGAGAACGCCGTAAAGGTGAACGAGCTGGAAGCGCGCGGCAAGGAGGTGCGAAGTGATTTGTACCTTGGGGCGGCACGCATGAGCGACGGCAGCCTGATGGGGGTCCGCTTTGTTGTAAATATGTACGAGGACGGCCAGAAGGTGCTGGATGCCGACAGCATGGAACCCTTGCGGGGAAGCCTGTACGCCCATACAGGCAGACAAATTAAAAATGGAACCGAATCCCTCAAGGGGCGAGAGGTCAGCACGAATGCCGTTGCTCTGTACGGTTCCAACATCAGTATAGAAGATTTTTTGGGCAGCGTCAAGGAGGAACTGGGCGAAAATTTATCTGCGAATGTAAAATATGCCTTTGGCATGGACACGGAAACAACGGCTGGCTTTGGCGAAGGACTGCGGTACAGCGCCCCGACGGAGGCGGACTATGACGACCTGCGGGCGCAGAACCGGGAGCTGGCGCAGAAAAACCTGTACATGGAACAGCAGATGGAGGTGCTGCGGCAGGAGTTTAAGGCATCGGGCGGGCACAGCGTAAGCCGGGCGAGCGCGCGGGGCATTGCCCAGCGCATTTTGAAGCTGACGGGCAGCAAGTACGGCGTGGACAGGCTGAGCGGCGATTTGTGGCGGGTGTTTAACGTGGAAGGCAACGGCGAGCCGACGCTGAACGCCGACGCGATGGACGCCCTGACCGACGTGATGCGCGGGGTGCTGAACGAGAGCGAGCAGAAAAACACCGAGCTGCGGGAATACTATAAACCGCTGCGCGAAACCCTGCGCGGCACGACGCTGGAGGTGCGCCGGGACAGCGCGGAGTTTGCCGAGCTGATGAACGCCTACGGCGACGGCAAAAACGGGCGGCAGTGGGGCAACGTGCGCAAGGCGCTGTTTGGCCGGCTGAACGTGCGGCTGACCGACGGGGCCGGAAACTGGGACACGATGCAGGCCGAGCTGGCCGAGAGCTGGCCGGGAACCTTTGACGCGGAGAACACCGACATTACCGCCTTTACCGACGCGGTGCTGGGGGTGTATGAGGCAAGCGTGCCGGTGGTGGAGAACCCGTATGGCATGGACATGGAAACACTGGCGCTTGACCTGGCCAACGAGGCGGTGGAGGGATACCTGAACAGCCCGACACGCCGCACCATGGCAGACCGCGCGGCGCAGGACGCGCAGAAGGCCGCGCGCGCCGAGTACCGCAAGGGGCGGCGGGACGCGCAGGCCGAGATGAAGGCCCTGTACGACCAGGCATACGCCAACCGGAAAGAGCGGTTTGACGCCATGCTGGAGGTTTACAAGCAGAAGGCACAGAACGCCAAGGACGACGCCGTGATGCGGGAGCGGATGCAAAAGCTGAAATGGGTGCAGACGCGGGACAAAAAGCTGGTGCGCCAGCAGGCGGAGTTTGCCACGCGGATGCAACGGCGCAACGACGGGCTTTTGTACCGCAAAAGCCGGGACAGTGCCCAGAAGCAGGTGCGCACCCTGGCGGCCTGGCTGCGGGAGCCGACGGACACCAAACATGTGCCCAAGAAGATGCGCACCGCCGTGCTGAACGTGCTGAACCTGTTTGACTGGAACACCAGCAACGCGGGCACGGCGACGGCGCAGCGGTGGCAGGAAACCATGAAGGACATTGCCCTGATGGCCAAGGACGCCGAGGCGCTGGAACACATGGGCGCAGGCGCGGGCGACTATGCCGATTTTGACCCCAGCCTGCCGGGATACATTGACACGCTGTTGCAGCAGACCGGCGGAAAGACGGGGATTGGGCAGTTCAGCGGCGAGCAGATGCGGCAGCTGGATGTGATTTTGAAAAGCATGACCAAGAGCATCACGCAGGCCAACAAGCTGCTGGCCGAGGGCAGCAGGGAAACCATTGCCGCCGCGGGCGACGCGAGTGTGGCCGAGATGGCCGCGCGGGAAAAGCAACAGGTAAAGAACAAAAACAACCTGTTGGGCAAGGCGGTGAAGGCCGCCGCCGACACCACGGCGGGCGACGCCCTGGGGCAGCTGCTTGGCGTGGATATGATGGACGCAGGGCGGTATTTTGCCGCCCTGGGCGACACGGCAGAGCAGATGTACCGGCCCATACGCGAAGGGTTTGACAAGCGGGCGTGGAAGCTGCGCGAAACGGTGGAGTGGACGCAGGCCCTGCTGAAAGACAAAACGGACGTGGACAAGTGGACGGGGCGCAAGGCCGAAAAGCGCAAATTTACCGTGACCGACGCGGCCAGCATGGCGGACACCGTGCTGGAGCTGACACCGGGGCAGGCCATGGAGCTGTACTGCCTGAGCCAGCGCGCGGCGGCGAAGGAGCATTTGATGATCGGCGGCATCCAGCTGAAGGACGCCAAGGGCAAGCCGGGGCGGCGGGTGAAGCTGACGCCGGGGCAGCTGGCGGAGATTACCGGCAGCCTGACGACCGAGCAGGTGCAGACGGCACGCGCCATGCAGGAATACCTGAGCACGACCGCGGCGGCGTGGGGCAACGAGGTGAGCAACACGCTGTACGGGTACGACAAATTTACCGAAACGCACTACTGGCCGATGAGCAGCAGCAACGACTTTACCGCCACAACGGCAGCCAGCAGCAGGCAGGCCGGGCTGAACGGCATTAAAAACCTTGGCATGACCAAGGCACTGGTGAAGGGCGCCAACAACCCGCTGGTGGTGGGCGACGCCTTTGACACGTTTTTTGGGCACACGACGGAGATGGCGACCTATTACGGGTGGTGCATCCCGTTAAGCGACATGATGAAGTGGTACAACTGGCGCGCGCCGGAAAGCGCCGTGAGTGTGAAGGAGGGCATTGACAACCTGCTGGGGCGCAAGGGCAAGGACTATTTTGAAACGCTGATGCGGGACATTAACGGCCAGGCGAGTACCGGATACAAGAGCGGCGGCGAGCGCCTGATGAACACCGCGACGCGCAACTGGAAGGTTGCCAAGGTGGGCGCGAACCTGCGCGTGGCGGTGCAGCAGCCGACGGCGTACTTCCGCGCGGGGGCGGAGATCGCACCCAAATACCTGCGGGGCGCTTTGGGGCGCGGCGCGGCCAACCTGGGCAAAGGGCTGGCGGCCAGGGCCAAGGGCCAGACCTTTGAGGGCGGCATGGCGAAAGCCGAAAAATACTGCGCCATTGCCTGGTGGAAAAGCCAAGGATATTTTGAAACCAACCTGGGCAAGGATGTGCGCGCCATGGCGCTGGACGAGGAAACGGCGCTTGAGCGGGTGCGGAGCGCCAGCACCGCGATGGCGGAGTGGGGCGACAAAACCACCTGGGGCGCTTTGTGGAACGCCTGCGAGCTGGAAACGCTGGACAAGCACCCGGAGCTTGAATATGACAGCGAAGAATTTAACCGGCAGTGCGCCGCGCGGCTGAGCGAGATTGTGGACAAGACGCAGGTGGTGGACAGCGTGCTGCACCGCAGCCAGATCATGCGGAGCACGGATGTGTGGACGAAGGTGCTGACAAACTTTATGGCGGAACCCATTAAAAGCTATGCCATGGTGGCCCAGGCGGCGGTGAACCTGGCGCAGAACCCGAAGGACAAGGCCGCGCGGGCAAGGTTTGCCCGTGTGGGCGTTACCTATGTGGCAACGGCGATGGCGACCGCCGCGGCCGCGGCCGCCGTGGACACCCTGCGGCACCCGCGCGGCGACGACGAGGACGACGACGAACGCCTGACGGCGGCGAGCCTGGCCAAGGTATATGCCCAGAACGTGCTGGAAAACTTTGCGGACGGGGTGAATTTGCCGGGGAACCTGCCGCTTTTGCAGGACATCATCGGGTTTATCACCGAGCGCGCGGACGGGAACGCGACCTATACCATAAAGCGCAACGACGTGGAGTGGATCGGCGACGTGATGGACGCGGTGAGTGTGTGGAACAAGTACCTGACGGGCAAAACAACGAGCCTGTACCAGGTGCTGTACCGCACGGCCAACGCGGTGAGCAATGTTACCGGCGTGGCGGTGAGCGCAGCCCTGCGCGACGTGAAGGGCGTATACGACACGCTGACCGGCCTTGCCGGCGCCGACGACCCGCTGGGGATGGACAAGGACCTGAACCGCATTGCCCTGGCGCTGGACGGCGGCGACGCTGACAAGGCGAGCCGGCTGTTTGCCGGGCAGGTGGATGCCAAGGTAAAGAGCGGCACCGACCCCGCCGACGCCGTGACCGCCGCCCGCAGCACCGTGACGAAGCTGTACAGCAAGGCGTACCAGCAGGCGGACAGCGAGGAACGCGCCGAGATGCTGGACGCCCTGATGGGGCTGGAATACGGCGGGGAGCGGGTGTACGATTTGGACACCGTGACCGGCTGGGGCGTGACGGTGGGCAGCGCCGACATTACGGCGGCGCTGGACACGGCGGACGCAGACGCGGTGCAGGAGATGATCGACGAGAGGGTACGGCAGCTGGAGCGGGCCGACGAGGAAGCGGCGGCGCAGGCAAGCCGGATGATGGAGGCCGGTACCCTGACCCGCGAGGAATATGACAGCGTGCTGGACAGCGCCAGGGACGCCAAGGAACTGCGCACAGCGATCCGCAGCGCCATAACAAAAGAGATGAAGCCGAGATACCAGGCGGCGGACACGGCCGGGCGGCAGGAGATTGCCGAGATGCTGTGCAGGCTGAAGGTGGACGGGCTGACGGTGTACGAGGCGGACGATTTTAAGAAATGGGAATGAAGCTCCTGAACCAATAACGCATAAAGATGCCCCCGGCGGGCCGTGTGAGAGCGGCAACCGGGGGCGTTTTGGATTTTACGGGACAAGTGGGGGCGCGCCCGGATACGGCGGCATGGCAAAATAAAGGCAGAAGCGGGCGCACCGGCGCAAAAGCCGGAAAAACAGCCCGGCAAGGAGGGTATGGTATGACCCAGGGAACGACCCCGACGCTGGTGTTTGAGCTGGACATAGAGCCGGGAACGCTGGTAAGCCTGTATTTGACGTTCCGGCAGGGATACGGGAGGGAAGTGACCCGGCGGGAGGACAGCATTACCGCCGACAATGACGCCAAGACCCTGACGGTGACGCTGACACAGGAAGAAACCTTAAAATTTGAGGAGGGCGGCAACGTGGAAATACAGCTGCGGGCCGTGACAACGACCGGCGCGGCGCTGGCCAGCAACATTGTGGCGCTGCCGGTGGAGCGGATACTGCTGGGCGGGGTGATCACATGAAGCTGAGTTTGCTGAACAGCAGTGAAACCGTGCAGATGAGCATGAGCGGCGGCGAGGCGGTAAGCCTGAGTTTGAAAACCGGCGCCGTGCAGACCGGCGGAAGCCTGAGCATTGGCCACGGCCTGAAATGGGAGAGCGGCGCTTTGTGTGTGGACTGCGCCGACGCTGTGGAAACCGACAATACCCTGCCCGTGACCAGCGCCGCCGTGGCGGTGGAGGTGGGCAACATCGCGGTGCTTCTGGGCACCATTTGAGGAGGATAGAACATGCCAGACACGACACAGACCAACATTGCGACCGAGATCACCCGCATCCAGAACGACCGCAACACCATACGCACCAAGCTGGTAGAACTGGGCATGGCGGAGAGCACGGCCAACCTGGACGCGCTGGCCACCGCCATCAGCGGAATCACCAACCAGGGCGCAGTGAGCGCGACGGTGCAGGAGGGCGACACCTACACCATTCCAAAGGGCTACCACAACGGCAGCGGCACGGTTTCCGGCGTTTCCGGCGGCGGCAATTACAACCTGCAAAGCAAGAAGGTGACGCCGACCAAGAGCCAGCAGAGCGTGACGCCGGACAGCGGCTATTATGGCCTGTCCGATGTGACGGTGGCGGCGATCCCGTCCAACTACCAGGACGTTTCGAGCGTGACGGCGACGGCGGCGGATGTGCTGTCCGGCAAGATCGTGGTGGACAGCACCGGCAAGACCCTGACTGGCACGATGGCCAACAACGGCGCTGTGACCAAGACGCTGGACACCACGACCACCAGCTACACCATCGCCAAGGGCTACCACAGCGGCAGCGGCAAGGTGAGCATTACCAAAGAGAGCAAGAGCGTGACGCCCACCAAGAGCGCCCAGACCGTGACCCCGACCAGCGGCAAGGTGCTTTCCAGCGTGAGCGTGGCGGCCATTCCCGCGCTGTATGTGGACACGACGGAGAGCACGACCGACGCGGCGAGCGCAGCCAACATCCTGAGCGGCAAAAAAGCCTGGGTGAACGGCAGCCAGGTGACGGGCACCATGGCCAACAACGGGGCCACCAGCCTGACCATTGACGGCCTGACGACCCTGAGCGTGGCTGTGCCCGCGGGGTACACGAGCGGCGGCACCGTGAGCCTGACGGATGATATTTACGACGCGCTGGCGGCGATCTGATGCTGCTGAAAGGAGAAGCGCATGGCGGACACGAACATTAAAACGCAGATCAGCCGCTTAAGCGGGGCGAAAAGCGACCTTGCCACGGCGATCACCGCCAAGGGCGTAACGGTGCCGGATGACACAACGCTGGACGGGTACGCCGCGCTGGTGGAGCAGATCGACACGGGGGTGGATACCAGCGATGCTACGGCGACAGCGAAAGATATTGCCAAGGGCAAAACTGCTTATGTGCAGGGCCAAAAAATCACGGGCAAGCTGTACGAGTATACTAAAGGGAAAACAAAAAACTACTTTACTACGGGCTCTGAAAATGTCACGTTTGAACGTGACAGCAATAGAGATTTAATCAACATAACAATCCCCTGGATGGGCAACGACGAGATCATGCGGATTGATAGCTATATAAAGCTTGGAGCCGATGCTACTCTTTTTGGCGACGCTACCGCTGCGGACGTGATTTCCGGCAAAACATTTACCAGCAAAGCCGGGCTGAAGCTCACCGGTACCAACACCAACGATGCCGATACCAGTGATGCCACTGCAACGGCGGATGACGTTGCCAAGGGCAAAACTGCTTATGTGCAGGGCCAAAAAATCACGGGCACTGTGGAGCCTGCCGAAAGCAATAACAACGTTGAGGCTTATGCCATTACGAACACCAACCCCAGCGTTAGTTTTAAGCGCACTGACGGGGCAATCAAAATTTGGGGCTACGGCACCATGACCAGTTCCGGCGGCTGGGGCCAGCAGACTACGAGCCTGGTCGCGTTTGAGGGCGACAAGTACCACAAGGGCGCTATATATGGCAGCCCAAGCAGTACCAGTTTGAGCCTAAGCATCAGCAACGGAAAACTGACTGGCCTGCCGAGTGGACTGACGGCGATCAACGCGATTGTAACAAGAGGTATATGATATGGCAACACAAGCAGACGGATTGACCAGCAGTGTGCCGGACCCGCTGAGCGAGGTTTTGGGCTGCGGGCTGGACAGCGGCGACGACAGGCGGCAGGCACAGGCCTATGCCGTGCAGGCTGCCAAGAGTGCCGTGCAGGCAGACGCGGACGCAAAAAGCGCGGGGAACGCAGCAGTACGCGCCGAAAGCTGGGCGGCGGGCGGAACAGGGACCCGAACCGGAGAGGATGCGGACAACGCCGAATACTATGCCGGGCAGGCCAAAACCAGCGCGACAGCCGCAGCGGCAGACAGGGCCGCCGCGGAAACAGCCAGCCAAACCGCCGTAAGCAAGGCGGAGGCGGCGGCAGCCAGCGCAGAAGCGGCAGCCAAAAGTGCCATTGAAGCAAAGCCGAGCGATGTGGCAACGCAAAGCACAAACGGCCTGATGAGCGCGGCGGACAAAACGAAGCTGGACGGCATTGCCGAAAACGCCAACAACTACACCCACCCCAGCTACACGGCAAGGGCCAGCGGGCTGTACAAGGTGACGGTGGACGGCACCGGCCATGTGAGCGCGGCGACGGCTGTGACCAAGAGCGACATTACGGCGCTGGGGATACCGATTGGAGAAGATCACGAAATAACCTTTTCAAACATTGCAACAGGCATAACTATACCGAACGGCATCGGAAAGGACAAGTGCTATTGCTATACAGTAGGAAAACTGGGATTTTTAAGTATAACATTTAAGACCGGAGATAGTACCAGCGGCACGGCTATTGCAGCAGGCAAAACACTTTTTTATGTGGAAGGGGTGCCAAAATCAATTCACACCAGCTATGGGAGCCAGAATGACGACGATGGGGATTTCATCGCCATCAGAAGCAGCGACGGGGAACAATATATACTTGAAGCAACTCATATCTCAACCGGCGCACTAATGATAAAAGCAAAAGAAGCTATCCCTGCCGGATACAGGTACAAAATCAATGTGGTGTTTGTTGAAGTATAAAATGTCTGAACGACAACGGAGGTGTAACCCCAATGAGATTACAAAACGGCGATGTACTGCTGGCCTGGCCGCTGGCACAGCACGTCATCACGGCCGGCTGGACGTACACCAGCGGCGCGGCACACAATGCCATTGACCTGCGCACCCAGAGCGGCACCAGTTGCGTGCGGCCGGTGTATGCCGCCGAGGACGGCACGGTAGACCAGGCGCAGACCTGGGACGGCAAGACCTGCACGGGGATGCAGAGCTACGGCAACATGGTGCGGCTGCGCCATGCCGATTACAACGGGAAAAAGCTGCAAACGCGGTACGCGCACCTGCTGAAGCGTGTTGTGGAGCTGGGCGACGCGGTAACGGAGGGCCAGCTGATCGGGTACAGCGGCGCAAGCGGCAACTGCTACGGCGCGCACCTGCATTTTGAGGTGCTGTACAAGGGCAGGCGGGTGAACCCGCTGAACTGGCTGGACGCTGACTTTACGCCCGCCAGCGCGGCGGTGCGCAGGCACCTGGGCAGCTATACCAGCGTTGCCCGCCCGGCGGATGCCGAACCCGCCGCGAATGCCCTGCAAACGGTGCAGGCCAACGGCCTGACGAACGCTGAGGCCATGAGCGTGTACAGCCTGGCGCTGGCGCTGGGCCTGGTGGGGCTGGGCCTGTACAGCGCCGAGTACGCCGACGCGGCGCACACAAAGCAGAACCTGCGCATTGGCCCGGTGAGCGCCGGGGACGCCAAGGCGCTGATGGACAAGCTGACCGAGCTGGGGGCCGCGGACAAGGCCGCCAGTACGGCAGCATAAGAAGGAGGGAACAGGCATGACAAAGCTGTTTATCAGCCAGCCGATGCGCGGGCGCAGGATGGCCGACATTGTGCGGGAGCGCAAAACGCTGGTGGCCGACGCGGCGGTGGCGCTGCAGGAGGACGAGATCGCGGTGCTGGACACCCTGTTTGACGACACCGATGCCACGCCGCTGGCCCTGCTGGCGCGGGCGCTGGGGAAGCTGGCCGAAGCGGACGCGGTGATTTTTGCGCCCGGCTGGGAAACGGCGCGCGGGTGCCGCATGGAGCACCTGGCGGCGGAAGAATACGGGATCCGGATCGTGGAGGGGTAGAAAAAATGGAAGAGCAAAATATGTTTTTGTGGATCAAGGCGGCGGTGACGGCGCTGTGCGCGGCGTTTTCGGCGGCCTTTGGCTGGCTGGGGTGGCTGGTGCTGGCCTGGGCTGTGTGCATGGTGATCGATTGGATCAGTGGCAGCGCGGCTGCGGCGTCCAAAGGCGAGTGGTCAAGCGCTGTGGCGCGCGCAGGCATCTGGCACAAGGCCGGGATGGTGGTCGTTGTGCTGGTGTGCGCCCTGACCG
>ERZ1107006.1050-NODE-1050-length-25019-cov-5.278401_pt1 | contig 25019 bp, 17 predicted proteins | sample MGYA00403696_ERZ1107006 | MGnify/ENA primary metagenome ERZ1107006 (study PRJEB35170, sample SAMEA104062441) | human gut metagenome | biome: human gut; feature: human-associated habitat; material: faeces | place: Denmark | collected 2012-08-13 ...
ATGAAAGGAACCAATCTAATCTATGAGTAAGCAAAACGCCGCGGGTGCGGCTCCCCAGGAAAACAAGATGGGCATTCTGCCGGTAGGCAAGCTGCTGGCCGGTATGGCGGTGCCCATGATGATCTCCATGCTGGTGCAGGCGCTGTACAACATCGTGGACAGCGTGTTCGTCTCCCGGCTCAGCGAGAACGCCTTCAACGCCGTGGGTCTGGCGTTCCCCCTCCAGAGCCTGATGATCGCCGTGGGCGCGGGCACTGCCGTGGGCATCAACGCCCTGCTTTCCCGCTCTCTGGGTGAGAAAAAGCAGGAGATGGCGGACCGGGCTGCCGGCGTGGGTATCTTCCTGCTGCCCATTTGCAGCTATCTTGTCTTTGCCTTCATCGGCCTGTTCCTCTCCCGGCCCTTCTTCGTGGCGCAGGCCAAGGCAGTGCCGGAGATCGTGGAATACGGCGTGCAGTACACCCGGATCTGCTTAGGCCTTTCCGTGGGTATTTTCAGCCAGTTCTGCTTTGAGCGGCTGCTGCAATCCACCGGCCGTACCAGTCTGGCCATGTGCACCCAGCTGTTGGGCGCCATCATCAACATCGTCATGGACCCCATTCTGATCTTTGGACTGTGCGGCGCACCCCGGATGGGGGTGGCCGGCGCTGCTGTGGCCACCGTTGTTGGACAGATCGTGGCGGCGATCGTGGGCCTAATCGTGAATATCAAGTACAACCACGACATTCACATCCGCCGGGAGAACATCCGCTGGGACCCCATCGTGGCCAAGGAGATCTACCGGGTGGGTGTGCCCTCCATCATCATGCAGTCCATCAGTTCTGTGATGACCTTCGGCATGAACAAGATCCTCTTCGTCTTTACCCCCACCGCCACCGCCGTGTTCGGCGCGTATTTCAAGATTCAGAGCTTCGTATTCATGCCTATTTTCGGTCTGAACAACGGCATGGTGCCCATTATCTCCTATAACTACGGCGCTGCCCGACCCCAGCGGGTGTGGAAGACTGTGCGGCTCTCCACCATCACCGCCATGGTCATCATGGTCCTTGGCTTTGCCATTTTCCAGCTGTTCCCCTCCACGTTGCTGGGCCTGTTCGACGCATCGGAGACCATGCTGGCCATCGGCGATCCCGCTCTTCGGATCATCAGCTTCTCCTTCCTGCTGGCCGGTTTCTGCATCATTGCAGGCTCTGTGTTCCAGGCCATTGGCAACCCCATCTACAGCCTCATCGTCTCCGTGTGCCGCCAGCTGGTGGTGCTGCTGCCGGTGGCGTGGCTGCTGTCCCGGACGGGGCAATTGGAACTGGTGTGGTGGGCCTTCCCCATTGCGGAGGTCATGTCCTTCACCCTCAGCGTCATTTTCCTGCGCCGCACCGTCAAGTCCGCCAATGCGGTCATGACTTCCAGCGCGGACTGACCGCATGCCTGATTTAAAAGTACACCCCGTTCTTCTGAAAAAGCGGAAGAACGGGGTATATTTTTGCGCATAAAACTGCATGCATGAGCAGCGCACCGCGAACATGCACAAATGCCAGTGCATGAAGTTTTCGTGCATCATTCCCGGTTGCCCTGCGGGGGCGAGGAAATGGCACATTTCTTATTTTACTGTGCTTTTGCATAGCGAAATCCCCCGGAAGAGACCTTCCGGGGGAGAGATGTATGTAGGATTTCAGGACAGGAGCATTTTGTCATTGGCCTCGTCAGAGCCGCTGGCGCGGCTGAACAGGGCCAGCAGGTCGGGGACCGTCAGCTTCTTCTTGTCCTCACCGGAGATATCCACCACCACCCGGCCGGCATCCATCATAATGAGCCGGTTGCCGTGGGCGATGGCGTCCTTCATGTTGTGGGTGATCATGAGGGTGGTGAGGTTGTTCTCCTGCACGATCTGGTCGGACAGAGCCAGCACCTTGTCAGCGGTCTTGGGGTCCAAAGCGGCAGTGTGCTCGTCCAACAGCAGCAGCTTGGGCTGCTTCAGGGAGGCCATCAGCAGCGTCAGCGCCTGACGCTGACCGCCGGAGAGCAGGCCCACCTTGGCGGTAAGGCGGTCCTCAAGCCCCAGATCCAGCGTTTTCAGCAGTTCCCTGTAATCTGCCCGCTCCAAGGCGGTGATGCCCCACTTCAACCCCCGGGGCTGGCCCCGGCGGGCTGCCAGCGCCAGATTTTCCTCGATCTGCATGGTGGGCGCGGTGCCCATCATGGGGTCCTGAAACACCCGCCCCAGAAATGCTGCCCGCTTGTGCTCCGGCAGCTTGGTAACGTCCTGCCCGTCAATGGTGATGGTGCCGGAATCCACCTGAAACACGCCTGCGATGGCGTTCAGCATGGTGGACTTGCCCGCACCGTTGCCGCCGATAACGGTGACAAAATCCCCGTCATTCAGCGTCAGGTTCAGATGGTTCAAAGCTACCTTAGCGTTGATGGTATTGGGATTAAACGTCTTGCAGATATCCTTCAACTCAAGCATGGACGGAACCTCCCTTCTTGGTGTGGATGTGGCCCTTCCAGTAGGGAATCGCCAGGAACACGGCCACGATCAGGGCGGACACCAGCTTCAGATCGTTGGTGTTCAGACCCAGCTGCAAAACGATTTGCAGAACGATGTAGTAGATGACGGCACCGATGGAGACCGCCAGCAGCTTCAAAGCGAAGTTGATGAATACCTTGCCGAAGGCCACTTCGCCGATGATAACGGCGGCCAGACCAATGACGATAGCGCCCCGGCCCATGTTGATGTCGGAGGAACCCTGAAACTGGGCCAGCAGACCGCCGGACAGGGCTACCAGACCGTTGGACACCATCAGGCCCAGCACCACGTTAGCGTTGGTATTGATGCCCTGAGCCCGGGCCATGTTGGGGTTTGCGCCGGTGGCACGGAGGGAGCAGCCCTTTTCCGTGCCGAAAAACCAGTACAAAACGGCAATGAGCACCACCGTGAATACCACCAGCAGAGGCAGGGGGTTATCCAGACTCACCGAACGCACATACCGCTGGGATACCAGCAGATCATACTTATCCACGCCTACTGCCTGATTGGCCTTGCTGCCCATGATCCGCAGGTTGATGGAATACAGGGACAACTGGGTCAGAATACCGGCGAGAATGGCGGGGATGCCGCATTTCGTGTGGAACAGGCCGGTGACAAAGCCGGCCAGCATACCAGCCAGAAAGGCGCACAGCAACGCGGCCCAAGCGTTCAGACCTGCCCGGATCAGCATGACGGCCACGGCACCGCCGGTGGCCAGAGATCCGTCCACCGTCAGATCAGCTACATCCAGAATACGGAAGGTGATGTAGACGCCGATGGCCATCAGGCCCCAGATCAGGCCCTGGGCCACAGCGCCCGGCAGCGCATTGAGAAGGGAGGATAGAAAACTCATACCGTTTCTCCTTGTTCACAGCGGGAGGAGGGGATTGCCCCCTCCCGCCAGATTTTCGTTATAGGATCGCGTTTGTTTTGGATCAGCCCTCAATGGCCTCATAGCCGTCCAGAGGCTGGATGCCCAGCTCCTCGCAGATGGTGGGGTTGTACTTGGGGGTGGCGTCGGTGTATTCGATGGGCATGGTGGAGATATCCGCCTCGCCGGTGAGGATCTTGGCAGCCATCTTGCCGGTGGTCACGCCCAGATCATAGTAGCTGATGGACAGGGTAGCCACGCCGCAGCCGGAGCAGATACCCTCCTCGCCGCAGATAGCGGGAACACCGGCGGGCACCAGGATGTTGGCGATGGCCTCGGTGTTGGAGGCGGCGGTGTTATCGGTGGGGAGATAGACCACATCCGCGTAGTCAGCGGCAGACTGGATCACGGACGCCACGTCATTGGAGTCGGTGAAGGCAAATTCCTTGGTCTCAATGCCCTTGTTGGCCAGGCAGGTCGCCACTTCCTGGATCTGGTAGCTGGAGTTGGGCTCGGCGGAGCAGAACAGCAGGGCCACCTTCTGGGCCTCGGGGAACCACTCGGTGATCATGTCGGCCTGCTTGCTCAGGTCGGCCAGGTCGGAGGTGCCGGAGATGTTGCCGCCTACGGTGCCGTCGAAATCGTCAAGATCCAGGGCCACGCCGTAAGCGGTGATGGAGGTGCCCAGAATGGGAATGTCGGCAGTCGCGGAAGCGGCGGCGGTCAGGGCGGCGGTGGCGTTGGCCATGATCAGGTCCACGCCCTCGGAAACAAAGCCGTTGACGATCGTGCCGCAGTTGTTGGCCTCGCCGGAGGCGTTCTTGTTTTCAAACTCCACCTGGCCGGGGAGGGCTTCATTCAGAGCGTCGATAAAACCCTGGGTTGCAGCGTCCAACGCAGGGTGCTGCACCAGCTGGCAGATGCCGACCGTATAGGTGGCGCCCTCGGCGGAGGAATTGTCAGAACTGGCAGAGGAATTGTCAGAGCCGGTGGAGGGTGTCTCCGTCTTGGAGCCGCCGCAGGAGGCAAGGGACAGCGTCATGGCCGCAGCCAGAACAAGAGCGAGCAATTTCTTTTTCATAGTGATCTTCTCCTTTTGTCCGTATCCGGACGAATTCATAAAGTTGGATGCCTTCCAAAAAACAAGGGGGGCTCTGTCCGTGGAACAGAGCCCCCTCGCGTTTAACGAGTTGCAAGCCTTATGCCCGGCAGAATGCCTGTTCCGTTTCTGCATTATGAAAGAAGCCCGCAAAATAGCGTGCGTAGCGGTAAATATAGGTAAACATTCCGAAACGCATTGTGAACTCCTTTCTGCCGCACTGAGCTTTGTGATGTTATTACCATACAGCTTTAAACGATTAAAGTCAACTGTGATTTTCTACAAAATGCGGTGAGATTAAATCCGAACTGACGAGCCGCTTTGACAATTTTGTGAAATTCTGCTACACTGCTCATCACAGAGGGCCGATTACACCTGATATGCTGCGGCTCTCAGAAAAAGAGGATCTGTTATGAACCATTTCAAAAAAATCGCCGGTGTGCTGGAGGCCCACGGCCTGGACGCCGTGCTGCTGACCTGCGAGGCCAACCGTTTTTACGCCTCCGGCTTTCACTCCTCCGGGACGGACGGTGTGGCCATCGTCACTCGAAACCGCAGCTATTATTTCACCGACAGTCGGTATACGGAAGCTGCTGCGCGCTATGTACAGGGTGCGGAGATCCGGCAAACGGACCGGGAACATCCCTACTCCGCCCTCATCAACGAGGTCATCGCGAAGGAACACATCACCCGCATGGGGTATGAGGATGAATATATGACGGCGGCGGATTTTCACCGCTTTTCGGAGAAGCTCCACTGCGAGCTGGTCCCCGCCACGGAGCTTTTGTGGACGCTGCGGGCCGTCAAGGATCAGGCGGAGCTGGATTGTATGATCCAGGCTCAGCGGATCGCGGAAAAAGCGCTGGCGGACATTCTCGGCGAGATCCGTCCCGGCGTTACGGAAAAGGAAATTGCCGCACTGCTGCTCTATAAAATGCTGCACTACGGCGCGGAGGACAAGTCCTTTGATCCCATCGTGGTCTCCGGCCCCAACGGCAGCCTGCCCCACGGTGTTCCCAGTGAGAAGCCCATTCAGGCCGGGGAGTTCGTCACCATGGACTTCGGCTGCAAATTCGGCGGCTATTGCTCGGATATGACCCGCACAGTGGCCGTTGGTCATGTGACGGAGGAGATGGAGACTGTTTACAACACGGTCCTCAAGGCCCAGCTGGCCGGAATCGCCGCGGCAAAGGCCGACGTCACCGGCGCAGCGGTGGACGGCGCCGCCCGACAGGTCATCGCGGACGCCGGATACGGTCCCTATTTTGGCCACAGCTTTGGCCACAGCGTCGGCGTGGAGATCCATGAAAATCCCAATGCTACGCCGTCCAACAGCAAGCCGCTGCCTGCCGGCGCTGTCATCAGCGCGGAGCCGGGGATCTATCTGCCAGGGAAGCTGGGCGTTCGCATTGAGGATGTGATCGTCATCACAGAACAGGGCTGTCAGGACATTACGCTGGCACCCAAGGAGCTTCTGATCCTGTAAATGGTCCGAAACTATACAAAATGGGTTGTGAGACTGTACTTTCGCACGGTCCATTTGGTGAAAGGCACTGTTGACAATTTCACGCCGGACTCTCATAATCATGAGAGAAACAGAATTTAGAAACGATCCGAAAGGAACTGTGGAATGGACAAAGTTTACATTACCGGCCATCGCAACCCGGATACCGACTCCATCGTATCCGCCATGGCCTACGCCGCACTGAAAAATGCTCTGGGGCAGCGGCAGTACTGCGCCGCCCGTCTGGGCCAGATCAGCGATGAGACGAAAGCCGTCCTGGACAAATTCGGTGCCCAGCCGCCGGAGCTGATCAACAACGTTCGGACGCAGGTCCGGGACCTGGACTTCGATACGCCGCCCACCCTGTCTCCCGCCGCTACCATCAGCCGGGCCTGGCAGATGATGCAGGCGGACCGGATCTCCGTACTGCCTGTGGCCAATGAGGACGGTACGCTTTACGGTATGCTTTCCGCCGGTGACGTGGCCAGCTACGATATGCTGGCTGTCCGCAATTCCACGGTCAAGAACGTGCCGGTCTATAACCTGCTCTCCGTTTTGGAGGGAAAGGTCCTCAACGAGGGCGGCCAGATCCGGGATGAGATCTCCGGCGAGGTCACCATCGCCCTGCCTGCGGGACGGGAAAACCTGCTGTTTTCCTCTCCGGACAGCATCGTGGTCTGCGGCGATCAGCCGGACATGATCAAGCGGGCACTGGAGCTGCGGGTCACCTGCGTCATCGTCTGCCAGGCGGAGGTCAGCCGGGAGCTGCTGGAGCTGGACACCGATACCTGCATCATCTCCACGCCTTATGACGCGTACCGGGCAGTCCACCTGATCTGCCATTCTCTGCCCATTGAGCGCATCTGCAAGAGCCACGATCTGGTTTCCTTCCATCTGGACGATTATATCGATGACGTGCGCAATACCGTGCTGGAAAGCCGATTCCGGGCTTACCCCATTCTGGATGAAAATGAGCACGTGGTGGGAACCCTGTCCCGATTCCATCTGCTGCGTCCCCGGCGCAAGCAGGTAATCCTGGTGGACCACAACGAAAAGGCCCAGTCTGTGCCCGGCCTGGATCAGGCGGACATCCTGGAGATCGTGGACCACCACCGTCTGGCGGATATTGAGACCAACAATCCTATTTACGTCCGGAATGAGCCGGTGGGCAGTTCTACCACCATCGTTGCGGATATGTATCAGGAAAAGGGGCTGATGCCCTCTGCTAAAATGGCGGGCCTCATGGCTGCCGCCATCGTGTCGGATACGGTCATGTTCAAATCTCCCACCTGCACCCAGCGGGATATCGACATTGCCAACCGGATGTCCCGTATTGCCAATGTCTCTCTGGAAGAGCTGGGGCAGACCATTTTCTCCGCCGCTACCGGTGAGGATAAGAGCGCTGAGTCCATTATCCGCACCGACTACAAGGAATTTCACATTGGCGGTCACAATCTGGCGGTGAGCCAGATCACCTGTCTGGATTCCGATCGTCTTATGGCCCGGAAAGAGGAATTCCTCGCCACGATGGAGACCATCCGTAAGAAGAACGGTCTGGACATTGTGCTGCTGATGATCACGGACGTATTGGTGGAAGGCTCCTACCTGCTGTATTCCGGAGATACGGAAACCATCCGGCAGGCCTTCAACATCACCGGCGAGGAAAAGAACAGCGTGTTCCTGCCCAAGATCATGAGCCGGAAAAAGCAAATTATCCCGTCCCTCTCCGCCCTGTGGGGCTGAGAAACGCCGAATACAGACAAAACACCTCCGTATGGATTTCCATGCGGAGGTGTTTTTGCGCGCTGAGCTGCCGAAATAGCGAGAAATAGCAAAAAGGCCCCCGGCGTGTCTTGTAAGACACGCCGGGGGCAAAGTCCTTCTTATCAGACTTACTTCATCAGTCCGCACACCAGATCCGTGTAGCCAGAGGGATCGTCCAGCGGCAGTCCTGCGATCAGCAGCGCCTGATCGTACAGCAGCTTGGCGTAGATCTTGGCCTTCTCCGGGTCGGCGGTCACGGCGTTCTCCAGAGCGGTGAAGGCCGGGTGCTCCGTGTTCAACTCCAGAATCCGCTGGGCCTTGATGCTGCTGTCAGGCTGCATGAGCTGGAAATACTTCTCCATCTCAAAGCTCAGGCCCTCGCCGGCGGTGAGACATACAGGGTGCGATTTCAGCCGTGTGGAGGGTTTCACCTCTGCCACCGCATCACCAAGCGTCTCCTTCACGAAGGCAAACACATCCTTATGGGTGTCGGCCTCCTCCTTGGCCTTTTCCTGAGCGGACTCGTCGGATGCACCGTCCATGGCGGAGCGGAACTCCTTGTCCTTGTAGCTCCGCAGGGTCTGGGCCACGAACTCGTCCACTTCCTCTGTGAAGTAGAGGATTTCCGTGCCCTGATCCTTCAAAGCCTCCAGCTGAGGCAGCTTGTCAATCTTGTCCACGGTGTCACCGGCGGCATAATAGATGACCTTCTGATCCTCCTTCATCCGGGAGACGTACTCATCCAGCGTCACCAGCTTCTTCTCCGTGGAGGACCAGAACAGCAGCAGATCCTGCAGCAGGTCCTTATGGATGCCGTACTCGCTGACCACGCCGTATTTCAATTGGCGGCCGAAGTTCTTCCAGAAGGTTTCATAAGCCTCACGCTCGTCCCTGAGCATCTTGGCCAGTTCGCTCTTGATCTTCTTTTCCAGATTTCCGGCGATGACCTTCAGCTGGCGGTCATGCTGCAAAAGCTCCCGGGAGATGTTCAGGCTCAGATCCGGGGAATCCACCACGCCCCGGACGAACCGGAAGTGCTCCGGCAGCAGATCCGGGCACTTGTCCATAATGAGAACGCCGCTGGAATAGAGCTGCAAGCCCTTTTCGTATTCCTTGGTGTAGAAGTCGAAGGGGGTGGCGCCGGGGATGAACAGCAAGGCCTTGTAGGTCACGGCACCCTCAGCGGACACGGTGATGACCCGCTGGGGGTCCGCGAAATCGTGGAACTTCTCCCGATAGAACTCGTTATATTCCTCCGGCTTCACGTCGGCCTTTTTCCGCTGCCAGATGGGGACCATGGAATTCAGGGTCTCCATCTCCACATAGGGTACCTCGTCCGGCTTGTCGGACATGCAGGAGGCCACCTTTTTCGTTTTCGTGACCGCCATGCGGATGGGGAAGCGGATGTAGTCGGAATACTTTTTGATCAGCTCCCGGAGCTTCCATTCTTCCAAAAACTCGCTGTAATGTTCGTCCTCGGTATCATCCTTCAGGTGCATGATGACCTCAGTGCCCGCATCGGACTTATCACATTCCGTGACGGTGTAGCCGTCGGCCCCTGAGGACTGCCACTGATAGGCGGTGTCACTGCCGAATTTCCGGGTGCGGACCGTCACCTGATCGCAGACCATGAAGGCGGAGTAGAAGCCCACGCCGAACTGGCCGATGACATCGGTGTCCTTGGCGTCATCTCCCACCTCCTGCTTGAACTTGTAGGAGCCGGAGGAGGCGATGACGCCCAGGTTGTTCTCCAGGTCCTCCTTGTCCATGCCGATGCCGTTGTCCGCCACGGTGATGGTCCGGGCGTCCTTGTCCACGCTCAGTTCGATCTTGAAGTCCTTCCGGGTCAGCTTCACGCTGTCATCCGTCAGAGCCTGATAGCACAGCTTGTCGCAGGCGTCGCTGGCGTTGGAGATGATCTCCCGCAGGAAGATCTCCTTGTGGGTGTAGATGGAGTTGATCATCAGGTCCAGCAGCCGTTTGGACTCCGCTTTGAATTGTTTCTTTGCCATAAACCAAACACTTCCTTTGTGTATTTTCATATCGTATGTCATTTTAACACGGAATGACTTGGAAAGAAATTACTTTTTTGTAAACTCCGCTGCTAAACCGTTGCCTTTCTCTGACCTATCCGCTAAAATATGTAAGGTAAAAACAGTTACGGTTCCGCGGGAGCCGACGGAAAGAGGCAGCAGGCGTATGTTCTATAAATTCAGATGCGCGGTGGCGCGGTTCATGTACGGCCGGAACGGCATGGATCAGATGAATCAGGCGCTCCTTCGGAGCTACCTGGTGATTCTGGTGGCCCAGTTGATTTTCAGCCTTCTGCGGCTATGGATCCCCGCCCAGATCTGCGAATCCCTCCTTTGGGTGCTGATGGTGTTTATTCTGTTCCGGATGTTCTCCAAAAACCTGACCAAGCGCCGGGCGGAGAACCAGAAGTTTATGGGCTGGATCTGGAAGGCCCGGAACAACGCCGCCGGGGCCAAGGCCCGCCGGGCGGATAAGGAGCACAAGTACTTCACCTGCAGATGCGGCGCCATCTGCCGGGTGCCGGTTGGGAAGGGGAAGATCGTTATCACCTGTCCCAAATGCGGAGCGAAGATCGAAGCGAAAAGCTGATACAAAAGAGCGGTTCCGGAAGTTCCGGAACCGCTTTTTCCATATATTCGCGGTGGGTCTAACCCACGTCCGCGTATTTCAGCTTGTAATAGCTCCAGCAGCGCCACTTGCGGACGGCGTCTTTTAATTCCATGGACGATTCATCCGTCTGCTCGTTCAAAATTCGCTGGGGCAGTACGGAGCCGTCCGCCAGGATATAGGTTTTCTTCTGCACCACCGGTGCGATCCGCCGGAGGGAGGAGAGAAAGTCGAACCACGGACTTTCCCCGGCGCGGCCGGTGAGGTCCAGCAGGACGCTGCCTAAAAAGGAAGCAGAGAGAACGCCGTCCTCCGGCAGGTCCAGCGCGGCCACGGCCTCGTTCCAGTTCAGCGTGTCTGCGGCGGCATCGTTGGCCCAGAGCACATAGGGGGTCTTGTAAGAGCAGAGAATGTCCTCCCGCTCGTTTTCCGGAATGGACACCTCAGATTCCAACTCCGCATAGCCCTTCTGGTTGTCCCCCAGATAGGGGAGGTGGTCGCCGTAGAACACCAGCACCACAGGCTCCTCCCGCTCTGCGAAGTAAGCCGTCAGCCGGCCCAGCATGGCGTCGGCATCACGGACGCCTTCGGTGTAGACCTCCAGCATGGAGCGGGTCTCCGGGGAGATGTCCGCCGTGGTGGAGACCGGGGGGAACACATAGCCCTCGCCGTACTTGTCGGCGGTGTAGCTCATGTGGTTCTGGATGGTGGTGGTGTAGTTGAACAGGGGACGGCCCTCGCTGACCGCCGTTTCAAATTCTTCCTCGATCAGACCAGCCATGTAGTCATCCGTGACCCAGCGGCCCTTGTATTCTAAATTTTTCATGTCCTTGGCGAATACCTCGTGCTCCGCCCCCAGCCAGCGGTAGACGTTCTCGCGGTTATAGAACCAGGCGTCGCCGGGATGGTAGAAGGAGGTGCGGTAGCCGTCCGCCCCGAACACCCGGAACAAGCTGCCCAGATTCCGGTTCACCACCCGCATGGCGGAGGTGGCGGTGACGGACAGTGCGTTGGTCTGCATTCCCGTCAGCGCATCGAACTCCGTATTGGCGGTGCCTCCGGCGAAGCCGGGGACCACGATGTGACCGGAAAGGGCGTGGGGGTCCTTCTGCAAAGCGTGGAGGTTGGGCAGGGGATCGGTTTCCTCCGTCCAGTTGAACATGGGCTGGTCGGTGAGATCGGAAAACGCCTCGTTCATCACGAGGATTACGCTGACGTCCTTGCCAAGCCCCGTCTGCCCGCCAGTCTCCCAACCGGCGGCCTCAGACTTGGAAAAGCCCTCCGGCTTGTCCACCGGATAGGTGGTGAACTGATGGCAGAAGCAGTAGGGGAAACCGAGCTCGTTGAATACCGAGGGGACATAGTAGGCGTTACTGACCCGGAAAGAATTGTAGAGGGTATTGCTGGCGTACACCGTGAAAATCAGCGCAGTCAGAACGCCAAAACTGAGGACCGCGCCCACGATCCGCTCCGGCCAGCAGCGGCCGGGGAACACGGCCACGGCGTCCCGTTTTGTCAGCTTGGCCTTCAGTGCGGCGAAGGACACCGGACGGCTGGGGAACAGGACCCCAAGGCCGATAAGCAGCACGGTGGTCAGCGCCACCACGGCGATGGCCTTCACCGGATAGCGGATGTCATAGGACTGGATGGCGCTGCCTACCTCCCGCAGAAGGGAGAAGTCCCGGGGGAACACCGGCTCATCCCGGACCTCGATTTTGACCCGGTTGGCAAGGGACAGCGCGCAGACGAAGAAATTCACCAGCGCCCCGCTGTAAAAGACATTCCGGAACAGGAAGGCGAAGGCCAGCAGCAAAAGTCCGATGGGGAGAGCGTTCAAAACAATCAGCAGGGGCTGGGCCTTGAACCCTGCCAGCACCGTCCGCAGGGCGTTTGGCTGGCACCACAGGGCCAGTAAAGTAATACAGCCTGCCAGCAAAACGGCGGCCAGCAGACTCCCCCAGAGGGGCAGTTCTCTTTTATAGATCCGCTTTTCTTTCAAAACGTAAAGTCCTTTCATACCAGAATACCTCTATTATATGGATTTGCCCGGAATTTGCAAGTATTCCCGAAATTTTGCGAGCTTTGCAAAGCGGAAAGAAAACCGGGATTCCCCAAAAAACTTGCGGAATTACAATACAAAATGTCGATTTGAAAACAAAAAATACGAATCGTATTGAAAACGCGGCCGATTTGCCAATGGCTTGCACGGTGACAAATATAAGAAGCGCATGCAAGAAGAAAAGCACGTTTCCTCGTCAAAAGGAAACGTGCTTTTTGAATATCAGTAGATCAGAAGGTCACAACCTCGTTGGCGGGCTTTTCGCAGGGCTTGATGGAGATGATGTGCATCACCGGACCCTTGCCCTTGTAGGCGGAGTGATTTTCCAAAGCCATGCGTGCCTCGACTTCCACCCAGTCCCGGTTCTTGTACTTATTCAGATCCACGCCCTTGGCCACCAGACCCAAGAACTGCACGTCATTTTCGCAGCAGACCATGGCGAACCGTCCGGGGCAGTGGGTACCGGGATACTTCTTGGAGTGGCACATGAGCAGCTTCATGTGAACGGTTTTCCCTGCCCAGCGGTCAGGGTAATCCATCACGTCCACATACCAGACACCGTAGTCATCGTCCGGAATGTTGATCACCGGCTGGTCCAGATCAAAGGGGCAGACCTCACCGTTGTTGTAGTCCTCGCTGTTGCCGTTCAGATCTTCCAGATAGATGTCCGCCCGGCGGTTCACCATCCGCAGATTCCGCTTCCGCAGCGCGGCCTTCAGCTCATCGGTGCAGCGGTTGAACACTAGCAGGTCGGCGTTGGTGATCTTTTCCATCATGATCTGGCCCATGTTCTTGGCATAGGTCTCAAAGGTATTGGCGTCCACAAAGGTCATCACCTGATAGAGGACCCAGTTGGCGGGCAGCACCTCCCGGTACAGCCGCTCCATGGACCACATACCGTTGTACTCAATGAGGACCTGCTTGGGTTTGTACTGCTTTTCCCATTCCTTGCACTGGGAACAGGTGAGAGCGGTCTCCTCGTCCGCCGTGACCACAGTCACGTTGTCCAGAGCCTTCTGTTCGTATTCCAGCTCGCCCTCCTCGCAGCAGATCAGGAGGGTTTTGTCCTCACGGGCAAAGCCGTCCTCCAGAATGCCGTTGATAAAATCCGTTTTGCCGCCGTCCAAAAACCCGGCGATGAGATATACAGGAATATCAGCCATGAATTTTTTCGCTTACAGGCCGAACAGCTCTGCCAGCTTTTCCTCCTTCAGATTGGAACCGATGACGCACAGGCGGCCGGTGTAGTCGGGATGGCCCGCCCGGATCTCATGCTCCTCCGGCACATAGTCGAACTCGATCCATGCGCCGTCGGTGCCATTCACGATGCCCTTGGCCCGGAGAATGGCGCCGTAGTCGCCCGAATCCAGCGCCGTCAGAATACGGTCGATGTCCGCCTGCGTATACACCTTGGGTGTTTCCTTACCCCAGGAGGTGAACACCTCATCGGCGTGGTGATGATGGTGATGGTCATGGCAGGAGCAGTTGGGGTCATCGCACTCGTCATGGTCATGATGATGCTCGTGTTCATGCTCATGGCCGCAGCACTCGTCATGGTCATGGTGATGCTCGAGGTCATGCTCGTGCTCATGGTCATGGTCATGATGGTGATGTTCATGCTCATGCTCCTCGTGCTCATGGTCATGGTGGTGGCAGGAGCAGTTGGGATCGTCGCACTCCTCGCCGTCATGATGATGGTGATGGTGCTCGTGCTCATCGGCCTCATGTTCGGCCCGCATCTTCTCCAGCAGTTCATCGGCCAGAGAGACCTTTTCGATGGCGGAGAGGATGGCCTTGCCATTCAGCTCATCCCAAGGGGTAGTGATGATGGCGGCATCGGCGTTTTTCTCCCGGAGCATGGACACGGCGGCCTCCAGCTTCTCCTGCGTCATCTTCTGAGTCCGGGAGAGGATGATGGTGCCGGCGGCCTCGATCTGGTTGTTGTAGAACTCACCGAAGTTCTTCATATAGACCTTCACCTTGGTGGCGTCCGCCACGGTGACAAAGCTGTTGAGCTTCATCTCGGGAACGTCCTTTACGGTGTTCTCCACCGCCACGATCACGTCGCTGAGCTTGCCAACGCCGGAGGGCTCAATGAGGATGCGGTCGGGGTGGAACTGAGACTCCACGTCCTTCAAAGCCTTGTTGAAGTCGCCCACCAGAGAACAACAGATGCAGCCGGCGGACATCTCGGAGATCTGGATGCCGGATTCCTTCAGGAAGCCGCCGTCAATGTTGATCTCGCCAAATTCGTTTTCGATCAGCACCAGCTTTTCGCCCTTGTAGGCCTCCGCCAGCAGCTTTTTGATGAGTGTGGTCTTACCGGCACCCAGGAAGCCGGAGACGATGTCGATTTTTGTCATGGTATCAGTCCTTTTCAAAAATTTTATACCACGATTATCATACCACGAAATCACAAAAATGCAACGCCGTCACAGAAAATTTACAGCTCCAGCGGCACAAAAAAGCATTTTTGCACCACTGGAGCCATTTTCAGAACCTTTGCGGTTTCGGAGACATTCTTCCTTACCGGTTTCCTACTCGCTTTACTTTTCTGATGGTTGCCATTTTTACCGGTCCTTTCTCCTGCATTCCCCGGCGATCTCACCGGAGAGCAGCAGCAGACAGACGAGGTTCGGAAAGGCCATCAGTGCGTTGGCAAGATCCGCCAGCTGAAGGACCGTGGCCATAGGGATCACCGCCCCGGCAAAAACCGCCAGTCCGTACAGCACCCGGCAGGGCCGTACCGCCTCCGGTCCCAGCAGGTATGATGCCGTTGTCTCTGCCTGAACCGCACAGCCCAGCACGGAGGTAAAGGCAAACAGCCCTAACGCCACGCCGATGAGCCACGGGGTCAGCGGCCCCAGCACCGTTTCAAAGGCCCGGAGGGTCAGCGCCGCGCCGGTGAGGGGGTGCCCATTGCCATCCGCCGCTCCCAGCGTGCCGGAGCAGCAGATGGCGAGACCGGTAACGGTGCAGATCACCATGGTGTCGAAAAACACGCCGGTCATGCTGATGAGCCCCTGCTTTACCGGATCCTCCGTGTCAGCGCAGGCGGCGGTGATGGCGGCGGAACCTAACCCCGCCTCGTTGGAAAAAACGCTCCGGGCAACACCCCAGCGGAGGGCCTCCCGGCGGGTGACGATCCCCAAGGCCCCGCCCAGCGCGGCTTCCGGCGCCACTGCGCACCGGAGCATCAGGGCCACCGCCTCCGGCAGGCGGCGGAGGTTTCCCAGGATCACCGCCAGTCCGCCGCCCAAATACAGCAGCGCCATCACCGGTACCAGCACCGTAGAAATATCAGCGATGCGGCGGATGCCGCCCAATAAGATCGTCAGAGTCAGCGCCGCCGTCACCAGTCCTACCCGCCAGCGGGGCAGGGTGAAGGCGGCGGAGAAGGTGTCCGCCAAGGCCCCGGACTGGGCCATCGCCCCCATAGCAAAGGCCATCAGCAGGGCGAACAAAGCGTAAGAGCGGCCCAAAACCGCCCCAGCCGGCCCCAGCCGCATTTCCATCACCGCCATAGGCCCACCCCAACGGGTGCCGTCCCGGCGGACATGGCGGTATTTCACCGCCAGCATGCACTCAGCGAACTTGGCTGCCAGTCCCAGCAACGCCGCCAGCTCCATCCATACCAGCGCCCCCGGCCCGCCGGATACCAGCGCCGCCGCCACGCCCACGATGTTGCCGGTGCCCACCGTGGAGGCCAGCGCCGTCATCAGGGAGCCGAAGGGGGACACACCGCCCCGGCCCTTCCGCCGGGCCTCCCGCCCTAAAGACAAGGTCAGTGCCCGCCCTAAATTCCGCTGGGGAAAGCCTCCTGTCCGCAGGGTCAGCCACACCCCGGTGCCCAAAATCAGCGTCAGTGTCCCCGGTCCCCACAGGAGGGTATTCAGCACTTCCAGCATCCCATCGCCCCTCTCGGGACAGTCTATGCAGGATTTTGCTCGTCAAGACGCGCCGGGGGTGGTTTGTCCGAAAAAAGAGCCGGCAGCCTTTTGGCCGCCGGCTCCCTTGATGATTTGAATTTTACATGGAAAAAAATTATTTTGCCTGCTTCATGGAAAGGCTGATGCGCTTTTTCTTCTCGTCCACCTCCAGAACGACCACTTTCACAACATCCCCCACGGACACCGCCTCGGAGGGGTGCCGGATGAATTTGTCACACCCCTGCGAGATGTGCACCAGACCGTCCTGATGGACGCCGATGTCCACGAACACGCCGAAGTCGATGACGTTCCGCACAGTGCCGGTGAGCACCATGCCGGGCTTCAGGTCCTTCATTTCCAGCACGTCGGTGCGGAGAATGGGCTTGGGCAGCTCGTCCCGGACGTCACGCCCCGGTTTCAGCAGCTCGGATACGATGTCCCGCAGGGTGGGAACGCCCACGCCGATCTCCTCCGCCGCCTTTTCCTCTCCGTAAGCGCCGAGGCGGGCGGGAAGGTCGGAAATGGCTCCATTCTTCACATCTGCTAAGGTGTGGCCCGTCAGCTCCAACAGGGCCTTGGCCGCGTCATAGGATTCCGGGTGGACGGCGGTGTTGTCCAATACGCTTTTGCTTTCCGGCACCCGCAAAAAGCCCGCGCACTGCTGGAAGGCCTTGGGCCCCAGCTTGGGAACCTTTTTGATCTGGGCGCGGGAGGTGAACGCGCCGTTTTCCTCCCGATAGATTACCACGTTTTTCGCTGTGGTGCCGTTCAGTCCCGCCACCCGCTGCAAAAGGGACGGCGACGCCGTGTTGATGTCCACGCCCACGGCGTTGACGCAGTCCTCCACCACGCCGTTCAGGGCCTCGTCCAGCTGCTTCTGGGGCATGTCATGCTGATACTGGCCCACGCCGATGGCCTTGGGGTCGATCTTCACCAGTTCCGCCAGGGGGTCCTGCAGCCGCCGGGCGATGGAAACGGCGGAGCGGAGGTTCACATCGTACTGGGGGAATTCCTCGGCGGCCAGCTTGCTGGCGGAATAGACGGAGGCCCCTGCCTCACTTACGATCATATAGCTGACGTGGGCGCCGGCCTCATTCACCTGCCGGATCAGCTCCACCGCCATCTGCTCCGTTTCCCGGCTGGCGGTGCCGTTGCCGATGGCGATGTGCTCCACGCCGTGCTTGGCGATCAACTTGCTGAGGGCGGCAATGGCCTCCTTTTTCTGCCGTTCGCCGTAGGTGGGATAGACCACGGCGGTATCCAGCACCTTGCCGGTGCCGTCCACCACCGCAACTTTACAGCCCATGCGGTAGCCGGGGTCCAGACCCATGGTGACCTTGCCTTTCACCGGCGGCTGCATCAGAAGGGGCTTCAGATTCAGGGCGAACTGGCCGATGGCGCCCTCGTCAGCCCGGTCCGTCAGCGCTGCCCGCATTTCTCGTTCCAAAGAGGGGTAAATGAGGCGGTCATAGGCATCTTCGGCGGCGTCTTTCACAAATTCCATGGCGGCGGAGCCGGGCTTTACCACCGCGCGCCGCAGCAGCGGCAGCGCCAGCTCCCGGTCCAGCAGGACAGTGACCTTCAGCTTTTCCTCTTTTTCACCCCGGTTGATGGCGAGGATCTGGTGGCCCTGCAAGTGGCTGAGGGACTGCTCAAAATCGTAGTACAGGCGGTAAACGCTGTCCTCCTCCGTGGCGGCGAGGGAACGCAGAGTACCCCGCCGCTCCAGCAGCTCCCGCAGGCTCTTGCGGACGGCCGCATCGTCGCTGATCCACTCGGCGATGATGTCATTGGCTCCTTGCAGAGCGTCCGCCGCCGTCTCCACGCCCTTGTCCGGGTCGATGAAGTCCTGGGCAGCTTCCTCCGGCCGGGGGCAGTTTCGCTCCTGGGCAAACAGCAGCTGTGCCAGGGGTTCCAGCCCCTTTTCCCGGGCTACGGTGGCGCGGGTGCGGCGCTTTTGCTTGTAGGGGCGGTAGAGATCATCCACCTCTGCCAAGGTCTGGGCGCTGTCGATGGCGGCGGCCAATTCCTCCGTCAGCTTGCCCTGCTCCTCGATGGACTTTTTCACCGTATCCCGGCGTTCCTCCAACCCGCGGAGGTATTGGAGCCGTTCCTCCAGCGTCCGGAGGGAGGTGTCATCCATAGCGCCATGAAGCTCCTTGCGGTAGCGGGCAATGAAGGGGATCGTGTTGCCCTCGTCCAGCAGCCGGACCACGTTTTCCACATGCCGGGGGTCCTTATTCAGCTCCTGCGCCAGCGTTTGAATCATATCCATGCTTGTTGCATCCTTTCGTTGAAAAGCCACCGCCGCGACGGCGGTGGCTTTTGGCTGTTTGAAATTTCCCTTCTCAGGCCCGCTTGAAGAGCTTTTCCAGCTCGTATTTCGTGACCTTCACCACTACGGGCCGTCCGTGGGGGCAGTACCGGACCTCCCCGCTCTGCACCTTTTCCACCAAGATCTTCAACTCGGCGGGATCGCTGGTCCAGCCGCCCTTGATGGCGGCCTTGCAGGCCATGGTGTGCAGCAGCGCCTCCCGCTTTTCGTCCAGATTCCGGCCTGTGCGGAGATTCTGTGCAAATTCCTCCAGCGTGGCGGCGGTGTCCGCCGCGTCCAAATCCGCCGGGACCTCCCGCACCAGAATTGCGCCGTCACCAAAATCCTCACAGCCGAAGCCGAACTGTTCCAGCAGCTCCAGATTGTCCAGCAGCAGGGCGGCGTCCTCCTTGCCGGGTTCCACGGCGATGGGCTGCAAAAGGGTCTGCCGCATGGGCGGCTCCTTGGAGGTCATCAGCCGGTCAAAGTTCATCCGCTCATGGGCGGCGTGCTTGTCGATGAGCCAGAGGGTCTCCGCGTCATCCTCGCAGATGATGTAAGTATTCAGGACTTCCCCGGCGATACGCCACGGGGCTGCCTCCGGCAGCACTGTTTCCTGCCCCGGCAGTTCCATGGCAGTCTGCTGGGCCGGGACGGCGGGAATGGCCGGAACAAAGGGCTTAGGGGCCGGAGCGGGTTCCACCGTCTTTTCCGGCACGGGAACCACCGGCTCCGCAGACTTGGCGGTCACGGAGGCGGGGGCCTTTCCCAGGGCGCTGGCAGGCGCTGCCTTGACAGTATCCCGAGGCGGCCAGATGGGCGGAACGCTGTCGGCCACCTTGACGGTAGAGCTCCATTCCGTGTTCCAGGAGGGCTTGACAGGCGCAGCCGGTGACACCGGCTGCGGACGGAAAGCGGGTTGGGCCGCCTTGGGTGGCTGGGCCGGAGCGGGGGATTTTACAATGGTAGGTGCAGCGGCGGGTTTCGTCCCCTGTTCCCGGTACGCCTTGGCGTCCATGGACTGAAAAAAGTCCTGCCGGGGATTTTGGGTCTCTCGGACCGGCGGGGGAGCCGGCTTCGTCACAGCCCCACCGCGAGCATCCAACGCGTCCATGACCGTGTGGAACACAGCATCAAATACGTCATGCTCCTTGGCAAATTTCACTTGGGTCTTGGCGGGATGGACGTTCACGTCCACCGCCGTCACCGGCAGCAGCACCTCCAGCACACAGCCGGGGAACCGGCCCTTGAGAAGCTGATTCCGGTAGCCTTCCTCTAAAGCAGCGGTCAGAAGCTGGGACTTGATGAACCGGCCATTGACGAAAAACACCTGCATGGAGCGGGAACCGCGGCCATTGACGGGGGCGGTCACAAAGCCCCGCACCTCGATGTCTCCACCCCGGCCCTGCACCGGAACCAGCGTTTTGGCGAATTCCCGGCCCAAGGCGGCGTACACGGCGGATTCCAGCTTGCCGTCTCCGGGGGTATGAAGGGACTCCTGCCCGTCCTTGATGAACTTGAAGGAAACGTCCGGGTGACTCAGCGCCAGATGCTGCATCAGCCCCGCCACGGCGGCGGTCTCGGCACTGTCCTTCTTCATGAATTTCAGCCGGGCAGGGGTGTTGTAAAAGAGGTCCGACACCCGGATGGTGGTGCCCTCCGGGGCGCCCTCCTCCCGGACAGGCTCCATGTGTCCGCCCTCACCATGGATGGCGGAACCCGTGGTATCCCCCGGCCGCCGGGTCAGCACATCCACCCGGCTGACGGCGGAAATGGCTGCCAGAGCCTCGCCCCGGAAGCCAAGGGTCCCGATCTTGGCCAGATCCTCCGCCGTGCGGAGCTTACTGGTGGCGTGGCGCAAAAAGGCGGTGGGCAGCTCCTCCGGCGCGATGCCGCAGCCGTTGTCTGTCACCCGGATCAGGCCCATGCCGCCCCGCTGGATCTCCACCACGATGGCGGAGGCTCCGGCGTCGATGGCGTTTTCCACCAGCTCCTTTACAACGGAGGCGGGGCGCTCCACCACCTCGCCGGCGGCGATCAGGTCGGCCACATGAGACGATAATTGTTGAATGTGAGGCATACGATCTCTCCTTATATGGACGCCCAGACACTCAGGGCGTTGGCGGCGGCGTGGAGCAGAATGGAGCTCCACAGGGTCCCGGTGTGGTCATAGGCCCAGGCCAGCACCAGGCCCGGCACCAGATACTGCACCATCAGCAGGAAATAGGTGATGTCCTGCCGCACTACGGCAAACTGCCACACATGGAGCAGAGCGAACAGCAGACAGCTCACCACATAGGCCACCGTCCGGCTTTTGCTTTTCAGATTGCCGAATACCAGCCCGCGAAACAGCACTTCCTCCACGAAGGGAGCCAGGAAAATTACGATCAGCAGCGTTACTCTGGGGGCGTCATGGATCTGGGCGAAGATAGTGGTGTCATTCAGGTTGGTGTGGTTGTTCACCAGCATCCGGGTCAGCCGGTAGACTAACTCATTGAGGCCGTACAGAGCAATGAGACCCACTAAGATCGACTTGCAGGCGTTGCCCAAATTGTCCGCAAAATTCCGGGTGGTGCGGCCCAGAAAGCTGTGAAAAATGATGAGCGTAACGGCAAACAGTGTGTAATAATAGATGGCATTTTGCAGCGAGGGCGAAATGCTGGCATCCAGCAGCCGCTCCGCCAATCGGAACAGGGGCGCTGTGGCAAAGGGCAGCACCACCAGATAGATCACAAAGAAAACAGTTCCGGCGATCTGCTCACCGGGGGTCATATAGGAGGCGGATTTACGTTTGGCCATTGCAAGGCTCCTTTGAATGGTTCTCCCTGAAAGGGAGGACCCAGAATGTGCGGCGAATCGCCGCAGGGATGAACCACGGTGCCGCTATGCGGCACGGGAAGGCACGGCTTTGCCGTGCAGAATGTCCCCCACTTTTCTTTTGTCTTGTCAAAAGAAAAGTCGCCGCCGCAGCGGTGGAAAAGAAAACCGCTTAGGAATGAGTTGGCCCCCCATGGGCCAACTCACCCAAAACGAGGGGCCCGCCGCCACGAACTGCCGAGAAAGTTCGGTGGTCTTCTACCGGCTGCGCCGATAGGCACACCTCGAAGAACTGCGTCCCCGCAGTTGGTGGCATGGCATTCATCGGGGCTGCAAAACCGGACTTGACCAGTTTCTCTTTCCACGCTTTCCGCTTCGCTAAGCGCTGCTCTGCTCTATAAATGAGCACGAGCGGCAGCGGAAAAAGAAGCAGAGGGTGTCCTATTTGCATCCCGAGGTTTCATGTGACTATCAGCACGGTGTACAAGGCTGAATGAAATCCGCACTCCGCCCGTGCCACGAAGCAGAAAACAAATTTCTGAGCAGAACAGTTGAGAACCGCATTCCCCAAACTTGCACAAATGTGCAAGTTTGGATTCGGTGCCTTTTCTCTTCCACCGTGCACGGCGCATTCTCTTTTCCGCAAGAGGAAAAGAGAATGGGGGGTGCATTCCAATAGGCAAAGCCTATTTTGAAGAATGCCCTTCTGCGGGAGCAGTACTCACTTACTGAGTTTCTGTTTCAGTTCATACAGCAGGCTCATGGCCTCAATGGGTGTCAGCGTATCCGGCTGGCAGCGGCGGATGGCGTCCAGCACCTCGCCCTCGCTCATGGCGTCCAGCGAGACCTGATCGGTCTCTTTCCGGGCGGCCACGTACTGTACGCCGTTTTCGTCCTCCAGCTCCTTCAGAATGACCTTGGCCCGCTGGACCACCTTCTCCGGCAGTCCCGCCAGCTTGGCGACTTCGATGCCGTAGCTGCGGTCGGCGCCGCCGGGGATGATCTTCCGCAGGAAGATGATATCCTCTCCCCGGCGCTTGACGGCGATGTTGTAATTCACCGTGCCGGGGAGGGTGTTTTCCAGCTCCGTCAGCTCGTGGTAATGGGTGGCAAACAAAGTTTTGGCCCCCAGCGTCTTTTTGTCAGCGCAGTATTCCAGAACAGCCCGGGCGATGGCCATACCGTCAAAGGTGGAGGTGCCCCGGCCGATCTCATCCAGGATCAGAAGAGAATTTTTGGTGGCCTGATGGAGAATATCGGAGACCTCCGTCATCTCCACCATGAAGGTGGACTGTCCGGCGGAGAGATCGTCACTGGCGCCGATGCGGGTGAAGATCCGATCCACCACGCCGATATGGGCGTATTTGGCGGGGACGAAGCTGCCCATCTGGGCCATGAGGACGATCAGCGCCACCTGCCGCATATAAGTGGATTTACCGGCCATGTTGGGGCCGGTGATGATGGCCACCCGTTCTTCCTTTTCACCCATAAAGGTGTCATTGGGGACGAACAGGCTGTCCTTCAGAACCTTTTCCACCACCGGATGACGGCCCTCCCGGATCTCAATGACCCCGGACTCGTCCACCTCCGGACGGCAGAAATTGTTGTGGACTGCTACGGAGGCAAAGGAGCACAGCGCGTCGCACTCCGCCACCGCCGCGGCGGTTTTCTGGATGCGCCCGGCATTGTCCGCGATCTGCTGGCGCAGGGCGGAGAACAGCTCATATTCCAGCGCCACCACCCGCTCGGAGGCCGTCAGGATCTCGTGTTCCAGATCCTTCAGTTCCTGTGTGATGAACCGCTCGCCGTTTACCAGGGTCTGTTTGCGGATGTAGGTTTCCGGCACCTGCTCCTTAAAGGCATTGGAGACCTCAATATAGTAGCCGAACACCTTGTTGTAGCCGATTTTCAGGGTGCGGATGCCGGTTTTTTCCTTCTCCTTGGCCTCCATCTCCGCCATAACGCCCTTGCCGCTTTTCAGGATGTGCCGCAGGCGGTCCACTTCTTCGTTGAAGCCATCCCGGATGATGCTGCCTTCCCGGACAGAAAAGGGCGGCTCGTCACAGATGGCGGCGGCAATGTCCCCGCTGATATCGTCCAGCGTGTCCAGCTCGGCGGTCAGTTCGGTCAGACGGCGGTCGGAAAACCCGGAAAGCTGTTCCTTCAGGTTGGGCAGCTTTTCCATGGCGGCGCGGAGGGAGGTCAGGTCCCGGCCACCGGCGGTGCCATAGACGATGCGGCCAATGAGCCGTTCCATGTCTCCAAGGCCGGTCATTCCGGCGATGAGTTCCTCCCTGCGGATGGTGTCATCCACCAGCGCAGCCACGGCGCTGCTGCGGCGGTCAATATCCGTCACGGACAGGAGGGGGCGTTCTAACCAGCTTCGCAGCATTCGACCGCCCATGGGGGTCTTGGTTTTGTCCAGCACCCAGAGGAGGCTGCCCTTCTTCTCCTTGCTCCGAAGGGTCTCTGTCAACTCCAGATTCCGGCGGGCGGCCAGATCCAGCTCCATGAACCGGCCCTGACGGTAATAATCCAGTTCCCGGATGTGGGAGAGGTCGGTTTTCTGGGTCTCGTAAAGGTAGCTCAGCAGTCCGCCCAGAGCCATGGCGGCGGCAGGTTCCCCGGCAGGCAGCCTGGAAAAGGCTTCCTCACCAAATTGGGCGCGGATATTTTTCTCCGCCTCCGCCAGCCGGAACCGGCGCTCACCGCCGTTTTCATAGCGGCAGTGGAATTTGTCGGTAAGAACCTCCGTCAGCGCCTGTTCGCTGTAGGCCCCGTCGCTCAAAATGGCCTCGGCGGGATTGAACCGACCCAGCTCGTTGATGATGTGGGTCAGGGCGTCCTTGCCGGAAAAGGCGGTCAGGTGGGTCTCGCCGGTGGAGAGGTCGCAGAAGGCCACGCCGCCCCCCTGGCTGTCCAGATAGATGCCGCAGAGGTAGTTGCCGGACTTATCATCCAGGCAGGCGGCGTCGATAACGGTGCCGGGGGTCACCACCCGGATGATGTCCCGCTTCACCAGGCCCTTGGCGGTGGCGGGATCCTCCATCTGCTCGCAGATGGCCACCTTGTAGCCCTTGGCAATCAGCCGGGCGATGTAGGATTCGCTGGCGTGGTAGGGGATGCCGCACATGGGGACCCGTTCCTCCTCCGGCTTGGCGTTTTTGCCGTGGTCCCGGGAGGTGAGGGTCAGGTCCAGTTCCTTGGAGGCCAGCTTGGCATCGTCGGCGAACATTTCATAGAAGTCCCCCAGACGGAAAAACAAAATGGAATCCGGGTTGTCCTTCTTGATTTCCAGATATTGCTTCATCATGGGGGTCAGTTCCGCCATAAAAATACCTCTTTCTTTATCTTTCAGCAAATGTTTCTGTTTTATGATACCAGATCGTATAAGGGTGTGCCGCCTTGCGGCACGGGAAAGCATGGCGATACCATGCAAGATCGAATCCCCATTTTCTTTTCCTCTTGCGGAAAAGAAAACGGCCATTCATGGTCAAA
>ERZ1107006.1055-NODE-1055-length-24940-cov-5.577416_pt1 | contig 24940 bp, 22 predicted proteins | sample MGYA00403696_ERZ1107006 | MGnify/ENA primary metagenome ERZ1107006 (study PRJEB35170, sample SAMEA104062441) | human gut metagenome | biome: human gut; feature: human-associated habitat; material: faeces | place: Denmark | collected 2012-08-13 ...
GCCGGGCTTGAACTTGTAGGCGCCATGGCTGGTACCGATGGCAATAGCCAGCGAGTCCACGCCGGTACGGGTTACAAACTCCTCGACCTCCTCGGGACGGGTGAACAGGGCATCGTCTGCCTTGACATGCACATCGTCCTCGATGCCGGCCAGAGTACCCAGCTCGCCTTCTACTACCACGCCATGGGCATGGGCATATTCTACTACCTTGCGGGTCAGGGCAATGTTCTCTTCAAAGCTGTACTTGGAACCGTCGATCATTACCGAGCTGAATCCGCCGTCCACACATGCCTTGCAGATGTCAAAGTCGGCACCATGGTCCAGATGCAGGGCAATGGGCAGATCGGTGTCGGCAATGGCTGCTTCCACCAGCTTGGTCAGATAGATATGCTTGGCATACTTCCGGGCGCCGGCAGATACCTGCAGAATCAGCGGGGCACGCTCCTCAGCGGCTGCTTCGGTAATACCCTGGATGATCTCCATATTGTTGACGTTGAACGCGCCGATGGCATAGCCGCCATCATAGGCTTTCTTGAACATTTCAGTAGAAGTAACCAGTGGCATACGAACATCCTCCTATAAAATATAACTTTCTATTTGGGGATCTATCCGTTTTTCATCCCGGAAGTCCTTGTGAACATATTGACAATTTTTTAGATTTCTGGGAGGAAAACGTTTTTCTTTTATCATAATATCACAAAAAAAATAAATTGCAAGTATTTACTTTCTAAAATTTCGATGATATGATACAGGTATCTTATTTTGAATCGTCAGGAGGATTTTCATATGAGCGAATTGAAAGGCGCCTGTATCTTCGGTCAGTCCGGCGGTCCCACTTCCGTTATCAACGCCAGTGCCTACGGCGTGATCGCAACTGCCCTGAAGAACCCCAACATCACCCGGGTCCTGGGTGCAGAGCACGGCATCAAGGGTGTTCTGAATGACCGTCTGTTCGACATGGGTCAGGAGGACCCCGCCGAGCTGGAGCTGCTGAAGTACACTCCTTCCTCTGCTCTGGGTTCCTGCCGCTATAAGATGGCGGACCCCGATGTGGATGACACGGATTACAAGCGCATTCTGGAGATCTTCAAGAAGTATGACGTCCGTTACTTCTTCTATAACGGCGGCAACGACTCCATGGACACCTGCAACAAGATTTCCAAGTACATGCAGAAGGTGGGTTATGACTGCCGGGTGATGGGCGTGCCCAAGACCATCGACAACGACCTCTACGGCACCGACCACTGCCCCGGCTTTGCCTCCGCCGCCAAGTACATCGCCACCTCCTGCATGGAGGTCTATCAGGACGCCCGCGTCTATGACACCGGCATGGTCTGCATCATGGAGATCATGGGCCGTCACGCCGGCTGGCTGGCTGGCGCTGCTGCTCTGGCTACCGCTTACGACGCAGGTCCCGACCTGGTGTACCTCCCCGAGGTGGACTTCGACATGGACAAGTTCCTGGCCGACGTGGACCGCATCTATAAGGAAAAGGGCAACTGCATGGTGGCCGTTTCCGAGGGCATCCACTATGCTGACGGCACCTTCGTCTCTGAGGCAAAGACCTCTGCCACCGACGGCTTCGGCCACGCTCAGCTGGGCGGTCTGGCTGCTCACCTGGCCTCTGTGGTCAAGGAAAAGACCGGCGCCAAGGTCCGCGGCATCGAGCTGAGCCTGCTGCAGCGCTGCGGCGCACATCTGGCCTCCGAAACCGACATTGAGGAGTCCGTCATGAGCGGTAAGGCCGCCGTGGAGAACGCCGTGGCCGGCATTACCGATAAGATGGTCGGTTTCCAGTGCACCCGTGACAACGGCAAGTACGTCTGCAAGACGGAGCTGCTGAACCTCACCGACGTGGCCAACACGGAGAAGAAGGTTCCTCTGGAGTGGATCAACAAGGAGCACAACGGCGTGGAGCAGCCCTTCATCGACTATGTGCTGCCCCTGATCCAGGGTGAGCCCAACCTGCCCAAGGTGGATTCCCTGCCCCGCTTCGCCAAGCTGAAGAAGGTTCTGGTAAAGTAAGTCTCCCCTTTAGAATTGTAAAACGCAGCCGCCTGATGGAGTATCCATCAGGCGGCTGATTTGTTGCTTTACTGCTTTCTTTTCATTTTTCCGATTTACTGGTTTCGCTGATAGATGGCCCACAGGCCCTTCATCAGCAGTGTTTTATCGTAAAGGATCTTATTCCGGCAGAATTTCACGATAAAGGGCGCGCTGCCGCCGGTGGCCACGATGTGCAGCTCCTTTCCGGGAAATTCCCCCCGGATGCGGTCGATGATGCCGTCCAGCATGGCGGCGGTGCCGTATACGATGCCGGAGCGCATACAGTCCTCCGTGCTTTTGCCGATCAGGTTTTTCGGGGCCTGAAGGGAAATGGCCGGGAGTTGGGCCGCCCGCCGGGAGAGGGCCTCCAGAGAGACGTTGACCCCCGGCAGCAGAAGGCCGCCCTCATAGGTCCGTCCCTCGGAAATGACACCGATGGTAGTGGCGGTACCCATGTCGATGGTGATGATGGGCGCGGTGAACTGTTCCAGCGCCGACACAGCGTCCGCCACAATGTCCGCCCCCACCTGACTTTGGACCGCCAGGCGGATATTCAGTCCCGTTTTCACGCCGGGGCCCACCACCACAGGCGGCTTGCCCAGCAGACGGGTCAGCGCTTTCTCCATCATAAAGTTCAGCGGCGGCACCACGCTGCACAGAATAGAATCCGTCACATCCTCATAGCGGAAATGGTAAAGCTGAAACAGGTTCATCAGATCCACACAGATCTGATCCGCCGTCTTTCGGTAGTCCGTATCCAAGGATGCTAAAAAGCGCAGCTCCCCATCCAGCCCAAACAGGCCGGTGGAAATCGTGGAGTTGCCGATATCGACCGCCAACAGCATACAAAGCCGCCTCCCCTCGTATAACAAATGGTTTTTTCCATCATACCACGGCATGAATTCTCTTGCAAGTGGCACGGGCCTTGATTATAATGGCATCGAGCCGTCATTCTATGCGTCAGGAGGGACTTTTATGGAGCTGACCCGGTACGCTTCCCCGCTGGGAACTATATTTTTAGCCGCCGACAACGGTGCGCTGGCCGGTCTGTGGCTGGAAGGGCAGAAATATTTTGCCGCCACGCTGGACGAAGCCGCCGTGGAACGGGACGATCTGCCCGTGTTCCGTCAGGCCGCCGCGTGGCTGGACGCCTATTTTGCCAAGCAGCCTCTCCCGGATCTGCCGCCGCTGGCCCCCAAGGGCAGCGATTTCCGTCAGGCGGTATGGAAGCTGCTGTTGGAGATCCCCTACGGTCAGGTAACTACTTACGGAGCTCTGGCACAGATTCTCCGGAATCGAGGAATTTCCGCTGCGGCCCAGGCGGTCGGCGGCGCGGTGGGGCACAACCCCATTTCTATCCTCATCCCCTGTCACCGGGTAGTAGGAGCGGACGGCAGTCTCACTGGCTACGCCGGAGGCGTGGAGAAAAAGCGCTTTCTGCTGGCATTGGAGGGCGTGGATATGACAAATCTCTACATGCCCAAGCGGGGCACGGCCCTGTGACCGTTCCGGCGTTCTTTATATTTGCAGACAAATGCCCCCGGCGGGAATATTCCCGCCGGGGCATTTTTATTTGCCTTTACAGGATAATGCAGATCAGCCCGCCGCTGCCCTCGTTGATGATGCGGGTCAGTGTCTCCTGCAGCTTTTTCCGGGCATCCTCAGGCATCCGCTTCAGTTTGGTTTGCAGATCGTCGCTGACCACCTCGTGAAAGCTGCGTCCGAAAATGTTGGACTGCCAGATCTTACTGGTGTCCCCTTCAAACTCCTGAAGCAAATAATTCACCATGTCCTCAGACTGCTTCTCATTACCCACGATGGGACTGACCGCCGTCTCAATATCTGCCCGGATCATGTGGATACTGGGAGCGCTGGCCTTCAGGCGGACACCGTACCGCCCTCCCTGCTTCATGATCTCCGGTTCCTCCAGCTTCAATTCGTCGATTCCCGGCACCACGATGCCATAGCCCGTTTCCCGGACATCCCGCAGCGCCCCGGCCACCTTGTCATATTCCGTCTTGACGCCGGCCAGCTTTGTCAGCAGGCTCATGAGGTCACCGTCATCCCCCACATCAAAGCCGGACTGCTCCGAGAGCGTCCGGTAGAACATCTCCCGGGGCAGGCTCACCCGTGCGGCGGCTACGCCGGTGCCAAGGTCGATGGCTGTGATGAGCGCCTCGCTGATGTTCTCGTTTTCTCCCAGTTTCTTCACTGCGCCGTCGATCTCCCGGATGTGGTGCAGCTCCGCCATGCTCTGCCGGATGGCGTCATAGATTCCCGCCTTTACCGGATGCTCTCCCGGCAAAGCGTCCACCCAGGGCGGCAGGAAAATATCCAGTTCCCGCATGGGGAACTCATACAGCACCGCCTTCAGGATCTCCCCTACATCTTCCTCCTCCAGCCGCAAACAGTTCACCGGCACACACTTCACCTGATACCGGCTGGCGATGTCCCCGGCTAAGGCCAGAGTCCGGTCCGATTTGGGGTCCTCGCTGTTCAGCAGGACGATAAACGGCTTTCCCAGCTCCTGCAATTCCCGGATCACCCGCTCCTCCGGTTCCAGATAATCCTCTCTGGGAATGTCGGAAATGCTGCCGTCGGTGGTGATGACGATGCCAATGGTGGAATGCTCCGCAATGACCTTCCGGGTGCCGATCTCCGCCGCCTCCGTCATGGGGATAGGATGATCGTACCACGGCGTTGTGACCATCCGGGGCTGATCATCCTCCGTCTGGCCCAAGGCCCCCCGGACCATGTAGCCCACACAGTCGATAAGCCGGACGGAAAAGGCCGCGCCCCCCTCCAACTGGATCTGGGCCGCCTCCTCCGGCACGAACTTCGGTTCCGCCGTCATCACCGTGCGGCCGGAGCCGCTCTGGGGCAGCTCGTCTCTGGCCCGCTCCCGGCGGTACACGTTGTCAATATTGGGAATGATCTGTGTCTCCATGAACCGCTTGATAAAGGTGGATTTCCCTGTCCGCACCGGCCCTACCACACCGATATAGATGTCGCCCGCGGTGCGGGTGGCAATATTCTGATAGATCGAGGTATTCATAGCATCCCGTCCTTTTTCCGCTTTTATAGTCCATTTCTATGAGACAGCCCGGAAAAGTATGACAGCCCGTCTGCCTTTGTTCATTCCCACCAAATCACCCGCCGCACGTTCGGCGCATTTTGTCGCTTTCACTTCTTTACATTACCAATTTATCATGGTAAACTACTACCATAATAAATCAATCGCTCGAACAATTCTTCAGGAGGAATGGAACATGAAAAAGTTGACTGCATTTGTACTCTCTGCTATGATGGTTCTGTCTCTGGCTGCCTGCGGTGCCAAGGCCGAAACCCCCGCCGCCGATGCGACCAAGCCTGCTGAAGTCGCCAAGCTGACCTACGCAGTGGAAGCCGGTTCCGCCGGTGAGGAAGTGGCACTGGCCAACGGCTACAACGTTGTATCCGTAGACTCTCAGGCCAAGGCACTGATGGAAGTGCAGGCCGGCACCGCCGATGCCGCTATCATCGACTCCCTCATGGCCGGCGCCATGGTAGGTGAAGGCACCAGCTATCCCGATCTGACCATCACCGATCAGAAGCTCACCGAGGAGCTGTACGGCGTCGGCTGCCGCAAGGGCAGCGATTTGGCCTCCTTCATCAACTCCGTGATGGCTGACGCTTACGCCGACGGCGTTCTGGAAGCAACCGCTGAGACCTACGGCGTACAGGCCGCTCTGGTGGAGCAGCCCGCATCCGAGTTCACCGCTTCCGAATCCGACAGCGACGTGCAGTACATCAAGGACAAGGGCACGCTGGTCATCGGCATCACCGAGTTTGAGCCCATGGACTATCAGGACGCTGACGGCAACTGGATCGGCTTCGACGCCGACATGGCCAAGCTGGTAGCGGAAAAGCTGGGCGTGGAGCCTGTGTTTACCGTGATCAACTGGGACAACAAGGTCTTTGAGCTGAACGGCAAGGGCATCGATGTGGTCTGGAACGGCATGACCATCACCACCGCCGCCCAGGAGGCCATGGAGTGCACCAACGCCTACTGCAACAACGCCCAGGTCATTGTGACCAAGTAATTCCGCAAATCATACAGCAAAGGCAGAGAGCGGTCGCTCTCTGCCTTTGAGCGGCATATTTCCCGCATACGCTTTCCTTCCTCCCCCTTCGTTCCCCCCATTATCACTACATAGAGGAGAATTCTTTCATGTTCTGGACTGTTACCCTCTCCATCCTGCAAGGCTGTAGTCAGGCGGTCAAGCTGTTTTTCCTGACGCTGCTGTTCGCGCTGCCCCTTGGTCTGGTAGTGGCCTTCGGCTCCATGAGCAAGTGGGCGCCCTTCCGGGCTTTGGCCTACCGGCAGCAGGAAGCGCGGGGCTTTGCCCGCTGGCTCTCCCAGTTCCGGCCCCTGTCTGCCCTGACCAACGTCATCGTCTGGATCATCCGGGGTACGCCGCTGATCCTCCAGCTTATCATCATTTTCTACGGTCCCGGCACCTGGTTCGGCACAAATCCGTGGAACGCCTTCCAGGACGGACGCATGACTGCCTGCTGCATCGCCTTTATCATCAACTACGCCTGCTATTTCTCCGTGATCTACCGGGGCGGCATTGAGGGCGTCCCGGCAGGTCAGCGGGAGGCCGGCGAGGTGCTGGGCCTGACCAAGCGGCAGATCTTCTTCAAGATCACCCTTTTGCAGATGGTCAAGCGGATCATCCCCCCCATGTCCAATGAGATCATCACGCTGGTGAAGGACACCTCTCTGGCCCGGACCATCGCCATCATTGAGATCACCATGGCCGGCGAAGCTTTTATGAAGTCCAAGGGCATCACCTGGCCTCTGTTCTATACCGGCGTGTTCTATCTGGCCTTTGTGGGTCTTTTGACGCTCCTGTTCAGCTTCATCGAGCGCAAGCTCAGCTATTTTAAGTAAGGGAGGGCTTTGAAATGTCGATCTTAACCGTACAGCATCTGGAAAAGCATTTTGAAAACACAAAGGTCCTCAATGACATCAGCTTCTCTCTGGAGGAGGGACAGGCCCTTTCCATCATTGGCTCCTCCGGCAGCGGCAAAACCACGCTGCTGCGGTGTCTGAATTTTCTGGAAACGCCGGACGCCGGCACCATCACCGTACAGGACAAGGTGCTGTTTGATGCCGACCATCACGCAAACTGCTCCGAAAAGGAGATCCGGAAAAACCGGCTCCACTTTGGCATGGTGTTCCAGTCCTTCAACCTTTTTCCCCAGTATACGGCTTTGGAAAACGTGACCCTCGCCCGGGAACTGATGGCCAAGGACAGCGGCGAGAGTAAGGAAGCCATCCGTGCCGCCGGAATGGAGCTGCTGGACCAGATGGGCCTTGCGGACCGTGCCGGGCACTATCCGCATCAGCTTTCCGGCGGTCAGCAGCAGCGGGTGGCCATCGCCCGGGCACTGGCGCTCCACCCGGATATTCTCTGCTTTGACGAGCCAACCTCCGCGCTGGACCCGGAGCTGACCGGCGAGGTACTGAAGGTCATCCGTGGTCTGGCGGAACAGAAAACCACCATGATCATCGTCACTCACGAGATGGCCTTCGCCCGGGACGTGGCGGATCAGGTGATCTTCATGGACGGCGGCTTCATCGTGGAGCAGGGCGATCCCAAGCAGGTCATCGACCATCCTCAGGAGGAGCGCACCAAGCAGTTTCTGGCCCGCTTCGCGGAAAACAACTGATATGACCAGGCCCCGTGCCTTGAACAGCCCCCATTTGTCGGACGATCCGGCAAATGGGGGCTGTTCTCTATCAAGCTATTTACCGAAACTAACAGGTCTGTACCGTCCCATGTTCCGTTCCTCTAAATCACAAGTCTTATTGGACCGGGTAACTGCATCCGAGCAAAAACACCGCGCTTGCGGGAACGGACGGCAAAGCTGCGTCGGATCTGCAACTCCGCTTTCGCGCTGTACATCAAAAAAAGGGCTTGCCATCTGCGATACGCAGACAGCAAGCTCTTTTGGTTGCTTAAATTGAACAGTCCGACTAGACTTAGTTCTTCTCGTCCTCGTCAGCCTTGGGAGCCTCCACAGCGGGAGTCTCTTCCTTCTTTTCAGCCTTCTTCTCCTTCTTCTCGGCCTCGGGCTGCTCACCGGTCTGAACGCCCACCTGAGACACGGCCCACTTGGTCAGCTCCATGCGGACACGGTCATCGCTGGTCTCAATCACAATGGTGTTGGGGTTCACCATAACGATCTTGCCCACAATGCCGCCGATGGTGGTGATCATATCACCCTTCTTCAGGCTGTCGCGCATGTTCTGTGCCTGCTTCTTCCGCTTGTTCTCAGGACGGATCATGAAGAAATACATCACCGCCATGAGGGCAACAATCATAATCATACTTTCCATAGTTCAAGGTTCTCCTTCAGTGTTGAAATCAGAATGTATTTATTATATCAAAGCTGACACTATTTGCAAGCCTTTTCTCAAGAAAGCAGTCTGCAATTTCATTTCCGTGGTCTGAAACAACGAACACCGATGTGCATCACCCTCGCGGGGCCAGATAAATCAGGTTTCGGTCCGTGATGAAATTCGACACACTGTAAAGCACCACGGCGGTATCGATGCCCTGCTCCGCCATATAGTCCGCCACGGAAGTGTGGTAGTACCGCAGGTCCACCAGATGCACCTCGGAAAAGCGCTGGGCCAAAAAGGGCGCCAGCAAATCGGAATAGGAGTCCCGGATCAGCAGCAGCTTGCTGCCGTCGGTGATCGCCGGGTTTTCAAGGACGCACAACGGCTGATTGCCGCCGAGGAAGGAGCTGTATTTATCCTTGTGCTCCAGATAGCTGCGGTCATACAGCCGCCCCGGCTCCTCCTTGCCGGATTTCCACGATGTGACCCGCAGATCGTCCTCGGACACCCAATATTCTATGGTATCCGGGGCAAGCCAATGGATACCGGAGGTGGAATACAGGGTGCCGTTAAAGTCCGTACTGGCAATTTCCGGTGTAAAGTCAGTTTCCTTTAATGACTTCTTTCCCAAGGCGTTTAACAGTGCGTTGGCTCCGTAGAACGCCCCACGGGTGGTCCAGTGGTGGTCGGTCCGGTAATAGATGGGTTCCCCCGCGTGTTCCGTCAAGGCTCCCAGCAGATCCACCGTGGGCAGGCCCGTTTTCTCCGCCGCGTTTTGGATAAACGCAGCCTGATCGAAGCTGGGCGCGCCCTGCGGCAGCCTGTCCTTCCAGACCTCTGCCGCCGAGGGGATCAACCCCAAAAGCACCCGGCCATGAGATGCTTCTCCAAACCGCTTCACATCGTCCAAATTCTTTTCCATCTGAAGCCTGTCCGGTTCGTCCACCTTGGCGATAAGGGTATCGCCGCAGAGGTAGACGCCGTTGAATTCCCGCTTGCCCAACATCTGCTCGCACCGGGCCTTCAGGCCCGTCCAGTCATCCCGCAGAGGGAACTGGTCGGCAAAATAGTCCTCCATCCCCGCGGTAAAGCTGCCGTTTTTCAGGGTTTCCCAGGAAAAGTCCGGGAACTGGGCCAGCGTCCGGTTTTCCGTTTCGGAGCGTGCTCGGTCCGGCAGCGCAATGTGCCACGCCAGCAATCCTGCCAGAAACAGGCAGAAGATCTCCGTGGTCAGTCGTCCCTTGTTCGCCATGCGGTTCCCTCCCTTCTTGGGTAAAATAAAGAATCAGAATCGGAAATACAGAAACGGGTTGTAGCTGCCGTCTACCAAGTAGGCCGTGCAGATCACCAGCCCCGCCAGCATCAGCACCGGGCCCAGAACGTCCCGGGCCCGCTCCGGCAGGCGGTTCCAGGTATTTTTCACAAGATGTGTGGAACCCATCGCCAAGATCGCCAGCGTCAGGCCGTAGGACATCAGATAATAGCCGTCCGTATCGCTCCACAGTGCCCCGCCGCCAAAGCAGATCCTGAAATACTGCCCGCAGACGGACAGGTCCTCCATGGCGAACACGCCCCAGCCCACGAACACCACCACAAGCGTGTAGAAATGCCGCAGCCACGATGGCAGCTTTTGGTGGAAGTCCCGCAGCAGATACTTTTCCAGCATGAGCCACGCAAAGAAGTGCAGGCCCCATAGGATGAAATTCCAGCTCGCCCCGTGCCAGAAGCCGGTGCAGAACCAGACAAGGAAGATGTTCCGCACCGTCCGCCATGTCCCCTTCCGGCTGCCGCCCAAGGGGATGTACAGATACTCCCGGAACCATGTGGTCAGGGAAATGTGCCACCGCCGCCAGAACTCCGTCACGGAGGCGGCGGTATAGGGGTAGTTGAAGTTTTCCGGGAAGTGAAAGCCCAGCATCTGCCCCATGCCGATGGCCATGTCGGAATAGCCGGAGAAGTCGAAATAGATCTGGAAGCCGAAGGCCGCGATGCCCAGCCAGCCGCCGACGGCCGTCAGCGTCCCGGCAGACTGCGCCGCCAGCTCCGCGTCCCACAGTGCACCGATGCAGTTGGCCAGCAGCACTTTTTTCGCAAGGCCCACGGTGAACCGCCGTGCCCCGGCGGCGAACGCCGATGCCGTGTTCGTCCGGTGAATCAGCTCCGCCGCAACATCCTTATAGCGGACGATAGGCCCCGCCACCAGCTGCGGGAACATGGTCACATAGGCGCCGAAGGACACCATGTTCCGCTGGGCGGGAGCGTCCTGCCGGTAGACATCAATGGTGTAGCTCATGGTCTGAAAGGTGAAAAAGGAAATGCCGATGGGCAGGGGCAATCCCAGGGTGGGAATGGAAACGCCGGGGATCAGGGAGAGGTTGGCGGCGAAGAAATCCCAATATTTAAAAAAGCCCAGCAGGCCTAAATTCAGCAGCACGCTCTCCGCCACGAACCACCGGGCCAGCTTGTCCCGGCTGCGGTACTTCTCCACCAGAAGGCCGTGGGTATAGTCGATGAGGATGGACAGCACCATGATACTGATATAGACCGGCTCCCCCCAGCCGTAGAACACCAGGCTGGTCAGCAGCAGCGCCAGGTTCCGCCACCGAAGAGGAACGGCGAAGTAGATCGCCAGCGTGATCGGCAAAAAACCGAACAAAAAGGGTAAGCTGCTGAAACGCATGGGCTGTTCACCTCCTTTTTCTGTAAAGCAATTCTGCTTTAATGGCGTTGAAGTGCAGCGTTTTTTCCGTTTCTACATAGCAAACCAGCCGTGGTGTCACGGCTGGTTGTTCCGCGTCAGACTGTTACGCGCCAAACTGTGCGTTCCAGGCGTCCTCGATCTCCGTCTGGTGCTCGCCGGAGGCGATCATTGCCACATAGGCGCCGTTTTGCAGCACCTTGGCAGCCTTCCACTGGTCAATGGTCTCAGGATAGAAGGCATCCCCGTCCGCCTGACTGTCGATCCGGGTCTGGAGGATCTTCACCGCCTGCGCAGCATCCTGCTCACTGTCGGCTTGCAGGAACACATACTCGCTTACGGCGTAGGACATCACCGGGGCCTTGGCCAGAAGCTGCTTGGCGGGGATGTCCCCCAGACCCGGATAGTACATCTCCAGCATTTCACCGTCCAGATCCATCATATCGTCGCCCCAGCCGTATTTTTCCGCCAGAGCATTATAAAATCCGGTCAGATCCACGTCATTGGCAGTTTCTGTTTTGCTGCCGCAGGCGGTCAGCAGGCCGCACAGAGTCAGGGCCACAGCCACCAGCGCAAACAATTTCTTCATAGTGCCTCCTTATAAACGTCCCTCAAGGGCGTTCATTTTCTTTCTATTGTGTTCTCTGCTTGCTAATATACACGATTTGCGTTATAATAGTCAAGAAACAAGCGGTAACAATCCGATTACAGAAAAGAGGTTTTTTTCATGTACAGCTTCCGCAACGATTACAGCGAAGGCGCGCATCCCCAGGTTCTTCAGGCTCTGACGGACACCAATCTGGTCCAGACCTGCGGCTACGGCGTGGACCCCATCTGTGAGGAGGCCCGTGACCTGATCCGGACGGTCTGCGCCGCTCCCGAGGCAGACGTTCACTTCCTGGTCGGCGGCACCCAGACCAACCTGACGGTCATCACGGCGCTGCTGGCCTCCTATGAGGCGGTGATCGCCGCCCACACCGGCCACGTCAACTGCCACGAAACCGGCGCCATCGAAGCCACCGGCCACAAGGTCTGCGTGGAGACCTCCCCGGACGGCAAGGTGACTCCCGCTATGGTGGAGGCCGTTCTGGCCCGTCATGACGGCTCGGAGCACATGGTCTCCCCCAAGATGGTCTACATTTCCGATACCACCGAGATCGGCACCGTCTACACCAAGGCGGAGCTGACCGCTCTGCGGCACTGCTGCGACGAGCACGGCCTGCTGCTGTTCCTGGACGGCGCCCGTCTTGGCTCCGCCCTCACCTCCCCGGAAAGCGATCTGACGCTGGCGGATCTGGCGGCACTGACGGATGTGTTCACCATCGGCGGCACCAAGAACGGCGCAATGTTCGGCGAGGCCGTGGTGCTGACGGTGCCCTGCCCCCACTTCCGCTGGCACATCAAGCAGCGGGGCGGTATGCTGGCCAAGGGCCGGCTGCTGGGCGTACAGTTCCAGGCGCTGCTGAAGGACGATCTCTACTTCGACATCGGCCGTCACGCCAATGACATGGCTTTCCGTCTGCGGGACGGCTTCAAGGCGCTGGGCTATGAGTTCCCGGTCCCCTCCCCCTCCAACCAGCAGTTCCCGGTCATGAAGATCCAGACCGCCGAAAAGCTGGCCGCCATGGGCTTTGAGTTCCAGGTGGAGCGGGTCATCGACGAAGAACACATTATGTACCGCTTCGTCACAAGCTGGGCCACTCCCGAAAGCGCTATTGACGATCTGCTGAACGCTCTGGCTCAGTGCCAGTAATCGCGATTTCCGGCCAAACAGCTCATAAATCCCCTGCTCTTTTGAAAAAAGGGCAGGGGATTCTTCTTTTTTTGACAAGTTTTTCTTGACACGAACATCTGTTCGATGTATGATAAAAGCAGATAAAACATTTGTTCGATTGGAGGAACGTGTTATGATCGGTTGGAGCTTTTTCTTTATGCTGGTAGGCGTATCCACTTTGGCTTCCCAGGTATTCCGGGTAGTGGACTATATTGAACAGCCCACCCGTCATACCCGCCGTCACGCTGCGGCGCGGTGAAGATGGACGTTCTTGCCAAGCTGGAGATCCTGACGGACGCAGCCAAGTATGACGCAGCCTGTACCTCCAGCGGCGTCCGCCGCGGGTTCCGGCAGGGCTATATCGGCAACACCACCTCGTCCATCGCCGGCTGCTGCCATACCTTCTCCGCTGATGGGCGGTGCGTCACGCTGCTGAAGGTGCTGATGAGCAACTGCTGTGTCTATGACTGCGCCTATTGCGTCAACCGGCGGAGCAACGATACCCGGCGGGCGGCGTTTACGCCGCAGGAGCTGGCGGACCTGACCATCAACTTCTACCGGCGGAATTATATTGAGGGGCTGTTCCTCTCCTCCGGGGTACTGCGGAATCCGGACTACACCATGGAGCAGATGATCCGGGCCATCCGCATCCTTCGGGAAGAATACCGCTTCAACGGCTACATCCACGCCAAGGCCATCCCCGGCGCTGCCCCGGAGCTGGTGGAGCAACTGGGCCTTTTGGCCGACCGGCTGAGCTGCAACATCGAGCTGCCCTCAGAGGCAGGACTGCGGACGCTGGCCCCGGAAAAGACGAAGGCCTCCGTGCTGGCCCCCATGCGGCAGATCCAAGTCAGAAGTATTCAAAATAAAGAAGAACTGGTCAAGTACCGCCACACGCCCAAGTTCGCCCCGGCGGGCCAGAGCACCCAGATGATCGTGGGTGCCACGCCGGACAGCGACCTCCACATTCTGCGGCTGACGCAGGGGCTTTATGACCGGTACCAGCTGAAACGGGTATTTTTCTCCGCCTATGTGCCGGTGGTGGAAAGTGCCCTTCTCCCCTCCAAGGAGACCAAGCCGCCCCTGCTGCGGGAGCATCGGCTCTATCAGGCGGACTGGCTGCTGCGGTTTTACGGGTTCCGTGCGGAGGAGCTGCTGGACGAGCAGACCCCTTCCTTTGACCCCCGTCTGGACCCCAAATGCTGCTGGGCCTTGCGGCATCCTGAATTTTTCCCCGTAGAGGTGAACCGGGCGGACTACGAAGCACTGCTGCGCGTCCCCGGTCTGGGGGTAGTATCCGCCCGCCGCATCCTGACTGCCCGGCGGGCTGGCCCTCTGCGGTTGGAAAATCTGCCGAAATTAGGTGTGGTCATGAAGCGGGCGCAGTATTTCCTCACCGCCAATGGCCGCATGGCCGACGGTCTGCGCTTCACGCAGGACAGCCTTCTGCGAAACCTCATCGCCGTGGAGCAGTCCCTGCTGCCCCAGCCGGAGATGCGACAGCTTTCTCTGTTCGACGATGCCGTTTAAGTCCGGAGGTGCCCTATGAACGAAATGATCTACACCTATGACGGCAGCTTCGAGGGCTTTCTCTGCTGCATTTTTGACAGCTACGCCAACAAAGAAGTCCTCACCGCCATTACCGACGATGAGGACTCTGCGCCTATTCTGTTTCCCGTCCGGGCGATACAAACCGACAGCGGTCACGCCGGGCGCGTCCTGCGAAAGCTGCACAAGCTCTCCCCCTACGGGGAGGAACTGGTGCGCCGGGGGTTTCTCACCTGCATGGAGGACCGTGAGATTCGCCTGTACCGGCTGGTGGTGAAGCTGCTGCGGGAGGGGCCCGGCTTTCTGCGGAACTTTTCCGACGAGACGCTTCATCCGGTAGCGGCAGCCGTCCGGCACCTCAACGGCGAAGCCCACCTTTTAAAAGGCTTTCTCCGCTTCTCCGAGCTGGGCGGCATCCTCGGCAGTGAGATCGAACCGAAAAACCGGGTCCTCCCCATTCTGCGGGGCCACTTCTGCGCCCGCTATCAAAACGAGAAATTTTTCATTTATGACCGCACCCACCACGAGGCGCTGTTTTACGCCGCCGGCAAGGCCGTCATCCGCCCCTTGGCGGACTTTCAGATGGCGCCGCCGAATGAAACGGAGGCCGCCTACCGGCTGCTTTGGAAGCGGTTTTACGATACCGTGGCTATTCGGGAGCGGGAAAATCCGAAACTGCGAATGATCCACATGCCAAAGCGTTATTGGTCCACCATGACGGAATTTCAGGATGATCCCTATTTCACTCCGCAAAGCTCTGCCGCAGCCGTTCCAGTCCCCGGCGTTCCAGCCGGGAAACCTGCACTTGGGACACCCCCAGCACCCGGGCGGCCCGCTCCTGCGTCAGCCCCTTGAAATAGCGGAGCAGGATCGTCATGCGCTCCTTTTCCGGCAGTTGATCCACCGCCTCCCGCAGGGCGATGCGCTCCACAAGTCCCTCCTCCGGGGCCTCCGTGCCCAGCAGCCCCTCCAGCGCAAGGCCGTCCGCTGTTTCCCGCTGCAAGGAATCCGGTGCCTCTGTGGCCAGATCCACCTGGGCGATCTCCTCCGGTGTCCATCCGGTCTGATCCGACAACTCGGAGAGGGACGGCTCCCGCCCCAACTCCTGCCGCAGCCGCTCCCGCAGGGCATACAGAGTCAGTGCCTGCTCCCGGATGCTCCGTCCCACCTTGATGGTGCCGTCATCCCGGAGAAACCGCCGGATCTCCCCGGCGATCTTGGGAACGGCATAGGTGGAAAAGCAGGTGCCATAGGAAAAATCAAACCCCCGGATCGCTTTCAGAAACCCAAGACATCCCAGCTGGTACAGGTCGTCCGGCTCCACTCCCCGGCCATAATACCGGCGGACCACGCTCCAGATCAGGCCGTTGTTTTCCAGCACCGCCTGCTCACAGGCGTCCCGGTCCCCCTCCTGAGCCGCCCGCAGCAGCTCCATGGCGCCATTCATCGCTTGATCCGGGGGGCGATCTTCTTTTTCATCACCACGGTGGTACCCCGACCAGCCACGGACCGCACCTTTAAACTATCCATAAAGCTCTCCATGATGGTGAAGCCCATGCCGCTGCGTTCCTCTCCTCCGGTGGTGAACATGGGCTGCCGGGCCTTTTCCACATCCGGGATGCCCCGGCCGTAGTCCCGCACTGTGATCTCCAGCACCTGTCCGGTACAGATCCGGACCTTCACCGTCACCTTCCCGATCCGGTCCGGGTACGCATGGACGATGGCGTTAGTGGCCGCCTCAGAAACGGCGGTCTTGATATCCTCCAGCTCGTTGAGAGTGGGGTCCATCTGTGCCGCGAAGCAGGCCACCGCGGAGCGGATAAACCCCTCGTTGCTGCTCTGGCTGGGAAACTGCAAAGTGACTTCATTTTCCGTCTTTATTTTCATTATGTAAACCTCCCGTTATTGAATGGAAACCAGCCGCCCGATGCCGGCAGCGTCCAGAACACGGCGGGCCTGCTCCGGCACGTTCCGGAGCACAACGCTGCCCTCCATCAGCTGCATCCGCTGCTGAGACCGAAGGATCAGGGCGATCCCGGAGCTGTCCATAAAGGTCACGCCCGCAAAGTCTAAGATCAGACTTCGGGGAAGGGCCGCATCAATGGCGATCTCCACTTCCTTCAAGGCATTTCTGGCCCCGTGATGGTCCATTTCTCCGCTGAATTCCAGCAACAGCTCCCGGTCTGTGTCCCGCGCTCGTATATCCATACTATTCCCTCTTTTGTCGAATTTTATCCCCATTTGTCAAATCAGCTCAGAAGGTACTCTGCTCCGATCAGATCTGTTGGGGAATGGCTTGTCTTACGGTGATGGTAGCATATTCGCCGGACAGGTTTCTGTCGAAGCCGGGTGCGACTGTCATATTTTTATGTAAATCTCTGCCGGTTATCTCTCACCTGCCGTATCACGGTCAAAATCGACGGAAAACGTTCCCTTAATGCGCCCATGGCCCTGCCTTCGGGCCCATAATAGCGCACTTGAAATTTGCAGCAAAAAAAGCGGCCCATGCGTAAAACGCATAGGCCGCTTTTTCGTGCAGTCAAAGCAGATTAGATCCAGTTTTCAGAAAACGGTTTTTCCGTTAATACAACGCTTCACCAATATAGACCAGCTTGGCGTCACCGGTGAGGGTGATCTTCTCGTCGGTGTAATTCACCACCAGATCACCGCCGGCAGCCCGGACGGTCACATCCCGTCCCTTTTCGCACATACCGTTGGCCACGGCCGCCACCACAGCGGCGCAGGCACCGGTGCCGCTGGCCATGATCTCGCCGCTGCCCCGCTCCCAGACCCGCATTTTGATGGTGCTGGGATTCACCACGCGAATAAACTCTGCGTTGATCCGCTCCGGGAAATAGGGAGCCTGCTCAAACCGGGGACCGAGGAACTCCACATCCACATCGTCGATCCGGGGGCAGAAGGCCACGCAATGCGGCTCTCCCACGTCTACGCAGGTAATGGTGAAGGACTGTCCGCCGATATACACCGGGTAATCCACCACCGTCTTTTCCGCGATGGCAAACCGGAAGGCCGCCGCATCCAGAGAGGCGCAGCCCATATCCACACAGGCGGAGGTCACCAGACCGTTTGCGGTGTAGAGGTGCACTTCCCGGACACCGGCGCCGGTCTCGATCCGCATATCTTCCTTTTTCACCAGACCGTTGTCATACAGGTACTTGCCCATGCAGCGCAGGGCGTTGCCCGCCGTGGCGTTCTCGCTGCCGTCGGCGTTGAACAGCCGGATCTTCGCGTCGGCAATGTCGGAATGCTCCATCAGGACGATCCCGTCGGCGCCGATGCCGTAGTGCCGGTCACAGAAGGTGACGCACAGGGACTCCGGGCAGGTGATCTCGCCGTGGAAGTTTTCCAAGAAGATGTAATCGTTTCCGCAGGTCTGCAGCTTGGAGAATTTCAGCTTCTGACGCTCGCTGCGGAGGTGGCAGATGTCGATGAGCTCCGTGTTCCGCTGGTTGTAGCGGCTGGCCAGAATATCCGTCAGCGCGTTGGCGGTATCCAGAGAGGTCAGGCACGGAATCCCCAGCTGGACGCAGCGGTGGTTCAGATGGATGAAGTCCCGGATATAGATGGGCTCCGTGGAGCCGGTGAGGATCACATAGTCAATCCGGCCGTTTTCAAGAAGCTGGAACACCCGGTTGTCCTTCCCCAGCTTGCCCACGATTTCCACATCGGTACCCAGACGGGAGATCTCTCTGGCGGTGCCGTCAGTGGCGTAGAGCTTGTAGCCCATTTCGTCCAGCTTCCGGGCGATGTTGACGATCTCCGGCTGATCCCGGTGGTTCACGGAGATCAGCACACCGCCGCGGGTCTCCTTCTCCACCTTGTATCCGGCAGAGACAAGGCCCTTGAACAGGGCCTCCTGCATATTTTTGCCAAGGCCCAGCACCTCGCCGGTGGATTTCATCTCCGGGGAGAGGGCAGCATTGGCATCGGTGATTTTCTCAAAGGAGAACACAGGCACCTTCACGGCCACATAGGGGGGCTGGCGGTACAGACCGGTGCCGTAACCCAGGGAGGCCAAGGGCTGGCCCACCATGACCCGGGTTGCCAGGTCTACCATGGGCACGCCGGTGACCTTGGAAATGTAAGGCACCGTGCGGCTGGCCCGAGGATTCACCTCGATGACGTACAGCTCGTTCTGGTAGATCAGATACTGAATATTGATGAGGCCATGGGTCCCCAGAGACAGGGCCAGCTTTTCCGAGCAGTCCACAATGACCTTCAGCATCTTATCTCCGATGGAGAAGGGCGGATAGACAGCGATGGAGTCGCCGGAGTGGACGCCGGTGCGCTCGATGTGCTGCATGATGCCGGGGATCAGGACGTCCTTGCCGTCGGAAATGACGTCCACTTCCAGCTCCTTGCCCATGAGGTACTGGTCCACCAGCACCGGGTTTTCGATCTTGCCGGAGAGGATGACCTCCATGTAAGTCCGCACGTCCTCGTCATTGTGAGCGATGACCATGTTCTGGCCGCCGATGACGTAGGAGGGGCGCAGCAGCACGGGATAGCCCAGTTCATGAGCGGCGTCCAGCGCCTCCTGCATACCGGTGATGGCCCGGCCCTGAGGCCGCTTGATGGAGAACCGTTCCAGCAGGGCATCGAACCGCTCCCGGTCCTCCGCCATGTCGATGGACTCGGCGCTGGTACCCAGGATGGGGATACCGTGGCTGTCCAGGAACTTGGTGAGCTTGATGGCCGTCTGGCCGCCGAAAGCTACCACCACGCCCACGGGCTTCTCCACCTCGATGATGTGCATGACATCCTCGGGGAACAGAGGCTCAAAGTACAGACGGTCAGCGGTATCATAGTCCGTGGAGACGGTCTCGGGGTTGTTGTTGACGATGACTACTTCATAGCCCAGTTCCTTCAGGGTCCAGACGCAGTGGACGGAGGAATAGTCGAACTCGATGCCCTGACCGATGCGGATGGGGCCGGAGCCAAGCACCATAATGACCGGCTTGCCGCTGCGGGGGAAGGTCCGGGATTCGCAGAACTTATCAAAAGTGGAATAGAAATAGGGAGTCTCGGCATCGAACTCCGCGCCGCAGGTGTCCACCATCTTGTAGACGGCGTCTTTCTTTTCACAGGGCAGCGCGGCAGCGCCGGAGAGTCGCTTGAGGGTATCGTCGGGATAGCCCATCTTCTTACCGGTCTCATAATGCTCAACAGTGAGGCCGTCCTTTTCCAGAGCCTTTTCAAAGTCCGCCATCTTTTTCAGCTTGGAGAGGAACCAGCGGTCGATGCGGGTAATGCTGAAGATCTCGTCGATGGAGGTGCCGGATTTCAGGGCCTCAAAGATGGTGAACAGCCGATGGTCATCCACCCGGCGGAGCCGCTCCCAAATGGGGGCGCGGTCCTCAGGATCGTTTTTGCGGTTCAGGCTGTCCAGACCCACTTCCGCGCCGCGGACGGCCTTCATCAGTGCCATCTCAAAGCTGGGAGCGATGGCCATGACCTCGCCGGTGGCCTTCATCTGGGTGCCCAGCTTGCGGCTGGCGTCGGCAAACTTGTCGAAGGGCCACTTGGGCATCTTCACAACGATGTAGTCCAGCGTCGGCTCAAAGCAGGCGCAGGTCTTGCCGGTGATGTCATTTTTGATCTCGTCCAGGGTGTAGCCAAGGGCGATCTTCGTGGTAATCTTGGCAATAGGATAGCCGGTGGCCTTGGAGGCCAGCGCGGAGGAACGGCTGACGCGGGGGTTCACCTCAATGACCGCATATTCAAAGCTGTCCGGGTTCAGCGCCAGCTGCACGTTGCAGCCGCCCACGATCCCCAGATGAGTGATGATGTCCAGAGAGGCCTTCCGCAGCATCTGGAACTCCTTGTCTGCCAGGGTCTGGGTAGGGGCCACCACGATGGAGTCGCCGGTGTGGACGCCCACGGGGTCGAAGTTCTCCATGGAGCAGACGGCGATCACATTGCCCACGCCGTCCCGCATGGTCTCAAACTCGATCTCCTTCCAGCCGAAGATGGCCCGCTCCACCAGAATCTGGGTAATAGGAGAGGCATCCAGGCCGGTCTGGGCGATGATGCGCAGCTCCGCCTCATTGGCGGCGGCACCGCCGCCTGCGCCGCCCAAGGTAAAGGCGGGACGGACGATGACGGGATAGCCGATGCGGTCCGCCACCTTCAGGGCGTCCTCCACCGTCTCGGCAATGTCAGAGGCGATGACCGGCTGGCCGATCTCCGCCATGGCTTCCTTGAAAAGTTCCCGGTCCTCAGCCCGGGAAATGACCTTGGCGTCGGTGCCCAGCAGACGGACCCCCTGCTCCTGGAGGAAGCCCTCCTTGTCCAGCTGCATGGCCAGGGTCAGGCCGGTCTGGCCGCCCAGGCCCGCCAGGATGCTGTCGGGCCGCTCCTTTTTGATGATGCGCTTGATGGTCTCGGTGGTAAGGGGCTCCAGATAGATCTCGTCCGCCATGGCCTGGTCGGTCATGATGGTGGCAGGGTTGGAGTTGCACAGCACCACGTCCACCCCCGCTTCCTTCAGAATGCGGCAGGCCTGGGCGCCGGCATAGTCAAACTCAGCGGCCTGGCCGATGACAATGGGGCCGGAGCCGATGACCAGGACTTTCTTGATACTTGTATCCAAAGGCATTAAATACGGCCCCCTTTCTCATCATATTGAATATTTGCACAGAACCAATGAAGGGGGACGTATTTTTCGCATGTGCCGCATCCTGCGGCACGCGTATGAATCGAAAATTTGAATTTATTCAAATTTATCGCCCCCTTTCATCAAATCCACAAACCGGTCAAAGAGGAAGGACGTATCCTTGGGGCCGGTGCAGGCCTCCGGGTGGAACTGGACCGTGAAGGCCTTCAGTTCCGGATAGTCGATGCCCTCGCAGGTGCCGTCGTTGGCGTTGGCAAAGCGGACCTTGCCCAGCTTCACCGTATCGCTGTCCACGGCATAGCCGTGGTTCTGGCTGGTGATGTAGGTGCGGACGCCAGCCACATCCCGGACGGGCTGGTTCACGCCCCGGTGGCCATATTTCAGCTTGTAGGTGCTGCCGCCGGCGGCCAGCGCCGTCAGCTGGTGGCCCAGGCAGATGCCGAACATAGGCACCTTGCCCAGAAGCTTGCGGATCTGCTCGATTTGATACGTGTTTTCCGCCGGGTCGCCGGGACCGTTGGAGAGCATCACGCCGTCCGGGTCAGCGGCCAGAATCTCCTCCGCGGAGGTGGACGCAGGCAGGACCGTCACGGTGCAGCCCCGCTTCTGGAGTTCCCGGACAATGTTGCGCTTGGCGCCGTAATCCAGCAGGGACACCCGGAACCGCTCCTCCCCTTCCGCCGGATGGACAGAGGATTCCTTACAGGAAACAGCCTCCACCACGCCGGTGACGGCGTAGGTCTCGATGGGGGTCAGGTCGGCGGGGATCTCGTCGCAGATGGCGGCATTCATCACGCCGTGCTCCCGGATGATCCGGGTCAGCTCCCGGGTGTCCACGCCGTACAGCCCCGGCACTCCCTCCTCTTTCAGGAAGGTATCCAGATCACAGTCCGTGCGGAAGTTGGAAGGAGCGCCGCAGTACTCCCGGACCACGTAGCCCTTGACGCAGCAGGCTCCTTCAAAATCCTCCCGGATGATGCCGTAGTTGCCGATCAGAGGATAGGTCTGCATAACGATCTGTCCGGCATAGCTGGGGTCCGTCAGGGTCTCGACGTAGCCACACATACCGGTGGTGAACACCAGCTCACCCACGGTGTCGGTCTCCGCACCGAACCGGACGCCCTCAAATACCTGGCCGTCCTGTAAGATCAAATAACCTTTTTTCATCATAATCTCCTCAGGCCGTTTTATTTGCCGGCCTCAGTCTCGCAGTAGATGCAGCGGTAAACACGCTTGGCCGGATCGGTCAGCAGGAATTCCTGAGGCAGCTCCTGCTCCACAGAGGTGATGCAGCGGGGGTTCTTGCACTTCAGCACGCCCCGGATCCGCTCCGGCAGCTTGAGGCTCCGCTTCTCCCGGAGCTGGCCCTCGTGAATGATATTCACGGTGATGGTGGGGTCCACATAGCCGATCAGATCCCAATCAAGGTCCATCTCGCGGTCGATCTTGATGATGTCCTTCCGTCCCAGTTTGCCGCTGGTGACGTTCTTCAAAATAGCGACGGTGCAGTCCAGCTTGTCCAGGCCCAGGATGTTGTACAGCTCCATGGCCTTACCGGCGGTGATGTGGTCGATAACGATGCCGTTCTGAATAGAATCAATAATCATGTCCGTTCTCTCCTCTCACTGAATACCCAGCAGCTTCATGATCAGCGCCATGCGGATGTAGCGGCCGTTCTGGGCCTGCTTGAAGTAGCAGGCACGGGGGTCCTCGTCCACCGCCACGGAGATCTCATTGACGCGGGGCAGCGGATGCAGGATCCGCAGATCCTCCTTGGCGTTTTCCAGCTTCTCCGGGGTGAGGATGTAGCTGTCCTTCAAGCGGAGGTAATCCTCCTCATTGAAGAAGCGTTCCTTCTGGACGCGGGTCATGTACAGGATATCCAGCTCCGGCATGACCTCCTCCAGAGAGGTGGACTGGGTATAGGGAATGTTCTTGGACTTAATGTACTGCTCCTTGACGTACCGGGGCAGCTTCAGCTCCTCCGGGGAGACAAACACGAACCGGACGCCGGTGTAGCGGCTCATGGCAGCCACCAGAGAATGGACCGTCCGGCCGAACTTCAGGTCACCGCAGAAGCCGATGGTCAGGTTGTCGAAATGACCCTTTTCCTTGTGGATGGTGATGAGGTCCGTCAGGGTCTGGGTGGGGTGGTTGTGGCCGCCGTCACCGGCGTTGATCACCGGCACCAAGGAGTGCTGCGTTGCCACCAGAGGCGCGCCCTCCTTGGGGTGGCGCATGGCGATGATGTCGCAGTAGGCGCTGACCACCCGGATGGTGTCCGCCACGCTCTCGCCCTTGGAGGCGGAGGAGCTGGCGGCGGAGGAAAAGCCCAGCACCTGTCCGCCAAGGGACAGCATGGCGCTCTCAAAGCTCAGGCGGGTACGGGTGGAAGGCTCAAAGAACAGCGTTGCCAGGATCTTGCCGTCGCACTTATGGGCATATTCGGCGGGATGCTCCATAATATCGCAGCCCGTTTTTACCAGCTCGTCGATCTCCTCGGTGGAGAGCTGCATAATGTCGATCAAATTTTCCATATCAGTTTTTCCCTCCATTGATCCAGCTTTCGTCAGACGGATTGTCCCGGAATTTCAGCAGACGGGACACATCCTCCGGCGCGATATAACCTTCCTCCGCGCCCACCTGGGCGATGGTATCCAGGTTCGTCAGGCTCACGTTCTTCACGCCGGCCTCCGCCATGCGCTCCACGCCCTTCTTCATGCCGTAGGTGAAGATGCTCACCACGCCCAGCACCTCAGCGCCCGCTTCCCGCAGGGCCTCCACGGTCTCCAGCACGCTGCCGCCGGTGGAGATCAGATCCTCCACGACCACGACCTTCTCGCCCTTGTCCAGACGGCCTTCGATGCGGTTCTGACGGCCGTGGTCCTTATTGCCGGAACGGACGTAGCCCATGGGCAGGCCCAGCAGGTGGGCGGCAATGGCGGCGTGGGCGATGCCGGCGGTGGCGGTGCCCATCAGGACCTCCGCCTCCGGGTACTCCCGCTTCACGGTATCGGCAATGGCCTGCTCCACCTCGTTCCGGGCTTCCGGAGCGGTGAGGATCAGCCGGTTATCGCAGTAGATAGGGCTCTTGATGCCGCTGGCCCAGGTAAAAGGCTCCTGAGGGCGGAGAAAGACCGCCTTGATCTCCAGCAGACGCTTGGCAACGCGCACATTGATGCTGTCCATAGTTTGTTCTCCTTTATATCAATTTTTCTGTTGATCCAATCGTTTCCGTTTCGCGGCTCAGCCCACGAACTCCGCCACGCAGCGGCGGTAGGCAGCCACGGGGTCCTCCGCCTGGGTGATGGGACGGCCCACCACGATGTAGTCGGAGCCAAGCTCCTTGGCCTTGGCCGGCGTGGTGACCCGCTTCTGGTCGCCCACATCTCCGTCAGCAAAGCGGACACCGGGGGTCACGGTGAGGAAGTTCTTGCCGCAGCGCTCGTGGACCGCGCCTGCCTCCAGGGGAGAGCACACCACGCCGTCCAGTCCCACGATGGAGGCGATCTCCGCATAGTGCATCACCACTTCGGCAATGGGCTTTTCGATCCACAGCTCTTTTTCCAGCATGTCCTGATCCGTGGAGGTCAGCTGGGTCACAGCGATCAGCAGCGGGCGGGTACCATCCGGACGGGTCAGGCCCGCCAGAGCGGCGGACATCATGGCGCCGGTACCGGCGGCATGGACGTTCACCAGGTCCACATCCAGCGCGGACAGAGCGGCCATAGCCTTTTTCACGGTGTTGGGGATATCATGCAGCTTCAGATCCAGGAAGATCTTGTGGCCCCGGGCCCGGATCTCCCGGACGATGGAAGGGCCTTCGGCGTAGAACAGCTCCAT
>ERZ1107006.1065-NODE-1065-length-24764-cov-4.020114_pt1 | contig 24764 bp, 19 predicted proteins | sample MGYA00403696_ERZ1107006 | MGnify/ENA primary metagenome ERZ1107006 (study PRJEB35170, sample SAMEA104062441) | human gut metagenome | biome: human gut; feature: human-associated habitat; material: faeces | place: Denmark | collected 2012-08-13 ...
AATTCAATGCCAGATACGAGAGAGGAGACATGGATCGGGAAGAAAGAAGAAGCTGCCCGATGTCAGTGTAAAGGGAAAAAGACAGAGACTATTTCGAAGGAAAGGTTTGGAAGAAGAAATTGGAAAGAAAATACGATTTGACAAAGGGAGATGTTTTCCGGACGATCCTGATGTTTATGCTGCCGATCCTGGCAGGAAACGTATTTCAACAGCTGTATTCTGCTGTGGATACGATCATCGTGGGCCGTACCCTTGGTTCTGACGCGCTGGCGTCGGTTGGAAGCATCGGGAGCCTGCAGTTTCTGGTGTTTGGATTTTGCTCTGGTCTTGCGGGCGGTGTGACAGTTGTGACATCTCAGTTTATTGGCGCAGGAAAAACGGAAAATGCGAGACGTTCCACAGCGGTGATCTATATGATCTGGGCGGTGGTTTCCCTGCTTTGTACCGTGGTAGGTATTGTTTGCCTGCCAGGGCTTTTGCATATTTTGAATATGCCGGAAAATCTGTTTCAGCGTGCGTATGCTTATCAGCTGGTCTGCTTTATCGGACTTGGAGGACAGCTTTTATACAACGTGGAATCAAGCCTTTTGAGGGCGATTGGAAACAGTAAAGTACCGCTTATTTTTCTGATCATTTCCTCTGTGTTGAATATTATATTGGATTTTGTGTTTATTCTGGTGTTTCATATGGATGTGATCGGAGCAGCTGCAGCGACGATTCTGGCCCAAAGCCTTTCCGGGGTCGGCTGTCTGATCTACAGCTTTCGGAAATATCCGCAGCTGCGTGTCAGAAAAGAAGATTTTAAAATATCATTTGCTTTTCTAGCGGATCATCTCCGGGTAGGGCTGCCGCTTTCGATTCAGGACTCCATTACGGGCGTCGGAATGATGGTATTTCAGAGTGCGCTAAACGGGATGGGTGCAGATGCGATTGCGGCATACACTGCATGTAATAAGCTGGAAACCTTTGTCGTGATGCCGATGTATTCGATCGCAGTTGCCATGGTAACGTTTACAGCACAGAATTTTGGTGCGAAGCAATATCAGAGAATTCGAAAAGGAATGAAGGTTTCCCTTTTGAGCTGTCTCTTTTTCAGTGTTGTGGTAGGCGGATTGATCATTGTGTTCTGTAAGCCGCTCGTTTCGATTTTCGTTGGAAGCGGTGCAGTAGAGGTGATCCGGCTGTCCAGAATTTACAACAGTATTGAAGCCAGCTGCTTATGGTGTGCGGCGCTGTTGTTCACCTACCGGGGCGCGGTGCAGGGAACCGGAAATACGAAGATCCCGATGATGGGCGGATTTTTGGAGCTTCTCATGCGTGTTTTTGCAGCACTTTGCTTAAGCCGTATCTGGGGCTTTCCGGGACTGGCAATGGCCTATCCGCTGGCGTGGATATTTGCGGCACTGTTAAACATGTGGTATTATCGAAAGCTGGACAAAAATGATTTTCAGCGTACCAGAACTTCATTAATATGAAGAAGAATATGTTCCATGAGATAGAGGAGGACGAGTTGCTCGTCCTCCTTTGTCATGTCGGAAATCGGCTGCAGGAGAGTGATGTGGAGAATTGAGGTATCCAGAGAGCTTTCCGTAACTGCAAAGGCACAGAGACATTCTTTGCCAAATACGGAAACCTGCGCCTGAATATCACCGGTCATAACTTGGTCATAGGAGCTTTTCAGGCGATCCAGAATATCAAAAATCGCATAGACGGTCATACGCCGCGGACAGCCTAGATCCTGTTTGAGCGTGAACATGAGAGAGCCCTCCTATTACATTTTCCAATGAAAACTGGCGTTTTTTGCTTTTTTCAATGCTGCAGACTTACAGCGGACGCAGCGTGCCTATTATTTCGGCAAGCACATTGCTGGAGTTATCAATATTTTCTTCGGATGTGCTTGCACCGACGATATAGGGGACACCATCGATATCAGCTGCAGCGAAGATAGAAATATCAGAATCGTGAGAAACGATCCGAAATTGCCAGACAATATCGTCTTCACGGCTTTCTGTCATGATCTCCGAAAGGGAAGCGCCGGAGACATCTTCCCAGATGCCGGAAAGGTAAGCAATACATTCGTCTGCGTTTTTTCCGGCAGAAAGTCCCTGCTCCACCTCAATATATTCCTCTTCGTTGGAGGAAAGGAAAAGAAGGAGGGCGGTTCCGCTGTTGCCGTTTGGAAGCGTAAAGCTGCTGCGTCTTGTGCTGCTGATCTGAGTGGAATCCGTGATGCATTGGATGCCTGCAGCGGTGTCGCAATAGCGCTCGTAGGTAATATCCACAGGACCATTTATACGAAAGGATGTCAGACTGTTGTAAATCTGTGTGTGGTCTGTTTCGGAATCCTTTGGATAGGAGCCGACGAGCAGATATGCGCCAAAGTCATTCCTTCCTTCTACTGCAAGCAGTACATGCTGCAGGGTGGTCTGGCTGGAATCTGTTCCCTGGAAGAAAATCTGGTAAGCGGACTGTCCGCCGAAATCGTCCGGTCCTGCGGTCAGAATCATGGCGTCGGTAAGACCGTAGCCCTCTGCGTAGGAGGAAACAATATCCTCCCGGTAGTTTTCGATGTCGGCAAGGGAATAGATCGGAACAATTGTAGCCCAGTTGAAGCTGGTTTCGATCCGGCAGTTTCTGGCATTGTTGGTAAAAGTAAAACCATCATCTGAAACGCTATACTCTGCCGGAACGTCGATGGTAGCATTTAAAATTCCGAGATCATAGGTGACAACTTCCGTACCGGTGCTGTCGTTTGAATCGCCGGAAGAAGGATCGTCCGGTGCGTCTGGATCCTGCCCGGGCGGGGTTTGAGAGGGCGTCGGCGTATCCGAACCGGGAGGTGCAGATGCAGAAGAAGGATTCATGGACGAAGCAGAGTTTGTGTAGCTGGTATTTTTTCCGGACTTTCCGGAAAGGGGCAAAAAGAGGACGAGGGCGACTACCGCGACCAAAGCGCCGCCAAGAGCGACTGCCAGAAGCGGATTTTGTTTCAGATGTGCCGACAGGACAGCAAAAAATGTGGAAGGTCGGGAAGACACCGCGCCGGAATATGGCTGCGGTGCGTTTGCCGTTGATCCGGGGGATGGCGATTGTGCCGATGCAGTTGCAACATCCCCGTTCAGCGCGCAGATAAAGGCCTCCATGCTCATGAAGCGGTCTTCCGTACGGATGCTGAGCGCCTTCAGAATCGCCTGTTCGATGGCAGGGGAAATGGAGATGCCAAGCTCGGAGGGGCGTTTGAGCGTATCGCCGTGAATCCGTTCGATGGAATCCGGCGGAAGAACTCCGGTGATGCAGCGGTAAAGCGTTGCACCCATGGCATAAACGTCTGTCCAGGGTCCCTGATTTCCATGGGAAGAGTATTGCTCCTCCGGGGCATAGCCATGCTTTAGAATAACGGAAACACTTTTCCCATCACCGGAAGCAAAGCGCGCTGCGCCGAAGTCCAGAAGCCTGCTGTCACCGTCGGCGGTCAGGTAAATGTTGTCCGGGCTGATATCCCGGTGTAAAAGCTGCATGGAGTGGACAGAAACGAGCGCGTTCATAACAGGCAGCAGGATTTTCAATGCTTCTTCGCAGGAAATTTTTTCCCCGTGCGCAGCAAGATAGGCTTTTAGACTGGTGCCGTTCACGTATTCCATGACGAAGTATGCGGTGTTGTTTTCCCGGAAATAGTTCTGGACGGAAACGATATTCGGTGTGTTCTGGAGCTTTGCCAGAATGCGTGCTTCCTCCAGAAAACGTTCCATTCCGGATTGATAATCCTTTTCCTGATGACTGGTCAGAACGACAGTATAGCGGTCGGTATTCCGGGTAGCCATGGCGGAGGGCATATATTCTTTGATGGCGACTTTGATTTCGAGGGTCAGGTCAAAGCCGAGGTAGGTAATGCCGAAGCCGCCGATGCCGAGGACTTTGCCGATCAGGTAGCGGCCGTTTACAATTGTGCCCAGGGGAAGGGCGAGATAGGGCTGCTGCTTTGTTTCATCGAACCCGCAGACGGGGCAGACCGTGCCGGGGTCTTTTTCGGAAAAGCAGCCGTAACAGATACGTTCGGGATTCATAATTCCTCACATTCCGCCGCAAAAGCGGCTTTTGATGATAGACAGTTGTAAAATGTTCCGGTGTATTAGGAAAAGGCTGGCGAGATCGCATCGGGACGGCTGATGCAGGTCAGGACGAAAAGCGTCCCATCGATGCTGCGGATGCGTTCCGTATGGCGAAACAGCAGCCCTACGAGCCAGTCTGTCGCGTTGTTGGCTTTTGAAAATTCAATCTGGATTTCCAAAGGTTCAATATAAAAATCTCCGCAGCAGACAAGGCTGCCCTCCCCCGGCAAAAGCACCGGGAGGGAAGTCTCTTTTTGCAGCCGGCCATCTGCCATCAGATGGTAAAAGACGGCAGCTTCGGGAAAAGAAAGCGTATCGGAGGAAAGCTCGACCAGCCGTGTTTCAAGGAGAGCCGCACAGGAAAGACCTGTTCTGGCAGAAATCGTATCAGATGCAGTCATAGGTTCTCTCATTTCTGCGCACGTTTTTTGCGCATGTCGAGTTTGTGTCAAGTGCGCGCAGACACAAATCTCGTTTATTCCTTTGCAACGAGAAAACGGTTTGAGGGATCGCAGAGGAAGAACGTATCTCCGGCATAGAGCTTTTCGGGGACGTTCGGGGCGAGCTTTTTCCCATTTCCAAGAAAGGTTCCATAGGAGGAACCGAGGTCGGTCAGGACGAAGCAGCCTTCCCCCGGATTGTAGGAAAGCTGGCAGTGGCGGCTGCTGATGCCGGGCGTGCTCTTTTCATAAATGATGTTGCAGAACGCAGGATCTCTGCCGATGGTAACCTTTCCCTTGAGCAGGTCGAAGCTCTGCCCTGCGTAGTAGCCGGTCATTCCACGCAGGATCGCATGAGCACTGGAGCTGCCTGCCGCACCGGAGTGTACAGGATTGCCGTTTAAGCCGCTTGCTGAGCCATTCGCCAGACCGTCGCCCAGCCTGCTGCTTCGATCTGCCAGGGCGCTGCGGCTATTTGTAACGCTGGCTGCAGCCTTCCTTTCCTTCCAGAAGAAAAACGTGCCCGCTGCGATCAACAGAATGCCGAGTAGGAGCAGCACAGCACTGCCGGGACCGTGGGACAGGGAAAAACCGGAGCCCGAAAACGTGTAGGGAATGCGCTCAACATCCAGGATTTTCGTCAGTTCGTTGATGATGATGGCATAGTTCATGCCAAGGCTCAGCCCGGTATTGGGATCAATGGCACCTGCAACGTTGATACCGATTACGTTTCCTTTTTCATCGACCAGAGGACCGCCGGAGTTGCCGGGAGCGATGGAAACGTCCATTTGAAATGCCTCATAGGTGGAAAAAGAGGTGGTTGTACGTTTGCTGATGATGCCTCGGGTGATTGTAATATCGTCTATATCGTAGGTGGCAAAATCCTGACGCTGGGAGGAATTGCCGGGATAGCCGAGCGCGTAGGCGGTATCGCCGATCTTGATGTCGCCGGAGTCGCGCAGCGTCAGGGCAGTCCGTTTATCCGTCGGGGAGGGCAGCTGCAGGATGGCGATATCCTTTTCCTCCTGAGGGGAAAAGTAGACGACCTTGGCTTTTACATAGTCGTTTTCCGCTGCGGAAAAAAAGACATCAATTTCCCCTCCGTAAAGACTGGAATCATAGCGGGGATAGGTATAGGCTTTATTGACGACATGCCCGTTTGTCACGATGTACTGAATCGGCTGTCCGGGCGTGCCGATGGCCCAGCCGGTTCCCATTCCGGCTTCGCTGTTTCCTTCGTTGTCATAGACTGTCGCATAGACCATGACGATACCGTTTCTGGATTCATAGGGATCCTCAGAGGAGCTTTTGGTCAGTCCTGTGATGCCGAAAATGGATGAGACAGCGCCGATCAGGATTAGCACAAGGGCGATCAGCTGTTTAGAAGAGAGTTGTTTGGTTTTCATTCAGTATTCTCCTTTTCCCCGTAATAATGTAAAACGATTGCGGTATAGTTATCCTGTGTGGGAAGTGCGGCTTTTCGGATTGCTGTTTCGAGCGCGCTGCAGCAGTCCTGAACCGGAAGCTCCATCGCCTCGCGAATTTGTTTCAGGGTCAGTGGATCGCTGATTCCGTCGGAGCATAACAGCAGGGTATCGCCCGGAAAAAGGGGAAGTGGAATGTGGGTGCGATCCAGCGTGACCTCCTCCTTCCCGATATATTGGGAAAGTGCGCCTGCCTGAGGGTCAGAAAAAGTTTCCTCGATGGGAAATGCACCGTGAAAGGAACGCAGCAGCAGGTCCTTTTGAAATTCCTGTCGGGTGTTTAATGCATAGAGCTGATGTTCCCGGAGCAGAAAAAGGTCGCTGTCTCCGACGCTCCAGAAGTGCAGTTGATTTCCCAAAATCCAGGCAGCGACAAGGGTGCAGCCGCCGTGGCCGTAAAACTGTTGATAGATAGTTTGGGTACATGCGGAAATCAGCTTTGGCACGCTCGTGACGGCTGGTTCCGGAAATGGAAAAGCATTCAGGAGACAGGCGGTCGTCTGGCAGGCGATCCGTTGTCCTTCCGCCATTCCGCCCATGCCGTCACAGAGAACGGCTAAAATCCCGTCTGTTTCATAGCGGTCTGCCGGAGAGATTCCGAAGGCATCCTGCTGCTGTTCACGCTGTCCGAGCCCCTGCAGGTTTGCAATTTCCAGAATGGAAGTTTTTTCCGGGGTCAGAACGGTGGTAATGCAAAGCGACTCCGGTGCTGGTTCGGATGGCTGCTGCTGAGTTTGTGCTTTTTTTCGCTTTTTAAAAAAGAACATGGGCTATTCCTCGCTCCACTGAAACTGTTGGCTGCAAAGAGGCAGGAAAAGCAGTCGGCTTTTCCCGACCTCGATGATGTCGTATGCTTTGAGTGGATGAACCATTTCGACCTGTTCATCATTGCAGTAGGTAATGCCGCGTCCCTGCCCGGGCGAAAGGGAAAAGGCATTGTGTTTGGCATCGTAAGTGACCAGTGCATGGCTTTCACGGGATACGGTATCATCGTCTGGCAGGGAAACATCCATCGCGGCAGCCCGGCCGATAAAGTTTCTTCCTGAAACGAGACGGAAATCCGTTCCGCGGTGTGGACCTTCGATGCAGATCAAAAAGCCGACTGCCGGATCAATACCGATTTTCTTTTTCATCACAGCGACTGTTTTGCCGCTGTCGAAGGCTGACGCAGTTGCTGCAGCAGGATTGCCCGGAAAGGCAGCCACTGTCTTGCCGATATCCGCTGCAGCCATCGTCTTTCCGATCCCTGTATTTTCCTTGCAATACGGACAGCTTTCAAATCTTGCTTCATCATAGAAATGACCATTATCACACTGCTTCATAGAGTCCTCCTTGTTTTCTGAAGGAAAATGCGACTGCATGGAACGCTGCGCTGCGGTTTGCGTCAGGCGGGCATTTTCCGTTTTGCAGTTTCTTTCGTTACCTTCAGTCTACGCATCGGACGGTTGTCCGGGTATGCCGTATGCGCGCCAAAACGGCGAAAAATGCGGGTTGGCGCTGGTGCGCCAGGGGGAAAATAGGGAGAAGTGTGGATTAGGAATCGATTTGAGTCGGTAATTTGAGAAAAATGCAATTTATCGAATCATACTTTAGTAAATCGTAATTGACTAAACCGTAATTCGATACTATGATGAAAGAAACAGGAGGTACGGCAGAATGTTTATCGGACGGGAAAGAGAGCTGCAGACGCTGGAGCGGCTGTTTTATTCGGATCATTTTGAGTTCGCTGTTATTTACGGCAGACGGCGTGTGGGAAAAACTGCTTTGATCAGTCGTTTTATTCAGGATAAAGATGCGATTTATTTTATGGGTGTTGAAAGCAGTGAAAAACAAAATCTTGAAAACTTGAGCAAAAGTATTATGGAATACAGCAGCGGGATAGAGGCTGAGACGTCCTTTCTTTCTTTTCAGGCGGCACTGGAATATGTGTTCCGACTGGCAGAAAAGAAACGGATCATTCTGACGATCGATGAATATCCGTATGTGGCGCGCGCTTCCAAAAGCCTTGCTTCCACATTACAGTTGTTGATTGATAAATATAAAGAAGCTTCAAAACTGATGTTGATTCTCTGCGGATCCTCGATGTCCTATATGGAGGATCAGGTTTTGGCATATAAAGCCCCCCTGTACGGACGGCGCACTGCCCAGATGAAAATACAGCCGTTTGATTTTGCGGAAACCTGTCGTTATTGCCAGTATTTCAGCCCGGAAGAAAAAGCCTTGATGTATGGAGTTGCAGGAGGTACGCCACAGTACCTTTTACAGATGAATGATCATCAGAGTGTGGAGGAAAATATTAAAAATACCTTTTTAAATCCGAACTCCGCAATTTATGAAGAACCCTCCAGTCTGCTGAAGCAGGAGGTACGGGAACCTGCTATTTACAATGCAATTATTACAGCGATAGCAACAGGGGCATCCCGGATGGCTGAGATTTCGACGAAAGTAGGGGAAGATTCCAATGTTTGTTCGACCTATGTGAAAAATCTGATTGCACTTGGTATTATTCGTAAGGAAGTTCCTTATGGAGAAAAAACGACGCGCAAAACAATTTATTCGATCGAGGATAATATGTTTCGGTTCTGGTATCGTTTTGTTCCGGAAAATAATTCGATCATCGCCCGTGGCGCGGTGGAACTGGCTTACAGGCGGATTGAGCCGCACTTGTCAGATTATATGGGACATATTTTTGAGGATATCTGTTCGCAGTATCTCTGGGCATTGCTGCTGAAAGGAAAAAGCCCGGTTGATTTTTCGGAGCTGGGACGTTGGTGGGGAACAGATCCGCGTACCAGAAGCCAGACGGAGATCGACATTATGGCAGAGCAGGATCGGCAGGCAGCTTTGTTTGGAGAATGCAAATGGACGAATGAAAAAGTGGATGTTGGTGTGTTGGATACGCTTGTTGAGCGTAGCCATTTGTTTCATTATGATCAGACCTTCCTTTATCTGTTTGCCAAGACCGGTTTCACCCAGGGCTGCATAGAAAAAGCCGAACATCTTGGCAATGTCCGGCTTGTGACGTATTCGGATATTTTAAAAGAGCTGGTTCCTGAGACTTAGGGAAATATAATTTCAGCTCCGGTTACAGGTTTTTGCGCTGCCATTCGATGTAGGACTGGTACAGTCCCATCCGGGATTTTGCACCGACCTTTTCATAAATGGATGTGATATAGCGCTGACAGGTTCTTCGGGAGATGAAAAGGCTGTCGGCGATTTCCTGGATGCTCTTTTCTGTGTTGACGAGTTGGTCAAAAACAGACTGTTCCCGGTCAGTCAGGGAAAATGCCGTGGAAAATGTGGAAAACGGGTCTGCATTGGGAGTGTTCTGTGGATAATCCGGATCGGAGGAAATGCCCGGCTCTTTTAACATACTATAGGCTGCGATTAAAATGCTTACCGTTGCGAACAGGACAAGAGCTGTGATAATCAGTGTGATGCTGCTGTTCGATGCGATCAGGGAGAGAGACAGGTTTGAGACCAGGGCAGCGCCCGCATTGTTGACAGCACGCCCCATTCCTGCCCAGAGGCGCGGGCAGCGGGTATCTTCGGACAGCGCCAGAAAAGAGGTCGTAAAGAATACGACGAAAAATCCGGAGGACAGGTAAAAGACGATCAGTCCGATCAGGAAAGAACCGCCAAGCTGCAGGATTGCGACGCTGAGCGTGGAAAGCATCATAATGCAGTACATGATGAGATTCATGAAACGTCTGTTATGGAGGTCAAACAAAAATCCGGCAGCAAGTCCGCTGCAGGCGAGCAGGATACGAGGCCACTGACCGATATCCATGGTTCCGTCTGCGTGTCCCAGTGTAACGGTGTTGTCCAGTGTACTGAAAATACAGGTCATAAAAATGACAAGAAAGATCAGCAAAACGAGCTGCGGCAGGGCACCGGAGGCAGATGGAGCAGGGAGCTTATGCTGTGGGTCGGTGCTGCCGGAAGAGACGCAAGCTGACGTGTCTGACATATGTGGACAGGGATTTGTCACATCGGACACCTGAGGGCTGGAATTTGCAGTGTCCGGCATCTGGGAGCTGCGGCTTGCCTCCCGGTGCTGAAACCGGAACAGGAAAAATACGATAAAAAGTAACGCGGCGCAAAGCAGCAGCTGTTCTGCCAGGGCAGAAGAAATCAGACTGTTGTTTAGAAATTGCAGCAGGATAGCAAACCCATAGGAAATGCCAACCATGCGTGCGAAATATTTTTTGTCAGAAATTTCACAAAGAAAATGGTAATGCACTGCACTGCCGAGGATGCCGAGAACCAGAAACAGAAGCATTCCGACGGCAGTCAGAAGACCGGGCGGAACAGGACTGCCAAGGATTACAAAGCAGACGATTGCCAGCATTGTAAGCGTGAAAAACACAGCGCTGCGCAGACGATCGCGAAAAAACCGAAACAGCAGCGGATAGAGGCAAAAGCCGACCGCGCTGATACCGAGCGCATAATTCTGGACGTTTACCGTCCGGGCGCTGGAGGCGTTCTGAGCGATCTGGTTGACATAGAAATATTCTGTGCTCAAAAAGAGAAATGTAAAAACCGCCAGCATGGAAATGGCGCGGAGGGATGAAGGTTTTGTAAGTTCCTGTTTCATAAAGGGGAAAGCTCCATTCGTATCGTTCACGAGTGTCGGTTGACAGCTCTTTAAAAGGGGAAATGCTGTAAACCTTGAATCGGACTTCTTTTTCGTTGCATAATTCATTATATAAAATTTGAAAAAACAGTGCAATCGCTTCGCCGCAGAGAACTGAGAAAAGGGGTAACGGGAAAGAAAATAAAAAACAACATCATAAATTTTAAAGGGGAGAGTAAAAGGTATGTATGAAGAGACACAACTGGAGAAAACCTTCCGGAAATTAAAACGTCTGGAAGAAATGCTGCACGATCGGATGTTTATTCCGGTGGATCAGGTGGAAATGAGCGTCTGGACAACGAAGAAGCCGGTGCACGAGGTGCCGGATCGAGGGCTGTTTGGTCCGTGTGAAAGGGGACGAAAGTGGCTGGAGGAGGGATTGTATTGCTGGTTTCTGGGGGATTATACCATACCGGAAAAGCTGGCAGAACAGACCCTTTTCATCTTTCCGAAGATCAAGGGCTATGAGGGGATGCTCTGGGTTGACAAAAAGCCCTATGGGAACTTCACCTCTAAGGTAATTCAGAACAGCTACGGATATCATTACTGCGACCTGCTGACAAAGGGAAAGGCGGCAGGGGAACAGCTGGAAATCGCGCTGGAATATTATTCGCATCATTACGTGCGGGGGACGCAGCCGTTTGAGGAAAGCGAGAATGTGTTTGAGATTGCGTACGATCAGGTGGACATCTGTGTGAAGGACGAGATTATCTGTAACCTTTTCTACGATCTCCACATCGTAAACCAGATGGCAGAATTCCTTTCCAAAGAGCAGTTCCGCAGAGGGGACGCAGTCCGCGCACTGTTAAAGGTACACGAAATGATTGACTACGATATCGATCTGGCAGATCCTGTCGAATGGCACGAAAAAGCCCAGAAAGCGGACGCTGTTTTACAGGAGGTTCTTTCCGATCACAACGGACCGCATGCAGGCTTTGCAGGTCTGATCGGTCATTCCCATATGGATACCGCCTGGTTATGGCATCTGGATGAAACGGTGGAAAAGTGCGCGAGAACCTATGCAAATCAGCTGGCTTTAATGGATCAGTACCCGGATTACAAATTTATCCAGAGCTCTGCGGTGCACACTTCCTGGATGGAACAGTATTATCCGGCAATTTTTGAGGGGATGAAAAAAAGGATCGCAGAGGGAAGATACGAGCCCAACGGCGGTGTTTGGGTAGAGTGCGACTGCAATATTCCCGGCGGTGAATTTATGGTGCGCCAGTTCTTATGGGGACAGCGCTATACGATGAGCAGATTCGGCTATCGTTCCAACTGCTTCTGGCTGCCGGATACCTTCGGCTACAGCGCAGCCCTGCCGCAGATCATGAAGGGCAGCGGCGTGGATTATTTCCTGACAACAAAGATGGCATGGGGCGATACGAACGAGTTTCCGTATGATACATTTTATTGGGAGGGAATTGACGGTACGAGGGTGTTTACCCATACGAACCGTACCCACATCTGGCCGGATGCACAGCAGCTTCTGGAATGCGTCAATGGCTGCAGGGGCTATGGCATCAAGGATAAAACTGTGACAGACAGCAGACTGCTTTCCTATGGCTTCGGAGATGGCGGAGGCGGTCCGGAATTTGAAATGGTGGAAATTGCAAATCGATTAAAGGATGTAGAGGGGCTGCCCAGAACGGAGCATATCCGTGTCGGTGATTTCATGCAGAAGCTGGAAAAAGAGAGCTTCCGTCCTTCCGTTTATGCAGGGGAGTTGTATCTCGAGCTGCACCGCGGCACGCTGACCAATCAGCACCAGATCAAGAGAAATAACCGGAAAGCGGAGATTGCCCTTCGAAATCTGGAATATATGACCGTCCTTTCTGCATTGCAGTCGGGCAAAACGATCAGCGGGGAAGCGATTGCACCTCTGACCGAGCTTCTTTTGCTGAACCAGTTCCATGACATCCTGCCCGGAACCTGTATTCCGCGTGTGCACGATGAATCGCTGGCACAGACTGGGCATGTGATCGAGGAAGCGATAAAGCAGACAAAGGAACTGCTTGCAGACATGGCAGAGGAAAACAGCGCGGCAGATGGCGCAGATCATGCATTTCGGACGATTTACAATACCCTTTCCTTCGACCGGAAAGACACGGTTTATCTGCCGATTGAAAAAGACAGCCACATCGACAGCACATACGGACAGCAGATCGTTGAAAGGCTGGATGGGCAGGACTACCTCGCGGTAGATGGACTGAACGTTCCGGCATTTGGCAGCCGCAGCGTAGCGCTGGTGGGTGGAGCGCCTGTTGAAAACGCTGGCTGTGAGGCGGCAGCTGCGTTTGTCCTGGACGGCGATCATCTGCAGACGCCTTACTACGATGTGATCTTTGATGAAAGAGGTTACATTTCATCCCTGATCGACCGTGAAAACGGCAGACAGCTAAAGGGAGAGGGCTATGCACTCAATACGTTCCTTGTGGCGGAGGATGTGCCGGATTCCTGGGACAACTGGGATCTGGATGCGGATATCGCGGACAAATGGAGAGACTGTGCGAAGCTTTTGAACCGTGAGGTCATTTCCTGCGGAGCGGTTGAACTGCGGATCCGGAGTGAATATCAGCTGACGAAAAACAGCAGCCTGCAGCAGGATATGGTATTTTACAGTAAGGATAGAAGAATCGTTTTTGAAACGGTGATGAACTGGCAGGATGACCACCGCTTCTTAAAGACAGCGTTTGACACTTCGGTTCAGAGCCGTTTTGCGAAACACGAAGTTCAGTTTGGGTATATCGAGCGTGCAACTTACCGCAACACGTCCTGGGAAAAGGCGAAGTTCGAGGTTTCCAATCATAAATATACAGACCTTTCTGAACCTGGATACGGCATTGCAGTTTTGAACGATTGCAAATATGGCGTCAGCGTGGAAAATGGACGCATCTGGCTGTCGCTGCACAAAGGCGGCTGCCGTCCGGACTACAGAGGCGATAAAGGAATTCATGAATGCACTTATGCCTTGCTTCCGCATAACGGCGGCTTTGGCGCAGAAGCAGTCGTACAGCCTGCATACGAGCTGAACATTGCTCCGGTTGTTATGCCCGGCAGAAAAGAGCTGGAATCCTTCGCCACCGTGGATGCACCGAATGTTATCGTGGAGGCGATCAAGCCGATGGAGGATGGAAACGGCTATGGGCTGCGTCTCTATGAAGCGGAGGGAACTTCCGTGCGGACAAAGCTTCATCTGACAGAAACCGGCAAAAAAATCATGCTGACGAATCTGCTGGAAGAGGAAATCGAAACGCTTCCGGATGAAAAGGAAATTGCACTGGAATTTAAGCCATTTGAAATTAAGACGATTTGTGTATTGATGAAACAATAGAATGCACGCTCTGCGAGCATTCTATTGTCATGAATAAGAACATACCGCCCGGCAGCTTTTGTAAGAAGAGTTGCCGGGCGGTATGTTTGTTATGGGAGACGAAGCATCTTGATGAAAAATGCTTCGCCTCTGCGATATGAGGGGAAAAACGGGCGCTGGAAAAGGTGGGGGAGCCAGCGCCCGACTGTCCAAAAGGTATTGGCAGATTAAGAAGCTTCCGACAGCAGGAGAATCATGCGAACCGGGAAGGCGCTGTCGTTGCCGTTTGCAGCATAATTGACTTCGAAACTCAAAGTCTGCGCATTGTCGGGCGTCATTACAATCTCTGACTGCGTGCCGTCAGTGTGAAGCGCAACCAGACGGTGTCCTGCAAGCAGGGAAGCCGGAACGGTAAAGCGCACGATGCCGGTCGGCTGTACTGCCCGGTGATGTTTGATCACTGCTGCGGACATAATGCCTACGCCGTTGTCAAGCGTGCCGATGCAGAGAACCGGCGATCCGGCAGGAAGCGTTCCGGTTACAGCCTGTGCGGAAACATCGGAAACCGGCGACAGGAAATCTTTGCCGTCTTTTTTACCGCATGCCGGGCAGAAAGAGAAGTTCGACAATCCTGCGGACGGAAGAGAGAGGGTAACCGAATGACAAAAGCTTTCTGTAGAGACAGCAGAGCTTTCGGTCTGTCTGAAACCGTTGGAAACAGAAGCAACAGGCTCAACTGCCGGAGCAGATTCCGGCACAAGGGTCGGCGTTTTTACCGTATTGAGCTTTACATTACTGCTTTTGCCATCGAGAATATCCGAGCCTTTTGTTCCGTTGATATTTGTATTTGCTCCAATAGAAATATCGATTGTGCTGGAAGCTGTACCGCCGCCAATGGCGATATCGGAAGAACCGTCGATATTGGAGACAGCCGCGTTGCCGGAAATTTCGATTTTACCGGTTCCGGTCGGTTCAGAAGAAGCTTCACCGATCAGGGGAGTTCTGGAAGTGCCGAATTTGGTGTCACTGCCGATTTTTACCTGGGCGTTATCTGTTATGGTAATGGTTCCGTTCATCGGGGCTTTGGCAGGGTTATAATCCGGATTGGCTTTTTCAGAAGCACCGATGGCAGGATTGCTGCAGGACGTGTTCTGGGAAAAACCGTTGGAGCCGATTGCGGTAACTTTGGAATTATCCTTTATTGTGATTGTTCCGCCGGAAAAGGTGCTGTCCCATCCACTGCCGATTCCGGCGGATGCGGAACCTCCGGAGGCAGTAACCTCAGCATTGCCGCCGATGATAATATCCCCGTTATAATCTCCTTTTTCTCCGCAGCCGATGCCGGGACCACACCAGGTGGCATCTGCGTTGACTTTTGCATTTCCATCAATGGTAATCGTGCCGGTAAAATTGCCTTTTTCGCCGGAACCGATAGCTGCAGAGCCGGTATCGGAAGGATTATAGTATTCTCTTGTTGCGGAGATTGTTACATCATCGGTGATGTGGATAGAACCGGTAAAATCTTCTTCTCCCTGTCCGGTGTCGCTGCTGTATCCATTGGAGCCGATTTTAGCGCCATCGGTCCAGCCGGATAGCGTGAGGGAACCGTCGCCGCGCAGGGTGAGATCACCATCGCTGACATGGATCATGGACGGGGAGGATTCGTCTTTGCGGTTAATCGTATTCGTACCGCGAACCGTGATGTCTGCCTTGGAGTCGCCTTTGACATCAATGGCAGATTCCTGGGAATGCTTCAGGTTGATGTCCTCAATCGTGATGTTCGCTGTCGCGTCATCGGAGGTTGTGATCGTAATGGTGCTGTCGGAAGCAACATCGGAATCCCGATTGGTAAAGGTCGGATCGTTATCTCCTATGGTATTGTTGTTCTGGGAAACGGTCTGCCCGCTCTCAGAAGCGCTCACGATGACGTCACCGTCTTCCATATACCAGGTGGCAGCATAGGCGGTCGATGAAAGAGAGCCGGAAAGAAAAGCGATCGTCAGAAAAAAGGCGGAAATTCTTTTCTTTTTCATAGACAAAGTCTCCTTGGAATTGTTCTGTTTGGATGTAGGGCGAAAGGTGTGCCGTGTATCAGAGTTTTAGTCCTTTTGCCCAATGTTTCATTCTAATTAAATGATACTATAAGTCTCAAAAGAATAATAGCCGTTATTTTCTCAAAAAAACCAGTGAAATCAGACAACGGTTTGGTTTACTCGTGACATTTCCCAGTTTTTTCCCTTGACACGATGGAAAAAGTCGATATAATAAATTGAAAATGATTTTTAATTTCAAAATGAACCGCGGCGGTTTTGGATATCGCCGTGCGGGAGTATGCGTGGATGCCGCAGTGGTTCACAGGGGGAGAAAAATGGCAGAACGTGTCAGATATAGAACGAAGCAACAGGAGCTGATCCGGGATTGTCTGGAAAAACACAGCGACCGGTTTGTGACGGCGGAACAGTGTATGGACTGTCTCAAAGCCGAAGGAATTCACGTTGGACAGACGACGGTTTATCGGGCTCTCGACCGTCTCACAGAGGAGAACGCCGTGATCAAAATTCCGGCAGTGGACGGCGCAGGCGCGCAGTACCGCTATATCGGAGAATTGAGGCCGGGCAGCCCGGGGCGGCTTGTCTGCCTGCAGTGCGGAAAGATCATTCCTCTGGAATGTAACAAGCTCCATGGATTTTCCGAACATATCCTGAAAGAGCATGACTTTGCGCTGGATTCCTCGCATCTGATCTTTTACGGCTGCTGTCGGGAGTGCCGCAAATTCAGGGAAACACAGGAAGGACTGCAGGACAGAAATGAGGATGAATAGAAAAAAGCAATGCGGGAAGCATGCTGTGATTTCCGGCATCAGAATGCCGCAGCTGCGCTGCACACGGGTATCGGAAAGCGGCATCCTGCGTCGTGTGGCGTTGGCGCTCTGCGCGTGCTTACTGTTTACCACAGTGTTTGTCGGCTGCGGCACGGAAGCTTCTGACGAACCGGTGGATCCCAACAAGCTGCAGGTGATGGCGAGTTTTTATACGATGTACGATTTCGCACAGAAAATTGGCGGCGAGCACGTCCAGGTGACCTGCATGGTGCCGTCCGGTACAGAGCCCCACGACTGGGAGCCGTCCACAAAGGATATTACCCGGATGGAGCAGGCGGACGTTTTTATCTATAACGGTGCTGGGATGGAGCACTGGGTTTCAGACGTTCTGGCGGGGCTTTCCAATAAAAAATTGATTTCTGTGGAAGCGTCGCAGGGAGTGAGCCTGCTGCGCAGTGCAGAGGAAGAGGACGGTCACGACCATGAGACCGCGCATGCCGATGAGGACGAAGAGGACAGTCATGACCATGGGACCGCGCATGCTGATGAGGACGGTCACGATCATGCGGATGAAGAAGACGCCGCTGTGAGCAATGCGGCCGCGCATGAAGACGATGCCGCCGACCACACTGTTGTCGCCGCACCGGACGGTCATGACGCCCACGAGCACGGCGAGTATGACCCGCACGTCTGGCTGGACCCGATGAACGCAAAGCAGGAAATGCAAAACATCTGCGCAGCGTTTTCCAAGGCGGATCCGGAGCATCGCACAGACTATCAGGCAAATTATGAGAAATGGGCAAAACAGCTCGACGAGCTGGACAAAACCTATCAGACGACGCTGGAAAATCTGTCGGAGCGAAACATCGTTGTGGCGCATGAGGCGTATGGATATCTGTGCAGGCGTTATAACCTGACGCAGGTGAGCATCGAGGGCATGTCGCCGGATTCCGAACCCGACCCGGGACGGATGGCAGATATTATCGATTTTGTCCGGGCAAACAACGTCCGTGCGATTTTCTTTGAAGAGCTGTCCGGCTCGAGGACGGCGGAAACGGTAGCGGCGGAAACGGGCGTGAAGCTTTTGACCCTCAGCCCGCTGGAGGGCTTAAGCGACAGACAGGAAGAAACCGGCGGAGATTATTTTTCCGTCATGGAAGAAAATCTGCAGCAGCTGACAGAAGCTTTGCGGTAAGGAGCAGACATATGAATGCGATAGAAATCAAAAATCTGCACTTTTCCTATGGAAAGGAAAATGTGCTGGACGGCGTCAGCCTTTGCCTGAAAGAAGGGCGGCTGGCGATTCTCGCAGGAGAAAACGGGGCAGGAAAATCGACGCTTTTAAGGCTTTTATTAGGAGAGCTCCCGATCGGGGAAAGCCACAAAGGGGATCAAGAAGAAGGCAGCAGCGACGGCAGCATTGAGATTTTAGGACAAGACATCCGACAGTTTAAGGACTGGTCGAGCATCAGCTATGTGCCGCAGAACGGGATGGGTGGCTGGAAGGATTTTCCGGCATCCGTGGAAGAAATCGTACGCGCAAATTTATATAAGCAGATCGGATTGTTCCGGTTTGCGGGGAAAAAAGAGCGGCAGCAGGTAAGGGCTGCGCTGGCGCAGGTGGGCATGGAGGAATACCAGAACCGTTTGATCGGCAGACTTTCTGGCGGGCAGCAGCAGAGAGTGCTCCTGGCACGCGCCCTGGTCAACGAGCCGAAGCTTCTGATTCTGGATGAGCCGACGTCGGCATTGGATGAAAAAAATGCGTCACACTTTTACCGACTGCTCAAAAAAATCAATGCGGAGAAAAGGATCACCGTCCTGATGGTGACGCATGACCTCAAACGTGCATCGTCCTATGCAGATGATATCTGGGTGCTGGAGGACGGAAAGGTAAAACAGGAAGCTGGGAAAGGAGACGGGCAGGCATGAGAATTTTTGAGTATCTGTTTATGCAGCGGGCGTTTGTTGTCGGAATTTTGCTGGCGGCGGTTGTGCCCTGCGTCGGAATGGTCGTTGTCTGCAAACGTCTTTCCATGATCGGCGATGCACTTTCCCATACGTCGCTCGCCGGCGTCGCAGCAGGACTTTTGCTGGGTGTCAATCCGGTGGCGGGCGCAGCAGCAGCCTGTGTGGCAGCGTCCTTCGGCATTGAGGCGATCCGCAGAAAGCTTCCGCGCTATTCGGAAATGTCGATATCCATTATCATGTCAGCAGGAATCGGTCTGGCGGGTGTGCTGTCCGGTTTTGTGAAAAATTCGGCAAACTTCAACAGCTTTCTGTTTGGCAGCATTGTGGCGATCAGCGATGCCGAGATGATTTCAGTCATCGTGGTGTCCGTTGTGGTACTTGCGTTATTTTTGCTTCTATATAAAGAACTGTTTTATATTTCATTAGATGAAAGAAGCGCACGGTTGGCGGGCGTGCCGGTCGGCATCGTCAATTTTATCTTCACGATTATGATTGCAGTGACGGTTTCGGTTGCAGCACGGACAGTAGGCGCGTTGATGGTATCGTCGATGATGGTCGTTCCGGTAGCTTGTGCGATGCAGCTGGGAAAGAACTTTAAACAGACTGTATGGTACGCTGTCGGTTTGAACGTGCTGTTCATGATTATCGGGCTGTTTGCGGCGTTTTATCTGGGCTTAAAGCCGGGCGGCACAATCGTTTTGGTGGGCGTTGCAGCACTTCTGATCATTTTTATCGGGAAACGGATTGTGTTCGGAAAGCAGGAATAAAGTCGCAATTGACACAGGAAAAAAAGCGTGCTACCATGTTTGCAGTCAATGATGACTAACAAAAGAAAGTTATGCCGTACGACAGGTAGTATAGACGTATCCTGCGCCGGTCGAAGGAGGAAACGAACATGATGAAAGTATCTGATGCAAAGAAAATCGGTTTATTTTTAGGAGGCGTATTATTCGGAACAGCCGGAATCAAGATCCTTTCCAGCAAAGACGCGAAGAAAGCATACGTACAGTGTACCGCAGCAGCGCTTCGCGCAAAGGACAGCGTTATGAAGACCGTTACAACAGTTCAGGAAAACGCTGGTGATGTTCTGGCAGAAGCAAAGCAGATCAATGAAGACAGAGCTGCAGAAGAAGCGGAAGCTGAAGTAAAAGAAGAAGCCTGATTCAGGGCAGTGGGGGACGGAGCCGGAGACGGCGCCGTCCTTTTTGACGGAGTCCCGTTTTCTGAAAAAGCGCGAAGCGTATCAGCGGAGTGGAGATAAGATTGAAAAATAAAATTTTCAATCGCGAGATTTGTGTCTGCGCGCACTTGACACAAACTCGACATGCGCAAAAAAGCGTGCGCAGAAATGAGCGGAAAAGATGATCAGAATTTTGCAGTCTGTGAGCAATATGGATCGCGGCGGAATTGAGACGATGCTGATGAATTATTACCGGCATCTGGATCGGGATCAGTTTCAGTTTGACTTTCTGGTAAATAAAGAAAAACCGGGATTTTTTGATGATGAGGTGCGTTGTCTGGGCGGTCGTATTTTTATGGGACCGGGACTGAGCCCCTTAAAGTATCCGGAATATCTGCGCTATATGAAGACACTTCTTGACCGGGAAAAAGAAATTAAGGTGCTGCATGCCCATAACGAGGCGATGGAATTTTATGCGTTAAACGGAGCAAAAAAGGCGGGATTTCCGGTTCGAATTGCCCATGCGCATAATACGCATCTGCCGCATGGACTGAAACTGCCGGTTAAGTTGGTTTGTAAGGCGATGATTCCGGGAGCAGCGACGGATTATTTTGCATGCGGGAGAGAAGCCGGAATCTATTATTTCGGTGAAAAACGATGGAACGAGAGCGGTGTACTCATCCATAATGCCATCGATCTGGAGCGGTTTGGCTACCGCAGCGAGATACGCACCAGACTTCGCCGGGAATATCAGCTGGAGGATAAGCTGGTGGTCGGTTCTGTGGCGCGGTTTATGGTACAGAAAAATCATACCCGGATGCTGGAACAGTTTGCCTGTCTGAAAAAAATATATCCGAACAGCCATCTGTTGCTGGCAGGAGAAGGCGAGCTGCAGGCTGCCATGGAAGAAAAGGCAAAACGGCTTGGAATTTATGACAGCGTTTCGTTTCTCGGCGTGCAAAAGGATACCTCGATCTGGTATCAGGCGATGGATGTTCTCCTGATGCCGTCTCTATTTGAAGGACTGCCGGTTGTCGGAATTGAAGCGCAGGCATCCGGATTGCCGTGTGTGTTCTCGGATACGATTACGGATGAAATCATTCTTTCAGACAGGGCGGTTCGGCTGAGCCTGGAGCAGCCGGACGAGGTCTGGGCAAAGGAATTGATCAGGCTGGGAACGGCTGACAGGGACAGAGCAGAGGAACGCAGCGTTGTACGCAGTGCGGGTTACGATATTGTGGAAGAAACAAAGCGTCTGCAGGAAATTTATGTGAGCCTGATTGAGAAGTAGAGCGGGCGCTTGAGCGGCATGGGAAACTATTGAGAAGCGTTTAGAGGATTGTGAACCGGTGAAGAAATAAAGATCAAGGCGAGTGAAAAGCTTCACTCGCCTTTTCCGATGCTCCGATAAATCCGTGCTGCGATCTCATCCACTTTCCCCTCCGCTTTTTTCCGAAAGACCACCCGGTAAATTTTTTGATACAGCGTATCGACAAGATACCCTGCACAGGTGATGCAAACGGTTGCGATAGCCAGGTAGCCAAGGGACGCAGGCAGGCTTCCAAAACGGGAAAGCGCGATTTTTTCCCAGAGAAATGCGCGGGTAAAATCGCTGTCATGCAGCAAATATACGCCAAAAGAAAGCGGGGCGATCGCAAGGATGATTTTTTTCGGGCGATTGCCCTGAATTTTGATATTCTGGAAGAACAAAAAGAAGCAAACGGATGCGAAAAACACGGTCGGAGACTGGTATCCGCCGAGTGTGTCGAGCATTCCTTCCAGTCCCATCCGTGCTTCGATCCCGGAGGCAGAGATCCGCACCAGAACAGAGAGCAGGGAAAAGACGAAATAGAGGCTCAGGCAGAGGGCAGAGGACATCCGCACCTGATAGATGGAAAGGTATGCTGCCGTAAAATAAAGAACGAAAAACCATACATAACTATAGCCGTTTTCCACCCGCGCCATGCCGGACCAGAAGCAGACGGTCGACCATAGGCTGAATAGGAGAAAGAGCACGATCAGCATAAAACGGTACTGAGCCCTTGTGAGGGAAGCAATTATTTTATTTAACAGCGGGATCGCAAGATACAATATGAAATAGCAGGAGCAAAACCAGTATACACAGGAGGTGGTCGGAAAAACAGCCCGCAGCAGAGTGCCGGCAGATAGAGAGGAAGAACCGGCAAACAGCCCGATCACAAAGGTCAGCAGAGAATAAAACAGCACCTGCATTTCGATTCGAAACAGGCGGGATACTTTTGTTTTGGACTGCCACATAAAATAGCCGGTCAGCATGACAAAGCAATTGGTAGAGACGCGTCCGAGCATGAACAGGAGCCAGTAAATAAAATAGGGAAATGTTCCGGGAGCAGCGTTTGTTCCCAGGCCGCCGTGACCGATCCCGTGCATGAGGACGATCATCATCATGGAAAGAATCCGCAGCAGTTCAAAGCCTGCATGGCGGGAGGAATGATCTGATTGCTGAGTCATCGTAAAACCCTCCTTTGGGGTTTAATTCATGACAATAGAATGCTCGCAGAGCGTGCATTCTATTGTTGCGTTACAGCGAAATCTTCGCCTGCTCCAGTGCCTTTGCCACAATCTGATCGGGGCGCAGCCACTCATCGTAGTAAGCGCGGTTTCGCTGTCCCATCTGTAAAATCTGTTCGGGATGTGCAAGCAGCGTCCTGATCTGTTCGATGCAGCCGTCTGCAGAGGTGTAGGTCAGGTAGTTTTCGCCTGCCTGAAACGGCCCCGGAACCTCATAACAAAGCGGCTCGGACACGATCGCCCTTCCTGCGGCGAGGTATTCTGCAATCTTCCATCCGGAAGACTGGTGCAGACCGGTGGAGGCGATGCAGATCTCGGAATGCTTCATGCGATGCAGATAGATCCGTTTCCAGGTGGAGTGTTCGGAAAGAATCAGGTCAGGACACTGTGTTTGCGCATACGGGCTGTCCTGAATGCCTCCGATAAACTGCTCCGGAAATGCGGCGCGCAGCTTTCGTACGAGCAGCATCCGCATTTCGTTGATTTCGCCCCACTGGCGGACGAGCTCCGAATCCGTTTGAACAACTGGTTCTGCCGGGTCCCAGAGGCGAGTGATAAAAAGAATCCGGGGGCGGGCAGAAACGTGCGTCATCCTTGCCTCATAGTCGGAGACGTAGCAGGTCACCCCTTTGATGCGTTTTTTCAAAAATCCGATTTTCGAAGTGGTACCAATCAGAGGGGAGCCGGGACAGAACACGTGATAGTTGAAGCCCAGCGGATGAATTTTTTCTGAAAATGCTCCGAAAACCTCACTGTTTTTAACAGATGAAAAAGACCGTTTAAAAACGATATCTGCGGAATGATACAACGGGAAAACTGTTTCCGGGCGGTTATACCAGTAGCCGTCCATCAGGTCAAACAGAATCCGGATCCCATTGACCTGGGCCTCCAGAAACGCTTCCTGATAAACAGGAGAGTCTTTGCGGCAGTCAAGGATGTCGAGGGTGAGCTTATTTTCCCGGGAAAGCATCTGGAAGCCGGTCAGGATCTGGCTGAGATGGTCTGCGCCAGACAGCAGACGGACAGTAACCTTCATAGATCAGATATCCTTTCGTAGTGGATTGTTTTACATAAAGTAATACTTGTTTTATAGTTTTACTGTAATCTTTTTCCATAAGGGTGTCAATGATTTTCACTTTTTAACGCACTGCAGTATCCGGTTGTTCTTCTTAGGTATGCATGGTATAATTACGCCGATCGGTCAGGCATAAAACAATTATTTACAGGATAAAAAGGAAGAGGATATGCAGAAAAAATGGATTGCAGGAGGCTTGCTTGTGCTGGGGCTGTTGGGAATGTGTGGCTGCAGCAGTCAGGCCTTCGTATCGGAGCAGCAGACGGAGACAGTACTTACGAAAGAAGAGACTGGCTGGGAATTTCAGGACGGCACGTATCAGATGGAGGTGGAGCTTTTGGGGGGAAGCGGCAGGGCATCTGTCGCTTCTCCGGCAAAGGTGGAAATAAAGGACGGAAAAGCAGTCTATACCGACAATTATATTTTCGACCTTGTTCACCGTGATTTTTCCGCATTTGCAATCGCATACCATCCAAGAAAAGGATTCAGAGATCCGTTTGACGGTATGCCGTGCATAAAGGACGGCGTGATAACGCTGAAAGCAATAGGCGAATATCCCGTTGTAATGTGGCACGAAAACGATCTTGACGAAAACGAGCTGACGCTTAAACTCGAACCAAAGTCGAGCCTTGTTACAAACCCGTTCAATATGCTGACAGCACTTGAACTGCTCGGCGCAGAGAATTATGAGATCGACAGCGTTACAGCCGACGCAATAAAGGCGGACGCACCGCTTCTGCGTGAAGCGGATAAGCACGAGTTGTCAAGACGCTTTACAAGGATTCTTCTTACAAGAAATATTTCGGGCGTGATGGCTCGGTTTCCGGAGGTATTTTCCGCAATAGAGCCTGAACTGCTGAAAGCGCAGAGATATAAGGAAAGATATTATGACAGCACGCTGTGGGAGCATATTTCCAAAAGCGTTGAGTTTGCGCCTCCGCAGGCTGATATACGGTATGCTATGCTGTTCCACAATGTCGGCATTCCCGATTGCAGATGCCGTGATTCGCACGGCAACACATTCTTTTACGGTCACGGGGAGTACGGCAGGATAACAGCGGCGAATTTCTTCGAAAAGTACAGGGCGGAGCTTAAACTCCGCAGTGACACGGATATGCTGATAGAATCGCACGACATAAGTATCACGGAGGACAGGACGGCTGTTAAAAGGCTGCTTTGTGAGTA
>ERZ1107006.1071-NODE-1071-length-24692-cov-5.038438_pt1 | contig 24692 bp, 21 predicted proteins | sample MGYA00403696_ERZ1107006 | MGnify/ENA primary metagenome ERZ1107006 (study PRJEB35170, sample SAMEA104062441) | human gut metagenome | biome: human gut; feature: human-associated habitat; material: faeces | place: Denmark | collected 2012-08-13 ...
AGACTAGTCAATAAAGGCTCTTTGAAGCCTCCGCCTTTAGGCGGGGGTTATTGACGGGGTGGAACGCCCGCATCTCAGTGGATCGGTGGCCAGGCTTCCAGGCGCCAGGCGGCGTCCCAGAACATCCATTCGAGGCGGTTCGACCGCAGGAATGCGGCCGTCATGGCTAAGCGCTCTTCGGTCTTGAGCGTTTCGGCGATCTCGCTTCCAATTCCCATCGCGCGATCCACAGTACCGGCATATGCCGGGTCGCCGTAGCCGGCGATCCACTCGGCATACGGATTGTCCTCGGTCTTCTTCGTTCGCGCGACAAAGCGGCCGACCTCACCGTAGCTCCAAAAGCACGGCAGCATCGCACCGACTGCCTCATGCACGGGCAGAAAGCTTGCGGCCTGTGCCTCCCAGCCCATGTAGAGTTGGGTCGTTGGCGAAATCGGAAGCACGTCGAGCTGCTTAGGGTTCGCACGTATGAAGCAGTCGCGCGTATAGCGCTCCGTCGCTGCCGTCTCTTCGGCCCATGCCTCGAACTGGCGGCGATGGGCGGGATTCTTCAGGCGCTTTGCGAGCGCCGAGAGAGCGCGGCGATAGTTGACGAGATAATGGATGTTCTGTCCGAGATAATAGAGAAAGCGCTCCTCGGAGAGCGACCCATCGGCGAGTCCCCTCACGAATGGATGGTTTACACAGGCGGCCGCAATCGGCGCCGCCGCGCCTGCCGCCTCGTCCTGCCAGCGAAATGCGGGCTTGACGGCCGCTCGAAGCGGCCCGGACACGATCCCGGCCATGCCGAGGCCCACCGCGCCAATGAGTCGGCGGCGAGTCAAAAGATTATGCGCCATCAATCATCCTCAACTTCGCACGGGTTTCTATCACTTCGAGCACATCGATGACGGTGCCGTCGGCCATCGCCATGGCCATGTTCCCGAAACCCAGAAAAGCAAACCGAGCCGTAGACAAATCCAGCATCCGAATTCCCTCCTTTTGCTTGGTCGTTTCGAAACACTTGTCCCACGCTCAAAATGGGAATTATACTCAGGCCACGGCGTCAGGCCACGGCGCGCTGCCGCTTTCAAGGCGCACGCGTTTCGCCTGGGATGTCAGGCCATGCACATGCGGAACTTTGCCGAGCGGCCCTCCGAGGGCGCTAGGGCGCGTGTCGCGGCCTGAATTCAACGAGTGATGCATGGCAGGGGAATTCGCGAAAAAGTCGCGGATCTGATCATGAGGGTCGCGCGGGCAGAGTAGAATTTCGCATCCATTTCGAAATCGCCACCAAAAACGGACCTCATATTCAGGCTCAGGCCATGCTTCCCGATCTCACCACACTGCTCATCGTCTGCCCGCTCGTCTTTCTGGGCGGCCTCGTCGACTCCATTGCGGGAGGCGGCGGACTCATCACGCTGCCGGGCTATCTGCTCGCGGGCGTTCCGCCCCACATGGCCATCGGCACGAACAAGCTTTCAAGCGCCATGGGCATGGCCATCTCGACCGTGCGCCTCTACCGAGGCGGCTTCATCGACCTGAAGATGTCCGTGGTCCCCGTCCTCTCCGCCTTCGTGGGCAGCCTCGTGGGCGCGCGCATCGCGCTCATGGTTCCGCCCTCGGTCTTCCAGATCATCCTCGTGCTCTGCCTTCCCGTCGCGGCCTTTCTCGTGATGCGCGACAAGACGCTCTCGCCCGACGGCGAGGAGATGGAGCAGAAGAAGCGCTGGCTCATGCTCGGCCTCGTCTCCTTTGCCTGCGGCGCCTATGACGGCTTCTACGGTCCCGGCGCGGGCACCTTCATGCTGCTCGGCTTTGCGGCCGCCGCCAAGCTCGGCGTGCGCGACGCAGCCGGCCAGATGAAGATCGTCAACTTCTCAAGCGGCATCGCCGCCCTCGTGCTCTACGCGGCCACGGGTCACGTCGACTGGGTGCTCGGCGCCCTTGCCGGATGCTTCGGCATCACGGGCCACTACATCGGCTCGGGCCTCGTGATGAAGAACGGCGGCAGGATCGTGCGCCCCATCATCCTCACGGTGCTCGCCATCCTCTTCGTGAAGACCGCCTGGGACTATCTGGCGTAGACGAAGCCTGGAGAATTCAGACGGCAAAATGCATGAGGGCCGCGCAGTGCGCGGCCCTTTTTCAGCTTGAGGCGGCTTGGAGCTCACTTTTCCATTTGAGAGCACTGCTGTACATGTGGTTGCTGGTCTTGTTGAGCTGCGAGAAGGCGTCGAGCTGCCTGAGGCCTTCCGCAATCTGCTCGAACTCATGAGCCGACTCGATTTCGGAGAGCGGCATTTCGGCCATGCGGGAGAGCGTGCCGTAGAGTGCGCCCGCATACTTTCTGCAGGAGACGGGCTGCAGCCTGCCTGATCGAAGCATGTATTCGAGAAACTGCATGGCGCCGAAGGACCTTGTGGTGAAGGAGATGGTGCCGGAAAGTATAGCAGCCTGCAGCGGAGCCGCAGGACGACCTCCCTCTCTCAGGCGAGCGGCTTGATGAGGTCGCGAACCCCGTTGAGGATTTCGTCGAGGATGCTGCCGTCCTCGTCGGACCTGCGTTCGATCGCCTTCTTTCTGGCGCGGCGCTCGGCGCGGCATGCCTTGCAGCGCGCGGGCAGCCTGTAGCCGAGGTTTCGCAGATGCTCAGCCTCGCCCTTCGTAATGCGAAAGAGCGACCCGCAGTCAACGCACGTGCGTTCGTACGCGGTGTCGGAAGGCTTGTCTTCGCTTGCCGCGGTCTCGGGCCCGGACGCCTTCGGCTCACTCTTCGGAGCGGAAGGTGCGGGAGTGCCTGCGGCGCGGACCGTCGTTCTGGCGAGCACGCGCTCGGCGATCGAAATGCAGGCGCTGCAGACGCCGTCCCTGCCGTCGGTCTCGTCGTGCGGCCTGCCGCAGACGACGCAGGCGGGGCGTGCGGGAGGCAGGATCTTCCTGCCCGTCTTCGGATAGATCTCGTTGGCAAGCGGGTCGTCCGCGAGAAGCGTGCCGTCGAGAAGACGCTCGCGATAGGCGTTGAGGCGGAGGATCCATCCCGCAACGCCAAGGCGGTCGGCCTCGGCATGAAGGCTGCCTCTGCTGTCGAAGGTCCTCCCGAACGCCGACTTCAGGTCGTCGGGCAGATGGCTCCAGATGCGAGCTCTGCGGCAAAGCGTGAGCGGCTCGCCCCGGTGGAAGCCGGGATAGTCGAGAAGGAACGGATCCGAGGAGATCCTCCGTGCGCCGAGCCTGTACTTTCCGCTCTCGTCGAGGTCCTCGTCAGGCATGAGGAGCATGAAGATCAGGGCCGCGACGGCATGGTTCTCGCTGCTCTTCGAGCGCAGGAACGTGCTGAAGTCGCGTCCGCGGATTTCGGGCGCCGTGTACATCTCATGTCCAACGGGGCAGGGAAGGTTGGCGACCTGAACGCTGTCGCAGTCGACGAGATACGCTTCGTCGGGCGAGACGACCCTGATGTTGCTGAGGTTGACGTCGCCCACGAGCACGTTGAGCCTGTGCAGGCTCCCGATCGTCTTGAGGATCGTGACGGCGAGCTGCACGAGGTCGGCGCGGCTCCAGCCCGCAAAGCATTTGTCGAGCGGTCCCTCGAGTCCGAAGCCCTTCGCTTCGGGCATCAGGCAGCCCGCGAAGAAGCCGTTGGAAAAGAGCATGCGCTGCGGCGCGCACACGCCCTTGAGGCGGATCGGACGCGAGGCGAGAAGGCGGACCTTCGCCTCCCGGCGTGTCGTGCACTTGTCGGCATGGTAGATCTTGGCGACCATGCCGTTGCCTGCGTCGTAGACGATGCCTTCGCCGCCCTCGCCGAGCCTGCGGCCGAGCGTGTGGGTCATGCCGAATTCGTCGCAGACGACGTCGCCCTCGACGGGCGCCCTGTCGATGCCCACGGGACGGTCCTCAAGGTCGATCACGCTCGTGCAGACGGGGAAGGCAGAGTGCAGGGCGGGCGCGGCCGTTTCGACGGCGGGAACGACGGGCTTGGAAACGACCTTCGAAACGGACTCTTTCTCAGGACGGAACGCCTCGCGCACGTCACTGGTGCGGCCTGCGGACACGGTGCGCGGGACGGACCTTCCTGCGGGCGGAACCGCCTCGGACGAGACGAGATGGGCGCGGATCATCGGTGCGGATTGACGGGAAAAATCGTTCATGTTCGGCGGCAACATAAGCTCCTGGGTCTGCGGGTGTTTGAGAAAGCCGAGGTCGCCGCGGGAGAGCAGGCGAAGCACGTGCACCGGATGAAAGTGCATGAACTTGTCCTGATTGCGGCTGTAGAGGCCGGCGGCGAGCCTTCTGTCCTGGGTGATGAGAAGAAGCTTGTGCTCGGCGCGCTGCTCGTCAAAGATCTTCGCGAAGACGGGGTCGGCAAAAACGTTTTCCTGCGAGCCCGGACAGTCGATCTCGCGCAGGACGTCAAGCTTGTCCAGAGCGTTGTAGGCGGCGAGACCGCGCATGGCAAGCTGGCGCGTCTGCTCCTTCGGGGAGGAAAGATTCTTCTCAAGCTCTCTTCGCACCTCCTTCGGACAGTGGATGCTTACGCCCGCGTCCCTGAAGGCTGCGGCGCTTCGGGTGAAGAACGGCTCGCACCCGGAGGACATGAAGGAGCATGTATCGACGAAGATCCTCCAGCCTTCGTCAAGGTAGGACTGGAGTTCAACGGGCTTGAGTTCGGTGGTGGTCGTGCTGAGGCTCTGCATGGTCATGGCTTTTCTCTGTGGTTGGAAGGATTTGTTGTCCGTCGCAGGAGGCGGACCTGTGCGGCGGGATGCATGTTCATTGTGAAGGCGCATGGGACGGAGCCGGAATTTCGCAAATTTGCCTTTTTCCGGCCTCGAGGCCTTACCAGGCGCGCACGGGAGGCGCGGCCATGGTGCCGTCGGCGTGCATGAGGCCCCGCTCCTTGATGAAGCCTCTCTCCGACATGGAAAGATGGGGACAGCACCTGTGGGGCTTTCGCTGCGGGCGGTAGCCTTCGCAGCGGTAGGTCGTGATGAGGGTCTGGGTCGACGAAACGACAACGAGACCGCCGCGGCGCTCAATCGTTTCGAGCGACCTGCGCATGTCCTGAAGAAGCGCGAGAAGCTTCCTGCAGTCGGCGGCGTCAACTTCCTCGCCGAGACCGAGCCTGGCGGCTTCTGAGAGAAGGTAGCTGCGGACGTGTTCGATGGCGGCGCCGGAGGTGATTTTGGCGATGTGGTGCGAGCGGCTCATGGTGTCCTCCTTTGTGAGCGGTTGTCTGGCAAGTCTCACTTTAAGGGAAGCTCTTCAAAAGCCCTCTTTAACTTTACGCCTCGAGAACTTTCATTAAATTACTGCACAAACGATTGTTCAGGGTACTTTTGAAGAGCTTCCTAAGATCGGAGGCAGGTGCTCGGAGAAAGCGCAAATTTGCGGTTGCTGGTAGGGGCGGGTCGTTCGATCTGAGGACATCAGGCCGCAAATTTGCGGTTTTAGAGGCGATCTCCCCGCCAACTAACATGAAGGCATGAGCAACCCGTCATGAGGAGACCAGCCATGAACTGCACGCCGCACTGTTTTTCCGGAAGGACCAGGCATTTTTCCGATCGCTGCCGTCAGCGGCGCATCGAGGACTTCGAGGTGGATCTCGCGCTTTTGTTCGGCGTGTCGAAGGGAGACCGCAACGAGCTCGGCAAAAAGAGCTGCGGGACGCTCATCGGCGCCGTCGATGCCTGGATCAGGCACCTCGAGCTGGGAGTGGTTGATGACGGCGTGAACCTGACCGATGCCGTGAAGGCGCAGGTTTAGCCGGTAGCGTTGCTGCGCGACATTCGGGCGACTCAACATTTCAAGATCAGGCGCTTCCTTTGCCCGAAGACGAAGTCCCTGCGCGCCTTTACGCAGGTTTTCGGGTTTTGCCTCGTGACATCATGTTCCTGTCGTTCTAGACTCGGGATGTTGTGCCGCTCAGGCGGCACCGCCCCACAAGACCAAAGAGGAGAACATGATGAAGTCCTTCAAGCTTCTGGCATCGATCGCGGCCATTTCCGCGGTCTTCGGCTGTGCGTCCACTGCCCCGTCCATGACGGACGGCACATACACGGGCGTCGGGCAGGGCAGGAACGGCGAGCTGACCGTCGAGGTCAAGGTTGACGCAGGAAAGCTTTCCGCCGTTCGCGTTGTGAAGCATGTCGAGACGGTCGGCATTTCGGACGCGGCCGTCAAGCAGATGCCTGCGCGCATCGTCGACGCCCAGAGCCTCAAGGTTGACGCCGTCTCCGGCGCCACGCTCACGAGCGAGGGCATCCGCACCGCCGTGGCCGACGCCATCAGGAAGGCGGGCGGCGATCCCGCCGCGTTCGCGACGGCCGTCGTGACGAAGAAGGCCGCCGCCAGGCTCATCAAGGAAAAGGCCGACGTGGTCGTGGTCGGTGCGGGCGGCGCGGGCATTTCCGCCGCTGTTCGTGCCGAAACGCTCGGCGCCAAGGTGATCCTCATTGAAAAGATGCCGGTGATCGGCGGCGCTACGGCTCTCAATGCGGGCACGCTGATCGCCACGGGCTCCCGCTTCCAGCGCGAGGCCATGCACGAGACGAAGGATTCGCCCGAGCTTGCCACGAAGGACATCTTCCGCGTCGGCAAGAACCGCAATGATCCGGTCCTCGTCAAGCAGGTGACCGAACGCGTGGGTGGCGTCGTGGACTGGCTCGTCTACGACCTGAAGATCCCGTACGGTCCCGCGGCAACGCAGTATCCCGACCATTCGGCCAATCGCCAGCTCGGCGTTCAGGGCCGATCGGTCAACTACCTGAACCTGATGAAGGGGAAGTTCCTCGACATGGGCGGCAAGCTCATGCTTGAGACGCGTGCCGAAGAGCTTCTTCGTGACGATGCGGGCCGCGTCGTGGGAGTGCGCGCCAAGGATGCGCAGGGCAACACCGTCGAGCTGACGTCCAAGTCCGTGATTCTCGCCTCGGGCGGCTACGGCGCAGTGAAGAGCATGCTCCCGAAGGAGATGAGCAACTACGTCTTCTACGGCCTTGACAGCGAAACGGGCGACGGCTACAGGATGGCCACGGCGATCGGCGCCGACACGATCAACATGGACCTCGTCAAGATGTACCCGCAGGGCGTCGAGACGGTGCCGGGCCATGGTCTTGCGGCCACCGCGAGCTCGACCGACACGATGAAGAAGTCGGGCGCCATCTACGTCAACCGCGACGGCCGTCGCTATGTGAACGAGCGTGCCTCCCTGGGCGAACTCACCGACACGACGGTGGCTCAGCCCGACCACATCGCCTACATCGTGATGGATGCGAAGGCCTGGAAGGAATACGTTGCGAAGTCGCTTGAGGACAAGCTCGTTCCCGACGAAGCTGCGCTCATGAAGTGGACGAAGATCGTCAACAACGGCCGTCCCGTCATGGCCGTTGCGGACACACTCTCCGAAGCTGCGGGCGTGATGGGCGTCGACGCCAAGGGGCTAGAGGCTACGGTGCGCGACTGGAACAGGATGGTTAAGCAGGGCAAGGACACCGCCTTCGGTCGTCAGATCACGGGCGGCATCGGCGAGGGGCCGTACTACATCGTCGAGCAGAAGGTCCGTTATCAGACGACGCTCGGCGGCCTGCGTGCGGGCGAAGGCCTGCGCATCCTTGACAAGAGCGGCAAGCCGATTCCGGGTCTCTTCGGCGCAGGCTGCGTCGTGGGCGGCGCCAACGGCGCGGACTCCATGACCGCCATGATGAACTCCTGGGCCATCGTCTCGGGCGTCATCGCGGCTGAAACGGCCGTCGGCAAGTAAGTCGTGAAGGAGCCGCCGAGCCGCCCGTGCGTCGGGCGGCATCATGAAGGCCATGCGGGCCGTTCATCCTGTTCGGATGAGCGGCCCGCGGTGTTTTCGGCGGATGCACAAAGGCCGCGACGGGAAACCAGAAATCGTCGCGGCCTTTGGGAAGTGGTGGATTCGAGCCTTGTTACTCGGCGGCGGCAGGCTTGGCGGGCGTCTTGCAGGCCGCTTCCATGCGGTCGAAGAAGGAGGCCTTTTCGTCGTCGTCACGCCAGTTCTGGAACACGGTGGCGAGCATCGGGCCGGTCACGTTGTGCCAAAGGGCGGCGATGGCGGCGGGGAGTGCGGTCATCGGGTTGGCTGCGAAGTGAACGGAGGCGAGGGCGACGCCGAGGCCCGAGTTCTGCATGCCGACTTCGAAGGCCATGCACTTGCATTTGGCGAGGTTCATGCCGGACCACTTGGCGACGAGGAAGCCGAAGAGCATGCCGAGGGCGTTGTGCAGGACGACTGCGACGAAGACCAGGAGGCCGGTGTTCATCAGCTGCTGACGGGACGCGGCGGTGACGGCAGCGGCGATCAGCACGATGGCGAGGACCGAGACGAGCGGCAGGGCGGCAACGGCAGTGTCGATGCGGGCGCCGAGGAGCTTGTGGACGAACACGCCGGCGGCGATCGGAAGAAGGATGATCTGGACGATCGACATGAACATCGCGGTCGGATCGATCGCTAGCCACTGGCTGGCGAAGAGATACATCAGCGCGGGCGTCATGACGGGGGCGAGCAGCGTCGTGCAGGACGTGATGGTGACCGAGAGGGCGACGTCGCCGCGGGCGAGGAAGGTCACGACGTTGGACGCCGTGCCGCCCGGGCAGCAGCCCAGAAGCATCAGGCCGACGGCGACGTCGGGCGGCAGATCCAGCGCGTAGCAGAGCAGGAACGCGCCGCCGGGCATGATCGTGAACTGGGCGAGGATGCCGAGGAAGACGTCGCGAGGACGGCGGAAGATTTCACGGAAGTCCGAGGGCGAGAGCGTGAGGCCCATGCCGAACATCACCACGCCGAGCAGAGGAGCGATCCAGGGACCAATCTGCTTGAAAATCTCCGGAAAAACGAAGCCGGCAATGCCGAAAATGACGACCCAGAGGGCGAACGTCTTGTTAACGAACTGGCTCATTTTTGCGAGGACTTTCATCATGATTTGCGTCGGCTCCGACTTATTCGGTCAGGCCGCTCCATGTGGCGAAGGGGTGAAAAAAGGATTTCATGGTTTCCTTCCGGACCGCTTGCACGGTCGGGCTTCCGTGGTGATCCCGGCGCCGCGGGTGGAAAAAAGGTTGTGGGCGTCGGGATGATTCCAATTTATCCGAAGGAAAATCCGCCGTCTCTAGGGCGAATTGCCTAGGACACAGGGAAAGCGGGGTATTCGTGACCGCACGCAAGATGCGTCGGACGATTCACTTAGGGAAATCTGCCTAGGGTGCGGACGACGGTTTTCGCACACTGAGGCGGACGATGCTTCCCGCAGCGGCCTGACCTCGCCCGCATGTCGCACGCAAGCGGCCTTTCACCGAAAACGCGCAGGAGACTAAGGAGTACGTCAAGTGTGTCGCTTAAAAAATATCTATGCGAGAGTTGTTTTTCTGACGGGAGTTGATTTTGGCCAATTTGCGGCCGTAGTTTCCCTAAGACGGACGGGGGTGCTTCAGTGCTAGAATGCGACTCATTCTCAAGTTTAGAAAAGTCATCATTCCGATTTGTACGATGTATTTGTCTTGTGCATCAAGCGGAGTCGCACAACGAATCACAGGAAAGATCATGACCTCTTCTTTCTCCCGCCGCACGCTCATGCAGGGTGCGGGCGCCGCCTTTCTTCTCTCGGCCCTCGGCATTCGCTCGCTGCCCGCGATGGCCGCAGTTCCCGGACCGAGCGCCGACACGCTCGTCTTTCTCAACTACCGCGACCTGCGCGACCTGAATCCGCATCTCTACGGCGGCGAGATGTTCGCCCAGGAGATGCTCTTCGAGGGTCTCATCACGCTCGGCAACGACGGCTCCTACCATCCCGCCGTTGCGCAAAGCTGGACGATCTCGCCCGACGGCCGCGTCTACACCTTCAGGATCCGCAAGGGGATGACGTTCACGGACGGCGAAAAGCTCGACGCCCATGCCGTGCAGGCGAACTTCGACGCTCTGATCGACAACAAGAAGCGCCACACATGGCTTGAGATGATGCGTCTCCTTGTGAGCGCCAAGGCCGTGGACGACGAGACGTTCGTCATCGAGATGAAGGAGCCGTACTACCCGATGCTCACCGAGCTCGCCGTGACGTGCCCCTTCGCCTTCGTGAGCCCGAAGGTCATGAAGAACGGCACGACGAAGGATGGCGTGACCGCCTTCGTGGGCTCGGGTCCGTGGAAGCTCGTCGAGCACGTGATCGACGAGTACTCCGTCTTCGAGCGCAACGAAGACTACTGGGGCGCGAAGCCCGCCTTCCGCCGCGTTGTGGTGAAGGTGATTCCCGACAACCAGACCCGCATCCTCGCGCTCGAAAAGGGCGAGGCCGACCTGATCTGGGGCAAGAACATGGTCGACGCCGATGCGCTCAACAAGTACCGCTCCTCCGACAGGTTCGGCATCGCGGTCTCCGATCCGACGTCCACGCGCCAGATCGTGCTCAACACCAACAACGAGTTCCTCGCCGACGTCAGGGTCCGCCGCGCGCTCCAGCACGCGACCAACAAGAAGGTCATCTCTCAGGGCGTCTTCCACGGCTTCGAGCCGCCCGCCGACACGCTCTACTCGCCGTCGCTCCCCTACTGCGACGTGAAGCTCGAGCCCTATGTCTACGACATGAAGCGTGCGGCGAAGCTTCTCGAGGAGGCGGGCTTCACGCGCGACGGCCGCCGCGCCCCGCTCATGAAGAACGGCAGGCAGCTCTCGCTCAACCTGCTCTACAACGCCAACTCGGTCTCCGAGAAGACGATTGCCGAATACCTTCAGAGCGAGTACGGCAAGCTCGGCATCGCCGTCTCGATCCGAGGCGAGGAGGAGCAGTCCTACCGCGACAACATGAAGAACGGCGCGTTCGACATGGTGTTCAACATCTGCTGGGGCACGCCCTACGATCCGCAGAGCTCGCTCGCCGCCATGCGCCAGCGCGTCTACGGCGACTACGCCGCGCAGCTCGGCCTGCCCGACAAGGCCCAGATCGACGCGCACATCACGGAGATCCTCACCTCGACCGACGAGGCGAAGCGCCGTGAGCTCTACGCGTACGTGCTCAGGCACCTGCACGACGACGCGGTCTACATCCCGATCACGTACGAGACGAACAAGGCGCTCTTCCGCAAGACGGTCGCCAACGTCGGCTTCCTCTCGAACCAGTACGAAGTGCCGTTCGCCGACATGACGCACGCTGGCTGAGGCTGACGCCCGCCCGCCGTCAGAGGGCCCCCTGACGGGGCCCGACGCCCGCCCGCAGGACGGACCGATTCACGCATCCTCAGGCGCGGCCTGTGCGCGGGTTCGACCCCGCCGCACGGCTCCGCGCCCCATCCTTTCCATGAAGCAATACGTCATCAAGAGACTGCTGGCCACCGTGCCGCTTCTTCTCGTCATTTCGTTTCTCTGCTTCTGCTTCATCAACCTGATTCCATCCGATCCGGCCGAAGTGGCGCTGCGCATGCGCCAGACGCCGATCATCACGGAGGAGGCGATTGCCGAAGTGAGAAGAGAGCTCGGGCTCGACCAACCGTTTTTCGTTCGCTACGCAGTCTGGCTCTGGAACTGCCTGCAGGGCGACTTCGGCGTGAGCTACACCAATCCCGCCCGCACCGTGCTGGGCGAACTCTCCCGCTGCATGCCCGCCACGCTTTCGCTCGCCGGCATGTCGCTCGTCTACGTGATCGCCCTGAGCCTTCCGATCGGCTTTCTCTCCGCCGTCTACAAGGACTCCTGGTTCGACCGCATCATGCGCGGCGTCGTCTTCGCGACGACCGCCATGCCCGCCTACTGGGTGGGGCTCCTCCTCATCTGGCTCGTCTCGATCAAGATGGACCTGCTGCCCACGTCGGGCTCGGGGAGCTTCGCACACCTGATCCTGCCCGCCTTCACGGTGGCGCTCACATACATCTCGACCTACATCCGACTCATCCGCAACAACATGCTCGAGAACATGCGCGAGGACTACGTGCTCTACGCGAACGTGCGCGGCCTCAGGCAGCGCGCCATTCTCGTGCGCCACGTGCTCAAGAACTCGCGAGCTGCGTGACCGCCATCGGCATGAGCATTCCGCAGCTCATCGCGGGCACGATCGTCGTCGAGAACGTGTTCGCGTGGCCCGGCCTCGGCAAGCTCTGCATCACATCGATCTTCAACCGCGACTATCCGGTGATTCAGGCCTACGTGCTCCTGATGGGCGTGCTCTTCGTCTTCTTCAATCTGCTCTTCGACATCATCCAGTGCGCCGCCGACCCGCGCCTGCGCCAGGAGGAGTCCCGATAATGCTGAAAGTCTTTCTCCGCAATCCGGTGACGCAGGTCTGCCTCTTCATCATCATCGTCACCGCGCTGCTCGGCCTCTTCGCGCCGTGGATCGCGCCGCACGATCCGTACGAGAACAACATCCTGATGAAGTTCGCGCCGCCCGACGCCGAATACTGGCTCGGTACCGACCAGCTCGGCCGCTGCGTCTTCTCGCGCATGCTCCACGGCATCCGACCGACGCTCTTCCTCTCGATCCTGACGATGCTCGGCACGATCGGGCTCGGTCTCGCGATGGGCGTGCTGGCCGGCTACATGCGCGGCACGGTCGACGAGGTCATCATGCGCGTGGTCGACGTGATGCTCTCCTTTCCGTCCCAGATCATGATCCTCGCCGTCGTGGCGCTCCTCGGCGTCGACATCCAGAACGTGATCATCGCCAACATCTTCATCAAGTGGGCCTGGTACGCCCGCATGATCCGCACGGCGGTCGTGAAGTACACGGGCAGCAACTTCGTGCTCTTCTCGAGGTCCGTGGGTTCGGGCGACAGCTACATCATGACCCGCCACATGCTGCCCTGCATCTCGGCCGAGCTTGCCGTGCTCGCCTCGCTCGACACGGGCTGGGCCATCCTCAACATCTCGACCCTGAGCTTCCTCGGCCTCGGCGTCCAGGCGCCCACGCCCGAATGGGGCGCCATGCTCAACGAAGCCAAGAACGTCATGGTCTCCAACCCCGAGCAGATGCTCGTGCCCGGCATCGCCGTCGTCGTGCTCGTGGGCGCCTTCAACCTGTTCGGCGACAGCTTGCGCGACGCGCTCGACCCGAAGGAGGTCCGCCTGTGACAAGCATGACGAACACGAACAGTCCGAAGACGCCCGTCCTTTCGGTCGAAGACCTTTGCGTGACCTTCCGCCAGGAGGGCAGGAGCGCTCAGATCGTCAGGAACGTGAGCTTTTCGGTCGAGCCCGGCCGCTGTCTCGGCATCCTCGGCGAGTCGGGCTCCGGCAAGTCGATGTCCTGCAAGGCCGTGCTCAGGCTCCTCGACAGGAACTTCGAGGTCACGGGCCGCATCACCTTCATGGGCGAGGACCTCGCCGCCAGATCGGGCGAGGAGATCCGCCGCATGCGCGGCTCGCGCATCACGATGGTGCTCCAGAACCCGATGAACTGCTTCGATCCGCTCTACCGCATCGGCGAGCAGATGGCCGAGACCTTCCGCGAGCATACGGACTGGAGCGCCTCGAAAATCCGTGAGGAAAGCCTCTCGATCCTCTCGCAGATGCGCATCGCCTCTCCCGAGGAGGTGCTGCGCAAGTATCCGCACCAGCTCTCGGGCGGCATGCTCCAGCGCGTGATGATCGGCCTCGCGATCAAGCTCAGGCCCGACCTCATCGTCTGCGACGAGCCCACGACCGCCATCGACTCGATCAGCCGCTACGCGATCATGCAGGAATTCCTGCGCATCAAGGCCGAGACGGGCGCGGCGATGATCTTCATCTCGCACGACCTCGGCGTGCTCAACATGATCGCCGACGACCTCGTCGTCATGCACCGCGGCCGCATCACCGAGTCCGGCACGCCCGAGGAGGTCTTCGAGCATGCCCGGGATCCTTACACGCGCGAGCTCATCGACCGCCATTGCGAAGTCATGAAGGCCTTCACGGCCGCAACCCGAACGGGAGAACACCATGCTGCTTGAAGCCAGGGACATCAGGGTGTCCTTCAGAAAGGAAAACCAGACGCGCCTCTTCGGGCGCGAGCGCGCCACGATCCTCCACGGCGTGAGCCTCGAGCTTGAAAAGGGCGAGTGCCTGGGCATCATCGGCGAGTCGGGCTCGGGCAAGTCGACCCTCGGACGCGTGCTCTGCGGACTCCTCAGGCCCGATTCGGGCAAGGTGCTCCTCAACGGCACGCCGCTCTACGGGCGTCACACGCCCGAGGAGCTCGCGAGGATCCGCAACCGCATCTCGATCGTCTTCCAGGACTACACGACGTCCGTCAATCCTCGCTTTCGCGTCTCCACGATCCTGCACGAGTCCTTCAGGGCGCTGCGTCGCGCGGGCCGCACGATCTCGGCCGAGGAGGAGTACCGCACGGCCTGCGCTCTTCTCGAGCGCGTGGGCCTCAGGGCCGACTTCATGCACCGCTATCCGCACGAGCTCTCGGGTGGCCAGCTTCAGCGCGTGTGCATCGCGCGCGCCGTGGCGATCGAGCCTGAGGTGATCCTTCTTGACGAGGCCGTGAGCTCGCTCGACGCCGCCACGCAGGTCCAGGTGATGGAGATGCTGCGCGATCTTGGACGCGACATCGGCCTGAGCTACCTCTTCATCACGCACGACCTGATGGCCATCACCTACTTCTGCAGCCGCGTGCGCTTCATGCACAACGGCCGCTTCGTCGAAGCGGTCGACGACATGAGCCGCATCGGGGAGATCAGCAACGGGTACGCCCGCGACCTTCTGCACGCCGTGGCCGGCATCGGCACGGTGAGAAGGGCCTCCGACAGCGAGCGCATCGCGGCCGAACTGGCCGCGGACCGCGACGTCGAGGCGGGCGCCGCCTGCGGTGCGGGCAGGGCGCACGTGGAGCGGGTGGCCTTCTGAAGGGCAGGCCGACATGCACTGACATCTATATGAAGAAGAAACCATCATGAGCGTCTTCACCGAAATCGAGGTGGCGGGCGAGACACTGCCCGTCGCCGTCATCAGGGGGGCGGACAAGGGACCCCGCGTGCTCGTCACGGCGGGCATCCACGGCTGCGAGTTCGTCGGCATCGAAACCGCAAGGCGGCTTGCAATCGAACTCGCAGGCAGGTCCGGGGCCGTGCGGGGCACCGTGACGATCGTCGCTTGCGTCAATCCGGGCGCCATGCGCGCCCGCATTCCCGCCCTCAATCCCGCGGATGGACTCAACATCAACCGCATGTTCCCGGGCGACGCGGGCGGCTCGGCCTCCCAGAGAACCGCCGCCTGGCTCATGGAGCTGCAGAGCGAAAGCGACTTCTACATCGACATGCACGGCGGCGACGTCCATGAGAAGCTCTCGCCCTACGTCTATATCCCCGGCGCATGCGAGGAGCGCGTCACGGCCGCCGCCCGCAGGGCCGCCGCGTTCGTGAACGTGCCCGTGCGCATCCTCTCCTCGGCGCTCTCGGGCGCCTACAACAGCGCGGCCGCCTGCGGCACGCCCTCGATCCTCATCGAGCGCGGCCAGGGCGGCAGGTGGTCCGAGGCCGAGGTCGCCGAATACCGCGCCGACATCCTCTCCGTGCTCGCACACCTCGGAACCGTCGACGGCGCGAACTTCGCGGGCGTGCACGGCCCTGTCGGACAGACGGAGATGCGCGCCTTCTACGAAACGTCCGAGGGCGGCTTCTGGTACCCGTGCGTCGAGCCCGGCGAACGGGTCGCACAAGGCGAGAAGCTCGGCGAAATGCTCGACATCGAGGGATGCCTCCTTCGCGAGGTGACCGCCGTCAAGGACGGCGTCGTCCTCTACATGGCGGGCACGCTCTACGCGCCTGCAGGATTCGACCTCGTCGCCTACTGACCTTTGAGCACATTCAGGGCTTTCCCACCACGAGGGACGCGGGCTGCCCGATGCCCGCATCCCCAACTTACACAAGGAACACTTCCATGAAGAAGACTCTTTTCGCGGCAACGCTCGCCGCAGCCGTCTCCGGCGCCCTTGCCGCAGACGTCACGCTCTACGGCGTCGCCGACGTCGGCCTGCGCTACACGAACACGAAGACCGACGGCGTCTCCACGGACAAGCTCGAGATGATGTCCGGCCACAACGCCGGCTCCCGCTTCGGCCTCAAGGGCTCCGAAGACCTCGTCAACGGCTGGAAGGCGGGCTTCCTGCTCGAGGGTCAGTATCTCGTCGACACTGGCGCGCTCAAGAACGCGAAGTTCTTCCACCGCCAGGCCACCGTCTCGATCTCCGGCCCGCTGGGCACGGTCTACGCGGGCCGCATGGGCACGCTCTCCTCCGCCGCAGGTCCCGCCGACCTCATCTTCGCCGCGGGCGACGCCTTTGACGGCGGCGACAACCTGATCTACGCGCTCTCCGTCGAAAGCCGCCGCGACAACACGCTCCTCTACGTCACGCCCGCCGCAGGCGGCCTGCAGGGTTATCTGCAGTATTCCTTCCAGGGCTCCGGTCAGGAGAACGTGCAGTCGAGCCTGAACGAGCGTTACATGGGTGCGGGCCTTCGCTGGAAGGCGGGCGCCTTCGAGTCCGCGCTCGCCGTCGAGCACGTCCGCTACGCCGCCGCGGCCGACGACGTCAAGGGCGCTCTTGACGACAAGCTCGCCGTGAGCCTCGCCGCCAACTACGACTTCGGCGTGACGAAGCTCTTCGGCACGGCCCAGTGGGTGCAGGGCGGCGACAACTTCGGCGCCGTCTCCGACTACACCGCCCGTGGCCTCGACGGCTGGGCCGTGGAGGCGGGTAGCGTGACGCCGGCCTTCGGCGGCCTCGTCTACGCCACCGTGGGCTATGCCAGGGGCGACCATTCCGACTACGTGACGGACGCACGCGACTTCGACTTCAGCCACTGGTGCGTCGGCGGCCGCTACTGGCATCCGCTCTCCAAGCGCACGGCCGTCTACACGGGCGCGGGCTGGTATCAGTGGGATAAGGACACCGTCGCGGGCGGCACCGACCACAAGGAGAAGTTCTGCCAGATCTATGCGGGCATCACCCACAAGTTCTGATCCTGACGCCGTCCTCGCGCAGAGGATGACGGCATGACCGGATTTCGCCGGCAGCAGGGGACGCGCATCGTGCGCGCCCCTTTTTTCATGAAAAAGATGTGAGCGAAGCACGCAAAAACCCCTACGGCCCGAAGTCGCATCTTGAAAGATTCGTAGGAACCAAGCCCTCATCACCACACCGAGATCTGCGTCGCACCCGTATCTCTTCATGAGCTGATCTGAATGGTTGGCGATGCACCTGCTCCTTATTTTTCATCATAGATGGGTGATGAACGGTTTGTCATCATGTCCATTTTTTTTGCTCAAAAGCGACAGACCGCAGGCTTTCACGGGAAAGCGCTGCGGCCTCGGAGTCCTCGAAGGACGGAAAAAAGGGCGAAAAAAAAGAGACCCAGCGAATACCGAGTCTCTTCTTCTCAAAGCTTCCGGATGAAAGCAAGACGATTCAGTGCAAACCGTCCGTCCGGACATGCTTCGAATTAGGCACCCTTGACCTGGTTGACGAGGGAGGCGAAGCCTTCCTTGTCGAAGATGGCCATGTCGGAAAGGACCTTGCGGTCGAGACCGATGCCGGCCTTCTTGAGGCCGTTCATGAACACGGAGTAGGTCATGCCGTTGGCGCGAGCGCCGGCATTGATACGGGCGATCCACAGACGGCGGAACGTACCCTTCTTGTCACGGCGGTCACGATAGGCATACTGACCGGCGCGCATGACAGCCTGCTTGGCAACACGGTAGACGTTGTTGCGGCGGAGGCTGAAGCCCTTGGAAAGGGCGAAAACTTTCTTATGACGGGCACGAGCCGTCACACCACGCTTAACTCGGGGCATCTTCTATATCTCCTTTAATTAGGCGTAAGGCAGCATGCGACGCACGGAAGCGATATCGGATTCATGGATATCGACCATGCCGCGGAGCTGGCGCTTGTTCTTCGTCGTACGCTTCGTAAGGATATGACGCTTCGTAGCGTGGGCACGCTTGATCGAGCCACTGGCGCGCGGCTTGAAACGCTTGGCGGCAGCGCGCTTAGTCTTCATCTTCGGCATTTGCCGTTACCTCTTTATTTGATGAACCACAGGCGCCCCATCCAGACGACGGGAACTTTCTCAAGCCCGAGGCTCACTTGTTATCCAAAAAACGGACCGACTTGCGGTCCGTTTTTTGGGAAAGACAGAATTCTACCTCAATTTTGAGGCAGTGTGTGAAAAAATCACTTTTTCTTTTTAGGAGCCAGCACCATGATCATCTGGCGGCCTTCGAGCTTGGGCTGATGTTCAACCTGAGCCACTTCGGCGAGCTCCGTGCGGATGCGGTCCATCAGCTCCATGCCGAACTGCTGGTGAGCCATTTCACGGCCGCGGTAGCGCAGCGTGACCTTGGCCTTGTCGCCGTCATTGAGGAATCGCACCAGGGAGCGGAGCTTCGTTTGGAAGTCGTTTTCGTCCGTCACCGGGCGGAACTTCACTTCCTTGACCTGAATCACCTTCTGCTTGGCCTTGGCTTCCTGAGCCTTCTTCTGTTCCTGATAACGGAACTTGCCGTAGTCCATCAGGCGGCAGACCGGCGGCTGGGCGTTCGGCGCGATCTCAACGAGGTCAACGTCGGCGTCCTCAGCCATGCGCAGGGCTTCCGCAGTGCGGACAATGCCGATCTGGGCGCCATCGACGCCGGTCAGTCGGACCTCAGGAACTCGGATCTCACCGTTGATCCGATGCTTGCGATCTTGTGCTATGACAATCTCCTAAATCGTTAGTTTTGCGGTTAGTGCGCAAAGGGCGAGCGGGCTTCGTCCTCCTGCTTGATCATCGCGATGAAGTCATCGAGCTTGATCGAGCCGAGGTCCTTGCCACCGCGGGCGCGAACCGCCACGCAACCGGCCTGCTTTTCCTTCTCGCCCACGACGAGAATGTACGGAATCTTCTGCAGGCTCAATTCGCGGATTTTATAGTTAATCTTTTCGCTGCGCAAATCAGACTGCACGCGGATGCGGGCAGCGTGAAGCTTGGCGGCGACTTCGTCGGCGTAGTCCTTCTGGGCGTCCGTGATGCAGGCGACCGCGCACTGGACCGGGGCGAGCCAGGTCGGGAAGGCGCCGGCGTATTCTTCGATCAGCATGCCGATCCAGCGTTCGAGAGAACCGAGGATGGCGCGGTGAAGCATGACGGGAACCTTGCGCGAGTTGTCTTCGGCGACGTACTCGGCGCCGAGGCGGCCCGGCATCTGGAAGTCCACCTGGATGGTGCCGCACTGCCAAGAGCGACCGAGGCAGTCCTTAAGATGATATTCGATCTTGGGACCGTAGAAGGCGCCTTCACCCTCAAGAACTTCATACTTGATGCCGAGAGCGTCAAGACTCTGCATCAGGGCATGCTCGGCCTTGTCCCAGACGGCGTCCTCACCGATGCGCATTTCGGGGCGCGTGGCGACCTTGTAGGCGATCTCGGTGAAGCCGAAGTCCTGGTAGACGTCCTTGACGAGCTTCGTGAAGGCTTCGCATTCGGCGAGAATCTGGTCTTCCGTGCAGAAGATGTGGCCGTCGTCCTGGGTGAAGCCGCGAACACGCATCATGCCATGGAGCGAGCCGGAGGGTTCGTTGCGGTGGCACTGGCCGAATTCGCCGAGGCGGAACGGCAGATCACGGTAGCTGCGCAGCGCGCAGTTGAAGATCTGGATGTGGCCCGGGCAGTTCATCGGCTTGAGGGCGTAGTAGCGGTTCTCGGACTCGGTCGTGAACATGTTGTCACGATACTTGGCCCAGTGACCGGAACGTTCCCAGAGCGAGCGGTCGAGAAGCTGCGGAGCCTTGACTTCGCCGTAGCCGTTGTCCTGGTAGATGCGGCGCATGTACTGCTCGATCACCTGCCAGAGGGCCCATCCCTTCGGATGCCAGAAGATCATGCCCGGGGCCTCGTCCTGGAGGTGGAAGAGGTCGAGCTCGCGGCCGAGGCGACGGTGGTCGCGCTTTTCGGCTTCCTCAAGCATCGTCAGATAGGCCTTGAGGTCGTCCTTCGTGGCCCAGGCGGTGCCGTAAATGCGCTGGAGCATCTCGTTCTTGGAGTCGCCGCGCCAGTAGGCGCCGGCAACCTTCATCAGACGGTGCACCTTGAGGGCGCCCGTGGACGGCACATGGGGGCCGCGGCAGAGGTCGGTGAAGTCGCCCTGACGGTAGAGCGAGATCGTTTCACCCTGCGGGATGGCTTCAATGAGTTCGGCCTTGTACTTTTCGCCGAGATCCGTGAAGAACTTCACGGCTTCGTCGCGGGACATCTCGATGCGTTCGATCTTGATGTTGCGCTTGACGATCTCGTCCATGCGCTCCTCGATGGCCTTGAGGTCCTCGGGGGTGAACGGACGGCTGTAGGAGAAGTCGTAGTAGAAGCCGTTTTCAATGGCCGGCCCGATCGTGACCTGGGCTTCCGGGTAAAGCTCCTTCACGGCCTGCGCCATCAGATGGGCGGTCGAGTGACGGATGATTTCAACACCTTCGGCGTCGCGGCCCGTGATGATGGCGACCTGAGCGTCCTTGTCGATCACATGGGAGAGGTCGACGAGCTTGCCGTCGACGCGGCCGGCGAGAGCGGCCTTGGCCAGACCGGCACCGATGTCGGCGGCGACATCGGCAACGGTGACGGCGGCGGCGAATTCGCGCTTGGAGCCGTCCGGAAGGGTAATTGCAACCATTTTTAACCTCGTTTTCTACAGGCGAAAAAAAAGTGCGGACATGAGCCGCACTTCTTTGCCTTGGACATTTTGTTGGACAACGTTTCGCTCACGCCCTCATTTTTTTCAAAGAGAGGGTGTTGTTGTGCGAAAAGTCTGCGAAGAACACATCGTTCAACAAAATCCCAAATAAAATTCTGGTAGGCACGATTGGATTCGAACCAACGACCCCCACCATGTCAAGGTGATGCTCTAACCAACTGAGCTATGTGCCTGAGCGTTCACAATCAGTGAGGCACGAATTATACCTAGGTGAATGCTCACAGCAAGCACTTTTTAGAAGGATAGCGCAAATGCGGTATTCACCTAGGCACCTCTCAGTCTTCAGAGACGGCGTGCCGAAAGAACGCCGTGCACGGCGCGCAGCCCTTTGAGCAGCACCTGCATAGCATTGCCGCCCTTGACCTCGAGCGAAAACCGCATGTGCTGATCGCCCTTGAGAATCTGCGTGTTGAGCGCCGTCACGTGCACCTTTTCGCGCTGCATCACTTCCGTCACATCCTTCATGATGCCGGACCGGTCGGAGGCAATCACGAGCACGTCGGCGGGATAGAGCGCATCATCACCGGCGCGCCCCCAACTCACTTCAATCAAGCGGTCATGATCCTGATCGACCATGTTCTTGAGGTTAGGACAGTCTGCACGGTGAATCATCACGCCTCGGCCGCGTGTGACGTAGCCCACAATTTCGTCGGGCGGCACCGGATGACAGCAGCGGGCAAGCTGTGTGAGAAGGGAATCCATGCCGACCACGAGCACCTTGCCCTTACTCGCCGCGCTCGAAGCTCCGCGCAGCACCAAATCATGCTCAGGAGCAGGCGCCGGAGCGGGCTTGGGCGGCTGTACGGCCTGTGCGAGCGCTGTCAGCGTGATTTCTTCCTTGGCAAAAGCCACACAGAGCTCATCAACGGTGCCAAAGCCCAGGCGTTTCGCAAGATCATCGAGCTTAACCGCGGTTTTTCCCAAACGCGCGAGTTCTTTATCCAGGCGGTCACGGCCCTCGGCGATCTGCTGCGCGAGCTGCTCAGCATTGAACCACTGCCGCACCTTGTTGCGGGTACGGGGACTCGCGGCATAGCCGAGTTCGGGATTGAGCCAGTCGCGGCTCGGCTGACCGACTTTTGCCGCAATGATTTCGACGGTCTGTCCGGTCTTAAGCTTGGTATTGAGCGGCACCATCATCCCGTCGACTTTTGCTCCGCGGCAGCGGTGACCAAGCTGAGTATGGATTTGGTACGCAAAATCCACCGGGGTAGCACCGGCGGGAAGCTCAACGATGCGGCCTTGCGGCGTCAGACAGTAGACATGGTCGTCTTCCACGGCCGGCGCTGCCGGCTGCCCCTTCTGCCCCGCCTCTGCATTGGGGGCTTGGGCGCTCTGCTCGGCAGCGCCCCCGCCCACATCACTCCTCCAGGCCAGGAGCTGACGCAGCCACGCCACGCGCTGCTCCTCAGCAATGGAGGCGCCGTTGGAATTGCCCGCCTCTTTGTAGCGCCAATGCGCAGCAACACCGAGTTCGGCAAATTCATGCATGGCTCGAGTGCGGATCTGAATTTCAATCGGCCGGCCGAGCTGATCGGTAATGACGGTATGGAGCGACTGATAACCATTGGGCTTGGGATTGGCAATATAGTCGTCATACTCCTTCGACAAAACCGTGAAGTGCTCCTGCACAATCGAGAGCGCTTCATAGCACTGCTCGACGGTTTCGACGATGATTCGAACCGCACGGACGTCAAAGAGCTGATCAAAGCGCAGGTGCTTGCGCTGCATCTTTTTCCAAATGGAATAGATATGCTTCGGGCGGCCCGACACCTCAGCCTGAATACCGTGAGAAATCATCAGCGCCTGAATCTTCTTCACCGCCAAAGCCATGAATTCCAAACGTTCCTCACGAGACTCATCGAGTTCAGCAGCAATCTGGTGATATTCGGCCGGATGCGTAAAGCGAAGCGAGAGGTCTTCGAGCTCCCACTTGATCTGCCAAATACCGAGTCGATTAGCCAAGGGCGCATAAACGGCGAGCGTTTCCTCACCGAATTCCACTGCGCCCGGCGCCTGTGAAGAGACAAACCAGCGCAGCGTCTGCAGGCGGCTTGCCAATTTGAGCAGTACGACGCGCAGATCCTGACTCATCGCCAGGAACATGCGGCGAAGCGCCTCGGGCTGCACCGCCGCACTGGATTCTTTGTTTTCCGAGCGTGCGCGCTTGGAGAGATCATTCATCTTCCCGAGCTCGCGCACAAGCCCTGCCACATTCTCCCCAAAGCTCTTTTCAATCCATTCATCGGGCTTCTGCACGAGCGTGGGCACGCTGAAAAGATACGCCGCAGAAATGAGCTCCGGATCGTTTCGAATGGCCCGCAGAATGTTGGCAACACCGTCGGCATGCGCCATGACCGACTCGCCCGTAGAAAGCGTCCTGCCGTAAAAAAGCGGTTCCACCGAGCTGCGTGCAGCAGCCGGATCAGCGGTTTTCGTGAATTGGGTGGCATCCATCGCCGCCTCCAAAATCTTTTTCTTCTTTTGGCTGCTCGGGTTGGTTCCAAACCCGCACAGCACCGTAATTGATTATTGGCCGCAGGCAAACGTCATCCGCACAAGGACTCTTTAAACCTCATACAGCTTCCGTCGCTACTCGGTGAATTGTAGGTAAGCAAGAGCGCCTTGCGCAGAAAGCGGACTGAAAGGAATCAAATCCTTACCGACTGGCCGCTGAAATAGCACAGCCGGAAGGATTAGGGTTTTCACTGTGTTTGCGTAAATTAGAGCAAGTTCAGCCGCCAGGACATCTTCACGGAGCCCCCTGCAGAGCGAACGCTGGCTCCGGCGCGTGAAGCAAAACCGGAAAAATCCAATCTGGAATCCCGCCATTCAATGCCGGCAGCGAGTTCGGCATTCCATTGGAAGCATTCGGGCTCAGCAGTCGTCATGACAGTTGCTGACGATGTCGAGCCCCCGGCGGGCCCTTGAACCATCACATCGCGGTCGCCGCCGACCGTACTGTTCAACGCTGCAGTCAACGACACATCCAAGCGCCTCGGCTTCACCTGCCCCCAATATCCGGCTCCCGGCGCAAAATGAAGCGCCCCCGTTATGACGCCGCCCGCCGTTGCCGCCACAGCCTGCGCGGAAGCTTCACGAATGGTGAGCACAGCTCCTGCCGGTGAGCGCCATGTTCCTTCAGCCGTATCCACCCGCAGATACCGCAGTCCGGCAAAACCCGAAATCACCCATGAGCGGTCAGGCCCGCTGCCCGACAACGCGCTGCCGGCGAAAAGCGGCTGCTCATAAAGAAAGCCGCTGGAATAAATGCGCCGCTTGAGTTTTTCCATCTCAAGATACTCACTGGCCGCCCCCATGCGATAACGGTCGTCAGCCTCAAGCCACGTCAAATCTACCGTTCCCCAGCCGCTGCCGAGCCGTCGGCGCACAAAGAATGATGCGGAAGCTTCGTCGGACTCGCTGTCTACCCCGAGTTCCGCTGCCGCTCCCTGTTTATAAAGCGTATCCAGACTTCTTGTTGTGAAGCTCCCCATCAAGCCGACACGCCAATCCTCCCGCCCGAAAATGACAGCGGCGTCAAAAGTGGTGTCTTCGCTTTTGACCGTAAAGGGTTTAGAGACCGGCGTCGATACATCAACCTTAGTGCTGCCGGCTGAAGCGCCGATAAAAACAGGCACATCCTGCACTACCGCCGGCAGATGCTCCTGCAGGTTCGTGCGCCAGGCTTTCAGCCGTTCCGTCCAGTCAGGATCGGCCTTTTCCGAATCTGCGGAAGCCTTTCGGCTAGCCGCCCTTTGCGCTTCAAGCGAACGAATTTCTGCAGCACGCGCCGCCTGCGCCTCCGCCATTCTGGCGGCCGAAGCCAGCCGCATGGAGGTCGAGACGGCGTTTTGCATCAGTCGCTCATTGGTACCCGTTGAAGAGGCGGCCGTAGCAACAGCCATCATCGTGCCTTCAACCACGTCGGACGTATTGGTAAAAAGCGTGCGGTAAAAGCTGGGCACAAGGAGCGATGTTCGGTTAGATCGGAA
>ERZ1107006.1081-NODE-1081-length-24624-cov-165.939599_pt1 | contig 24624 bp, 17 predicted proteins | sample MGYA00403696_ERZ1107006 | MGnify/ENA primary metagenome ERZ1107006 (study PRJEB35170, sample SAMEA104062441) | human gut metagenome | biome: human gut; feature: human-associated habitat; material: faeces | place: Denmark | collected 2012-08-13 ...
CTTAACACGTTGATTTCGTGCGAATTAACTTGTATTTCGGTGCAAAAAACGTGTCAAAAAATTGATTCGAATTTTGAACACCCTACCTTTCAGGGCGTTCCAACCGTACAGGTCGATAAATCTCAAATTTGTATTTGTTTATTTATTTGCTGAGATCGAAACCAACGCGGATGCCATCATAGTTTTTGGAGATTTCGCCGATAGTACCGAGAGTGGTGTTGCCGTTCAGGGCAGTCAGCGTCTGGATGATGGTAAGCAGTTTCTTCGACTCGAAGAGGATGCTGATGCCAGATGTGTTCTTAGTGGCGAAACCATTGAGGCTAAGCAGCAGACGGCCTTTCAGGTCGATGGCGTGAGTCTTCTCGTCGAAGGTGTAAGTGCCGCTCCATGACTTTCCGTCTATCTTGGCATTGAAGGTGCCGTCCTCGTTGAACTTGAAGTAAGTGTTCGAACTGCTGAATCCAGCTTTCTGATAATAGGTGCTTAACTTTTCCTCCACCTTCTTGGCAGCGATTTCGCCACCCGCTTTCGCCAACAGGTTCTCTGAGGTAAAGGCGCAGCCAGGCGATTTATATTTCCATGTGTGGGCGCAGAGGTCGGCTTTCTTGAATGTGGTTGAGCCAATCACGTTGTCGAGAATGCTTCCCACGATGCTTCCCACCTTGCTTGTGGTGGAGCCTGTGGTGTTGCTGCTGTTTCCGCCAGCATAGCCCAAGAGTTCAGCTAATACTCCTACGGCAGAAGCCTTGGTATTGACAGTGTCGGCAGAATGTGTCTTGGAAGAGTCTGTCGTGGCTGTGGAAGCTGTTGTTGCGGTCGATGTTGAAGATTTGGAGGAAGTCTTCTTGGCAGTGGTGGTAGACTTCTTCTTCTTAGTAGTAGCCTTCTTTTTCTTGGTTGATTTCTTGGCAGGAAGGCTGCTCATTTCGGATGTTGTGACGCTCTCGGCGCATGTCTCGTTGGCAAGGCTGCCTGTGGTGCATGTCAGCACAAGGGCAACCATCATGAATACTTTCTTCATTTTTGTTGATACTTTTTTGATGTTTTCAAGTTGAAAAACTCTTTTTTCTCTCTCTTTTGACCTCTGAATCTTTTGTGTTCGGAAGTCCAGTGTGGAGTTTATGCTTTTTCGGGTGCAAATATCGCAAAAAAAGCGCAGATGGAGAAAGGGGAATGGATATTTTTTGTAGGTTTTTCCCTATTTTTCCTTGATTTATGTCAAAAAATGAGGTTTTTAGTGTTCTTTTCTCACTTTTTTCGTGGTGCTTGTAGTCAGAATATCTTACCTTTGCAACATTACAAATCGCAATAGGTTATGGATTATAGTTTAATTAAGGTCAATGCAGAGGTTGAGAATCTTGCACAGGACAAATGCCAGCAGATTCTTCATGACCGACGTGAAGCCCTCGCTAACAAGGTTAGAAGAAGAGCTTAAAAAACAAGAGAGATTGTTTTCTCAAAAAGACACAAAAAGAATTGACATTCCGGGAACGTCGTTTCCCGTGTAACGTAAAAGGTCCCGTTGACAGAACTTGGTTCTGCGACGGGACCTTTTATGGTTTTATTGTTTTCTCTAACTTCCCATTTCTGAAAAGTTCGTTGAGCTTTTATTTTCCAGCCTCTTCCTTGGTAGCCTTCATGATGACTTCCAGGTGGTTGCCTGGCTTGAGGACGATATTCTTAAGGAAGTCGCCTATAGCCTTGCCGTCGACGCTGCTTACTGTCTTCACGTAATCAGTGTGCAGGTCGATGCCGTTGATGACATAGTTGCGCAGGATGCCAGTCCAGTAGCCATTGGTCTTGGCGTCTACCGAAGCCTGCTTGGTCAGAATCTCCTTGATCTTCTGCAGATCGCTGGCGTTAGGCTGCTCTATGGTAGTCTTCAGGCCAGAGAAGAAGTAAGGCAGAGCCTCGTCGAGCTTCTCGGGGTTGAGCTGTGCGCTGCCGGTCAGGCTGAGTGCCAGCTGTCCGTCCCAGTCGAGCTCCATGCTTGCCTCGGCTCCTGCATGGTAGGCTGCACTCAGCTTCTCGCGTATGTTGCGCAGATAGTCCATCTGGAGCAATCGTGCAGAGATGTCGGCGAGCACGCTTGTCTGCAGGGTGTAAGGAGTCTTGGCATACCATATCTCGGTCACCTGCGACATTGGGTTCTCCATGCTTTTGGTGAAGATGTTCTTCACCTCGCCTGTAGCTACAGGGATAGCCTTGTTCTTCAGCTTGGCGCCCTTGCTTGGGATAGAGGCGATGTACTGCTCGATGAGTGGCAGGAGAGTGGCCTCGTCGTAGTTGCCCACGAAGAAGAAGGTGAAGTCCTTGGCATTGGTGAACATCTGCTTGCCCAGTTCGAGCACGCGGTCGTAGTTGACAGCATCGAGGTCTTCGGTCTTAGGGATGCGTGCCATCTTGTTGCCCATGTAGATGGTGCTCTGCAGCGAATCCTGATAAACCATCTCTGGGTTCTTGCTCTGGTTGGCAAGAGCGGTCTTGATGGTGCTCAGGAGGTTGGCAGCCGATTTCTCGTCCTTGCTCAGCGCTGTCATCTTGAGGTAGATGAGCTGCATGAGGGTCTCGATGTCCTTAGGAGTAGAGTTGCCCGAGAGTCCATGCTTGAAAGGAGTGATGGTGTAAGCCACGCTTGCCTGCTTGCCTGCGAGGGCTTTCTCGAGGTCGTTGCTTGAGAACTGGCCCAGACCGCTGGCGTTGAGCAGCATGCCGCCCATGAAGGCGAAGGTGTAGTCGGCCTTGTCGAGTGCTGCGTAACCTACGTTGGCTGTGGCAGCAAACTGTATCTCGTTGTCCTTGTAGTCGGTCTTCTTCAGCACCACCTTGGCACCGTTGGAGAGGGTGAGGGTCTTGAATCCCAGCTTCTTGTCTTCTGCTGTGCTCTTGATCTTGCCAGCCTTAGGCTTCTGGGCGATGAGAGGCTCCTGCTTCACATTGTCCACATAGGCCTCGAGCTTCTCGCCGCGCACCTGCTTCACGATGTAGGCAAGCTCCTGCTCGGTGGGATAAACAGCACCGTCGGCCTCGCGCATCATGACGAGTGACACCAGGTTGGTGTCGGTTTCGCAAATCAACTGCTTGGCGTACTGGTTGACAGCCTCTACAGGGATGTGAGGCACCAGCATCTGATAGATCTGATATTCGTCCTCTACCGAAGGGATAGGCTCGTTGCTGGTGAAGTTGTCCACATATTGAGTGGTGAACTGTTCGTTCTTCATCTTGTCGCGATTGGTGTAAACCTTCTCCATCTGGCTCATAAACTCGTCCTTGGCACGCTGATACTCAGTGGCGGTGAAGCCGAAGTCGTGTGCACGCTTCAGTTCGCGCATCACGGCGGCATAAGCCTCCTTTATCTGTCCGTCCTTGGCAGCGCCGAAGGAAGTGAGCGCCTCCTTGGTGCTTGAGAGCAGATAGTCGCCAATGCTGGTTCCTGCCTGCAGATAAGGGCAGTCGGGCTCCTGCGATTTCTCGTTGAAGCGGGCATTCATCATGCTGGCAAAGATGTTGTCCATATAGCCTTTGAGCAGATAGTCGACACCGTTCTTCAGCGAGTCGGGTGTGGCTTCGTGCTTCATGAAGATCTGGAAAATGCCCATCTGCTGCTCCTTGTCCTTGTCTACCACGTAGATGCCCTGGTTGTTGTCGGGCACTTCCACGGGCACTACTTTGGCAGCGTTGGCTGGCACCTTGATGCCTCCGAAGAGCTTCTTGATCTGTGTCTCGATATGGTCTACGTCCACGTCGCCGACGATGATGATAGCCTGGTTGTCTGGGCGATACCACTTGCGGTAATAGGCGCGCAGGGTCTCTGGGTCGCAGCCGTCGACGACACTCATCAGTCCGATAGGCATGCGGTAGCCATACTTACAGCCAGGGTAGAGCTTAGGAAGGGCACGCTCCAGTATGCGCTGCTGTCCCACCATGCGCATACGGTACTCGTTGTGCACCACGTCGCGCTCGTCGTTGATGGCTTCCTTGGTGAGAGAGATGCCGTTGCTCCAGTCTTTCAGGATGAGCATACATGAGTCTACTGCCGACACGCGTGTGGTGGGCACGTCGGTGAAGTAGTACACGGTTTTCTCAATAGAGGTGTAGGCATTGAGGTTGCGGCCATATTCCACACCGATGCTCTGCAGGTATTCCTGGAGGCTGTTACCCTGGAAGTGCTCAGAGCCATTGAAGGCGAGGTGCTCCAAGAGGTGAGCCAGACCGCGCTGGTCGTCGTTTTCGTTGATAGAGCCTACTTTCTGTGCGATGTAGAAGCTGGCTACATGCTCAGGGAAACTGTTGTGTCGGATGTAATAAGTCAGACCATTGTCCAAATGGCCTATTCTCACATCTTTGTCTACCGGGATAGGTGGCATCATCTGAGCCATGGCCTGTCCGGCAGTAAGCAGCACGATGGCTGCAGCAAAAAACTTCTTAAGTTTCATAATAGCTGATGTTGGTTTATATATATAATAATGTGTATTTATTCTTCTTTCATAAACTTGATGCTGCAAAAGTAGCACATTTCTAACGACAAAGCAAGCATTTGGGAAGTTTTTTCCCAAAATGCCTGCATTCTTAACATTAAACTAACATTCCACTAACATAACCTAACATTAGATTCTGTTTTTCAGCCCTTCGCTTTCAGAAAACTGTTCATCCAGCTGCCACGATAGAGGCGGATGAGGAACAGGATGCCGCGGAAAGTCAGTTCGGTGGCCATGGCTATCCATACACCTTCCAGGCCGAAGCGCTGCGAGAGGGCATAGGCCAGGGTGAGGCGCACCAACCACATTGTCCCCAGGTTGATGGCGGCAGGCTTGAAGGTGTCGCCGGCTCCCACGCAGACACAATAGGTCACGATGCTGGCAGCAAAGAACGGTTCGGCAAAAGCCTCTATGCGAAGACAGCGTGTGCCTAAGTCGCAGATGGCGTCGACGGGAGAGAGTACTGCCATCATGCCCGGTGCAAAGAGATACATGACAACACCCATCACTGCCATTACGCCCATGCCGAGACCCACCGTCATGTAGGCAAAATTGCGGCACAAGTCGATGCGGCCAGCGCCATGGGTCTGACCGACGAGCGTGGTGGCGGCATCGCCTATTCCGTAGCCAGGCATATAGCACAGGCTCTCGGCGGTGATGGCAAATGAGTGGGCGGCAATGGCGATGTTGCCCAATGGTGCCACTATCATGGTGCTGACAATCTGTGCACCGCTCATCAGGATGTTCTGTATGGCCAAGGGAATGCTTATCTTGAAGGCATTGCGCACGTATTCGCGTACCCAGCTGAAGCGAATCTTGTCCTGACGCAGGTTGAGAATCTTGTTGTGGCAGGCTGCCTGCCAAAGGTTGGGCAGCGAGATGCAGACATAAGCTAAGGCGGTTCCGAAGGCTGCGCCCACCACGCCCATGTGCAGCACATAGATGAAGATGTAGTTGAACACGACGTCGCACAGGCAGATCAGAATTGCCATGACGCTGGGCGTGTGCATGTTGCCCGCGGCCTTGAGCATCATGCCCGACATGTGGTACAGGTAGACAAAGGGCAGCACGAGGCTGTAGACCAGGAAATAGGCCGATGACTTGTCGACAATGTCATCGCCTCCGCCCAACCAGTGGGGCAGGGGAGAATGAATGCCCACGCCGATGAGGGCTATCAGGATGCTGAAGATGATGCCGCAGAGCAGCGAGTGGCGAAACACCTGGCGGGCTTTGCCGAAGTCGTTGGCTCCGATGAAGTGGGCTACCTGCACTGAGAAACCAGTGGCAAAGGCACTCAGCAGGCTGCCGATAAGCCAGGTGGTGGACTCGATGAGTCCGATGCTCGCTGAAGCCTCTGCACCCAAATGTCCCACCATAGAGGCGTCGATAAAGAACATCATGACGGTGGAAATCTGTGCCAGCATGGAGGGAATACTCAAGCCTACGATGAGGTTCAGTTTCTCACCGCGGTGCATGGAGCGTCCTGCCCGTATCGATTCCATCAGATATTCTGTCTTTTTGCTATATAACATAATGTTTGTACTGCCATTTATTGTTTTCTGTTGAACTGCCCAGTAGTATGTAGGAACAGTCAAAGCGAGAAAATGGCGATCCCTCTTAAAAGGAATCGCCATTTTTATGATTTGAATGTTAAATTTCTATTTATCCCAAAATACAAGATCTTATCACCTTTAAACAAAACCTCTATCTATTGGGTTGAATTCAGCGGATAAGAAAAAGAGAATCTTGAAAACTCTTTTCTATATCCTGACTTCATTCACTGTTCGTCGTCCTTGAATAACAATCTCTTATTTACCTTTAGATTCTAATACCTGTCGTCCTTGAATAACAATCTCTTGTTTACCTAAAACTAATAACCTATCACAATCTATTACCTAACTAAAAACCTAAAACTTATAATTCTGGTGCAAAGGTACTACTATTCTTGAAATCTGCAATACTTTTGCGTATATTTTTGCATGAAAATAACATTTTTTTTGCTTATAAGCCCAAAATGTGTGCGAACACATACACTTGTTTATTCTTTGAAACATATTTTTAGAATTTGAATTTTGGAGCATCTGGAGTTAAGGAGTTTCTTCAGGAGTTAAGGAGTTTTTTCAGGAGTTAAGGAGTTAAAGGAGTTAAGACAACAGCTTTGTGGGCTTGTGAATTTTAACATTAAACATTCCCTCAAGGCTATTGTCTTAACTCCTCAGCGACCGAAGGGAGCGATAACTCCTTTAACTCCTTAACTCCTGAAGAAACTCCCGAAGAAACTCCTCCGAGTTGATGGGGAAAATAAAAAAGTCCTGTGCCGAAGAAGCACAGGACTTTCTGTATGGAGGAATAGAATTATTTCTTAATCCATTTGCCATCGGTGTACCAACCCTTGAGCACAATCTCGAATTTGAGCATTGAGTAAGCTGGAATGTTGGAATTGCTGCTCTGGCTGGAACCATAGCCGAGAGTGTAAGGCATGTAAACCATCCAGTGGTCGCCGATATGAGTCATTTTCATCAGGGCAGTGGCAAATCCGTCGACAACGCCCTTCACAATGAAATTGCTGGTCCGAGCCTTGTTGACATCATAGTCGCCGGTGAAGTTGTGGTCGAAGATATAGTCGTTCTTCAGCATGCCCTTGTAACTGACCATCACCGAGTCGGTGTAGAGAGGGCGCACGGCAGAACCTTCGCCCTGCTGCATCACCTGCACCACGATGTTGTCTTCCTGCTCATTGAAGGTAGGAGTGACAGGCTGGTTGTTGATATCCGTATTTCCCGTCTGGTTCTCCATACTCCAATTGCGGTAGACGTGCCATCCGTTGGCTTCTCCCTCCTGTTTGGCCTTGACGAGAATCTCGGCAAAAGCCGTCTTGTTCTTTGCCTGCCAGTCGTCGTACTCGGAGTCGGTGTTTTCGTCAGTCTCGCTGCATGATGCCAGCACAAGAGCCGACATCATGAGCAGAAACAGATATTTCAAATTTTTCAAATTCATCTATGTGTATTTGATTTTTTCCGTTGTTCGTTTAGAAGTTCTTGATCTCCGCGCCAAGTTTCTTCAGTACGCTCGTGATGCTCACACGGTCCTCGATGATGCCGCGAAGCTCGCTGATGGCAACACGCTCCTGCTTCATCGTGTCACGATAACGCAGAGTAACCTTGTGGTCGTTAGGAGTATCGTGGTCTACGGTGATACAGAACGGAGTACCGATGGCATCCTGACGACGGTAGCGCTTGCCGATAGAGTCCTTAGGATCGCCATAGTGGGTGTTGAAGTGGAACTTCAGCTCGTCAACGATCTCGTGAGCCAACTCGGGCAGGCCGTCCTTCTTGTCGAGTGGGAATACGGCACACTTCACAGGAGCCAATGCCTCTGGCAACTTCAGAACCACGCGGCTCTCGCCGTTCTCGAGTTTCTCCTCGCAGTAAGAGTGGCACATCACGCTGAGGAACATACGGTCTACACCGATAGAAGTCTCTACATCGTAAGGTACGTAGCTCTCGTTCTTCTCAGGATCGAAGTACTTGATAGAGCGGCCGCTGAACTTCTCGTGCTGAGAAAGGTCGAAGTTGGTACGGCTGTGAATGCCCTCTACCTCCTTGAAGCCAAATGGCATCTTGAACTCGATGTCGGTAGCAGCGTTGGCATAGTGGGCCAGCTTCTCGTGGTCGTGGTAGCGATAGTTCTCGTTGCCCATGCCGAGTGCCTCGTGCCATGCCAGACGAACCTTCTTCCAGTACTCAAACCACTTCATCTCGGTGCCAGGCTGGCAGAAGAACTGCATCTCCATCTGCTCGAACTCGCGCATACGGAATACAAACTGGCGAGCCACAACCTCGTTGCGGAATGCCTTACCTATCTGGCAGATACCGAAAGGAAGCTTCATGCGGCCTGTCTTCTGAACGCTCAGGTAGTCGACAAAGATACCCTGGGCTGTCTCAGGACGCAGATAAACCTTGCTGGTAGCATCGCTCGCTGCACCCATCTGGGTAGAGAACATCAGGTTGAACTGACGAACGTCTGTCCAGTTCTTGGTGCCGCTGATAGGGCATACGATGCCCTCGTCCTCGATGATCTGCTTCAGCATCTCGAGGTTAGGACCCTGCATGGCCTCGGTGTAGCGGGCATGAAGGTCATCGAACTTCTTCTGATTCTCCAAGACGCGAGGATTGGTGGCGCGGAACTGAGCCTCGTCGAAGCTGTCGCCGAAGCGCTTCTTAGCCTTGGCGATCTCCTTGGCGATCTTCTCCTCGTATTTGGCCATGTGGTCCTCGATGAGCACATCGGCGCGATAACGCTTCTTCGAGTCGCGGTTGTCGATCAATGGATCATTGAACGCATCCACGTGACCTGAAGCCTTCCAAACAGTAGGGTGCATAAAGATGGCTGCGTCGAGACCCACAATGTTCTCGTGCAGCAATACCATGCTCTGCCACCAGTACTGCTTGATATTGTTTTTCAGCTCGACACCGTTCTGACCATAGTCGTAAACGGCTGCCAAACCATCATAAATTTCGCTACTTGGAAACACGAAGCCATACTCTTTGCAATGGCTTACAATCTTCTTAAAAACATCTTCTTGTGCCATGATGAAATCTTATATTTTTCAAATTTTCGGCAAAGATACGCCTTTTTCTCGAATTTTCTTTGTATTTTTGCCTAAAATATATAAAATAAGTATTAAAAGCTATCTATGAGCGACGAAATTAAAGACAAAGACGAACTTCAGAAGGGTGGTGAGCCACAAGATTTGGATGCGGCTGAACAGCATTCCGACTACAAGCCTGTCAACAGGTTTGATGCTTCGGCGGTGCGCCATCTTAGCGGAATGTACCAGAACTGGTTCCTCGACTATGCCTCCTATGTAATTCTCGAGCGTGCCGTGCCTCATATCGAGGACGGACTCAAGCCCGTGCAGCGACGCATACTGCACTCGATGAAGAGAATGGACGACGGAAGATACAACAAGGTGGCGAATATCGTGGGACACACCATGCAGTTTCACCCGCATGGTGACGCCTCTATCGGCGACGCACTCGTACAGATGGGACAGAAAGACCTGCTCATCGACACACAGGGAAACTGGGGAAACATCCTCACCGGCGACCGTGCGGCGGCTTCACGATACATAGAGGCGCGTCTGTCAAAGTTCGCGCTCGACGTGGTGTTTAATCCCAAAACAACCGACTGGCAGCTCTCCTATGACGGCCGCAACAAGGAGCCTATTACGCTCCCCGCCAAGTTCCCCTTGCTGTTGGCGCAGGGAGCAGAGGGCATCGCCGTAGGTCTGAGCAGCAAGGTGCTGCCACACAACTTCAATGAGCTTTGCGATGCTGCCGTACACTATCTCAAGGGCGAGCCTTTCACCATCTATCCCGACTTCCCTACGGGTGGAGCCATCGATGTGGGCAAGTATAACGACGGACAGCGTGGAGGCGTGCTGAAGGTGCGTGCCAAGATAGACAAACTCGACAACAAGACGCTTGTCATCACCGAGATTCCTTTCAGCAAGACCACCGGAAGCCTCATCGACTCCATCACCAAGGCGGTGGAGAAGGGAAAGATAAAGGCCAGAAAGATAGAGGACGTTACCTCTGCCAACGTGGAAATCCTCGTCCATCTGGCTCCCGGAACCTCTTCCGACAAGACCATGGACGCACTCTATGCCTTCAGCGACTGCGAGATCAACATCTCGCCCAACTGCTGTGTCATCGAGGACAATAAGCCTTGCTTCCTCACCGTGAGCGATGTGCTGCGCCACAGCGTAGACCGCACCATGGGACTGCTGCGCAAGGAGCTGATGCTGCGCAAGGGTGAACTGGAGGAGCAGCTCTTCTTCTCCTCGCTCGAGCGTATCTTCATCGAGGAGCGCATCTACAAGGAGCGCAAGTTTGAGCAGAGCAAGAGTCAGGACGAGGTTGTGACCTTTATCGCCTCGAAGCTGGAGCCTTTCAAGGACAAGCTTTTCACAGCCGTAGTTGACGGAAAAGGCAAGGTGGAGTATGCATTCCACAGAGAGATAACGCGCGAGGACATTCTGAAACTCCTTGAAATCAAAATGCAGCGCATCCTGAAATATAATAAGGACAAGGCCGACGACCTCTTGCTGAAAATCAAAGCCGAACTGGCGGAGATAGAGAACGACCTCGCCCACATGACTGATGTCACCATCAACTGGTTTGAATATCTCAAGACCAAGTATGGCAAGGCGCATCCACGACGCACCGAGATAAGAAACTTCGACACCATCGAGGTGACCAAGGTGGTGGAGGCCAATCAGAAACTCTACATCAACCGACAGGAAGGATTCGTGGGTACAGGACTGAAGAAGGATGAGCTGGTGTGCAACTGCTCCGACCTCGACGATATCATCATTTTCTATAAGGACGGAAAGTTCAAGGTGACCAAGGTGGCCGACAAGATCTTCGTGGGAAAGAACATCCTTCATGTGCAGGTGTTCAAGAAGAACGATAAGCGAACCATCTACAACTGTGTGTATCGCGATGGCAAGCAGGGCGAATACTTCATCAAGCGATTCAACGTGACGTCGATGACACGCGACAAGATGTACGACATCACGCAGGGAACGCCCGGAAGTCGTGTCGTCTACTTCACTGCCAACCCCAACGGCGAGGCTGAAATCATCAAGATAACACTGGATCCAGACCTCTCGAAGAAGCGACAGAGCATCTTTATCGAGAAAGACTTCTCGGATATTATCATCAAGGGACGTGCCGCCAAGGGCAATCTGCTCACCAGGCGAACCATCCGTCGCATTGGTCTGAAGAGTCATGGACACAGTACCTTGGGAGGAAGAAAGGTGTGGTTCGATCCTGATGTCAACCGTATCAATTACGACGAGAACGGACGTTTCCTCGGCGAGTTTAATGACGATGAATATATCTTGGTGGTTCTCGACAATGGCGAGTTCTATATCACCAACTTCGACCCCAACAACCACTATGAGGACAATATCCTGCGACTGGAAAAGTGGGACGAGCATAAGATATGGACTGCCGTTCTCTATGATGCCGACAACGAAGGCTATCCTTACATCAAGCGATTCACCATGGACGCTGCCAAGCGCCATCAGAACTTCCTTGGCGAGAATGTCAACAGCAAGCTGATTCTCCTTACCGATACAGTTTATCCTCGTATCAAGGTGACTTATGGAGGTGTGGATGCTGTGCGTCCTGCCGAGGAAATCGACGCCGAGCAGTTTATCGCACAGAAGAGTTTCAAGGCTAAGGGAAAACGACTCTCTACCTGGAACATAGGTTCTATAGAGGAAATAGAGCCGACCCGTTTCCCAGAGCCTGCAGATACAGCCGATGCTGCCGACGCAGCCGAGGGCGATGAGACGACAGCCGAGGGCGATGCTGCCGACGGCAAAGTGTCGTCCCGGACAAAGGCAAAATCATCCGACGAGAACCTCGACCCTGATGCCGGCAAGAGCCAGCAACAGATTATCGATGAGCTGACAGGACAGACAAGCCTCTTCGACGATAAGAACTTTACTGCGGAAGACGAAAAAGACCGCGACTGGCTGAAGGATCAATAGGGGAGTTGCTTCAGAAGTTAAAGAAGAAACTTCCTTCCCCATAAAGAAAGCCGCCCCAGAAGCTTAAAGCTATCTGTGGCGGCTTAAAAGAAAAGATTTACCCTGTATTATTACTCAATAATAATCAAAACTCTGCGGCATTCCTCCTTTGAACAGCCGTTGCTGTCGCCAATGGCCTTCCCCAACTTGATGTCGAAGTCCTTGATGCCTTGTTTCTTCAGGAAGTTGACAACATTGTTCAGACGACCCTCGCTGAGTTTGTAGTTCTTTGAAGAAACTCCGTCCGACGAAGCCTCACCGATGATGGTAAGCTTGTAGTCGCCCTGTTCCTTCAGGGTGTTGATAAACTTCTTCAAGCGAAGTCTTTCCTGAGTCGTGATGTTGGTCTTGTCTACGGTGAAGAATACCTCGTAAGATTTCACCTTCTTCGACTTCTCGCAGTCGTCGAGCAATGACTGCAGCTCGGCATTGTCCTTGCGGCAAGCCTTCAGACTCTCAGACAATCCGTCGTATGCACGCTGCTTTTCAGCCAATTGCTTTTCGTAGGCTTCCTTCATTTCGGCCTGATCTCTCAGAGCCTTGTAGTAGCGGGCCTTGTTGCTTGGCATCACCTTGCTGACGAAGTTGAAGCGAAGAACCACTCCTGCACTGTACATTCCCTTAGGAGTCAAGTCCTTGTTGAGAGGCAGATAGCTGTATCTGCCGAATACACCTGCTGTCCAGCGAGAGGAAAGGTCGTATTCCAACGACAGGGTTGCCGGGATATACATCGCATCTACATGTTCGTTGAAGGCATGACTCTTCATGTAGTTGTGGGTGTAGACGTTGTAGTATCCTTCACCCTTGGCAACAGCCATCTCTCTGAAAGAGAAGGTAGTGGAGTTGCGGCTCCATCCACGCAGATAACCGACACCGACTCCCAACCAGAGGTTGAGCTGCTGAGCCTTGCGGTTGTGCCAGAACTCCATGATGTTGAAGTCTACATTCAGGTCGGCCATGGCGTACTGCATGGTATAGCGGTTCTGGAATCTGTCCATCTTGGTCTCCAAGGTCGTAGGATAGGTTTTTCCTGTAGAAGGATCTTTTATCTCATAATCCCTGTTCGTTGTGGTAGAGAGCATGCCCTTGTCTGTCGACCTCAGCATGTCGTACTCTAAGTTCAAACCCAGTCTTACCCAGGGCTTGATATTGTATTTCACTCCGACACCTCCGAAGGGCATGATGTGCTTTTATATCATTTTTCCCTCCATACGGATAAGGTTATTGAATATCCCTATTTGCGGAAGTTGAGTAAAGCGAAAGTTGAGTAAAAAGCTAAAAAGTTCAGCTCACATACTTCTCTATCAGGTCGTAGTCGAAGTCTTTGAGTCGCTTTCTGGCATTGGTGAGTCCCCATCTGTTCTTGAAACCGCACAGCTCGGCAGCGGCTTCCTGTCCTATGTTGGCAGAAGAGTCGGACGCCATCAGCCTTTCGTAATGACGGATGCGGAAAGCGTTGACCAGTCTGTAGAATCCCACTTGTGTGATGAAGGTGCCTGCCAGAGTGTGGTTCATCGAACTGACATCGCGCACCACTTCTATTCGCTTCAGGCTGGGTTCCAGATATCTGCGGCTTACGATGGTCAGCACCTCGTTTTTAACCGACTCCCAGTTTTCCTGTTTTATCTGCAACCTGCTGTTTTCCCTGTTGCGCTCCTGTAGTTCCGGTTCGTCGTCGGCATTTTCTATATCTTTGATATTTGTTTCCTCCATTGTTTGGTTGTCTGCCGACTGCACTATTTGTTCGAAGAATTCAGTCTCTTTAAGCACTCGTTCCATGTTGTCCTGCGCTATCGTGTCCATGCCTTCCTGTCCCTGTGCAGAATGAATCAGTTTGTTGGGATGCAGAATTCTGCAGAGGAATCGTATTTGCCATGCTGCAAGGAATAGGTCGACGAAGGCTTTCAGCAGTTGACTGTCAACGAGGAATTGGAGCCACATCACCAAGAGCCACATCACGGGCAGGTAAAGTATCTTCTTGGCGAAGGCAAAAGAAAAGTCGGAATCACTCGAGAAGTTCTGTGTGTGATATTCGTCAACCTTCCTGATGAGCCATCTGCCTACTCTTGTCATACGTATGGACAGCAGGATGCTCATGCCTCCTACGACACATTCCCATTGCAGTTTGTAGGGCAGAAGAATCTCCTCCGCATGGAAAACCACAATGGTGAACAAACCGCCGAGCAGCAGGAAAGGGGTGAGGAAATAGAAGATGGATGACACCTTTCGCCACATCTTTCCCATTTGGAAATAGCGGTGGTAGAGCATGGCAAAGCATACGGGATAGTAAAGAATGCCAAAGCTTCGTGCGAAAAACCATGTTCCGGGATCGGCGGGGCACAGTACGTATGGCAACTGCAAGGCGGTGGCAGCATAGAAGAAAGTCATCTGCCGGCGAGCAGGATAAAAGTAATCGCCCTGCTTGTCGAAAGGATGGCACATGTGACACCATCTTACTATGGCACAGAATGTGCCAGACAGGATGACAGTATAGCATGCCAATGAGTAGAAAAACTCTACCTGGGTAAAAATAGTTGGTATATTCATCTGTGATATCATCTTTTTGGGTTAGTAATTCTGGCTTCGCAAGTTGGGAAGTAATTGTAACAGAACTTGCTAAAGTTCTTTTGAGGTATAGATTCGCGCCATTATCTCAGTTTGCAAAAATAGTAATAAAATTGCGAAAAAGCAAGCAACTTCCAAGTTTTTTGTCTTTTTCTTCTTCTAATTGAAATATAAGTTGTATCTTTGCACTCGCAAATGCGCTTGTGGCGAAATTGGTAGACGCGCTAGACTTAGGATCTAGTGGTTCAGGCCGTGTAGGTTCGAGTCCTATCAGGCGCACATGATAAAATCCTGACTGCTTGCAAAGTAGTTAGGATTTTCTTTGTTTATCGAAGTGTGTCATTAAGTGTCATAAAATAAATATTCAGTTTTTCCTTTTGTATTAATAAATTTATTATATTTGCACCATCGTTATACACCAACGAGCAAATGGAATTATTACTAACCAACAAATATAGCATTATGAACAGCATTCCATTAGTATTTTGGCTCATTCCAATAGCCAGCGTTGTGGCATTGGGAATGGCATGGTTCTTCTTCCGCACCATGATGAAAGAGGATGAAGGTACAGACAGAATGAAAGAAATCGCAGAGCATGTAAGAAAGGGTGCTATGGCTTACCTCAAGCAGCAGTACAAGGTGGTGACGGCCGTCTTCGTCGTTCTCGCCATTGTTTTCGCCTTCATGGCTTATGTGCTGAAGGTGCAGAATCCATGGGTGCCCTTTGCCTTCCTTACCGGCGGACTCTTCTCTGGTTTGGCAGGATTCTTTGGCATGAAGACCGCTACTTATGCTTCTGCCCGTACAGCCCATGGTGCACGCACCGGACTGGACAAAGGTCTGAAGATAGCCTTTCGGAGCGGTGCCGTGATGGGACTCGTGGTGGTGGGACTCGGTTTGCTCGATATTGCCATCTGGTTTATTGTTCTTAATGCGGTGTACGAAGGAGAGGCCACAGCCCTTGTCACCATTACCACCACCATGCTGACCTTTGGCATGGGTGCCTCCACCCAGGCACTCTTTGCCCGTGTGGGAGGAGGAATTTATACCAAGGCTGCCGATGTGGGAGCCGACCTCGTGGGCAAGGTAGAGGCGAATATTCCTGAAGACGATCCTCGCAATCCAGCTACCATAGCCGACAATGTGGGCGACAATGTGGGCGATGTGGCAGGAATGGGAGCCGACCTCTACGAGAGCTATTGCGGTTCGATATTGTCGACAGCCGCCTTGGGAGCCACGGCTTTTGCCATGAATGGCGATATGCAGCTGCGTGCCGTCATCGCACCTATGGTTATCGCAGCCATCGGCATCTTCCTGTCTCTCATCGGCATCTTCTTGGTTCGTACCAAGGAAGGCGCTTCCATGAAAGAGCTTCTCCACTCGTTGGGACTTGGCACCAATGTCAGCGCGGCACTTATAGCCGTTGCCACATTCGCCATTCTCTATCTGTTGGGCATAGAGAACTGGCTCGGCCTTTCTTTCTCGGTCATCAGTGGTCTTGTGGCTGGAGTCATCATCGGACAAGCAACAGAATATTACACCTCTCAGAGTTATAAGCCAACACAGAAGATAGCCGAGGCATCGCAGACAGGTCCTGCCACAGTTATTATAAAAGGTATAGGCACGGGAATGATTTCCACCATGATTCCCGTTGTCACCATCTCTGTAGCCATCATGCTGAGTTATCTTTGTGCCAATGGCTTCGATATGTCGCTGTCGGCCAAATCTATCAGCACCGGCCTTTATGGCATCGGCATCGCGGCAGTGGGCATGCTGTCGACTCTCGGCATTACACTTGCCACAGATGCCTATGGACCTATAGCCGACAATGCTGGCGGAAATGCTGAGATGAGCGGATTGGGCAAGGAGGTTCGTGAACGTACTGATGCGCTCGATGCCCTGGGCAATACGACAGCTGCCACAGGCAAGGGCTTTGCCATCGGTTCGGCAGCTCTGACGGCTCTTGCCCTTCTTGCATCCTACATCGAGGAGATCAAGATAGCCATGATACGTGCCGTAGAGAACGGAAAACAGTATGTAGACGCAGCTGGCAATGTCTTCGATCCTTCGAATGCAACAACAATAGATTTCATCAACTTCTTCCAGGTAAACCTCATCAACCCTAAGGTTTTAGTTGGAGCATTCCTCGGAGCCATGGCAGCATTCCTGTTCTGTGGCTTGACCATGGGAGCAGTAGGCCGTGCTGCAGAATCGATGGTTCAGGAGGTTCGCCGGCAGTTCCGTGAGATCAAGGGAATACTCGAAGGCAAAGCTACGCCTGACTATGGTCGATGTGTGGAGATAAGTACCCGTAGCGCACAACGCGAGATGATCATCCCTTCTTTGCTCGCCATCATTATTCCTATCGTTGTGGGTCTTGTGTTGGGTGTGGCTGGAGTTCTCGGACTTCTCACCGGTGGTCTGGCAGCAGGCTTTACCCTTGCTGTGTTCATGTCCAATTCGGGAGGCGCATGGGACAATGCCAAGAAGATGATAGAAGAGGGAAACTTTGAAGGAAAGGGCAGCGAGAACCACAAGGCGACTATTGTGGGCGATACCGTAGGCGACCCGTTCAAGGACACTTCCGGTCCGTCGCTCAACATTCTTATCAAACTCATGTCAATGGTCAGCATCGTGATGGCTGGTCTGACCATTGCTTTCCTATAATTCGAAGAATACGTAATAGAAATATGTTGAATAAACACCACTCCTTGGCTGATGGCTGCTCCCTGACAGTGATATGCTCGCTGGTCGTGTGGATGTTAGTAGCCGTCTGCCAAGTTGCTTATGGCAAAGATGTCTATCCGAAACAAGCTGTAGAGATAGCCAAGAAGTACATCACCCTGTCTCGCGACGTGAAGGCTCAATCGCGGGCAAAGGGACTTCGCCCTGCAGCCTTGGCACCTTATTATATTTATAACGATGCACAGGGCAAAGGTTTTGTCGTTGTTGCTGGTGACGATGATATGGGCGATGTGTTGGCCTATAGCACCGAGGGAACCCTCGATACACTACAGGCTAATCCTGGTGTAAAGCTACTCCTGGAGGCTTATCGCCAAACGTATGATGTGCTGAAAGAAGGGCGGGTGATGGTGCAGAGAAAAGCCCGTTCGGGGTTGTTCTCGAAGACCGTATCTCCCTTGTTGAAAAGCAAGTGGGGACAGTCGCATCCGTTTAATGCCCAGACGGGTTATCCCTATAGTGGGTGTGTGGCAACAGCGGTGGCCCAGATGATGTATTACTATCAATGGCCTGCTCAGGGGAGTGGTAAAAACGAATATCGCGTCACCTATTATAATACGATGAAGAGTGCAGACTTTAGTCAGTCGCACTACGATTGGGCGAATATGCTGCCCGATTATAATTATCCTGTATCTGCGACAAAGGAGCAAGAGGATGCTGTAGCCTTATTGATGAACGATGTGGGGGTAGCTTCCTTCATGCAGTACACCCCAGCTTCAAGTGGTACACAAGGTATTTTTGCGTATCAGGCTCTTCAGAAAAATTTCGACTATACTGCGGCTTATGCCACCAAGGCTGTCGAAGGCCCGACTCGTTTTGCGCAGATCTTGCGGCAGGAATTACTTAATGGTTGTCCTGTTTATCTGGAAGGTCGTCCTGCAGGTAATGCTTCAGGTCATGCTTGGGTAACTGATGGGTTTGATGAGAATGGTCTTTTCCACATGAATTTTGGATGGGATGGACAGGGCGATGCCTACTATTCGCTCACCAATCTTAGCCTCTCACAGACGGGAAGCGAGTTCCAAGGCAAGCCCTTGGCCTTCAATCGTGCTATTATGGCCATCTTGGCACATCCCAATAATGGCAAATATCCCGCAATAGAGCGTGGACTTTTGGAGTCATCTCCTCAGTTGATGTTTAATGAGGGTGGGGCTGTTCTTCTAAAGGATGCAGAAGATAAAAGCTTCCTTGCTTCTCAGTCGTTGACCATCGAGATGAACTCTTTTGTCAATAAGGGTAAGCCTTTCAAGGGTGATGTGGGCATAGCTGTTTATGATGCTGAGGGTACATGCCGACAGGTGGCTTATACCGACGATCACGCTATAGGCGGTTTTACTCAACGACTCTATGGTGGAAGCGATGCAGGGTTTATGGGAAGCGATTATCTTGTCAATCAAGTTCAGTCTGTAAAAATGAAACTTACAGGTTTGGAAAATGGTTATTATCGGCTGGTCCCAGTATGTGTAGCTCAACGAGAGGATGGTTCGTGGGATGAATTCTTTGCGATGAAGAAGGCTCCCATCATAGAGGTGGAACTATCTGATGGACGAGGTCGCATCTCTGAAATATGTTCTACTGATGTTGTTTTTCAGTTGATGTCGCAGCCCAGGCTCTCAGGTCAAGCAGAGCAGGGTGGAAAGGTATTGACCTTTTTTACGTTGAAAAACCTGAATGGTGTGCCTCGCGACTGTTATCTGAGGGTGCGGTTGCTCGACGATAGGAAGGCGGTAGTGCTCGATACTCGTGTGGATGAGTTGACCGAGATAGAGGGCTTTACCGAAGCCGAGATTCCCATCGTTCTTTCTTTGCCAAGCAGCATGACTCCAGGACGTTATGAAGTGCAACTTTCTTTGTCGGCTGATGCGGAAGAAACGGTGGTTTATCCCGTCAACCTTATTCACGATAAGGATGCTGCCTATATCGAAGTGCTCAAGGCACATGAAAAGCCTCTCATGGATCAGGTAGAAGTCTTTTTTGCTGATGACTCGCATGAAAAAATAGAATCAGGCAGCGTTGATGTGTCGAAAATCTCTCTCTTCAAAATGGCAGTCTTGCTGCGTACGTCTGACGGTCGTAACTATGAAGGAAATGTATCAATGTTCTGCGAAGACATGATGACCCACGAAAAGACGCAGGTTAAGGGCATTGATGACTGGGTGTCTATCTCGTCGTCCATGTCTGTGCCTCTCTTTAGTTATTGGCTGCGTAAGGGCGACCTGTCATGGGAAGATGGGCATACCTATCGTGTGATGGTGATGGGTGAGATAGACGGGCAGCAGGTGGAACTTGCTGATCCGCAGTCCGCCACCTATTACCTGCATCGTAAGGGGGATATCCTATCACTCTCACAAGGTACTCCAACGTCCATAGGGACTGTAGCTATAATAGCACCTTCTTTCACCATCAAGCGAGAGAGTGGTAGAATCATCGTGTCGGGGACAGAACTAAAGTCGTTGCGACTATATGATGTGGCTGGTCGCTTGCTTCAGCAGACCACGTCAGCCGACGGAAAACATGCCGTCCTTACCCTACAAGGATCAGCACCAGGCATCTCTGTGTTGCGCATAGATGCTGGTAGGCAATGTTTTACCTATCGTCTTTTGTGAGAGATGTATGAAATAAGAAGAATGAAATAAGAAATCCCCGACAGTAGGAAGCAATATCCTAACTGTCGGGGATTTCTTATTTCTTTATAGAGCTGCCATCATGCGTAGTATTTGTCATGAGGGCAAACAACACCTTACTTATTCTGCATTGGCAAGCGCCTCGCGTACCTTGGCTTCTATTTCTTCGAGAAGCTCAGGGTTGTCCTTCAGTATCAGCTTGGTTGGGTCGGCACCCTGTCCCAGGTTGGAGCCATTATAGCTGTACCAGCTTCCGCTCTTCTTGATGATGCCATGCTCCACGCCCAGATTGAAAACTTCGCCTGCGTGGCTGATGCCTTCGCCAAACATGATGTCGAACTCAGCCTTGCGGAAAGGAGGAGCCACCTTGTTCTTGACCACCTTTACGCGCACCAGGTTTCCGATAACATTATCGCCATCCTTGATGGCTGTAGCCTTACGAATGTCGAGGCGTACAGAAGCGTAGAACTTCAGGGCGTTGCCACCCGTTGTTGTCTCAGGATTTCCGAACATGATACCTATCTTCTCGCGCAACTGGTTGATGAAGATACAGGTGGTATTGGTCTTGCTGATGGTAGAAGTGAGCTTGCGCAGAGCCTGGCTCATCAGTCGGGCCTGGAGTCCTACAACATTGTCACCCATGTCGCCCTCAATTTCCTTCTTAGGAGTCAGGGCTGCCACAGAGTCGATGACGACGATGTCTACCGCAGCCGAACTGATCAGCTGGTCGGCTATCTGAAGCGCCTGCTCACCATTGTCGGGCTGCGAAATCCACAGGTTGTCAACATCTACGCCCAACTTGGCAGCATAGAAACGGTCGAAGGCATGCTCGGCATCGATGAATGCGGCAATACCTCCAGCTTTCTGAGCCTCTGCGATGGCATGGATGGCAAGTGTGGTCTTACCAGAAGATTCCGGACCATAGATTTCAATGATTCGTCCCTTGGGGTAGCCGCCTACGCCCAAGGCCATATCGAGGGCGATACTTCCAGTAGGAATCACCTCTATATTCTCAATGTGCTCGTCGCCAAGCTTCATGATAGATCCCTTACCGAAGTCTTTCTCTATCTTGGCCATGGCAGCCTGAAGGGCCTTCAACTTACCCTCGTTGGGGTTCAGGGATCCTTCCTTTATTTCGTCTTTCTTTGCCATATCTTTCTAATGTTTTATGAATTAGTGACGATAAAAACGGCTTGGTATGAATAGTACCTTTCTGTCTTCGCCGTCACTAAGGGGGTATTTTGATAATGATTAGTCAATCTCCAAGTCGCCGTCGAACACCTCGTGCCAAGGCAATCCCTGCTTGTTGAGCTGCTCCATGAATGGATCTGGGTCGAACTCCTCAACGTTCCATACGCCTGGTTTCTTCCAGATGCCCTTGAGGAACATCATGGCGCCGATCATGGCTGGCACACCCGTGGTATAGCTTACGCCCTGCATGCCGGTCTCGTTGTATGCTTCCTGATGCTTGCAGTTGTTGTAAACATAATAGGTGTGCTCCTTGCCGTCTTTCTTTCCGCGGATGCGGCAACCGATAGAGGTCTCTCCGTCGTAGTTCTCGCCGAGGTCCTGAGGGTTAGGCAATACGGCCTTGAGGAATTGCAGTGGTACGATCTTCACCTTGGCAGTCTTGCCGGAGCCGTCTGCCAATGGAGCCTCGTATTCTATCTCGTCGATGCGGCTCATGCCGAGGTTCTCTATACAGTCGAGATAGGTGAGATACTGCTGACCGAATGTCATCCAGAAGCGAGCCTCCTTGATGGTAGGATAGTTCTTTACCAGGCTCTCCAGTTCCTCGTGGTGCATCAGATAGCTCTCGCGAGGACCGATGTTAGGATAGGTGAGAGACTTGTGGATAGACAGAGGGTCGGTCTCAATCCATTCACCATTCTTATACCACAGACCTTTCTGGGTAATCTCACGGATGTTGATTTCTGGGTTGAAGTTGGTTGCGAAAGCCTTGTGGTGATTGCCGGCATTGCAGTCTACGATGTCGAGAACCTCGATCTCGTCGAAGTGATGCTTGGCAGCGTATGCAGTAAAAATGCCCGAAACACCAGGGTCGAAGCCGCAGCCAAGGATAGCGCAAAGACCAGCTTTTTCAAACTTGTCCTTGTAAGCCCATTGCCATGAATACTCAAAGTGAGCCTCGTCCTTGGGCTCGTAGTTGGCCGTGTCCATATAGTTGCAACCGCAGGCTAAGCAGGCGTCCATGATGGTGAGGTCCTGATAGGGCAGAGCGAGATTGATGACCAACTCAGGTTTGTAGCTGTTGAAGAGGGCTTTCAACTGCTCCACATCGTCGGCATCCACCTCGGCTGTCTGGATGTCCATCTTGTAGCCTTTATCGTGGATAGACTTCACCAACTTGTCGCATTTTTCCTTGCGGCGGCTGGCAATCATGAACTCTGTAAAAACGTCCTGGTTCTGGACAATTTTAAAGGCTGCCACGGTAGCGACGCCACCTGCGCCAATCATAAGTACTCTACTCATTTAAGTATAAATGTTTAATGTTATTATTTCTTGTTTTAGATCATTTCATTTGCTGACGTTCATCAGCTCATTTTATTTGCAGACGTTCATCAGCTCATTTTATTTCATTTGCTGATATGCCTAAGGCATTCATCAGCGAATAACCCAGTATTTCTTGTCGGAAGTTGCCGCCGGGAAGAGGCTGCATGGCAAAGAGAGTGACGCGTTTCTCGTCGTCTACCTTGCGAAGCATGTCGCGCAACTGGTCGTAGGCATCGCCTTCCTCCGAGTTGGGAATGATCATTACTCGTTTCACCTCCTTGGCATTGCAAACCGTGCGGGCTACGTCTACGAGGAAATCGTCTTTGCCCACCATCTTTTCTTCCGTAGGATATGAAGAGATGACGAACTCGCCCAGACGTGGATCCTTGAAGGCCTGGGCATTCAGGTCCTTCTCGTAGTCGGAAGGGCGGAAGTTCTGCATCGCCTTCGATTGCTGGCTGTGTATGAGCACCAGTTGCGTCTCGTGCTCACCTTCTCTTAGTCCACCGTCGAGGGCAATACATACAGCCCACTGAGCCATGTCGGCAGGCTGGATGCGGCGGTTGATCATACGCTCAAAGTTTACGATAAGGTCGAATGCCACCTTGTCGATATAGTCTGCATCAGCGATGATTACATTCTCGCTCCATTTGATGTTGTTGGTGTTCAATGAATTCATACGTGCAAAGATACAAATTATTTTTGTAACTTGTCAAAAGTCTTGGCTAAAATATCAAAACTTTAGGTCGATAGTCATATTTTCGTGTTAATTTTGCAACCAGTAATACAAACAATCAAGAAATGAAAAGTGTTTTAGAGGGTCGTCCTGCCTTAAAGAAGGAAGTGGATAAGATTGCCGAGGTAGCTGGCTATCTTTGGCAGAATGGTTGGGCTGAGCGTAATGGTGGCAATATTACGGTTAATGTGACCGGCCTTGTTGATGACGAGATGAAGGCGCTGCCTGCCATCAGCGAAGTGAAGCAGATAGGTACTGTCCTGCCTGCGCTGAAGGGCTGTTACTTCTTCTGCAAGGGAACAGGCAAGCGAATGCGCGACTTGGCTCGTTGGCCTATGGACAATGGTTCTGTTATTCGTATTCTGGACGATTGTGCCAGCTACGAAATCATTGCCGACAATGCCGTGATGCCTACATCCGAGTTGCCAAGCCATCTGTCGGTTCATGCCCGTCTTATCGAGAAAGGTTCCAACTATAAGGCCACAGTTCATACTCATCCCATCGAGCTCATTGCCATGAGCCACAACAAGAAGTTTATGGGCAAGGACGTGCTGAGCAATCTGCTCTGGAGCATGATTCCTGAGACCAAGGCATTCTGTCCGCTCGGACTGGGTATAGTGCCATATAAGTTGCCAGGCAGCCTGGAACTTGCCGAGGGAACTCTGAAGGAGTTGGAAGACTACGACGTAGTGATGTGGGAGAAGCATGGCGTATTCGCCAAGGGTCTTGACGTGATGGATGCCTTCGACCAGATAGACGTACTCTCCAAGAGTGCAAAGATATATATCGATGCCAAATGTATGGGGTTTGAGCCTGATGGTATGAGCCAGGAGGAAATGGCCGAAATGACTAAGGCTTTCAACCTGCCAAGATAATTGTTTTTAGTAGTTTTGAAGTAGAAATTGTTTGTTAAAGCCTCTTTCTTTTGAGAAAGGGGTTTTTTATTGCCATTTTTCTCCCTTGCTTAATTTTTGGTTCGTTATTTTCTTATAATAGATAAAGGAAGAAGACAACGGCCGTAGTTCTGAATCCATCGAAAGTAGGATTATTTTAAAAATTAGGAGAAAACAAGTTATGAAACGAGTATTCAATCTTTTAGTAGTAGACGAGAGTGGAAGCATGAGTATTATCCGCCGTCAGGCTTTGGTGGGAATCAACGAGACCCTTGCCACCATTCAGAAAATGCAGAAGGCGCATAAGAATCTGGAGCAGCGAGTTACGCTCATCACTTTTGACAGCACGCATACCAATGTGTTCTATGATAACGTGCGTGCCTCTAATGCCAATCCTTTGAAAGCAAAGGATTATACCCCAATTCGGGATAAAATAGCGATTAGTTGCATGTGAAGACAGATATGCGAG
>ERZ1107006.1087-NODE-1087-length-24473-cov-3.920878_pt1 | contig 24473 bp, 17 predicted proteins | sample MGYA00403696_ERZ1107006 | MGnify/ENA primary metagenome ERZ1107006 (study PRJEB35170, sample SAMEA104062441) | human gut metagenome | biome: human gut; feature: human-associated habitat; material: faeces | place: Denmark | collected 2012-08-13 ...
GCGCTTTTCATTTGATTGGTCCACATGGCATACGACATCTCCAAAAATCCTTTAATTTCTTTGCCGCTCAGTTCCATCACGTAGAGCATATTCTCATACTTATACAGATTGAACATATCACTCACCATAATTTCCCCTTCGGGAATTTCAGCCTTAAAAGAGAGTGGAGCACATAAAGAAATATCCGCTCCCGATATATCCAACTGCAATTTATGAATCAAATCTATAAACGGTGAAGAGCCGAAGTAGGCATCTTTGGTAGAAATCGTTCTGGAAATCGTTCCTATTTTCTGCGATACAAAATCATTAACAGCCTTATATTGCGGAGCGAAATGTGCCATAAACTCTTGACTGACCGGATACTTGTTCATATCCTCCAGCTTTCCATCAACCGATTTAGACACCACCTTCCCGTTCTTCAATTTCACTTTCAGTGTCACGTCAGATACCACATTCGCATTGCTTGCCGGATCTATTATCAGTACGCTATCTCCTTTTATATCAGCCACCTTTGTACAAGCACGGGCATGGTCATGCCCTATCAACACGATATCAAAGCCGGGCACTTTTTGAGCAATGTCCATAGAAGGATCTTCCACCACACTGCCAAGTACGTTGCCTGATTTTCCGGCATGAAACAAACCAATCAGCACATCGGGATTTTCTTTCTTCCGAATGATATCCACCCAATGGGCGGCAGATGCCTGCATATCCTCAAAATGAAGACCGCTCCACAGTTTTTCGGGCAGCCAAGAAGGAATGGCCGGAGTAATCATGCCCAGAATGGCAATCTTCACACCATCACGATTGATGATTTCGTAAGGCTTCAGATAAGGCTTACCTGTGGCATTGTCCACAATGTTGGCTCCCAATACGGGAAACTTACATTGCTTTATCCAACGGTCATAAACAGCATGTCCGGTTTCAACATCATGGTTTCCCATATTGCCCACTGCATACCCCATGAAGTTTTGTATCTCGGCTACCACATGAGTAGAAACCGTATCTATGAAATTGTAATAATACGCAGTGGGCTGCCCCTGAAGGATATCACCGTTATCTACCAAAATACAATTGTCTCCATATAACTTGCGCTGCTCCTTGACATAAGAATAAACACGCGCCAGACTCCCGTTCCACTCCTTTCTCTCTATAAAATTATAAGGAAAAAAATTACCGTGTACGTCACTCGTCTCTATTATTTTTATCTCTACCTCTTTCACATTATCAGCCACCGTCAGCTTCATTCCGGCCCATAACAAAGCCGCCAAACATATTAAATATTTCATATTACATCTATTATTTTTCATTCAACGGATGAGTGAACACAAATCGTGCTCCTTCCTTATAGTTCTTATCTACCCAGATTTTACCACCCAAATTCTCCACAATCAGCTTGCAGATAGAGAGGCCCAAACCTGTACCCTGCGAATACTCATTCAACTTTTCAAACCGCTCAAAAATCCTTTCGCTTTTACCGGCAGGGATACCACATCCGGTATCTGTCACCGAGAACTCCAGACAGTTATCCTCTTTGTTTACCTTTATTGCCAGACGGATAAAACCGGAAGGTGTGAACTTACCGGCATTTGAAAGAAGATTAATCAACACCTGTTTCAACCGTTGCGCATCCGTCTTTAATATCAACGAAGATACCGGAGTTTGAAATTGATATATTGCCTGAGTACGACGAGCATATTCCGCTGTACTCAATGCAGTTTGGCACAGCTCTACCACATCACACTCCTCTTCCACAAACTTAATACGCCCCGATTCCATGCGAGAGATATCAAGAATATCATTAATCAGATGAAGCAATAAATCGGAGTTTTTCTGAATAATATCACAATACTGTGCTTTCTCTTCACTTGTTGCATCATCGCCGACCAATACATTGGAAAAGCCGACAATGGCATTCAGCGGTGTACGTATCTCATGACTCATATTAGCCAGAAATGCTGTTTTCAATCTGTTCGCCTCTTCTGCTTTCTCCTTGGCAACCAACAGTTCCTCACCGGATTTTTCCAAGTTATCCTTCAAATGATTGATGCGGACAATATAATATACGGCTATCAGAAAACAAGCTATCAGGAACATGAATGCTGCAACCACTCCAATCACCCAATATTTATATTGCTCATAAAATCCGGGAGTTTTATTAATCAACTCAGCACCTTTAGGCAAATTAATAGAATCCAATCCAAATTGATGCATCCGTTTCACATCAAACACATAATTACCGGGAACAGGCACAACGCCAGTCTCGCTGTCGATCTCACCGTCCAGAAAATTATATGTGGCGCCGGCTATTTCTTTTCCCACCTTATGATAAACCGGAGTATAACCTCCCAACGCCCAATGGCCCAAACCGACAGATGCAATAGTAAAAACCGGCAACGTAGGATTAGCATCGCGCAACATATACGTTGTGTTGCCCATCACATAATTCTCCGTACAGTCTATGCGCCACGTACCCACAAGCACACAAACATCATTCGACAGATGACGTATTCTCTCACTGACCTCCAGAAAACTGCTGGTCCGACCGTCGAGCAACATCAGCTCCAGCTCGGGATATTTTTTCATCTCCTTCTTTACAAAGGCCTGCATGGAAAGACCACCATACGTGTTATCCGAGATAAATGCGACTTTCTTCATATTCGGATAAAAACGACGCATCAGTTCAATATTCTTGTCCACATTATACTGATAAACATAGCCTGAAACTATATTATAATCGGGAAAGTCTTTAAAGATATCTTTGCTATCGGGAGACCATTTCACCAAATCCACACTGTCTTCGGGCAGGACAACGGTATTCGCACTCACCATTCCGCACATGGCAGGAGTTTTCTTGGCTATCTCCGAATTCTGAGAGATGAAAGATGCCCACGCCTCTTGGCCCAATAATATAATCAGCGAAGGTGCCGCAGTACGTTCATATTTTTCAAGGATAGAAGCCATACGTTCTTTCCACAGGTGTGCCTCGGACAGGTTCTTGCAATTCATGCTTTCTATCGTAATGAGACGCTTTCCTCCCCGCAGTTTATACTCGTCCATAAAAGCAGACAAGTTGTCAGAAATACTACGTGTCTCAGGATTATAGGAAGTGATAATCAGAATCGTGCCGTCTGTAGTCACTTCAGCTTTTAACGGACGTGGAAATCCAACCGTAATCAGCATGACTAACAGTAGAAATCGGTATATCATTATCACTTTTTTCATTCTCTTTCAGAATAAATCTAAAAAATACAGGTGCAAAGATAATAAAATAAATTATAGCACAACTAATTGGCATGTATTTTGTTTCCTTCATTACAGACGAAATTTAACTAAAAACAATATGGCTTACATCGATTATTACAAAGCATTGGGAGTGGACAAAAGTGCCACCCAAGATGATATCAAAAAGGCTTTCCGAAAGTTAGCCCGCAAATATCATCCTGACCTAAATCCTAACGACCCTTCGGCCAAAGATAAATTTCAGGAGATAAATGAGGCTAACGAAGTTTTGAGTGACCCGGAAAAGCGAAAGAAATACGACGAATACGGCGAGCACTGGAAACATGCCGATGAATTTGAAAAACAAAAGCAACAATACGGAGCCGGAGGCTTTGGAGGCAGGACCGGCGGATTCGGTTCTTCCGGTAACGGCTCGTACTGGTATTCTTCCAACGGTGAAGAAGGTTTCGGAGATGCCGGAGGATTCGGCGGTAATGCCGGAGGATTCTCTGATTTCTTCGAAGAATTGTTCGGACATCGTGGAGCGGGAGCCGGCAGCAGACGAGGTGCCGGATTCCGGGGACAGGATTATAATGCCGAACTGCAACTGTCACTGCGTGAGGCTGCCGTGACACATAAGCAGGTACTTAATGTGAATGGCAAGAATATCCGTATCACTGTTCCTGCCGGTATTGCCAACGGACAAACCATCAAGTTGCGTGGTCACGGTGCACCGGGAGTTAACGGGGGACCTGACGGTGACTTGTATATTACCTTTATCATACCGGACGACCCTGTGTTCAAGCGCTTAGGCAATGACCTTTATGTCACTGCTCCACTCAATCTTTACACGGCTGTGCTGGGCGGTGAAGAAACCGTAGACACGCTGGACGGTAAAGTAAAGCTAAAAGTAAAACCCGAAACCCAAAACGGCACCAAAGTCCGCCTGAAGGGAAAAGGGTTCCCGGTTTATAAAGAAGAAGGGAAGTTTGGCGACCTGATTGTGACTTATAACATCACCATCCCCACCAACCTGACTGAACATCAGAAAGAGTTGTTCCGCCAACTGAAGAATAGTATCAACTAAAAAAGAAAAGGATTATGCAGACCGATTTAATAATTATCAATGATTATTGCGACCGTTGCCACGTAGACCCTTCGTTTATTGTGGAACTGGAAGAAGACGGATTAATCAACGTTCAAGTGATTGGCGAGGAACGCTATATCCCGGTGTCGCAACTGGCGGAACTGGAGCGTTATACACATTTATACTACGACCTGTCCATCAATGTAGCAGGCATAGACGCCATCCACCACATGCTGGAACGGATAGAATCCTTGCAGCACCAAGTCCGTTCGCTAAAAAGCGAACTGCAATTCTACCGTTGACAGAAACAGCCGTTCAATCGTCAACCGTAGGGAGTCGACTGCCATTTTACCGGCAGGGATCAGGTTTGTCCGCCTAAAAACTGTTTACTTTGTGCATTTACTCCCAAAGTCGTGACCATTGGGGTTGTAAATGTGTCAAAACGTGGATAACCCTGCCCCTACAGCTGACGATGGAATAGCCCGGTTTAGTTTTGACACACTACCAACAAAAAAACGCCTTTTCGGACAGCTTCTTCTTTTTATTCTGCGGAAGTAGGGATTTCTGCTTAGTAAATATTACCTTTGCACTCCGATAGAAAACAATAAACATGGAATTATTCAGCAAAATGATAGCCACGGCACTGGGCGTTGCCGTACACCAAGTAAATAACACATTATCATTGTTGGCCGGAGGCGCCACCATCCCATTTATCAGCCGATACCGTAAAGAAGCCACAGGAGGGCTGGACGAAGTACAGATCGGTGAGATAAAAGACCGCAACGATAAACTTTGCGAATTATCCAAACGCAAAGAAACCATTTTATCTACTATTGACACACAAGGCAAACTGACCGGAGAGTTGCGTACCCGCATAGAATCCTGCTGGGACTCCACCGAACTGGAGGATATATATCTCCCCTATAAGCCCAAACGGAAAACACGCGCCGAAGCAGCCAGACAAAAAGGACTGGAACCGCTTGCCACCCTCTTAATGCTGCAACGTGAAAATCATCTGGAAAACCGTCTCGGCTCTTTCGTCAAAGGAGAAGTGAAAGACGAAGAAGATGCACTGAAAGGCGCTCGTGACATCATAGCCGAACAAGTAAGTGAAGACGAACGTGCCCGTAACCAACTGCGCAATCAGTTTTCGCGTCAGGCTGTCATCACTTCCAAAGTAATAAAAGGAAAAGAAGAGGAAGCCGTCAAATACCGTGACTACTTCGACTTCAGCGAACCGCTGAAACGATGCACTTCACACCGCTTGCTCGCCATCCGCCGTGGAGAATCGGAAGGTCTGCTGAAAGTGACCATCAGCCCTGACGACAATGAATGTAGTGAACGGCTCGAACGGATGTATGTACGCAGTAATAACGAATGTGGACATCAGGTTGCAGAAGCTGTCCGTGATGCCTACAAGCGCCTGTTGAAACCGTCCATAGAAACGGAATTCGCCACGCTCAGCAAAGAGAAAGCCGATGCAGAAGCCATCCGGGTATTTGCCGAAAATCTGAGGCAACTGTTGCTCGCTCCTCCCCTGGGACAAAAACGGGTAATGGGAATAGACCCCGGATATCGCACGGGCTGCAAGGTGGCGTGTCTTGATGCACAAGGTACCCTGCTCCACAACGAAACGATTTATCCCCATCCTCCCAAAAGCGAATATCAGCTTGCCGGACGGAAAATCGCCAAACTGGTGGAACAATATGCCATAGAAGCCATTGCCATCGGTAACGGAACCGCCAGTCGGGAGACCGAACAATTTGTCACCTCACAAAGCTATAACCGTGAATTACAAGTTTTTGTAGTGAGTGAGGATGGAGCATCCATCTATTCGGCTTCCAAGACAGCGCGTGACGAGTTTCCCGATTATGACGTGACCGTGCGCGGTGCTGTTTCCATCGGACGCCGTCTGATGGACCCACTGGCCGAGCTGGTCAAAATTGATGCAAAATCCATCGGAGTAGGTCAGTATCAGCATGATGTAGACCAAACTCTTTTAAAGAAATCGCTGGACCAAACCGTAGAAAGCTGTGTGAATCTGGTCGGTGTCAATCTGAATACCGCCAGCCGGCATTTACTGACCTACATTTCAGGTCTCGGTCCCACACTTGCCCAAAATATTGTGGATTACCGTACGGCAAACGGTCCTTTTCATTCCCGGAAAGAGTTGATGAAAGTTCCCCGCATGGGAGCAAAGGCATTCGAACAATGCGCCGGTTTCCTTCGCATCCCACAATCAAAGAATCCGTTGGACAATTCGGCTGTTCATCCCGAAAGTTATCCGGTGGTGGAACATATTGCGAAAGACCTTCATTGTACGGTAGACGACTTGATAAAGAATAAAGAGTTGCGTACCAAAATTGATATTAAAAAGTATGTCTCCGATACAGTCGGACTGCCTACACTAACGGATATCATGCAAGAACTCGATAAGCCGGGGCGTGATCCCCGCCAGCAAATCCAAGTATTTGAATTTGACAAGAATGTGCGTACCATCGACGATTTGAAAGAAGGTATGATACTGCCGGGCATTATAAACAATATCACCAACTTCGGTTGTTTTGTCGACATAGGTATCAAAGAGAACGGCTTGGTACATGTATCCCGGCTATGCAGGGAATTTGTGAGCGACCCGAGCACCGTAGTCAGGATACATCAGCATGTTCAAGTAAAAGTAATGACTATCGACAAAGAAAGAAAGAGAATACAATTAACGATGATTTTAGACTGACAATAAAACAAGATAATGGAACAAGAAAATTGTAATTGGTTTGTTTTTTATAAAGACCAAATTCTAATCTTACAAACAGAAAACGGATATCATGTGCCTTGCTGTACAGAACCTCCCGTAGCAGTTCCTATCGGCAGCACCATTCACACAATAGGAGAGATGAACGGACTTCCCTGCAAAACCTATTCTCTGCACACCCCCATTCCGGGTTCCGAAAGTCCGGCAAGACAGATGATGGGACTTCGGGCTTCTTTTGATTTTCTGCCGTTGCAAGAATACCAAATGGGCGGCAAGGCTTTTCAGATATTAAATTGGGACCAAAACAGCCGTTACTGTCCGGCATGCGGTGTTCCCACCCATCAAATCTCTCCCATTGCCAAGAAATGTCCGCAATGCCGACAAGAGTTCTACCCCCGTATCTCTCCGGCCATCATCGTGCGCATACAAAAAGGAGACAGTATCCTGCTAGTGCATGCCCGTAACTTTCGCGGCACATTCAACGGACTTGTCGCCGGTTTTCTGGAGCCCGGAGAGACATTGGAAGAGTGCGTACACCGCGAAGTGGCGGAAGAATCCGGACTGCACATCAAGAATCTGAAATATTTCGGCAGCCAACCGTGGCCTTATCCCAGCGGCATCATGATAGGATTCACCGCTGACTATGAAAGCGGTGAGATCAAACTGCAAGCGGAAGAATTAAATGCCGGAGCTTTTTATACTAAAGATAACCTGCCTGAAATTCCGGGAAAACTCAGTCTGGCAAGAAAACTGATAGATGACTGGTTGGGTGAAAATAGTCAAACGGATTTAGGATAATTACAATTAGTATTTGTTATCTTTGCATCATGGAATGGTTAAATAGTCTATTTTTCGAGCATACTCCTTTACAAGCGGTAGTCATCCTGTCGATAATTACTGCCGTAGGTCTCGGCTTGGGTAAGATTCATGTATTCGGAATCTCACTGGGAGTGACTTTTGTCTTTTTTGCCGGTATTCTAGCAGGACATTTAGGGTTCTCCATTGATTCCAATATGTTGAATTATGCCGAAAGCTTCGGCCTGGTGCTCTTCGTTTATGAATTAGGATTACAGGTAGGTCCGGGCTTTTTCAGCTCTTTCCGGAAAGGAGGAGTTAAACTCAACATGCTCGGTATGGGAGTGGTCTTAATAGGTACGGTGATGACTGTAATATTAAGCAAACTCACTACAATCCCAATGAGCGACATGGTAGGTATCCTTTGTGGAGCTACAACCAACACTCCGGCATTGGGAGCCGCCCAACAGACTCTAAAACAACTTGGCGAACCGGCCAATGGAGCAGCGTTGAGTTGCGCGGTGACTTATCCGCTGGGAGTAGTCGGTGTCATCCTTGCCATGCTGGTGGTTCGCAAGCTTTTTGTACGCCCATCGGATATCGAAACAAACGAGCACGAAGATGCCAACCAGACTTTCATTGCTACTTTTAAAGTACACAATCCCGCTATTTTTAATAAAAGCATCAAAGAAGTAGCCGAACTGAGTTATCCCAAATTTGTCATCTCCCGCTTATGGAGAAACGGCGCGGTAAGCATTCCCACTTCTGAAAAGGTTTTGAAAGAAGATGACCGCTTGCTAATCATCACTACTGAAAAAGACGCCCCCACCCTTACTATCCTTTTCGGCGAGCAGGAAGCTCAGGATTGGAATAAAAAAGACATTGACTGGAATGCTATCGACAGCCAGCTGATTTCCAAGCACATTGTTGTCAGCCGCCCTGAAATCAATGGAAAAAAACTCGGTTCCCTACGCCTGCGCAACAGCTATGGAATCAATATCAGCCGTGTGATGCGCAGTGGCGTGCAACTGCTTGCAACTCCGGGGTTAATCCTCCAACTGGGTGACCGGCTCACTGTGGTAGGTGAAGCAAAAGCGATAGAAAACGTCGAAAAAGTATTGGGAAACGCTACCCGTACACTGAAAGACCCCAACCTTGCCGCCATCTTTATCGGGATAGTGCTCGGATTGGTTCTCGGTTCAATTCCCATTGCCATTCCGGGAGTCAGTACTCCTGTCAAACTCGGACTTGCCGGCGGCCCTATCGTAGTAGGTATTCTCATCGGTTGTTTCGGACCACGTTTCCATCTGATTACATATACAACCCGAAGTGCCAACCTGATGTTGAGAGGAATAGGGTTATCACTCTATCTGGCATGTCTGGGTCTGGATGCCGGAGCCCACTTCTTTGAGACCGTTATGCGCCCCGAAGGAGCAATCTGGATTGGTTTAGGATTCGCCATCACTTTTCTTCCAGTCGTAATCATGGCACTCATCGCCCTGCGCATGAGCCATCTGGATTTTGGCAGCACTTGCGGAATGCTGTGTGGAAGCATGGCCAACCCCATGGCACTTAATTATGCCAACGACACTTTGCCCGGTGACAACCCTGCAGTGAGCTATGCCACAGTATACCCGCTGTCTATGTTCAGCCGTGTCATTATTGCACAATTAATACTCATGTTCTTTTTATAAAATATAACAATGAACGCTTATAATCAAATTACCCCCGAAACCATACAAGAAGATATGCGATACCTGCAACTGTTATCGCACAGCTTCCCGACCATAGCCGATGCCAGTACGGAAATCATCAATCTGGAAGCCATCCTTAACCTTCCCAAGGGAACAGAACATTTTCTGGCGGACTTACATGGAGAATATGAAGCTTTTCAGCATGTGCTACGTAATGCTTCGGGAGCCATCAAACGAAAAGTAAACGAAATATTCGGCAATACTTTACGTGAGAATGAGAAGAAAGAACTTTGCACCCTGATTTATTATCCTGAACAAAAACTGGAGCTTATCAAGGGAGTGGAAACAGATATAGACGACTGGTATGTCATCACACTCAACCAACTGGTCCGCGTCTGCCAAAATGTTTCTTCCAAATATACGCGTTCCAAAGTGCGGAAGGCACTTCCCAAGGAATTTTCGTACATCATTCAGGAATTGCTGCACGAAAGTTCGATGGTACCCAACAAGCAGGCTTATATCAATGTCATTATAAGTACGATTATCAGTACCCGCCGTGCAGATGATTTCATTATTGCACTCTGTCAACTCATTCAGCGTCTCACTATCGATACACTGCACGTATTAGGAGATATTTTTGACCGTGGACCCGCTCCCCACCGTATCATGGACATTCTCTGCAACTATCATAACTTTGATGTACAATGGGGAAACCATGATATTCTATGGATGGGAGCTGCAGCCGGAAACGAATGTTGCATGGCTAACGTGCTCAGATTGGCAATGCGCTATGGTAACTTGTCCGTACTTGAAGACGGATACGGTATCAATCTTCTGCCGCTGGCAACCTTTGCCATGGAAACTTATGCCGAAGACTCGTGCAGCCTGTTCGGTCCCAAAGTAGAAGGTCAGGAATGCACGTACAACGAAAAGACCTTGCGCATGATTGCTCAAATGCATAAAGCCATCAGCATCATCCAATTCAAACTGGAAGCGGAAATCATCAAACGCCGTCCCGATTTCGGAATGGATGACCGCATGTTGCTTCATCGCATCGACTTCGAACGGAATATACTGACTTTAGACGGAAAAGAATATGAATTGAAAGACAGTTTCCTACCGACAGTAGATCCTGCCGACCCCTATAAGCTGACTTCCGAAGAAAGAGAAATCATGAATAAGCTTCATCATTCATTCGTCAGCAGCGAAAAACTGAAAAAGCATATGCGTTGCCTGTTCCGCTACGGATGCATGTACACCGTAAGCAACTCCAACCTGCTGTTTCATGCTTCCGTTCCCCTCAATGAAGACGGTACCTTGAAAAACGTGATGATAGCCGGGAAAGCCTATAAAGGCAAAAAACTGCTCGAAAAGGTCGGGCATCTGATACGCACCGCTTACTTTGCAGAAGAAGATAATGAAGAGAAGCAATTTGCCATAGACTATGTGTGGTATTTATGGAGCGGAAAAGACTCTCCTGCCTTCGACAAAAACAAGATGGCTACTTTTGAACGCTATTTCCTGAAAGAAAAGGAATTGCATAAAGAGATAAAAGGACACTACTACACTCTTCGCAACGAAGAAAAAGTATGCGATATGCTTTTAGACGAGTTTGGAGTAGTAGGAAAACACCGCCATATCATCAACGGTCATGTGCCGGTTAAAACCATTCAAGGGGAAAACCCTATTAAAGCCAATGGCAAGATGATGGTGATAGACGGCGGATTCTCCAGAGCTTATCATTCCGAGACCGGTATTGCCGGATATACCTTGGTCTATCATTCACGCGGCTTCCAGCTAGTCCAGCATGAACCTTTCACATCCATGCAGAAAGCGATAGAAGAAGGACAGGATATTAAATCGAGTACACAAATCGTAGAGCTCAGCTCGCAGAGAATGATGGTGAAGGATACGGACAAAGGCCGGGAATTAGTTACCCAAATCAATGATTTGAAAAAGCTGCTCTTAGCCTACCGCATGGGACTTATTAAAGAAAAAGCCTTGTAAGGACATAAAAGAAAAGGAAGGTGTGTCAAAATTCCCTTTTTATCGAAATGAGAGTTTCGACACACCCTCCAACAAACTTTAATTTAATACATCTAAAAAATAAAAATGATTATATTTTAAAAGAATCATCCCAACACTTGATTCGTCATCGAATCAGGAAAAACCACTGTCGGCTTGAACGACTTGGCCTCTTCAAAATCCATCATGGCATACGACATGATAATCACGATATCTCCCACCTGCACTTTACGTGCAGCCGCACCATTCAGACAAATACATCCCGAACCGCGTTCTCCTTTAATAATATACGTTTCAAAACGCTCTCCGTTATTGTTATCCACAATGTGTACTCACCGGCAATCATGTTGGCGGCATCCATCAAATCTTCATCAATCGTGATACTACCCATATAGTTCAGGTTAGCTTCTGTCACACGAACACAATGAAGTTTGGATTTCAACACTTCAATCATCATAGCTTTTCCTTATATTTTATATTGTCAATCAAGCGTACCTCACCGCAAAATACGGTGATACAACCTACTGCATATTCCGTATCTTCCCAATTGGCAATCTTCTGCAGACTATTTCCATCCACTATTTCAAAATACTCCAAACGCAAGCCCTTGGAAGCTGCAATAGCATTCTCTACAAACTTCTGAGTCTCTGCCACTGTATGTGACGCAGCAAACATACGGCTCTTAAACAATGTTTGTGATATATTCAATGCATATTCTCTTTCTTCAGATGAAAGACGTGCATTACGACTGCTCAGAGCCATACCGTCTTCTTCGCGAACGATAGGACATCCCACAATCTGCAACTTAAATTCCATTTGTTTCACCATTTCACGAATAATAGCCAACTGCTGGAAATCTTTCTCGCCAAAATAAGCACGGTCAGGCTCTACTATCATAAATAGTTTACTCACAATTTGGCATACACCATTAAAATGTCCCGGACGGAATCGTCCTTCCATTACTGTGTCCAACGGAGCATAGCTGAACCGGCGTGTATCCGGCTCCGGATAAATTTCTTCCACGGATGGAGCAAAAACAAAAGATGCCCCTACCTTTTCCAATAATTCACAATCGGCATCCAACGTACGCGGATATTTAATTAAGTCATTCCGGTCGTTAAACTGAGTAGGATTCACAAAATCACTCACTACCACCACATCATTCTCGGCAACAGCACGTTTCACCAATGAAGCATGACCTGCATGCAACGCTCCCATCGTAGGAACCAAACCGATTGTTTTTCCTATATTACGCAGGGCATCAAGCTCTGACTGAAGCTCTTTAATCGTATGAACTAACTTCATTTTATCTCACTTCTTTTTAAGCTGTTTCAATTAAAACGGCTGCAAAGTAAACCATTATTTTGGAGATAACGAAAAAAAAAACGTTTTATTATCAGTCAAAGATATGCCAACAACGACAACTTCAGCTCGCTATCAGACAGAAAAACAATTCTTTTTTCCTTTATTATCAGACGCTTAACAAATCATAAGGAATTATTAAGTGTGTATTTTTGCCTCTCTCAGCTATTTTTTTTATATCTTTGCAAAATGTTTATGAGCAACAAAAAGTTAAGATGAAGGCAAATAAAGTTTTATTTATTACACAAGAGATTACCCCTTACGTTCCCGAATCCGAAATGGCAAGCATGGGAAGATATCTTCCGCAGGCTATTCAGGAAAAAGGCAGAGAAATCAGAACTTTTATGCCGAAGTGGGGCAATGTTAATGAACGCAGAAATCAATTACACGAAGTCATTCGCCTGTCGGGTATGAACCTGATTATCGACGATACAGACCACCCGTTGATTATCAAGGTTGCGTCAATCCAAGCCGCCCGCATGCAGGTATATTTCATCGATAATGATGATTATTTCCAGCACCGTCAAATGGTAGCTGATGAAAACGGAGTAGAATACACGGACAATGACGAACGTGCTATTTTCTATGCACGTGGTGTATTGGAAACAGTAAAGAAACTGCGTTGGTGTCCCGATGTTATCCATTGTCAGGGTTGGATGAGTGCATTTGTACCCCTCTATATCAAAAAAGCTTATCAAGACGAACCGTCTTTCAGAGATTCTAAAGTTGTATTCTCTGTATTCGGAGATGATTTCAAATCGGAATTCCAAGGTGATTTAGCCGAGAAATTGATGCTGAAAGGCATTGAAAGAAATGATGTAGACAACATTATCAAAACTCCGGCTAATTATGAAGAACTCTGCAAATTGGCCATCGCCTATTCAGACGGTGTAATTCAAAATAGTGAAAAGGTAAATGAGAACGTGATGAAATTCGCACGCGAATCGGGTATTCCTGTTCTTGATTACCAATCACCCGAAACTTATGCAGACGCTTTTAATAACTTCTACGATGAAGTTTGGGAGTTTGAAAAGAAATAAATCAATATAGATTACAAAAATGAAAATCAAATATTTATGCGCATTGTTGTTAGCCGCACTTACATACAGTTGCGATGATACGACACCGGGAATCGGTGATACGACTATTCCGGATGGAGACCATATTCAGGCCGGAGGCAAAATCTATGATGTCACCACCCGTTCTATTTTAGCGGATTCCGTATATGCACGTACCAGTACTGCTTATCTGGGACGTTATACCGACCCTCAGTTCGGTGAATTCACGTCCGACTTTATAGCGCAATTCAACTGTACGGATGATTTTGAATTCCCCGAAGCTGTACAAGAGATCACAGGACTGACACTCTTTGTCCAATATACGAAATTTTTCGGAGATTCCCTAAACTCCATGCGCATGAGAATTGATACATTGGACAAAGTGATACCGGAAGGAGATTTGAACACATTTTATACGAATGTAAATCCCGACAACTACTACAACGAAAATGCCAAACCTATCGCTGAAAAAGCTTATTCGGCAGGCGGAACCGATGCCCACCTCACAGATACGCTTAGCAGCAGATATTATACTCAAACCATAAAATTACCCACTAATTTGGGAAAATTTATGTATGAGAAATATAAGGAAGATAAAAACAACTATAAGAATGCCGATGCATTTATCAAGAATGTCTTAAAAGGTATCTATGTACGTTGTACACATGGTGACGGTACTATTCTATATATTGACAACCTTGACTTACGTATGCATTTCAGCAGATTGATTAAGAGTTCTTCCAATAAGCTAGACTCTTTGGTAAATACATTCGCTGATTTTGCTGCGACAAAAGAAGTTATTCAAGCCAACCGTTTCCAGAATTCCGAAAGATTGAAAGAATTGGTGGACAAAGACAATTGTACTTACATAAAGACTCCTGCCGGAATCTATACGGAAGCTACATTGCCTGTCGATGAAATATATGAAGCGCATCAGAATGATACATTGAATGCTGCAACTCTTTCTTTCACCCGCTTTAACGAAAAAAACAACAGCAGTTTTGCAATGGGCATTCCCCAATATTTATTAATGGTAAGAAAGAAGGAAATGTACTCGTTCTTTGAGGAGAATAAGATTACCGACAATATCTCTTCTTTCATCACAAGCTTTACCAGCAACAGTAATAAATATACTTTTTCCAATATTGCCCAATTGATTACTCACTGCATCGAAGAAAAGAAAAAAGGAGAAGCCGGTGACCCGGACTGGGTTAAAAAGAATCCCGATTGGAATAAAGTTGTGCTGATACCTGTAAAGGTGGACTTTGATACAAACAATTCGATTATCGGGGTAAGCAATAACTTGGATATGGAGAGCGCTGAGCTGAAAGGCGGCACCAAAGCAGGAAATGAATTAAAAATGCAAATCATATATACCAAGTTCTAACGACACGGATTACACGTTAGTACGCATAGGGTCACACATATATATGTGTGACCCTATGCGTACTAATGCACAAGGTCACACATACGTACGTGTAAGCCCATGCCTGCACAGGCATAAAAATGAAGGGTGCGCCAAAAGTCCGAAACGGTTTTACTTTTGACGCACCCTTTTTTATCTTTTGCCTCAAGATGGCTGTAACCGGATTAAATTCCCAATGACTTTCTTACGGCTTCTACTTTTTCTTCTGCAGCAGCATTAGCAGCATCATAGCACTTAGGACATCCCATCTCGCCTTTCACTTCCATATAGAACTTAATCTTAGGTTCGGTACCCGAAGGACGAACAGAAATCTTAGTACCGTCTTCAGTGAAGTATTGCAGTACATTAGAGGTTTCAGGCATATCAATATCTGCCACATTACCTTCACCGTCTGTAGCTTTCAAAGTCTTGTAATCCTTTGCCAATATCACTTTAGAACCACCGATTTCTTTCGGAGGATTGGCGCGGAAGTTTTCCATCATTGCTTTGATTTCATCTGCACCACTCTTACCAGGCTTCACTACATTGACTGTCGTTTCTTTAGAGAAACCATATTCCACATAGATATCCATCAGAACATCGAACAAAGTCTTGCCCCGGTCTTTGGCCCAAGCACAGATTTCAGCCAGCAACGCACAAGCAGAAACAGCATCTTTATCACGAACGAAGTCTTCGGCCAGGAAACCATAACTTTCTTCACCACCGCCGATGTATTGCTGTTTGCCTTCGCTCAAACGGATTTCACGTGCAATCCATTTAAAACCGGTATAGCAGTCGCGCATCTCAATCTTATTCTTGTCGGCCACAGCCTTGATAAGCTCGGTAGTAACAATGGTCTTGACAATAAAATCATTGTCCTTCATCTTGCCCATTGCAATGCGGTTCTTGATGATATAATACAAGAAAAGCAAACAAGTCTGATTACCATTAATCAATACCCATTCACCCTTGTCGTTCTTACAAGCCATACCTACACGGTCGGCATCCGGGTCACTCGCCATCACGATGTCAGCATCAATTTTCTTAGCCAAATCGATAGCCATAGACAATGCTTCCGCATTTTCGGGATTCGGCGAGATAACAGTCGGGAAATCGCCACTCTTCACCATCTGTTCGGGCACGCAATGCACATTTTCAAAGCCCCATTGTTTCAAAGCACGCGGAATCAGCATCATACCCGTTCCATGAATAGGAGTATACACAATACTCAAATCCTTCTGACGCTTAATTACTTCAGAATCAATAGAAATAGTATGCACCTTATCCAAATAGATGCTATCGATATCCTCACCAATCACCTGAATCAGTTCTTTGTTTCCTTCAAACTTAATATCGGCAGCCGAAGCAATCTTATTCACTTCATCAATAATACCTTTATCATGCGGAGCCAATACTTGTGCACCATCATCCCAATAGGCCTTATAACCGTTATATTCTTTCGGGTTATGAGAAGCTGTCAGGATGATACCGCTTTGACATCCCAAATGACGGATGGCAAAAGACATCTCAGGAGTGGGACGCATATCCTCAAACAGATATACCTTGATACCATTAGCCGAGAAAATATTTGCTGAGATTTCGGCAAACAGACGGCTGTTGTTACGGCAATCATGACCAACCACAACAGCTATTTGTTTAAGGTCTTTAAAGTTCTTATTAAGATAGTTGGACAATCCCTGAGTAGCTGCACCGACAGTATATATATTCATACGGTTACTACCTACTCCCATGATACCGCGCAAACCGCCTGTACCAAATTCCAAATCTTTATAAAATGCTTCTATCAAATCGGTTTTATCTTCATTTTCCAACATACGCCTTACCTCTGCCTGAGTTTCGGCATCGTATGCAGGAGTTAACCACTTCTTGGCTTTCTCAGTCACTTGCTGAATCAATTCTTCATTTTCCATGTGATCTACTTTATTAGAGTTAATATTTTAATAATACGCAAATGTAAAAGAATAAGTTCACAATTCCTATCTTTTGAAGAAATAAATTATAATGGAATCCATGCCTGCATCCATGAAAAAAAATCCGCACTACACCTCCATAGAGATGTAATGCGGACAGCTTTTTATTATCAAACGTAAGATACGCCTTCTTATTTTGTCACTTTATAACGCTCTCCTGTAGCTTTCACCAGCTCTTCCAAAAATTCCTGAGGATAACCCGGACGCACCAGCGGAGCACAGTTTCCTGTTTCCGGTCGCAAGATAGAGCCGTTCTTTGCCATTTTCTTCACTGCACCGTCGTTGTATTTCACAATGAGGAATTCTCCCAACTTCTTCCAGCTGTCAACTGCCGACTGAGCCGTCATGCAAGAATAGTTGGTCAAGAACTCTTTCGCTTTCACCGGGTCTTTCTCGTAAAGGCTGAGTGCAGCGTTTTCTATACCACTTTGCGCACTGTCATAAGTATCCTCCAAATTGTTTTGAACCGCACGCATATCCTCAATCATCAAACTGTATCGAGGACGAATCATGTCGGCCACCCAGTTGTAAATCCAGAAAGCGGAATTCCACGAGAAGGTTACACAGTCTGCTTCTTTACCGCTATAACAATCGGGAATTCTGCCCGTACAGCAATAGACCGGAGCAAATACTGTCATGTTGGCATCATCCGCACCAAACCACAGTACACCACCTATCGCATCGGGGAGTTCGGCACGCATCTGTGCCACAAATGTAAATGCAGTCTGCTGAGTAGAAATCGGGCGTTCATTAAAATACTCTTTGTCGCCTACTTTATAAGTCAACGGTGACAAACGATAAGGTGTTTTAAAAGGACCGGCTCCCGGATCATTAGTGATATCCAGCGGCGTGCCTTCATAATGGTCACGCATGGCTCTTTGTACATCGCGCACAGAAAGCTTATGGTCGGGCTTGATATAAAGAGGCATCGGTTCCTTGCTCTCTCCCTTTATATAAGGCAAATAGGTATCTCCTACCGCTTTATTAAACATATTATAGTAGCTCCATACACGTGCTTCACAAAAACGAAGCCCGCCGAAATCCAAAGGATTATAAGCTTCCGAAAAACTAAAATCTTTGTTCATACCGTCAAAATAACCTTTCTCGCGGGCAAACGAAATCACATCGGGAGAATAGAGACAGTTGTCTTTGTCATTCATATTAAATTTATGAATCCGGCTTTGATTGGCATGTGCTGCAATACAATCATCCGGTATCCTGACAGCTACCCATACTGCTCCTTTCACACCCGGCCCTTTGCCTATCATTTCAAGAATCCATACTTCGTTGGGGTCTGCAATAGAGAATGACTCGCCACTGCTGTAATAGCCGTATTCCTTAACCAAGTCAGTCATCACTTCAATAGCTTCTTTTGCCGTGCGCGAACGTTGGAGCGCAACATAAATAAGACTGCCGTAATCCATAATACCGGTAGTATCCACCAACTCTTCACGCCCGCCGAAGGTTGTTTCTCCAATCGTTACCTGATATTCATTCATGTTTCCAATCACATTGTAAGTTTGGGGGGCTTCCTTTATCTGTCCCAAATACTTACCCGTATCCCATTCATGAATATCACGCATGGTGCCTTTGGCATGTACACCTGCGGGATAATGATATAACTCACCGAACATTCCGTATGAATCGGCTGAATAAGATACAATAACCGAACCGTCTGTCGATGCATTTTTACCAACAATAAAGTTGGTACAGGCCAGTGTTTCGGTCACGGCTGCCATCAGCAAGGCAGCTCCTAAAATTAGCTTGTTCTTCATTTATATAACTTTTTAATTGTGTTATTCTGTTTTCTACTTAAAACTTATATTCTTTCCGCGTCTCATTCCCACAATAATCGGTCACGATCACTTCCAGCTTATGGGGCACTCCCCTTTTCAAACGCTTCGGGTACTTCATTGACAACCGGGCTGTCTTCGAGCTGAAACTGAAAAGCTCAAACCGACCGTCAATCATCACCTTGTAATCTCTCACACCTGTCTCGGCATCACCAATCTTAAACTGTATGTTTCCGCTTTTCCACTGAGACCGGTTCAGGGGAGTGACTCGCGGAGAAACCGTATCGACAGCCACGGTATATGTTCCCAACTCACGAATGGTTGTTTTCATCCAGCCGTCATCAAACTTCCCTCCGGCAGAACCCTTCCTGTTTCCCCACTTACGGACTACATAATATTTTGATGTGTCTTCCACCGGAAAACGATGCACGCCAATCATCAACGTACATCCCGCCTGCAAAGGCACTGCCTCATCATGCAACCGATATTCGTATGCAATGGCAGCAGTATCCTTTATCACCTTAGTGTTCAATGCAATGTCTTCATACAGCATGCCTCGCGGAATGACCAATTCCATTCCGGGTTCCTGTATCACATTGCCTTTATCCCATTCCAAATAATGTTTTGCTTGCAGATTATATTCTTCTATCGGCATCCGGCATCCACGCACCACAAACCGATATGTGTTCTTATTGCCATATAAATCCTCCAATTCATAACGGAAGTGATAATCCCTCTCCTCGTCAATCGTCACGACTCCTCCCTTCTCATCAGCCTGTAACATACGCAAAGGATTTCCCGGAAGTATCTGTGAACGCATCACCCAACTGTTTTTCTTCACATGTTCCTCATAATCCGTCCAAGCGTTAATCATGCGGTTTTCTTCAGGCAAAACGCCATCCACCGTACTACGGAACACTTCAGCCGTATCTACATAAAGTACGACAGACCGCACCCCGTAATTGTTATGCGTACCGTCCATGTAGTCGTATGCTTTTATACCTGCTGCTATTTCTCCCCAAGCCTCAACCGGAGTTCCCAATGCGGCAACCGGAATCGCTTTCTTCTTCGGAGAACCGCTCACCACTCCTTTCCCCGGCTGAGGATAAAGCATCACCAAAGAAGCACGAGGCGGAGTCGTGTCTTTCACCTTATCCGTATAAAACTGCAAAGGGTCTATCAGCTCACCTGTATCCGTACGACGAATCTCCATGTGCAAATGAGGACCAAACGAATATCCTTCATTACCGCTCAAAGCAATAATCTCACCGGACTTAAACGCCAGTTGTCCGGGTTCAAACTTCAAGTCTACCGCAAAAGTCTCATTCTCATACTGATATTCTTCCACCAGCTTTGCCACAGCCGGAGCGAACTTTGAGATATGTCCATACACGGAAGTATAGCCATTAGGATGAGTGATATACAAAGCCTGCCCATAACCTCCGGGCGTAACCGACACACGGCTTACATAGCCGTCGGCAATGCAATGAATAGGCTTGCCAATCTCCCCCTGCGTTTTAAAATCAACTCCTCCGTGAAAATGATTGGCACGCAACTCACCAAAGTTTCCGCTTAAAGTCAACGGAAAATCAAAGGGGGAAATAAAAGGTTTTTCGGGATGTTCCTGTGCCCGGGTAGCCAAACAGCCTCCCAATGCAAGGAGCAATATATAACTGCGTATCGTCATTTTTCTCCTATCTGTTTTTTTGTTCTTTTCCGCCCCTGCATACGGGCAGGTGCAAACTTACAAAATAAATTCAAAAGTTCCTCTTAATTTGTGTTGCTAAACATACTTCACAGAGAAAAAAAACAGAGCAGCAAGGAACCTACTTTTCTGACATTTTGTTACCTTTGATACATTCAAACCCCTTAAATGTGACAATTATGATAGTAGGAATTCCTAAAGAAATCAAGAACAACGAGAATCGTGTATCGTTAACCCCCTCGGGAGCACGAGAATTAGTACAAAGAGGTCACACGGTATATGTCCAGCACACTGCCGGTATCAACAGCGGATTTACTGACGAAGACTATGAAAAGGCCGGAGCACATATACTCCCCTCCATCGAAGATGTGTATGGAACAGCCGAAATGATTATCAAAGTAAAAGAACCTATCGAAAGCGAATACGGCTTGGTGCGCGAGGGGCAATTGGTATTTACCTATTTTCACTTTGCCTGCGACCAACAGTTGACGGAAGCCATGATAAAAAGCAAATCGGTGTGTATGGCTTACGAAACGGTAGTAGACAGGCAGGGCGCCCTTCCTTTATTGATTCCAATGAGTGAAGTAGCCGGCCGCATGTCTGTGCAAGAAGGTGCACGCTTTCTGGAAAAGCCACAAGGCGGGAAAGGAATTTTACTGGGTGGAGTGCCGGGGGTAAAACCTGCAAAAGTATTAGTTTTGGGCGGTGGAGTTGTGGGAACCAACGCCGCTTTAATGGCTGCCGGACTGGGAGCAGACGTCACTATTTGTGATATATCCCTTCCACGCCTAAGGCAGCTAAATGAATTTATGCCCAAAAATGTGAAAACATTATTCTCATCCGCTCACAATATAGAACAGGAACTCGCTACCACCGACTTGGTAATAGGTGCTGTTTTGATTCCCGGAGCAAAAGCTCCTCACCTCATCACCCGCCCTATGCTCAAACTGATGAAAAAAGGAAGTGTGCTGGTAGATGTAGCCATCGACCAAGGAGGTTGTTTTGAGACGTCACACCCAACCACACACGCCGAGCCGACATACGAAGTCGATGGAATCATTCATTATTGTGTAGCCAATATTCCCGGAGCAGTGCCATGCACTTCTACTTTGGCACTGACCAATGCAACATTGCCTTACGCCGTCAAGTTGGCAGATATGGGATGGGAAAAAGCCTGTGAAACAGATTCCGGACTCAAAAAAGGCTTGAATATTGTAAATGGAAAAGTCGTATTCCCGGCTGTTGCAGAAGCCTTCGGATGGAAAATATAATCCCCCCCTTAAAGAAGCAAATGTATTAAAAGCCGGAAGAAATTATCATGGTGATAATGATATGGCTTTTAATACATTTCTCTATTTCAACCATAAAGACTAACAGCTTCCGGGCATAACAATGGCATAGAAATCCAGTTTATCCTCTCACAAGCCACTGCATATAATAAAATCAGACTCTTTAAGGCAAGAACATTTTACAGTCACCGGCCCCATCATTTTTTTCTCTTTTCTTAATAATATTATCAAATATTCTCCTATCTTCGCAAGAAATTGATAAAATACACGATATGAAATGTTACAAATTCATTAGTTTATTGGCTGTGTTCTTTGCGGTAACAACATTGACACACGCCCAAAATGCAGGTCCATGCACGGGAAGTGAGTATGCCACTGATGCAGAGTTTTTCCGTGCGTATGCCTCTGCACAGAGTAGTGATGCAACAGCTTCCAAGAAAAAAGCCATGACCGGTGCCCGAACAGCCCTTGAAAACCAAATCAAAACAAAAGCAGAAGCTGCTGCCAAATCGCAGACTAAGATATCCGGTGCTGACATTGCTCAATTCAACAGCCTGATTCAGGGAGTGATACAGCAAGAAGTAGTCAAAATGAAAGTCATCTGTGAGAACAGTGAACAAGCCGGCGGACGATATAAAACACATATCGTAGTAGAAGTTACCAAAGCAAGTGTATTGACGAATATTGTCAACAGTGCCAAAAGTGATGAAAAACTGAAAGCGAACTTCGAAGAAGGTAAATTCAAACAGGCTTTTTAAGCCCTCACTAAAACTCCTTGGTCTTTTTCAAAAACTCTTTGATCTTTTCTGAAAACTCTTTAGTCTTTTCCAAAAACCTCAAAGTCTTTTTAAAAGCCTCTCGAACCTTTTCCAAAAGAACAAACGCCTAAGAGTCTTTCAAAAACTCTCAGGCGCTTTAAATATACCTAAGTTCTGATACCTAATCTTAGAACAATAATATATAAGCCAATGTACTCAAGCTGATTACCACCCACAGAATCACTCCCTGAATAAGCGGTTTCATTCCTACTTGCTTTAATACATCCATCGACAATGACGCACCGATAAAGAACATCGTTATAATCAACCCTTTACGTGCCAAATCCGAAATGGCCTGTCCTAGTTGAGGAATGCCATCCAACACATAAGTATTGAGAATGATAGCACCTATAAAGTAAAAGATAAACCAGGGAACACTGATTTTCTTGCCACTTCCCTTAAAGATAAATGAAGTAGCCAATGCCAATGGAATAATCCACAGCGCGCGAGTCAATTTAATCGTTGTAGCCACTTTCAAGGCTTCCTCACCATAAGCAGCCCCTGCACCTACCACCGAACTGGTATCATGAATGGCAATCGCTGCCCAAGTTCCGAATTGCTGCTGGTCTAATCCCAGCCAATGTCCCAAAACGGGAAAAATAAACAAGGCTATTGCATTCAATACAAAAATAGTAGCCAACGCCACAGACATTTCGCTATCCTTTGCCTTTAGGACAGGCCCCACAGCAGCAATGGCACTACCACCGCAGATAGCAGTTCCTGAACTTATCAGATAAGAAGTATCACGGTCTATCTTCAATATTTTACGGCCGATAAACATACCGATGAGCATAGTTCCAATCACTGAAAGGATGGTAAACTCCATACCTTCCTTACCGGAAGCCAGAGAAGCTTGAAGATTCATGCCGAAACCCAAGCCTACCACTGAATACTGCAATAAATATTTTGAAGTTTTTTTATTTTTTTAAAAATATGAACAATTTACACAATTTCATTCTGCTTTTCCCACCATTTTCATGGCATTTTTACCTCTTTTTCATACATCAGATCCTCTATTACTTCACGCACCGTCGAAATCCGATCTATTTTTCCAACATTCGAACCGCAAAATACAAGTCCGTTTTCAACGTCTCCATGCACAGCACGGATCAACGCCTGTGTGATGCAGTACGGAATCTGCGCCGGTTTACAGTTTTTAATGCAGTGATAACAGCGTTCCACGCTCTCCGGCGCCCGTTCTGTCTTTTGGATAAAAGCATTGTTTAACGCACGCCCCGGCATGCCGACCGGACTTTTGATGATTTTTACATCAGTTTCTTTTGCATTCACATATGCTTTTTTATATCCTGAGGAAGCATCACACTCTTTTGTCGCAACAAATCTTGTCGCTGCCTGAACTCCGTCTGCTCCGAGTGCTTCGATCCGCTTTGCATCGGATGCATCCCAGATCCCGCCTGCTGCAAAAACAGGTATCTGCTTTCCATACTTCTCCTCGTACTTTTTCTTTTCCTCCATG
>ERZ1107006.1088-NODE-1088-length-24446-cov-16.004346_pt1 | contig 24446 bp, 20 predicted proteins | sample MGYA00403696_ERZ1107006 | MGnify/ENA primary metagenome ERZ1107006 (study PRJEB35170, sample SAMEA104062441) | human gut metagenome | biome: human gut; feature: human-associated habitat; material: faeces | place: Denmark | collected 2012-08-13 ...
TGCCGCACCTCGCTCGCCGTATCGGCACTTAGAATTATGCGGTATTGCCTTTACATGCAAAGGAGCAACGCTTATGTTTACCCTTGCCATTGTGCAAAGCGCATTGGAGCTGGGCTTTATTTACGCCCTTGTGGCCATGGCACTGTTTTTGAGCTTCCGTGTGCTGAATATTGCCGATATGACTACCGATGGCGCGTTCACCCTTGGCTGTGCCGTGTCGGCTACCGCCGCAGTGGCGGGGCATCCGTTCCTTGGTTTTGTGCTGGCCATGCTGGCCGGTGCCTGCGCCGGGTTTGTCACCGCGTTCCTGCAAACCCACCTGGGCGTGCCGTCCATTTTGGCGGGTATTATTACCAATACCGGGCTTTACACCGTAAACCTTGCCATCATGGGCTTTTCTTCCAACGTTCCCATGCTGAAAACTGAGACAGTGTTCACTATGGCCCGCGCCCTGTTTGGCGAAAAATCTCCCTATAAACTCATTGTTGCCGTCACGGTCACAGTCGTGGCCTGCGCGCTGCTGATTTTATTCCTTGGCACCCGGCTTGGTCTTTCCATCCGCGCTACCGGCGATAACCCGGATATGGTGCGCGCTTCCTCCATCAACACGGCGTTCACCATCACGGTGGGCCTTTGCGTTTCCAACGCCATGACCTCGCTTTCCGGCGCAGTTCTGGCTCAGTACCAGAAATCCGCCGATATCAACCTGGGCACTGGCATGGTGGTCATCGGTCTGGCTTCGCTGATTATTGGCGAAACGCTGTTTGGCCGCGGCGGTATGTGGGTCAAAGCGGCTGCGGCTGTGGCGGGCAGCGTGATCTACCGCTTTATCATTGCGTTGGCCCTGCGTGCCAATGTTCCCAGCGAGTGCCTGAAGCTGATTTCTGCCGTCATTGTGGCGCTGGCCATTGCGGCCCCGGCCCTGAAAAAGAACCTTGCGCTGCGCCGCCGCCGTGCCGTCAGCCAGAAAGGGGGCAAGACCCATGCTTGATCTGAACCATGTCAGTATGACCTTTAACCCCGGTACGGTGAACGAGAAAAAAGCGCTGACCGATATCAATCTGCATATGGAAAGCGGCGAGTTCGCTACCATTGTGGGTTCCAACGGCGCGGGCAAATCCACCTTGTTCAATGCCATTGCAGGCAGCTTTATTCCGGATACCGGCAGCATTCTGCTGGATGGGGTGGATATGACCTTCCAGCCGGATTTCCGCCGCTCCAAGGCGATTGGCCGCCTGTTCCAGGACCCGCTCAAAGGCACTGCCCCCAACATGACCATTGAGGAAAATCTGGCCCTGGCCTATCTGCGCGCTTCCACCCATACTTCGCCGTTTTCCCGCATTACCAAGGCGGACCGCGAACTGTTTACCGATCGGCTGGTCCAGCTGGGCTTGGGGCTGGAGAACAGGATGAAACAGCCGGTCGGCCTGCTTTCCGGCGGCCAGCGCCAGGCGCTGACCCTATTGATGGCCACCCTGGTTACCCCCAAATTGCTGTTGCTGGACGAGCACACTGCGGCCCTGGACCCCGCCACCGCAGATAAGGTGTTGGAGCTGACCAAGAAAATTGTGGCCGAAAACCACATCACCTGCCTGATGATTACCCACAACATGCACGCCGCCCTGGAATTGGGCAACCGCACGCTGATGATGGATTCCGGCCACATTGTGCTGGATATCAGCGGGGAAGAACGCGCCAACACCACGGTGGACGGCCTGCTGGATCAGTTCGCCAAAAATGTGGGCCGCCGGTTGGATAATGACCGCATCCTGTTGAGCAGGCAGGAAGAGACGGCCCAGTAAAATAATAACAAAAAGCAGCCCCCGCGGGGGCTGCTTTTTGTCATATACAATCAGGGAAAAAATCAACCGGCGATTGCACCAAAAGCGGAAATGCCCAAAGTGCTCAGTACGCCCATAATACAGCCTGCCAGCAGAACGCCGCCCATGCAGGCCAGAACGCTTTCCTTGAAATCCATATCCAGTAGGCTGGCGGCCAGGGTGCCGGTCCATGCGCCGGTGCCGGGCAGGGGAATGCCCACAAACAGCAGCAGAGCAATAAAAAGGCCGCGGCCGGCGGTGGCTTTCAGCTTTTGGCCGCCCTTGTGGCCTTTTTCCAGGCAGAAAGTGAAAAACTTGCCGATCACCGGTTTGTCAGCGCCCCATTCCAGGATCTTGCGCGCAAACAAAAAGATGAACGGCACCGGGATCATGTTGCCGATGATGGCAATGATGTAGGTGCTCCACAGCGGCAGACCAAAAATTACGCCATAGGGGATTGCGCCGCGCAGTTCGATCAGGGGAACCATCGAAACAAAAAATACAGTCAGGTATTTCTTAAGCATTCCAGTACCTCGCAGTTGATTGATGTCAAATTTGCATACAAATTTTATTATACAAGAATCCGCGATATGCCGCAAGACCTGCACCACAGGTTTTGTGTAAAATTTATGTCAAGCGGGCAGGATGCCGGTTTCCGCCATAAAAAGGGTGCAAAGCCCTGCGGGATATGGTATAATTACAACATACATGCCCACAGAATAAGAAAAAATGACGGAACCACAACAGCAGGAGGAGGCACAGGATGCAGCGTATAGAAGCCATAGATGAATACAACCGCGCTCAAAGATTGGGCATGCGCGATTACCGTGAAAAGACAGCGGCAGGCAAATACCCCTATCTGCCTGCATTGGATGAACTGCTGGAAAAAACAGATACCGAAAGCCAGATACCGCTTGGCACCATTGAAATACCGTTGGATTATGTGGTAGGCACCAAAACCACCGGCCGCACCATGGCGTTTGCTTCCAACTTTATGCCGCTGCTGCCCGAAGACACTGAGTTTGCCAGCAAGTGGCTTTCCCTGTGCATGGCCCATATGGAAGAGGGCATCCACGATGCCATTAAAGCATATGAGTACATGGGCCGCTTTTATGTCCAAGAGGGCAACAAACGTGTCAGTGTGCTGAAATATTTTGGCGCGGATTCTATTTTTGCCACCGTTACCCGCGTTGTGCCGCGGTTCAGTGATACGCCGGAAATTCGTGAATATTACGAGTTCATGGAGTATTACCCTTTGTGCGGGCTGTACCGGCTGCACTTTACGCAGGAGGGCAGCTTTGCCCGCTTGCAGAAAGCGCTGGGCAAAGCGCCGGATGAAAAGTGGACCGCAGACGATAAGGCGGAAGTTGTCAGCCTGATGAACTGGATCACCAAGGCTTATAATGCCCACGGCGGCGATAAAATGCGCACCACCCCGGCGGATGTTATGCTGCTGTTGCTCCGCTTGTATAAGTTGGATGAGCTGAAAACCTATAGTCCCGCCCAGTTTGCCGCAGCTATTGACGCTGTGTGGGATAACGTTCTGGCGCTGGAGCGCCCGGAACCGGTCAAGCTCAGCACCCAGCCGGCCGCCCCGGCCAAAAAGAACAGCCTGCTGGACCGCATCCTGCCGGGGATCCGCAGTGAGCCCAGCCACTTGAAAGTAGCGTTTGTCAACGAGCGCACGCCGGAAACTTCTACCTGGACCAGCCAGCACGAGTTTGGCCGTACCCAGCTGGACCAGGTGTTTGCCGGCAAGGTGGAAACCGTGGCTTATCATGGCGCAGAGCCGGGCAAAAATGCCGATGAACTGGTGGAAAAAGCCATCCAGGACGGCGCGAATATGGTGTTTACAACCTCGCCAAAACTGGTGGGGGCTTCGCTGCGCGCGGCGCTGCGCCACCCGGATGTGCGCATCCTGAACTGCTCGGTCGATATGCCGTATGCTTCCATCCGCACCTATTACAGCCGCGTGTATGAGGCAAAGTTCATCACCGGCGCCATTGCTGCCGCTGTGGCGCGGGAGGACCGCGTGGGCTATGTGGCGGATACACCCACCTTTGGCGTTCCGGCCAACATCAATGCGTTTGCCCTTGGCGCGCGGATGGTCAACCCGCGCGTTAAGGTCAGCCTGCAATGGTCCTGCCTGCCGGGGGACCCGATCCAGGCCTTCCAGAAGCAGGGCATCACGGTGATCTCGGGGCGCGATACCCCCACGCCGTTCCGCCCTGCGCGAGAGTTCGGAACTTTCCGCATCAGCCCCGGCGGCACGCTGATGGATCTGGCTTCGCCGTTTTGGCATTGGGGCCAGTTTTATGAAAACGTGGTGCGCACCGTGCTGGATGGCGGCTGGACCCGCGATAAATCCGGCACCGACGGTACTGCCGTCAACTATTGGTGGGGCATGAACAGCGGTGTGATGGATGTGCTGCTCAGCCGCGAGCTGCCCCATGATGTGCGCCACCTGGCCAACATCCTGCGCAGCGGCATTATTGCGGGCAGCATTGACCCGTTTGCCTGCTATATTACCGCGCAGAACGGTACTGTGATGAACGAGGGCCGCACCGGCTTTACCCCGGAGCAGATCCTGCATATGGACTGGCTGTGCGATGCAGTGGAGGGCCACCTGCCGGAATTTGACGAACTGATGGACTGTGCCCGCCCCATGTACCGCATGCAGGGCATCCACCGCGACCGGCTCCCTGCAGAGAAAGAGGCTGATCTATGAAAATTCTGGCAGTGGCAGACGAAGAGAGCAAGTACCTGTGGGAATACTATGAGCCCAGCAAGCTGCGCGATATCGACCTGATCATCGGCTGCGGGGACCTGAGCCGGCATTATATGAACTTTTTGTCCGATGCAGCGCCGGTTCCGGTGCTTTATGTACACGGCAACCATGATGCCAGCTATGATAGAGAACCGCCCCGCGGTGCGATCTGCATTGACGATGACCTGTACTGGTACAAGGGCTACCGCATTGTGGGCCTTGGCGGCAGCTGCCGTTACCGCGCCGGTGCCTGGCAGTTTACCGAAGCGGAAATGAAACGCCGCATCAGCCACCTGCGCAGCAAGATCCAGCACGCGGGCGGGGTGGATATCCTTGTTACCCATGCGCCGCTGCACGGCTATGGGGATTTCAGCGACCTGCCGCACCGCGGGTTTACGGTGTTCAATGAAATTTTGGATACCTATCACCCGGCTTTGATGCTACACGGGCATATCCACCTGACCTATGGAGCCAACATCCCGCGGGAGCACCAGTACGGCCAGACACGCATTGTGAACTGCTATGAGCGCTTTACGCTGGACCTGCCGGATAAGCCGGATCCGCGCCGCCACTCTTTGATTGAGAGGTGGAAACAGTTTAACCGCACGGGGCACTTTTAAGGTGTAGCTTGAAGGCGTACCTGATACCATAGGCAACACCGCACAATTCCCGCCTTGCGGCTTAAGCACCGCTCCGGCAGCTGCGGCACGGCATCTGCGTTGCCAAAATGCTCGATAAGACATCCAGTATTATCTGCGCTTTTGGCTTGGCATCTGCCGCACCTCGCTCGCCGTATCGGCACTTAGAATTATGCGGTATTGCCCATAAACGATTGGAGAACAAATACGATGACCAAAACCAAAATCGGTGTTCTGGGTGCCGGAACCTGGGGAACCGCGCTGGCACGCATGCTGGCAGGAAACGGCTGTGACGTTACCATGTGGAGCGCCCTGCCCGATGAACTGAAAGCCATGAGCGTGACCCATGCCCACCCCAACCTGCCCGGCATGTGCCTGCCTGCCGATATGCACTATACCGCGGATATTGAAGAAATCTGCGGCGACCGTGATGTGCTGCTGTTTGCGGTGCCCTCGGTTTTTGTGCGTTCCACCGCCCGCAAGGCGGCACCGCATATCCCGGATGGGCAGCTGATCGTGGATGTGGCCAAAGGCGTGGAGGAAAAAACGCTGATGACGATGTCCGAAATCATTGAGCAGGAGCTGGCCGCGGATGGCAAACACACCCACTGCAATGTGGTGGCGCTTTCCGGCCCCACCCATGCGGAGGAAGTGGCCCGCGATATGCCCACCTTGATCGTGGCGGGCAGCCCGGATGAAGCCGCCGCACGCAAGGTGCAGCAGATCTTTACCACCCCCACCTTCCGCGTGTATACCAACACCGACCGCCGCGGCGTGGAGCTGGGCGGCGCTGTCAAAAATGTGATCGCGCTGGCTGTTGGCATTGCGATGGGCCTGGATTACGGCGATAACGCCAAGGCTGCCCTTATCACCCGCGGCAACGCCGAGCTGGCCCGCCTGGGTGTGGCCATGGGCTGCAAGGCCGAAACTTTTGCCGGGCTTTCCGGTATGGGCGATCTGATCGTGACCTGCACCAGTATGCACAGCCGAAACCTGCATGCCGGCATGCTGATTGGCCGCGGAAAGGATGTGGAAACCGCCAAAAAAGAGGTCGGTCAGGTGGTGGAGGGCATCAATGCCCTGCCCGCAGCCTGCAAGCTGGCGAAAAAGTATAAGGTAGAAATGCCCATCGTGAATGCGGTGGATGATATTCTGTCCGGTCGGTTGGCCGCCCGCGATGCGTTGGCTACAATGATGGGCCGACAGCTGAAACAGGAATAATAGCATGGAAAACAGAGATATTCGCATTGCTTTTTTTGATATTGACGGCACTTTGCTGCCGCCGGATCACCACCTGCCGGAATCCACTGTGGCGGCGCTCAACATTCTGCGCGCCAAAGGGGTGCAGCTTTACCTGGCAACCGGCCGCCCGCCGTACCACCTGCATTACCTGAAAAAGGATCTGCCGTTTGAATTTGACGGCATGGTGATGATGAACGGCCAATATTGCCGGGATAAGGACGGCTGCTTTTACGCTCACTCGCTGCCGCAGGAGGGACTGCGCGAGCTGCTGCCCTGGCTGGAAAAAACAGATATTGCGGTTTCCTTTGTGGAAGCGGATATCGCTTACATGAACCGCACCAATGCCCTGTGTGAAAACTTTTTGAAAGAGATCCCGCAGGAAACCATCGATCCGGCCCAGCGCTGCTTTACCTACCCGACGTATCAGCTCAGCGCATTTTTGAGCAGCGAGCAGGAACCGGAGTTCATGACTCACGTGCCCGGCTGCCGCGCTGTGCGCTGGAGCGAAGAATTTGTCGATATCCTGCCCGCAACCGGCGGCAAGGTGAACGGCTTGCAGGAAACGCTCAATCATCTGGGTCTTACGCGGGAAAACAGCATCGCCTTTGGCGATGGCGGCAACGATACCGAGATGCTTGCTTTTGCCGGGATCGGGGTTGCCATGGGCAACGCCTGGCCAGATGCCCGTGCCGCGGCGGATTACATTACCACCGATGTGGATAAGGACGGCATCTGGAATGCGCTGGAACATTTCGGGCTGCTGAAATAACCAATAAAAACAAGAGCATGTGCGTTTTTGGGGAAAGCCCGAAAAACTGCACATGCTTTTATTTTATTTCTTTAGGCAATACCGCACAATTCCCGCCTGACGGCTTAAGCACCGCTCCGGCGGCTGCGGCACGGCATCTGCGTTGCCAAAATGCTCGATAATGTCGGGTTGCGGTACCCGCATCGTGCTTCGGGGGCAAAAGCCCCTCGCACTCTGCGACCGCTGCCCCTGCTTCGGTTCGCTGTTTCCGCCACTGGCGGCGCTCACCTTTGCAGCATCCAGTATTATCTGCGCTTTTGGCTTAGCATCTGCCGCACATCGCTCGCCGTATCGGCACTTAGAATTATGCGGTATTGCCTTTATTATAATGGCTGTTCAACCGCAGGGCAGTGTCTCGCCTTCCAGCACCGCCTGCACCAGGGTATCGCCGTGATAGGTTAGCTCCAGATGGAAAAACGGTGCGCCCTCCGCCAACAGCCGAAGGAAAATTTTGTCCCCCTGCCAGATCGGCAGGTTCTCTACTTCGGGTTTGGGCACCCATTCCAGTGTGCCCTCGTTACAGTCGGTCAGCGTGCCGGTAAAATCGGTGCAGGTGTACAGGTGCATCCGCTCGGCGGGCCATGGCTCGCAAGTAAAATCCACAATGCCGCGGTAGGCGGGGGATTGCATCGTCAAGCCGGTTTCCTCCCACACTTCGCGCAGGGCACAGGCTTCGGCAGTTTCGCCGGGGTCAAGCTTGCCGCCCACACCGATCCATTTATCGTGGTTGACGTCGTTCTTCTTTTTAATGCGGTGCAGCATCAGATAGCAGCCGTTTTGTTCCAGGTAGCACAGAGTGGTTTGCAGCAGTTCAGCCATAGCGGAGCCTCGTTCCCTGTGTGCGGGGCACACAAAATATATTGGTATCAGTATACCACCCGGATAGTACAGGCGGCAAGGCTGCAGACAATGTGCGGGTGGCTATTTGGTGGGCAGGGAACCAATATCCTGAAATTTACGCGGCGCTCCGTTATAATATCTCCAAAATGGAGATGGCTTTGAGGGGAGCCGCAAAAAGGTGTTTGAAGCAGGCGTGAACGCCCACATTGCCAAGCCGTTCAGCGTGATGCCCTGCTGGCAGGGCTGGATAAAGCACTAACAAAAAACAGGCACGAACCATACATAAACCGCCGCACTTTCCATATAATAGGTATATTGTACAGAATATGGAAGGGCAGGAGGGTACCCCAATGAAAGCAACAGGAATCGTGCGCAGGATTGACTATCGTGTTATTATAGGTACAAAGGTCAGAAGCCTTGAAAATACGGGGTTTTCGCTGATTTTTGTCCAATTTCATCAATACCCCAAGCCGTGATGAAGCTGCCATCACAACAGCATTTTGAGCTGAGAAAGGAGGAGCAGCAATTAAACATTATAACGCCAAAGGCGTTCATTGACTTCTGAGCAAGCAATGAGCGCCTTTGTCTTTTCTGAGGATTTGGAGGTAGAAATGAAAGATACGATTAAAGAAATTCCGCTGGGTGAGCTTCACCCATTCCCCGACCATCCATTCGGTGTGCGGGACGATGAAGCTATGGCGCAAACGGTCGAGAGCATCAAAGAATACGGCGTTCTCGTTCCTGCCATTGCCCGACCTCGTGAGGACGGCGGTTATGAGATAATCGCAGGACACAGGCGAAAGCACGCCTGCGAAATTGCTGGGCTGAAAACAATGCCGGTTATCGTCCGAGACATAGACCGAAATACCGCAACCATCGTTATGGTGGACAGCAACCTGCAGAGAGAAAACATTCTGCCGAGCGAACGAGCCAAGGCGTACAAGATGAAGTTGGAGGCTATCAAGCGACAAGGAAAACGACACGATTTAACTTCTACACAACCTGTGCAGAAGTTGTCGGTGGAGCAGATTGCCGAGGACGCCGGTACGAGCCGAGAGCAGATTAGGCGGTATATTCGCCTGAATGAACTACAACCGGAACTGCAGCACATGGTCGATGAAGGCAAAATCGGTATGACCCCTGCGGTTGAGATTTCCTATCTTAACCCTGATGAGCAAAAGATACTGATTGAGACCATCGACAGCGAACAGGTAACACCGTCTTTTTCCCAGGCGCAGCGTATGAGGAGACTTTCCCAGGAGGGCAAGCTGAATGACGATGCGGTTCTCGGTATTATGATGGAGCAAAAGAAACCTGAAAATTGGGACTTGAAACTCCCGATGGAGAAAATCAGAAAGTTCTTCCCTCGCTCTTATACACCGCAACGAATGGAGGAAACCATAATCAAGCTGCTTGAAACATGGATGAAAAAACGGCAGCGAGACCAACAGCGTTAAAGAATGAATATGGGTAAATGAGCCGAACAGGAATTGTACTTTTCTTGTTCGGCTTTTTTCATACCCCGACACAGGAGGAAACATGGCAGTATGTCGAGTTGAGAAAAACAAGAACTATACCACCATGTCGAACTACCATCTGCGAGACCCTAATCTGTCCAATAAGGCACGAGGGCTTCTATCCACAATGCTTTCCCTCCCAGATAATTGGGATTACACCACACGAGGACTTGCGAAGATATGCAAGGACGGCGTGGATGGGATAACCGCACAGCTCAAAGAGCTTGAACAGTACGGCTATCTCATACGCCATAGGATACGAGACACGGGCGGCAGAATCGTCGATATGGAGTATATCATTTACGAGCGACCACATACGGCATCACCGGATACGGAAAAGCCGTATATGGTAAAACCGGATATGGCTTTACCACGTCCGGAAACTCCCGCACAAATAAATATAGATAAAAGAAGTACAGATGAATCAAATACGGATTTATCAAATATTCATTCTATTCTTTCCGATGAGGCTCGTCCGTCTGTGCTTGCCGCACTGGAAACGAAGCGAAAAGAAGCGAAATACAGAGATATGGATAGGTACAGAGAAATCATCAAGGAGAATATCAGCTACGACTATCTTCTCTCTGATTTGCCGTATGACCACGACCGTCTGGAGGAAATTCTGGAACTGCTCGTAGAGACCGTCTGCTCCACAAAGAAATATATCCGAGTTGCCGGTTCGGACTATCCGGCAGAGGTTGTCCGTTCAAGGCTTTTGAAGCTGGATATGGAGCACATTAAATTCGTGTTCGACTGTCTCAAAGAGAACACGACCAAGATACGCAACATCAAGCAATATCTCTTGACCACGCTGTACAATGCCCCCACTACCATCGGCAGTTATTACTCGGCGTTGGTTCAGCATGATATGTATGGCAGCTCTCGTGATTAACACGGGAGCATTTTTTATGCCCATGGAAGGAGGCTCAACTTGAAAATCTATATCTACCATAGGATGAGACCGCCTTAGTACGGTTTTATCCGCTTGTGCCCTATCACTCAAGAGAGGAGGTATGTCTATTGCAGGAAGAAGTCGAAAGCAGGACGGTCACATTGGCAATCAACACCGCAAAATTGACCGGCAGAGTGCTGAAAGCTGCTATTTGTAAATACCTTGCTTACCGCAAAGAGAAAAAGCGGGAAGGTCCGGTAAAGCCCTGCGGAAAGCAAAGCGTGAAACAGCTCGTGGGGCAAAATCAAGGTGTCTCCAATATCGAGATTACCGACAAGAACATCAAGGATTTTGAGCGGGTGGCGAGGAAATACGGCGTTGACTTCGCTCTGAAAAAGGATAAGACCGGAGAAATTCCAAAGTACCTTGTCTTCTTCAAAGCCCGTGACGGCGATGCTCTGACAGCGGCATTCAAGGAGTACACGGCGAAAACCGACCGCAAAAAGGAACGCCAGTCCGTGCTCAAAAAGCTGCGTAAGTTCAAAGATATTACTGCTGACCTCGACACGCCGAAGGTTCGCAAGAAGGAGCTGGATGCACGATGAAGAATGTGAATTACAAAAAGCTCCTCATTCCCAATATCCCGTATGTGTTCATCGCCTTGCTCGCCACAAAGCTCGGACAGGCGGCTCGCCTTGCGCCGGGCTTTGATTTTTCCTCCAAGGTATTGCACATCATGGATGGGCTGACAATGGCGTTTGAAAACATCATGCCGAGCTTTCACCCGATTGACCTGCTTGTTGGTATCGCTGCCGCAGTTATTATTCGATTGGCGGTATATGTCAAAGGCAAGAACGCCAAGAAGTTCAGAAAGAACCTGGAATACGGCTCTGCCCGTTGGGGTACACGGGAGGATATTGTGCCCTTTATGGACCCCGTGTTTGAGAACAACATTATTCTCACACAGACGGAAAGCCTTATGATGTCGAACCGTCCCAAAGACCCGAAGAACGCCCGAAACAAGAATGTGCTTGTCATCGGCGGCTCCGGTTCCGGCAAGACGAGGTTCTTTTTGAAGCCAAACCTCATGCAGTTACACAGTTCATACGTTGTGACTGACCCGAAAGGTAGTGTGGTCTGTGAGGTTGGCAAACTGCTTGAACGCAACAACTACAAAATCAAGATTTTTAACACTATCAACTTCAAGAAATCCATGCATTACAATCCGTTCGCCTACATTCACAGCGAAAAGGATATTTTGAAGCTGGTAACGACCCTCATCACCAACACGAAAGGAGACGGCAAATCCGGTGATGAGTTCTGGACGAAAGCGGAAACACTTCTGTACTGCGCCTTGATTGGCTACATCCACTATGAAGCACCGCCCGAAGAACAGAATTTTACGACTCTGCTTGAGTTCATCAACGCTATGGAAGTCCGAGAGGACGATGAGGAATACAAAAACCCCGTTGACAGAATGTTTGAAGAACTGGAAGCGGAAAAGCCCAATCACTTTGCCGTAAGACAATATAAAAAATATTCGCTTGCGGCTGGCAAAACAGCTAAGTCGATTTTGGTGAGCTGTGGTGCTCGCCTTGCTCCCTTTGATATTGCGGAGCTTCGTGAAATTACCATGTATGATGAACTGGAGCTTGATACCCTCGGAGACAAAATCTTTCTCAATGAGAAGGACAAAAAGGACAAGCGGTTTCAAAAGACGGCTCTGTTCCTCATTATGAGCGATACCGATTCGACCTTTAACTTCTTAATCTCCATGATTTACACGCAGCTTTTCAATCTGCTTTGCGAGAAAGCCGATGATGTTTACGGCGGCAGACTGCCCGTTCACGTCCGCTGCCTTATCGACGAAGCGGCAAACATCGGTCAGATTCCGAACCTTGAAAAGCTCGTAGCAACCATCCGAAGCCGTGAAATCTCTGCCTGTCTTGTCCTGCAGGCTCAATCCCAGTTAAAGGCTTTGTACAAGGACAACGCCGACACAATCATCGGTAACATGGACAGTCGTCTCTTCCTCGGCGGCGCTGAACCGACCACGCTGAAAGAGCTGAACCAGTCTCTCGGCAAGGAAACAATCGACACGTTCAACACCGGTGAAAGTCGTGGCAGAGAGGTCTCCCACTCTCTCAATTATCAGAAGCTCGGTAAAGACCTTGCAACGATAGATGAGCTTGCCGTCCTCGATGGCGGCAAATGTATCCTCCAGCTTCGTGGTGTGCGTCCGTTCATGTCGAACAAGTACGATATAACCAAGCACCCGAACTACAAGTATCTGTCCGATGCCAATCCGAAAAACAACTTTGATATTGAGAAGTACCTTTCCACTCAGCTCAAAACGAAACCGGATGAAGTCTACCAGGTTTACGAGGTGGACGCATCCGATGTGTCAGCAACCGCTTAACAGCGGTTTTTATCATAGATAAGACGTCAAAGACAGAACGACCACTTTCAAAAATCAAATCAAATAAAATTTTTGAAAGGAGTGCCGAACGTCAAAATCTGTGGTCTGTGCATTTGCACTTTTGCGTTTGGCTGTGTAAAAATTATGGAATTTTTGCGGATATTTTGTAGGAATTAGCAAATTTATCTTACCTTTTTTACTTGATTTATTTTGGTTTTTGTATTACTATAATAGATGTATGATTTTTTTAAAAAGAAAAGGGGATCTCTATGAAAAAAGTTATTTCATTGGCGCTTGCGGCCGTAATTTGTTCGGCTTCAATGCTCCTTGCCGCTTGTGGTGGCAGCACAACAAAAACCATTGCAACTGTTGATGACCTTGAGGGCGCAAAAATCGGCGTTCAGCTCGGTACAACAGGCGACATTTATGCAAGTGATTACGAGGAAAAGGGTTCAACGGTAGAACGCTTTAACAAGGGTGCAGACGCTGTTCTCGCTCTTACACAGGGCAAGATTGACTGCGTTATCATTGACAGCGAGCCTGCTAAGGCTTTTGTTGCCGCTAATGACGGTCTTAAGATTCTTGACGAACCGTTTGCGGAAGAAGAATATGCAATCTGCGTAGCTAAGGACAATACAGACCTCCTCGGCAAAATCAACACAGCTCTTGCAGAGCTCAAAGCTGACGGTACAACAGAGTCAATCGAAAAGAACTTCATCGGCGACGATACAAAGGGAAAAACACCTTATGTAACTCCTGCAGGAACAGATTATCCGAACGGCGAGCTTCATATGGCAACAAACGCTTTCTTTGAGCCTTACGAGTATTATGACGGCGACACAGTAGTAGGTATTGACGCATCTATGGCACAGGCTATCTGCGACAAACTCGGATACAAGCTTGTTATTGACGATATGGACTTTGATTCTATCATAACATCTGTTCAGACAGGCAAGGCTGATTTCGGTATGGCAGGTATGACAGTAACAGATGAAAGATTACAGTCAATCAACTTCTCTGACAGCTATACAACAGCTACTCAGGTAATTATAGTTAAAGAATAATTAAAGATTTTTCCGGAAAGGCAGCATAAAAGCTGCTTTTCTGATATATAAAGGAATTTAACATATGGATAAGTTTTTTCAAGAAATAGCTGCGAGCTTTCAGAGAACTTTTATTAATGACGACCGTTGGATGCAGTTTTTAAGAGGTCTTGGAGTAACGATTGAAATCACAGTCGTTGCTGCCGTTATAGGTATTATCCTCGGTTTTTTAATCGCAATGGTTCGTTCGACTTACGACAAGAACCTTACCGGTAAAAAATGCAGAAAGCCGAGTGATTATTTACTCAAGTTTTTAAATGTTCTCTGCAATATCTATATTACGGTAATCAGAGGTACTCCTGTTGTAATTCAGCTTATGATTATGTATTACATCATATTTTCATCGTCAAGAAACGGAATTATCGCAGCGGTACTCGCATTCGGTATTAATTCAGGCGCATATGTAGCCGAAATTGTGCGTTCGGGTATTATGTCAATCGACAAAGGTCAGTTTGAGGCAAGCCGTTCGCTCGGATTTAATTACAGCAGCACAATGCTCCATGTAATTCTTCCGCAGGCTTTCAAAAATGTTTTGCCTGCACTCGGCAACGAGTTTATTGTGCTTGTAAAGGAAACTTCAGTTGCCGGTTATGTTGCACTCCAGGATCTTACTTATGTGGGCAATCTTATTCGTTCAAGAACTTACGAGGCATTTTTCCCGCTTATTTCGGTTGCGGTAATCTACCTTGTTATAGTATTGATTCTGACATACTTCCTCAAAAAACTTGAAAGGAGGTTGCGCAGCAGTGACCACTAACAATGATATTTTAATTAAGGTCGAGGGACTGAAAAAGTATTTTGGCAATAACGAAGTGCTCAAGGGCATTAATGCCGAAATTCACAAGGGCGATGTAATGGTGGTTATCGGTGCGTCGGGTTCGGGTAAATCAACTTTTTTGCGTTGCCTTAACCTGCTTGAAGAGCCGACAGACGGAAAAATCATTTTTGACGGCATTGATATTAACGACAGAAATGTAGATATAAACCTCCACCGCAGAAAAATGGGTATGGTGTTTCAGCAGTTTAACCTTTTCCCTCATATGACAGTGCTTAAGAATATGATTCTCGGCCCTGTAAAACTTCTTAAAAAGAGTAAGGAAGAGGCTACCAAAGAGGCAATGGAGCTGCTTGAAAGAGTAGGGCTTGCAGACAGAGCAAATGACTATCCGTCACAGCTTTCGGGCGGTCAAAAACAGCGTGTGGCAATTGTCCGTGCGCTTTGTATGAATCCGGAGGTAATGCTTTTTGACGAGCCTACTTCCGCACTTGACCCCGAAATGGTAGGCGAAGTTCTTGAAGTAATGAAAAGGCTTGCAAAAGACGGAATGACAATGGTGGTTGTAACTCACGAAATGGGTTTTGCCCGTGAAGTAGGTACAAATGTTGTATTCGTTGATAAGGGCGTAATCGTAGAGCAAGCGCCGCCGCAGGAATTCTTTACAAATCCTAAGAATGACAGATTAAAGGAATTTTTGTCAAAGGTTTTTTGATTAAATAAACAATATGACAGTCTGATAAACAATGCGTTTGTCAGACTGTTTTTTGTGCGATTTTTAACGGTTGCTAAACAATTATAAAAGTTTAAGGCTTGACCTAAACTTTTAAATTATTTTGCTTAACCCGCCTGCTATACCATAATTTCCTCCAATTCTTAATAAAGAACCGTTTATAAAATATTTTCGAGATTTACTTACATTTACAATTTTTAAAAATCAAAATAATTTGCAAGCAATTGCTTGCATTTGCCGTCATAAGTGAATATAATATAGTTAAAGGAGCGTGATTTATATGGCAAATACTTCAGCAGTTTATGCCCGCATTGATACAGGCTTGAAAGAAAATGCGGAAAATATACTTGCACAGCTTGGTATTACTCCGTCAAGTGCAATTCAGATGCTTTACAGTCAGATTGTACTTACAAGAAGTCTACCCTTAAATCTTCAACTTCCTGTGGTTAAACCGACTGCTATCGGTTCAATGACTCAATCTGAATTAAATGCCGAATTAATAAAGGGTGAAGAATCTATAAAAGCAGGGAAAACCTATACGGCAGATGAGGTGGATGCTGAACTTGCAAAGGAATTCGGTATATGAATAAGTTATATTCGGTTGTGTACTCTCCGAAAGCAAAGGACGATTTAAAAGAAATTTATACTTATATTGCTTTTACTTTGTCAGTTCCGACAACTGCCGAAAAGCAGATAAATCGAATCAGAAAAGCAATTCGTTCACTTGATTTTATGCCGTTAAGAAATCCTGCCGTTGATTGGGAGCCTTGGAAGAGTAAAGGAATGCGCAAAGTTACAGTTGACAAATTCATTGCTTTTTATACGGTAGACACCCGCAGTTAGACCGTTACGGTTATCCGTATTTTTTACGGAGGGCAGGACATTGCAAATATTGCAGCGGATTTTGAAAACTTATAAATTGCGATTATCAGCTGTTGATAAAATCTCAACACCTTTTTACCTCAAAATCGGTATTGATATTTCTTTACACGCTGTCGGGTGTTGCATTTTAGGGCAAAAATAATCTCCACAGGATTTATTTTCCTGTGGAGAATTTTATTTGCCTAAAAATCAAAATTTCTGAAAAATTTTTGCTTTTTTAGAAAAAAGCCCTTGACAACCTCCCTTTGGTAGCGTAAAATAGTACAATGTACCATAATGGGGTTATGTACCGACACAGTCGGACAAATCGTCAAAAAAATTTATCTTACAGGGGGATATTATCACAAAATCTCCAAAGTGTCAAGAGGTTTTTTTGACAGGGGCATTGCCCTCAAATTTATTAAGGAGTGATACGCCTATGGTTAATGTCAAACCCGTTAAGCTCGGCAATCGTGAACGAATGAGCTTTGGCAAAATCAATGAAGTTATTGATATGCCTAACCTTATTGATGTCCAGAAGCAGTCTTATCAGTGGTTCCTTGACGAAGGTCTTAAAGAAGTATTTAAGGATGTGTCGGGAATTACCGATTATCAAAATAATCTTGTGCTTGATTTTATTGATTACTCTATTGATGTTGATCACCCAAATTACAGCATTGTAGAATGTAAGTCAAGAGATGCTACATTCTCTGCCGCTTTGCGTGTTACAGCAAGACTTTTAAACAGAGCTACAGGTGAGATTAAAGAGAGCAATGTGTTTATGGGCGATTTCCCGCTTATGACACCGAGCGGCACATTCATCATCAACGGTGCAGAGCGTGTTATTGTATCTCAGCTTGTAAGAAGCCCGGGCGTTTATTATAAGATGGACCACGATAAAACAGGTAAAGAGCTTTACAGCGCTACCGTTATTCCTAACCGTGGTGCATGGCTTGAGTACGAAACAGACATCAACGATGTTTTCTATGTTCGTATCGATAAAAACCGTAAGCTTCCCGTTACAGCGTTCATCAGATCTTTAGGTCTTGGCACAGACGCTGAAATTCTCGACTTTTTCGGCGACGACGAGAGAATGAAAGCTACTATTGAAAAAGACCAGACAAGCAGTGTTGAAGAAGGTCTTATCGAAGTTTACAGAAAGCTCCGTCCGTCAGAGCCTCCTACAGTAGACAGCTCTCAACAGCATATCCATAATCTTTTCTTTGACCCCGGCAGATATGATATGTCAAGAGTAGGCAGATACAAGTACAACAAAAAACTCGGCATTGCCGACAGACTTGAAGGCCAGGTTATTGCAGAGCCTATCTCTAACCCACGCACAGGCGAGGTTATGGCTTTCAGAGATGAGAAAATTACTAAAGAAAAGGCTTTAGAAATCGAAAATGCCGGCGTTCAGATTGCTTATGTAAAAGCACAGGACGAAAAAATCGTTAAAGTTATTTCTAACGGTATGGTTGACATCAAGGCTTATGTTGACTTTGATGCAGAGGCTGAATGCGGAATCCGTGAGAATGTTCGTTTTGATGTTCTTTGCGAAATTCTTGACGCAGCACAGAACGAGGAAGAGCTTAAGGAAATGCTCACAGACAGAGCAGACGAGCTTACTCCTAACCATATCACAAAAGATGATATTTTTGCTACAATCAACTACCTTAACTGCGTGGCTCACGGTGTCGGCAGAACAGACGATATCGACCACCTCGGCAACAGAAGAATCCGTTGCGTAGGCGAGCTTTTACAGAACCAGGTAAGAATCGGTTTCTCAAGACTTGACAGAGTTGTAAGAGAAAGAATGGCTACACAGTCACAGGATATGGACTCGCTTTCTCCTAACTCACTTATCAATATTCGTCCGGTAACTGCCGCAATCAGAGAGTTCTTCGGTTCTTCTCCGCTTTCACAGTTCATGGACCAGACAAACCCACTCGCAGAGCTTACTCACAAGCGTCGTTTGTCAGCGCTCGGCCCGGGCGGTCTTTCAAGAGATCGTGCAGGCTTTGAAGTTCGAGATGTACACTACACCCACTACGGCAGAATGTGTCCTATCGAAACTCCTGAAGGACCTAACATCGGTCTTATTTCATACCTTACATCATTTGCAAGAATCAACAAGTACGGCTTTATCGAATCACCGTACCGTAAGATTAATAAAGAAACAGGCGTTGTTACAAACGAAGTTGTTTATATGACAGCCGATGTTGAAGACAACTACACCGTAGCACAGGCGAATGAGCCGCTTGACGAGAACGGCAGATTTGTTCATACCAGAGTTGTCGGCAGAAGAAGAGATGAATTCGTAGATCTTCCTGCAGACGAGTTTGACTTTATGGACGTATCGCCTAAGCAGGTACTTTCGGTTGCTACAGCTATGATTCCGTTCCTCGAAAACGATGACGCAAACCGTGCTCTTATGGGTGCGAACATGCAGCGTCAGGCAGTGCCGCTCCTCAGAACAGAAGCACCTATCGTAGGTACAGGTATGGAGTACAAGGCAGGTACAGACTCAGGCGTATGTATTCTTGCGGAAGAGGACGGCGTTGTATTAAGCGTTGACGCCCGCAACATTCGTGTACAGTACGATTCGGGCAGAATTCAGGACTTTGAGGTTATCAAGTTCCTTCGTTCTAACCAGGGTACATGTATCAACCAGCGTCCTATTGTTGAAAGAGGACAGAGAGTTAAGAAAGGCGAAGTTCTCGCTGACGGTCCTGCTACAGACCACGGTGAAGTTGCTATCGGTAAGAACGCACTCATCGGCTTTATGACCTGGGAAGGTTATAACTACGAGGATGCGGTTCTCCTTAACGAAAAAATTGTTAGAGATGATGTTTATACATCTATTCATATTGAGGAATACGATACAGAGGCAAGAGATACAAAGCTCGGCCCTGAAGAAATTACAAGAGATATTCCAAATGTCGGCGAAGATATGCTCAAGTACCTTAATGAAGACGGTATTATTCAGGTAGGTGCAGAGGTTCACGCAGGCGATATTCTTGTAGGTAAGGTTACACCAAAGGGTGAAACCGAGCTTACTGCCGAAGAAAGACTTTTGAGAGCTATCTTTGGCGAAAAGGCAAGAGAAGTAAGAGATACTTCACTCAGAGTACCTCACGGTGAGAGCGGTACAGTTGTAGATGTTAAGGTATTTACAAGAGCCGACAGCCGTAACGAACTCCAGCCGGGTGTAAATAAGGTTGTCAGAGTTTATCTTGCATTAAAGCGTAAAATCAGCGTTGGCGACAAGATGGCGGGTCGTCACGGTAATAAGGGTGTCGTTTCAAGAATTCTTCCTGTAGAGGATATGCCATTCCTTCCTGACGGCACACCGCTTGACATTGTACTTAACCCGTTGGGCGTACCTTCTCGTATGAACATCGGTCAGGTGCTCGAGGTTCACCTCGGCTATGCGGCTAAGGCACTTGGCTGGAAGATTATGACACCTGTATTTGACGGCGCTCACGAAGACGATATTTTCCAGGCACTTAAAGATGCAGGTTACAGCGAGGACGGTAAGACATGGCTTATCGACGGCAGAACAGGCGAGCGTTTTGACAACCCTGTAACCGTCGGTTATATGTATTACCTTAAGCTCCATCACCTTGTTGACGAGAAGATTCACGCAAGAAGTACAGGTCCTTACTCACTCGTTACACAGCAGCCTCTCGGCGGTAAAGCACAGTTCGGCGGTCAGCGTTTCGGTGAGATGGAAGTTTGGGCACTTGAGGCTTACGGTGCGGCCTATACACTTCAGGAAATTCTTACCGTTAAGTCTGACGATGTTATCGGCAGAGTTAAGACTTATGAGGCAATCGTTAAGGGTCAGAACATTCCTGCACCGGGTATCCCTGAATCATTCAGAGTTCTTATTAAAGAATTGCAGTCACTTGCTCTTGATGTTCGTGTTCTTGACGCACAGGGCGAGGAAATTGACATTAAGCAGAAGTTTGATGAGGACGAAGACATTACAGATGCAGCTACAACCGAGTTCAACGAGGAGAGCGTAATGACCGAGTCAATGGACGGTTACAACCTCGATGAAGAAGGCGAAGAGGGCAATATGTTTGACGATTCGGGTCTTGCAGCAGATGACGATGACAGCGACTACTTCGACTTTGACGACTTAAACAAGAATGATATGTAAGGAGGAAGTATAAAAATGATAGATAATAACGCATTTGATTCAATTAAAATCGGACTTGCTTCCCCTGAGCAAATTAGAGCCTGGTCTTACGGCGAGGTTAAAAAGCCCGAAACAATCAACTACCGTACATTAAAACCTGAGCGTGACGGCTTGTTCTGCGAGCGTATTTTCGGACCTACAAAGGACTGGGAGTGCCACTGCGGTAAATACAAGAGAATCCGTTTTAAGGGTAAAATTTGTGACCGTTGCGGTGTTGAGGTTACAAGAGCAAAAGTAAGAAGAGAGAGAATGGGTCACATTGAGCTTGCCGCTCCTGTTTCTCATATCTGGTACTTCAAGGGTATTCCTTCAAGAATTTCTCTTATGCTCGATATTTCTCCGAGAACACTTGAAAATGTTCTTTATTTCTCAAGATATATTGTTACAGATCCCGGCAACTGCCGTGATCTTGAAAAAAATCAGTGCCTGAGCGAAAAAGAGTACGCTGAAATGCGTGAAAAGTATGACAACGACTTTGAGGCAGGTATGGGTGCAGAGTCTATTCAGAAGTTACTCAAGGAAATTGACCTTGAGCAGCTCTCTGCACAGCTTAAAGAAGAGCTTGAAACAGCATCGGGTCAGAAGAGAGTTCGTATTCTCAAGCGCCTTGATGTTGTTGAGAGTTTCCGCCTTTCAGGCAACCGCCCCGAATGGATGATTATGGATGTTATTCCTGTAATTCCGCCTGATATCCGCCCTATGGTTCAGCTTGACGGCGGCAGATTTGCTACATCTGACCTTAACGACCTTTACAGAAGAGTTATTAACAGAAACAACCGTCTTAAAAAGCTCCTTGAGCTTAACGCTCCTGAAATCATCATCAGAAACGAGAAGAGAATGCTGCAGGAATCTGTAGACGCTCTCATTGACAACGGCAGAAGAGGCAGACCTGTTACAGGCCCTAACAACCGTCCGCTCAAGTCACTTTCCGATATGCTTAAAGGTAAGCAGGGTCGTTTCCGTCAGAACCTTCTCGGTAAGCGTGTTGACTATTCGGGTCGTTCGGTTATCGTTGTAGGCCCTGAACTTAAGATGTACCAGTGCGGTCTTCCTAAGGAAATGGCTATCGAGCTTTTCAAACCGTTTGTTATGAAACGCCTTGTAGAAACTAAGGCTGTTATCAATATTAAGGCTGCAAGAAAAGCAGTTGAGCGTGCAAAGGACGAGGTTTGGGATGCACTTGAAGTTGTAATCAAGGGTCACCCTGTTCTTCTCAACCGTGCGCCTACACTTCACAGACTCGGTATTCAGGCATTTGAGCCTGTACTTGTTGAGGGCAGAGCACTTAAGCTTCACCCGCTTGCTTGTACAGCGTACAACGCCGACTTTGACGGTGACCAGATGGCTGTCCATGTACCGCTTTCCGCAGAGGCACAGGCAGAGGCAAGATTCCTTATGCTTGCAGCCGGCAACCTCCTTAAACCGTCAGACGGTCAGCCTGTAACAGTTCCTACACAGGATATGATCCTCGGTTCGTACTACCTTACACTTGATAAGGACGGCGAGCGTGGCGAGGGCAAGGTGTTCCGTGATGTTGATGAAGCTATGATGGCTTATCAGACCGGTGTTATCCAGCTTCACTCAAAGATTAAGGTAAGATACGAAAAGGTAATTGACGGCGTTAAGTATTCTGACCTTGTTGATACAACAATCGGTAAGATTATCTTTAACAACCCGATTCCTCAGAACCTTGGTTTTGTTGACAGAAGCAAGCCTGAAAACCGCTTTAAACTTGAGGTTGACTTCCTTGTAGGTAAGTCTAAACTTAAGAAGATTATTGATAAATGTATTAAGATAAACGGCACAGAGATTACAAGCCATGTTCTTGACCACATCAAGGCACAGGGCTATAAATACTCAACAAGAGGCGCTATTACTGTTGCCGTATGTGACGCCGTTATTCCTCCTGCCAAGAAAGAAATCATCAAAAAGGCAGAGTCTGATGTCGATGCAGTTCGTGAGGACTATATGATGGGTCTTCGTTCCGATGAGGAGCGTTACGAGGAAGTTCTTAAGATTTGGGAGAAGGCTACAAACGATGTAACCGATGCCCTCCAGAAGAACCTTGACCGCTACAACCCAATCTTCATGATGGCTGACTCAGGTGCCCGTGGTAGTATGAGCCAGATTCGTCAGCTTGCAGGTATGCGTGGTCTTATTGCCAATACATCAGGTAAAACAATCGAAATTCCTATCAAGGCTAACTACCGTGAAGGCCTTAACATTATGGAATACTTTATTTCATCTCGAGGCGCTCGTAAAGGTCTTACAGATACAGCGCTCAGAACAGCCGACTCTGGTTACCTTACCCGTCGTCTTGTTGATGTATCACAGGAAGTTATCATTCGTGAGGACGACTGCGGTACAACAGACGGTCTTGAGATTTTCGACATCAAGGCAGGCGAAAACAATGTTATCGAGGGACTTCACGAAAGACTTATCGGCAGATACCTCGTTGACGATTTCTGCGATTCAAACGGCAACACCCTTGTTTCTAAGGATGTAATGATGGGCGACAAAGAGGCTGACATTATCGTAAACAGCGGCGTTGAAAGAATTAAGATTCGTTCCGTACTTTCTTGTCGTGCTAAGCACGGTGCTTGTAAGAAGTGCTACGGTTCTAACCTTGCAAACCGCCAGCCTGTAACAGTCGGTGAGGCAGTAGGTATTATCGCCGCACAGTCAATCGGTGAGCCGGGTACACAGCTTACAATGAGAACATTCCATACCGGCGGTGTTGCATCGGCAGAAGATATCACACAGGGTCTTCCAAGAGTTGAAGAGTTGTTCGAGGCCCGTAAACCAAAGAGCCTTGCAATCATCAGTGAAATTGACGGTGAAGTTAGATTTGAAGAAATCAAAAATGCTCGTCACGCTATTGTATTCAACCACGAAACAGGCGAAGAAAAGCAGTACCTTATTCCTTTCGGCTTTAGAGTTAAGGTTCAGGAAGGTCAGATTATCAAGAAAGGTGACAAAATCACCGACGGTGCTGTTAATCCGCACGATATTCTTGCAATTCTCGGTTCAGACGCAGTAATGAACTACCTTATTTCAGAGGTACAGAGTACCTACCGTTTACAGGGTGTTGAAATCAACGATAAGCACATTGAGGTTATCGTTCGTCAGATGATGAGAAAGGTAAGAGTTGAGGACGCAGGCGATACTAAGTTTATGTCCGGTCAGACCTACGATAAGAACGATGTTCTCTTTGAGAACGAGCAGATTAAAAAGCGTATTGCTAACGGTGAAGAAAACCTCAGAGAGGCAACATTCACACAGTTGCTCCTCGGTATTACAAAGGCAGCACTCGCAACAGACAGCTTCCTTTCTGCCGCATCATTCCAGGAAACAACAAGAGTTCTTACAGATGCAGCTATTAAGGGTAAGATTGATCCGCTTATCGGTCTTAAGGAAAATGTTATTATCGGTAAGGTTATTCCTGCAGGTACAGGTATGCCGAGATATGCAGGCGTAAAGCTCGAAGAGCCGAAGTCAGAGGTTGAAGATGCAGATGAAAATGCTGTTGAATCAACCGAAACTGCAGATATTTCCGAATAATTTTAACTAACATTTTGGTTTAAAAAAATTAAATGCCCGACAATGCATTCAGTCATTGTCGGGCATTTGTGCGTGTGCTTGTAGTTATTAACAATTTCTTATAAATGTGTTAAAAGATTGCCGGTTAGGTCATTAAAAAAACTGTGGTTTAACACGGTGCTTAGGTCAAATGATTAAAAAATTTAGGTCAAGCCTTTTTAAAGGCTTGCGGGTTTGGGCAGCGCCCATAAAATCTTCCGATATAACAATTTATCAGGCGCAAACAG
>ERZ1107006.1144-NODE-1144-length-23836-cov-16.164669_pt1 | contig 23836 bp, 25 predicted proteins | sample MGYA00403696_ERZ1107006 | MGnify/ENA primary metagenome ERZ1107006 (study PRJEB35170, sample SAMEA104062441) | human gut metagenome | biome: human gut; feature: human-associated habitat; material: faeces | place: Denmark | collected 2012-08-13 ...
TTCCCGCATCTCAACTTACGCGTTGAGATATTCTTTGAGTTCTTTCCCGGCGCGGAAGAAGGGAAGGCGCTTGGGTTCCACGGCAACCTTTTCACCGGTGCGCGGATTGCGGCCAGCATAACTGCCGTATTCCTTCACCTTAAAACTGCCGAACCCGCGGATCTCCACACGGCCGCCTTCAAGGAGGGAATCCTTCATGCTGTCCACAAACGTGTTGACCACAAGGGTCGCCTCATCCAGAGAAATGTTGGCCTGATCAGCCAAGGCTTTGACCAGCTCGCTTTTGTTCATGACAACTCCGTGAAAAGTGCAGTATTGCTGCAATATACATAAGCCCCACGGCATGGGCAAGAGGATTTCTAACAGAAAATCACTTTTACTCTCACCATGTTGTGAATCCCCCGACAGCAACTCGTCCCTTCCGAGAGTCGCCTGTTCCTTCTCCCGCAAGGCTTTTAGAACGGTTTGCGCCGGTTACGGAACAACACCAGCCTTGTTTCACTATACAATCATCGATATTTCAAAAATGGCAAACGGTTCGCGGGCTGAAGGGAATAATGGGGAAAATGAAGGGGAGGAGACATTTTTTATAGGAAACGTCTCCTCCCAATCCCCAATATCTTCACGTCGTTTTTTGCGGGTACCGCACGCAGAGCGGTTTTCTCCAGCCCACCGGGAGCTGCCCTTTACTGCTGCTGTTGCTGCCTGTTTGTATGCTGCCACAACAGGTAATCACGGAGCAGTTTGTCGATGCGTCCATCAAGCACGGCGTCGGTGTCGCCGATTTCGCAGTTGTTGCGATGGTCCTTCACCAAACGGTACGGCTGCAACGTGTACGTACGGATCTGGCTGCCGAAGCTGATGGCATTCTTGCCCGCGTACTCGGCCTGACGGGCGGCATCGCGCTTGCTCAATTCCAGATCGTAGAGGCGCCCGCGCAGGATGCGCATGGCGGAATCCTTGTTGTGATGCTGCGAGCGCTCGTTTTGGCACTGGACGGAGATGCCCGAGGGGATGTGCGTGATGCGCACGGCGGAATACGTCGTGTTCACGCCCTGCCCGCCGGGGCCGCTGGCGCAGAAGATGTCCACGCGCAGATCCGATTCCTTGATCTCGATTTCGATGTCGTCGCCCGCGTCGGGGATCACATCCACCGAGGCAAAGGAAGTGTGGCGGCGTCCCGAAGAGTCAAAGGGAGAAATACGGATGAGGCGGTGGATGCCGCGCTCCCCTTTGAGGAAGCCATATACGTTCTCGCCGGAAATACGCAGGCTCACGCTCTTGATCCCGGCTTCGTCGCCGGGCAGGAAGTCCAGCTCCTCTACGGAAAAACCGTGCGAGTCCGCCCAACGCAGGTACATGCGCAGCAGCATCTGCGCGAAATCGGCCGCATCCACGCCGCCGGCACCGGAGCGAATGGTCACCACTGCGGAACGTTCGTCGTATTCGCCGTCAAGCAGGGTCTGGATTTCCTTATCAATACCCGTGCAGTCCGTCAGCGTAGCCTGCATCAATCGGCAATCCTCAAGGATGTTGTCTTTGCTTTCGATGATAGCGTTAAGGGTGGTCACGAACCGCGCTTTAATGGTTTCCTCGTCCAGATGCGGTGTTTCGCATTTGTGCTCGCCCTTGAATTTGCTGTTGCATTGCCAGATGACCCTGCGGTATTTTGAGGTCGAGTTCCAGACTTTTGAGCCGAAGTAGGAGCCACAGTCCCCGCAGACAATGCGCGAGGAAAAAATACTCTTTCCGCTGTACTGGCGGCTGATCTGCTTGCGCCGCGCAAGCTCCGTCTGAACTTTGTCGAACTCTTCCGGCGTAATTATCGGCTCATGGCTGTGTTCCACATAATACTGCGGCACCTCGCCCTCATTGACCTTCCTCTTTTTTGTGAGGAAATCGACCGTGAAGCATTTCTGAAGGAGTGCAGCGCCCTTGTATTTCTCGTTTTGAAGGATGCTTTCCACTGTACTGGTCTGCCAGCGTTGTTTTCTCGATGGAGTCGGAATCTCATCTGCTGTCAGCTCCTTTGCGATGGCTCCCGGCGTCAGCCCTTCCATGAAACGAGTATAGATTCGGCGGACAATGACCGCCTCTTCTTGCACGACTTCGGGAAAACCGTCCGCTCCCTTGCGGTAACCGAGGAATTGCTTGTATGGGAGGTTGACCTTTCCATCCGCAAACCGTTTTCTCTGTCCCCAGGTAACATTCTCGGATATGGAGCGGCTTTCTTCCTGTGCCAAGCTCGACATGATGGTAAGCAGCAGTTCGCCCTTGCCGTCAAAGGTGTAGATGTTCTCTTTTTCGAAGTAGACTTCTACGCCTTTTTCTTTCAGTTTGCGGATGGTAACCAGGCTGTCAACCGTGTTTCGGGCGAAGCGGCTGACCGACTTTGTGACGATGAGGTCGATTTTACCGGACATGGCATCGGCGATCATTTCATTAAAGCCGATGCGATGCTTGGTATTCGTGCCAGAAATGCCCTCATCGGTATATACCTTTACGAACTCCCATTCGGGATTGCGTTTGATGTATTGCGTGTAGTAATCCACCTGCGCCTCGTAGCTGGTGAACTGCTCATCGCTGTCTGTGGACACTCTTGCGTATCCTGCGACCCGCCGTTTTTGTACAGTCACCCTGGAAAGGTGCGTCAGCGGATTGATGGTCGGCGGAATGACTGTGACCGACCGTGCTGCTGTTCTGTTCATTCCTTTTTCCTCCTTGCCTGTAATGCCCGCTGTCGTGCCTTTTCTTTCATTTCAGGCGTCCAGCTTTCTGCTCTGGAGCGGTCTTTCCATCGTTTAACGATTTCAGAAGCGTCGTCCATGCAGTACACGACCACATTGTTTTTCTCTGCTCTGATTGCCGTTATTTTGCTTCTGACCATATCGCTGTCGATGCTGCCCTCTCCCAGCACCTCGCAGGTGAGGGTTTCGAGCGTTTCTTCCGGAATCCGCTTAGCGGCACATTCGGATTTTCCTTTTGTCTGGAATGTAGTGCAATTCCAGTAGTGCTTTTTGCGGTAAGTGACACGCTTATATGTGTTGCCGCACAGTCCGCAGTGAATCAGCCCCGAAAAAACTGAACGAGTCGGTTTCTTGCGGTTGGCAGCCTGCTGCGCCAGCATTCTGAGCCGCTCTTGTGCCTTATCAAATGTTGCCTGGTCTATGATTGGCTCATGCGTTCCCTCGGCATAGTACATCGGAAGCTCTCCTCGATTGGGTAACAGTTTCTTTTCAATGTGGTTGTTGCGGTATTGCTTTTGCAGGAGTGCATTGCCGAGGTACTTTTCATTGGATAAGGTATTCCGCATCCGCTCCGCACACCATGTGCCGCCGAGAACGCCTTTATGTCCTCTGGCATCAAGGTCACGGCAGATGGAACTCATGCTCTCGCCGCCGTTGAACCGTGCAAATATCTCTTGGACGATGGCGGCGTCCTTCTCATTCACCTGAATGCCGCCCGGCGTGATGTCATAGCCGAACAAAAAGCGGAGGTTAATGATTTCTCCGTTTTCAAAGGCTTTTCGGACACGCCATTTCTGATTTTCACTGGCTGACAGACTCTCTTCCTGTGCGTAGGACGCCAGGATGGTCATCATCAGCTCACCGTCCGCACTCATGGTGTGGATGTGCTGCTCTTCAAAGAACACATCTACGCCCAGGCTTTTCAGCTCTCGGACAGTCTGAAGAAGCGTCACCGTATTTCTGGCGAAACGGGATATGCTCTTCGTAATAACAAGATCGATGTTCCCTTGGCGGCACTCCTCAATCATGTGCTGAAACCCGGCTCGTTCTCTTTTTGTGCCGGTCACAGCCTCATCGCTGTAAACGCCGCAGTACATCCACCCGTTGTGGCTCTGAATCATTTTACTGTAATAACTGACTTGCGCGGACAGTGAATGCAGCATGGCATCCTTTCCTGTGGAAACACGGGCATAAGCGCAAACACGCAAAGCTCTCGGCTGTGCGGGAATTAGGGCATCGACCCTTTCTACTACTCTCTCCATTTGATTCACCTCCCTTGGTGTGTGACATATTACCTCTAAAAACACGATATATCCAGCGATTTCAGCGGAATATACTACACGAAGATATACCGTATTTATTGGCTATAATTGTATCGATCTTAGCGTACTCTTTGGCTGATATCAGCCCCTTGGAACGCATACTCCGGGCGAGTGCCATCGCCATCTGGTAGGCAAACAGACGCTTATCGTAATCACTCATGGTCGGTCTCCTTCCTGCGGAATTTCAAATAGCAGTCACGGGAGCAGAACACCCGATGGCTGTTGCCATAGCTTTCAAACTGCTTCCCGCAATGCCGGCAAGTGAGTGTGTAGTACGCTTTTCGCTGCACACTTTCAGGGTGCGCGTTCCACCACGCCATTCGGCAAGCATCGGAGCAGAACATCCTTTTCCGTTTATGCGGTGTCTGCTCAAGCGGAGCCAGACAGTTTCGACACAGGGCATTTGAGCTCGGTAGCTCTTTGATCTGCACAGGATGTCTGGCGCAAAAGGACTTTACAGTGTTTAGCGGTAGCCCTGTTATAGCGGATATTTTCTTATACCCGTAGCCCTGGTGTTGGAGTTCCACAATTCGTGAGCGTTCCATGTCTGTCATAGTGATACCTCGTTCCTGAGAAATAGCGTTTCTCGCTATACCCAGAGAAAAGGCACTTTTGTCAGGGTAAAATGGGCAAAAAATAACGCCCTCTGCGGAATTTTCCACAGAGGGCATGTGATGAGGCTCGGTTTACTTATTCGGAATCTTCAGCTTCATACCGCTGTAAATGACATTGCTTTTCAGTCCGTTCAGGCTGACGATTTCCTTGTAGCGGCTGCCGTTGCCGAGATACTTCTTGGCAATCGCCCAGAGGGTGTCACCATGCACCACGGTATGGATGCGATAGTCATCGGTGGGTTTGGTACCTGCCACGGCAAGTGCAGAGGTCTTGACCGGTGACATGATGGCGTATCTGCCGGACTCGTCCTTGTTAATGACCGCACGGTCGCCGCTGACCTCTACCACATACCAGCGGAGCTTTTTCACCCAGCCGGGAATGGATTTGCCGTTGTAATAGGTACTGCCCGTAATGGTCACGAGGTCACCGGCCTTGATAGGCCCGGTGGGCTTGACCGGGTCGGCAGGCTTCACCTCACTGCCGAGCGCTGCCGTGACCTTGGATGCCAAATCGCCCATACGGGCATACATCCAGTTGCCGGGGCAGCTTTTGTTCGCAAACCACCGATGGACAGTCAGAACCATCTCGTCAGATTTCGGGGTGTAGTTCAGCGTCTTGGTCTTATCGCCGAGCCAGAGCAGCTTGGTTTTGCCGTTGCGCCTGCAGATATCGGTGCAAAGCTCGATGAGTCTCTTGTACACCACATCCTTGAAAGCGTAAGGCTCGGTGTTGTCGCTAGCACACTCGATGGTGATAGCTCTCTGGTCGTTGGCTGCGGAGGAGGAGCACCAGGAGCGGTTTTTCTCTTCCACATACATCCCGACCCGACCGTCCACGCCGATGCCGTAGTTGCTGCTTGCCTGCCGGGATGCAGGCAGAAAAATATTGCCCAGAGTTTCCACCGAGCACTGACCCACCACGCAGTGCGGCGTGATGCGGTCAATGCTGTGGGTGCGCTGCCCGGAGTGGTTCGGGCTGAGTTTGGTGTAGGACACCAGGGGGCTGTTCGTGTAAGCCATGTTATTCATCCTCCTTTTCGCTGCGGTCATGAAGCTGCTCCAGAACGGATTTCAGCTTCTGCGGAATGGGCAGTCCCAGATATGCGGCATTCTCCAAAAGACTTACGCCCTCGTTCGACAGGTAGAAGAAAATGACGGCGGTACGCATCACCGAGCCGCTGCCGATGACACGGGTGTCGAGAACATGCCCGATGCCAACCAGAGCGAAGATGAGCACCTTTTTGAAAATGCCCTTGAATCCGACTTCGCTGGATAGCTTCTTGTCCACCACGGCGCACATGATACCGGTGATGTAGTCGATGACCGCGAAAGCCAGAAGCGCGTAAAGCAAGCCGTCACATCCTCCCAAGAACCATCCCAGCCAGCCGCCGATACCGGCGAACACCACCTGAATGGTCGTCCAGAATTCTTTCATGTTGTTTGTCCTCCTTTGAAAGTTGAATTTGTGTATGAAAAAAGTGACGCCGGAGCGTCACACTTTTCCGATGGCATAGATTGATACCTTGTAGGTTGCCGATGGTACCGTATTTGGTCTTACGGCAAATATCTTTCCGGGGTTGGTCGTTGTAGACCAGCTACTCGAACTGCCTCGCTCCACAAACATGGCGTAATTGCTGTTCTCCGTGGAGATATGGACATGAGGAATTTCCGCGAAGGTAAACGGAAAATTAGGGAGCGCAATTGCGCCGCTCTCATAGAGCACGCCCCATGCCGTCGAAATGGCGGTCGTAAAGGAATACTGACCCCAACATTCCGCTGTACCGCTTTTCCATTTACGATAATTCCAGATGCCGCTTGTCCCTTGCTGAATGACAAAATCTGCGAGGGGTGAGCCATCAACACGCATATCCCCGGCAACATCCAGTGTGGCTTGCGGGTTCGGCGTGTTGATGCCGACCTTCTTTTTCCGCAGTGCAATGAGGGGCGTACCCTGCGGAACAGTAAAATACAGATCCAGACTGCTCAAGGAATAGAGCTTGTCTTGGATCTGCAAATGGAAGTCGTAGGAACTGTTGGCATCCAGATTGCACAGTTCCAAATTGGAGTAGCTGAAAGAGGTTCCGCTTTTTGTCGTGCCGGAATAGATGCTGGTGTAGCTGCCGTAGCTGCTCTCACTGGTTTTCTTGTACCGATACCGCACATAAACCACGCTGTTTTTCTGCGTCCCGTCTACGGTCACAGCGGAAATAGAACCGCTGAATTTGAGCTGCATTTCCGCTTCAATGTCGTTGGTTCGTCGGAGCGTCACCGAGGACACCTTCGGCTTTGCGTATGGGATGACCGTAATAGTTTGGGAAACGCTGGCGGTATAACCGCGGGAGTCCGTGACCGAGAGCGTGACCGTCACACTGCCGGACTTGGCGATCTTTCCGACCGTAATTGCAGCGCCGGTCGAATTGGATGCGGATAAACCGTTGCAGGAAGCGGTGTAATTGGAAATGCTGGCACCGTTCTTCGCAGTCGCTGTTCCCGGTGTAACTTTGAGGGTCGAGTAGTCCTGTACGAACAGCTGATCGTTCCCCGTGAGGTTCTTTGTGGTCGTGTAGCTGTCGGCATAAGTGAATCCGCTTATGGTCGGAGCAGAATTGGTTGCCGTGGTCAGTACCGTGGCGGTCTTGCTTGAAGTACTGCCGATCTGCGTAGACCCGCTGTAGGACGAAACCGCAAAAGTGCCGGTGAACGACTTGATGGACGCCATAGCGTTCAACAGCGTTGTCCTCTGCGCCGATGTCAGCGTAACCGTGCGGTTCGCCGTGCCCTTCGACCAGGAAAGCCCGGAAATAGTCAGGATGGTCGTGCTGCCGTTTTTGAGCACCAGCGTATTGGTGTAGGAGGCTTCGTACACGGTCACATTGATGGTAATGGAAACCGTGGCATTGTCCGCCGTCACCGTGTTGACACTATTCACCACAGCACCGCCCAGCGTCTTGACCGTGGAACTGCCGGAAGTGCCGTAGACATGGTTGTACTGCCGCCTTGCTCTGACCCTCACCGTGTAGCTTGTATTCGGTGAGAGCGAGGTGATCGTCACACTGGCACTGGTGGATGCCGTCGTTGAGAACTGCGTCCAGCTCGAACCGCCGTTTGTGCTGTACTGCCAGACGTCCGCCGTGGCAGAGGATGTAGCGGAGATTTTGAACCCGTTTGCCGTGACATTCGATGTACTGAATGTAACTGTGGGAGCAGAGCGGTCAATGGTAGTCAGCGTCATGCTGCCGCCGTATTCCTGTGAACCGTAGATATAAACACGGGTCGAGAATCCGACCGCAATCGTTTTGCTGCCGTTGCTGTCATGAGCCACAGTAATCGTGCCGCTGACAGAACCTTTCTTTGCCGGGAAAACACGGTCATCCCAATAGGTACGGCCCTTTGAGTATACGGTCGTACCATTGATCGTTACAGTGGTCGTGTCAATGGTGTAGTAAGTGGATGCGCCACCGGTAGAGGTCAGCGTCCAGGAAAGTGTCGAGCTGTTACCGACCACATTCACGCTTTCTGAAATGTCCAGTTGAAGATAGCGCCCATCGTATGCCGCGCTTTTCCAAGTTGCCATAGCTTTCCCTCCTTAGTCCAGAATGACGATGTTCAGCCCTTCGGACGCCGTCGGCATCGGGACAAACTTCGTTTTGCCCACGGTCAGCTCGCCGTCCACCGTGGTTTTCTTAGTCTGCGTTTCGTCCTTGTTCAGGGTAAAGATCACCTCATCGTTGTAATAACCGGCGAACTCCGTGTTCGTGATGACCGTCCGCTGAGACGATGCGCTGTTGGATACCTCGATGCCCCGCTTGTCGATCTTGACCTCCTGCGTGTAGATCTCGTTGGGTGCAGGCGTCCACTTTCGGGGAATCGCTCCTTCGGAAATCATGATGTCGGCGAGATAAATGGACGCATCCCGACAGTAGCAGTAAATGCGCAGCGTGGGGTCGGTCACATCCGTGAGCGTTACGGAGTAATCCGTCCAGTCAAACGCCGTGGACTTATTGAACAGGTACTTGGTTTTGTTTCCGTTGTAGGTCACATAGAAATATCCGGACATGGTCGAGGTTTTCTTTGCCCGGACCGAGATCGTATAAGTGCCGGGGACTACCCCTCGGATGTACTGCGACAACGAGGAGTATGCGCCCAGCACAAAGCAGGAGTCGGAAATGGTGTTGTTCTGGGTATCGGTGGAAGTGTCCGTTTTCACCGTACCGGAATAACTCCAGTCGTCCGTGATGCCGTTCAGCCCGGAAGAGTTCTGCACATAGTTGATGCCGCCGATGTACTGCTCCTGCATGGTGACGGACAGTCCATCCACCGTGTGTTCCAATTCCGAAACACGGCTTTCGGAGTTCAGCACCCGTTCCTCCAGGATGCCTTGGTCGTTGGATACAGTTTCCATCGTTTCGGTAAGGGTCGCCACATAGCTGTTCAGCCCGTCGATGGTCTGCTGGAACTGTGCGTCTTTCTCGGTCAGAATGGAAATGGTGGTGCGGATCGTTTCAATGTCGTTCTGCACCATCCATTCATTTCCGTCCCATATCTTCGTTTCCGGCGGGGTCACGGAAGTATCCACCCAGAGCTGCCCCTCATAGGGGTTCTCCGGCGGCGTGTCCGAGGTGACCACATCGCAGAGACTGATAATCGTGAACTGTGCTGATGCGATCATCTCACCACCTCCTCAAAGCGCCACAACGACCATAAAGGTTGCCTTGGTATCCACATCGGTGCTGGACACCGACAGGGTCTTGCCGGTCTTGCTGCCGTTGGTACCCCAAGAGGTATCGACAACACCGTCTTTGTTGTACTTCGTCCAGGTGTAACTGCCGTTTCCGGCTGCGTCGACCTCGGAGCCCGCCTGATAGCAGACGGCGGTCAGCACAGTCGTGCCCTGGCCGTTCTTGAACACATCGCCGCCCGTGGAGGTGACGATGATCTGCAACGGGTCGGAGTTGTCGATGAAGGTCGCCACATCGAAAAACTTCGTGTTATAAGAAGCCGATGCGGAATCCGTGTCCTGGGCACAGCACTTGAACACAGCGTAGCTGTCCACCGCTGCGGAGTAGACCGTGAGCGTATTGGTGGCCGTGCCGGTGTATTTGTCGGCGGTATCCGAGAGCTTGCGCCAGCCGATGCCGAAGTCTGCATCATAGCCGGTGGAAGAAGTAGCGGTGACGGAAGCGTCCATGACCGCCCACTTGTAGCTGACCTTGGTGGTGTCTACCGTAGAGCCGCGCCACAGTTCGGCCTTGGCGGTCAGGCTGGCGACCTCCTCGTTCTTGAACACATTTCCGTTAGGCGTGGTGACCAGCAGGTCGACGATGCCGGAACCGTTGACCACACGGGAGAAGGAAATGGTCAGCGGATGAGTCAGCGACAGACCGGTGCTTTCGTCCTTGTAGGTGATGACACAGCGGTAGTCGATGCCGGGCAGCTCCGCCATGACATTGGCCTTGACCGTGAGGATGTGGCTCTTGGCACCACTCAGTCCGTAGTTCGTACCTGCGGTAATGGCGGTGTTGCTGTCGCCCACATACCACTTGACCGAGGTGACATTGGCGGTGGCGATCTGGTCGGCAGTGGTGCCGATGACATACAGGCTGGGCGTCAGAACGAGGTTCTTCGTTTTCCAGTCCGGGGTATAACTGCCGTTGTCGGGGTTATACATCTGAGTCTTGGCGAGGTTTGAGCCGATGTACCCCGTCAGCGTTAGTGCGTCATTGTAGTCGATGATGGTAAACTGGCCTTGTGCTTTGCTCATGTGAGAAGCCTCCTTTGAAGTTGTTGTATCTGAACCGGACACTGTGCCGGCTTCTGTTGTGGGTTCTGCGGTTGCCATAGTAAATTCCTCCGTTATAACAGGCTTTGCCTGGTCGTGGTGTCGATGAGGTCACAATAAAAAGTGGCGCGGACTTTGACATCCGCACCGGTGATGACCACGGACTTCGCGCCGCCGAAATGCTGCTCGTTCCAGACCTTGTCCGCTTCCGTATCCTCAGACACCCTTGTCCAGACAAACTGGTTGGCATCCAGCGTGTCGGTGATGTCCTCGTCCCAGGAGTACACCTTAGCGGAAAGCAGCGTTTTTACATTGCCGTTCTTGAAGATGTTCCCGTTGGACGAGATGATGACGAGCCGGAGCATTTTCTGCTCCTCGATGGTAGTAATGCGGTCGCTGACCTCGGTGACCTCCTTGCTGGTGGCGTAGGCACGAAGCACGACTTCGCCGCTCTCCAAGTCCCACCAGGACGAGCCATCCTGTGACTGAATGACACCAGCCTTGATGATGTTCGCCACCAAGGAGCCGGAGGTGATGAAGTCTGCGACGATCTGACCGTCCGCCGTGATGGCGGTCTCATAGGGTCCGTTGTAACCGTTATGGGAAAAGCCCAAGCCGCCCACATTCCAACGCCAGACATTCACAGCATCGTCAATGGATGGTGCGTCCAGAATGAGCAGCTCATAGGGCTGTCCGTTTTCCTCGGTGGTATGGATGACCACATAGCCGCCGCTCTGACCGGTGATAAGCCCGGTGGCTTTGCCGATGGCGGTTTGGAGCAGCTTTGGAAAGCGTCCCACCGTGGACTCCACCTTGTCGACCGTGGACTGCACCTCGGAGATGGTGGTGATCATGCTGGACTTGCTCTGACCGAGGGAAATACTCTTGTACCGCTCGGCAAGGGTGTCGTATACGGTTTCGATGACCATAGCCGACACGCTGACACCCAGAAGCGAGTGCCGGATGGTGACGGTATCGCAGAGATTGACCCGCTCCAGCAGTGCCGAATACTCCGGCTGTTTCCAGAGCGGCTCAAAGGACACCTTCACTGTGGGAATGGTCGCTCCCAGCGGGTTTGCCTTGATGTAGCTGTTGGCTTTGGCTCTGAGGGCTTCTTCGGTCACAACTCCGTCAAACTGGTCGGAGAAATCCATGATGAGCGTTTTTGCCCGGACGATCTCCGAAGTCACAATGGGGAGCGTGACCTCCGGCAGCGTGACCACCGTTTCGGTATCCGCGCCCTCTGGGGTGTACACCGCATACGGAAGCAAAGCCGTGTACACGCCGCTGTTGTCCTCGTCCTGCTCCAATGCGGTGAGGTTCTTGCCGTATTCAATGACCACTCCGGTCTTCTGCCCACGGTGCGAATGGAACTTCACCGTGAAGTTGTCCCATTCAAACTCACCATACCATTTGGAGAGCATGGAGCCTTCCGTGCCGCCGAGGCAGGCTCTGACGCTTTTCGGCTGCGTGACGGAAAACGCCTTTGCATCCGAGTAATCCGTCCAACCCGTAAAGCGTGTATCTCCGGCAAGTAGCTGCGAGAGAATGCGCTGAGGAGAGCGGCTCTCGGTCGAAAACGGCAGCACCGGCACATTGGCAAGGTCATACGAAATATGCTGACCGTAGATCGTGACGATGCCGTTCAATGGCTTCGTGATGCGGTAAATACGGAATGCCTGATCGCCTGCGGTGTCGTTGGGCTTTGCCTTGATGATGCACTCCTTGGTGATAAGCCCATAGTGCTGACCACTCACCGGGTATTTGAGCAGGCACTCGAACACGCCGTTTCGCTCCTCGGTCACTTCGCAGGAAATTGTGTCCGTTAGTACGCCAAGACCGAATGAGGAAAAGTCCACAGCGTTGGGCAAATAAAGCACCGGGATCATGAAAACCACCTCCTTTCGGGCATAAAAATACCACCGGGGATTTCTCCCTGGTGGTTGAGTATAAATGATTTACTTGTAGCTCGACAAACCGGAATTGGTTTTATAGAGGTCTTTGCATATACACCATATCTACAAGGTGTACACCACACTCATATATCGGGTGATCATAATGATCCGTAAAGAAATTTGGCACGGTATGCGAGCGTACAAAGCCACATTTTTCATAAAAGGGTATCGTCAACGGGCTGTCGCCGGTTCCCACTTGCAGTATCGAAAATTGTCTGTGGTATTTTTCAACAAGAAATTCAATCAGCGCTTTGGCATAGCCTTTTCGCTGAAACGGGGGAACTGTAGCGATATTCTTAATTTCAAGTATTCCATTCCCTTCGTCCGTTACGACACACTCGCATTTCACTCCGTCATCATCAAGAACATACATTTTACCTTTATAGAGATAACGGTCAACCATATCTTCCTGCTCATCCGCCAACAGGAGCAAATCAAGATATTGTTTTTTGTTTTCTGTAACTTCTACAATTCTCATCAATCACACCTGCAAATTCCGACTTGTCGTTCTCATTTAAAAACATTATACCATACCTTTTTGAATTTTTCCACCGCTTACAATCGAGAGCGACCTTACAGACAGCACCACCTCGGAATGACTTCGATTCTCGTTACATCGCCGGTACAGTTGATGGTGCAAACCCCCGACTTGAAAACCGGGAACTCCGCACCTTTGACGGTGTCATTTTTGAGTGCCGTGCCTTTGAAGCAGTTCATCAGCTCACTGTCAATCTCGATGTACTCATCCAGATTGGAAATCATCATACCTCGGCCTTGGGGCTGCATCATTAGTGCTACCGCACCGCTGCCGTATAGCTTGATGTACGGTCGGCTTTCAAACGCCGTCGGATTTGTAATCGTCAGTTCGGATGCGTCTACTGTCACTGTCTGCTGTCCCGCAAAGCTGTACTTGAAGGGCTTGCAGTTGAAGGTCACGGTGAAACTGCCGACCTTGTTCAGCTGCTCTTCAATGTCCAGACTGCCGGAGATGACGCCGTAGCGGAAATACTCCGCATCGTAGGAGTCAGTGATTTCGTGGTATCTGTCCGGCTCGGAATAAAGCCAGCCCTTAATGTCCCGCAAGACAGTGGCAAGTGCGGCTATACTCTTCCGAGCGAGGAACACTGTGTAGGTCACCTTGATGTTGGCAAAGCGGCGGTTCGGATTGATGATGTCACCGCTCCGACCGGGAATGGAAATGAACTCCGCATCGTACTCCGGTGCGGAGAACACATCCTTTTTCTCGATATGCAGACCGAAATCAGCGGAACTGCGGCCGCTGTAGGTAAAATAGGTCATGCGAATACCACTCCTTTCCGCTGGGCGAACTGATTCGCCGTTTCCATGACTTCGTTGGTGAGCTGACGGATGTCCTCGCTGCTGTAATTGTTGAAGTTCGTGATGTTCAGGGCGATGGTGAAAGCAGATGCCGCCTTGCCGACCACGCCGTCCACGGCAGAGCGGATCGAGCCGTTCACATCAAAGTCGGTGGGCAGAGCCGTCTGCATATCGTGGGCAAGGTCGCCCATGACACCGTTGATGTCCTCGGCCATCCCTTCGGCAGCTTTGACCGCTTCATCACCGTTATCTTCAATGGAGCCGGACAAGCCTTTGACCAGCATTTCACCGACCCATGCCATTTCCTTCGAGGGCGAATGGATACCGAAGAAATCGCAGATGCCGTCCCAGATGGAGGAGATCCACCCGGACACCTTATCCCACAGCCACGAGGCAAGCTGGGTAATGCCGCTCCACAGACCTTTTACGATGTTGCCGCCGATTTCCACGATTTTATACATCAGAGAGCCGAAGGCTTTCACGATACCCGCAATGATCTGTGGTACCGCCTTGACGATCTCCACGATGATGGTGGGCAGATTTTCAATTAGGGCAACGAACAACTGAACGCCTGCCATGATGATCTTATCGATGTTTCCGACCAATGCATTGACAATGCCGGAGATGATCTGAGGAATCGCCTGCACGATAGTTGTAATGATTTGCGGCAAAGCCTGTATCAGCGAGATCAGCAGATCAATGCCTGCCTGAATAATGAGCGGTATCGCATTCAGCACAGCATTGATAATGCCGTCAATGATTTTCGGGATGGCTTCCACGATTGCCATAATGATTTCCGGCAACGCAGCCACCAAGGATGTCAAAAGCTGAATGCCCGTTTCGATGATCTGCGGGATGGAGTCCAACAGAAAGGTAATGATGCCGTTGATGATCTCCGGCAGAGCGGCGATCAACACGGGGATTGCGTCCAGAAGTCCCTGTGCCAGCCCCGTGATAAGCTGTAAGGCTGCATCAAGGAGCATCGGCAGACTGTCCACCAGACCTTGCACGATGGTGACGATAGCCTGCACCGCTGCCGGAATGAGCGTGGGCAGCGCATCCGCAATGCCGGTCACCAGTGTTGACACCAACTGGACGGCTGCGTCAATGAGCAGGGGCAGATTCTCGATCAGCGTGTTCACGATGGTCATGAGCGCAGACACCGCCGCCGGGATAAGCTGCGGAAGCAAAGAAAGCAGCGTTTCCAGCACCTGCGAGAAGAGTTCGGTGACCGCTTCCAGCAGCGTGGGCAGCAGTTCACCCACAGCCGTCAGCAGAGCGTCCATCGCCGTGGGTAGAGCCGCCACGATGTTTTCAATGACCGGTGTGATGTTTGCCACCACGGTCTTGAAGGCATCCACCATGTTGTTGCACAGCAGCTCCATGTCAGCGTCCGCATCACCGAAGCCTACGATGAGATTCGACACGGCGGATTTCAGTGCATTGACAGAGCCGGAAATGGTGGCTTCCGCTTCCTTGGCGGTCGTTCCTGCAATGTCCATGCTCTCCTGCATGACATGAATGGCTTCCACCACATCTGCGTAGGAGGAGATGTCATACTTGACGCCGGATATCTTCTCCGCATCGGCGAGCAGTCGCTCCATTTCCTGCTTTGTGCCGCCGTAGCCCAGCTTGAGGTTGTCGAGCATCGTGTAGTTCTGCTTGGCAAAACCCTGATAGGCATTCTGAATGGAGGACATATCCGTGCCCATCTTGTTGGCGTTATCAGACATATCCGTAATTGCCATATCCGCATACTTTGCGGCTTTCTCGGTATCGCCGCCGAGAGACTGGATCAGGCTTGCGGAAAAGCCCGTGACCGTCTCCATGTACTCGTTGGCAGAAAGTCCTGCCGTTTTGTATGCATTGGCGGCATACCGCTGGATCTCCTGCGAGGAGTCCTTGAACAAGGTGTCAACACCGCCGACCAGCTGCTCATAGTCCGCATAGGCAGCGATGACCTCTTTTCCGAGCTTCACGGCGGCGGCACCTGCAGCAACAGCCACGGCACCGAGTGCCACACCTACGGTTTTGAGAACCTTGCCGAAGCCTTCAAACTTACTGCCGGATTCCTCCGCAGCCTTGCCGCCCTCCTTGATGGCTTTCTCGTTCTCGTCCAGCTCACGGTTCATATCGTTGAGGGCGGCTTCGGCATTGTTGAGTTGGATCTGCCAGTTCTGGGTGCGACGGTCATTCTCCCCGAAAGAGGTGGCGGCATTCTGCAGAGCCTTGCGAAGGGTGTCGATTTTTGTTGTCTGTTCATCGATCTCTTTTCGCAGTACCTTATTCCGTGCGGCGAGAGCCTCCACGGATTTATCGTTCTTATCGAACTGAGAGGTGGCGAGCTTCATTTCGGAGCCGAGCACCTTGAAGGACTGGTTGATGTCCGCCAGTGCTTTCTTGAATTCCTTTTCGCCCTCAAGACCGATCTTCAGTCCGAAACTGTCTGCCATGTACCGTCACCTCCTTAAATGCCGTCCGGGATAATATCGTCAATGTAGTGTTCGTGAGCAGGAACAGCCTGCCCGTTATACTGTTTGTGGCACTCCCACAGATCCAGCAGAAGTCCAAACGGCATCAGCCACACCTCATCCTGGCTGAGATGAAGGTGGGCAAGGCCGTAATAAAGAAGCCGGGTAAACAGCTCCGCATCGGAGACCGTTACCCGACTTGTGCGTTTTTTGAGTCTTTCTCACTTTCCACATTCCGCTTGGTGCCCTTGTAGAGTGCCTCCGTAATAGCGGTTTTGTAACCGGCGAGGTCGAGGGGCGTGGTCAGAAGCTCCACCACATCCTCGGTGAGCAGCTCCTTGGGGTGCTCCTTATCCTTGAGGTTGTGAATGAGGATGCTCTGATTCGCCAGAAGCGTGATGAGCCACACGATCTCTCCGATAGCCATTTCAAAGTTCTCGGATTTCATCAGCTTCTCACCGAGGTTTTCCAGACCGCCGTAGCGGCCGGCGATCTCCTTGGTTGCCTTGGTCGTGAGGAGCAGCGTGTATTCCTCGTCACCGATGGTGATGACTGCGGTTCTTTCGTTATCCATTGTGCGTTACCTCCGTTAACCCTGTTTTTCGGGTGTCGTGGTATAGGTCGGCTCATAGACTTCCTTATACCAGTTCGTGATAGTCGCAGCGGTCACATCGCCCTCCAGTGCCTCCGCTTTCCACGGGTGCTTGCCGCCTGCGTCTGCCTTGTTGCGGCGCAGAATGGTGCCTTCAATGGTCGGCGTGGAAAAGGTAATGCTGTCGCCCTTGGTGGCAAGGTTCGTCGCCGGAATACCGAATTTCACACGGTACAGCCAGTAATACTTGTACTTGCCGTTGGATTTCTTGGCGCGGAAGCCCACCGCCACAGGGTCGCCGCCGTCCTCGGATGCGGAAATCAGCACCTTGTTTTTGTCGATGGTTGCACCCGTGAGGTCGGATGCCGCCGCAGAGCCGATATCGTCAATGCCGAGGGAGAGTGTGCCGGATTTGAATTCCTTCACGATCTCCGAAGCACCGTCGTCGGCGTAGAGCGTCGCCTCTGCCAGTTCCACCGATAGGTCAGCGGAGATGGCTTTGGCAAGCTGGGACGGCGTACCGTAGGTTTCCTCACCGGCGTCGTTCTCGGTGATTTTTGCGTAATACAGTCTGTCAAGACCAATCGTTGCCATGATTCATTCCTCCAGTTCGTAGATTTGCGCCACATCAATGGCGTAGTGATGGTAGCCGGTTTCGGCCTCAAAGCCGATATACCGGCGGTCGGTAATATAAAAGTTCGCGCCCAGTAAGGCACGGACAAGTGCATTTTTTAGTTTGGTGTAGCTGCCCTTTGTGAAGAGGGACAGCCGTGCCTCCTGCGTTTCGCAGCCGGGGGTGTTGTCGGCGTGAAGCTCAAAGCTGTCCGACAGCGGCGTAATCACCAGATAGGTGTCCGGTGCTTTGCCGGAGAACACACCCGTTTCAACGGGAACCCCACAACTTTTTGCGATGGTTTGCAAATCGGATAGCAGGCTCACAGCTTTTCCACCTCCTCATCCAGTGCCTTGGTCATGGCATCGATACAATCCTGCCGGGATGCCGTTTGCGCAGGTTTCAGAAAGGGTTTTGCAGGCTGACCGTGCTTGCCGTATTCGAGAATGTTGGCAAGTTTGGCATTGCTTCCGCTGTCCGAGCGAGGCTCAGCGAAACCGACCTTGATGTCGTGGTTGCCGTCCCGGTTCAGCTTGGAGGGAGAAAGGCCGAGTGCGCCTTCCAGTTCGCCCGTGGTGCGGGATTTGAACTTTGTCCCTCTGCCAATAACGGAGGAGAGATTGCTCTTGACTTTTTTCAGCACCACCTCGCCACCGGCCTGCAGGACGGTATCCGCAACGCTGTCAAAGTTGCTGCCGAGCTTGGAAATCTTCAGAAGGAAATCCTCCGGCATTTTCATGTCGCACTTAGCCAACGGTCGGCACCTCCTTCTTTGCCAGCACCTCAATGTACATCCCACGCCCCTTTACATCCTCCACGGACACAATGTCGTAGCGACAGTCATCGCAGATGAGAAAATGATCGGTAGTGACCGTCAGCCCAGGAATACACCGAAAGCGGAACAGGTCGGTCGCTTCGCTGAATGCAGCGAGGTTCGCCCAACGCTGACTGCCGTGCCGGCCTTCCCGATAGACACGGACGGAAGCGAGGACTTCATCCTCGGAATAGGTGAAACCCTCGCTGTCCTTGATTTGACGGGTTTCTACGATGTCGGCAAAGCCGTTCATTTTTCCAAAACTCATACCTGCCACCGCCTATCCAAGCGGAGCAGCAGATTGACCGTGTTCCACACCTGCTGTGCCGCTCCGGTGTTATCCGCAAAGAAGCCGCCCGTGCTGCCGTCCCGGCTTTCATAGAAGTGGGATGACAGCATGATGACGGCTTGCTCTGTGGTGGGCGGCATGGGGTTCTCCGTGTAATAGCCCTCCGGGATGTGCTGGTAGCTTTCGGCGTAAGAAACAGCGGCGGTGATGTAGCCTTTCAGCAGCTCATCATCCGCCGTGTGTTCCAGGATAAGGTTGGCTTTCACTTTGGAGAGAAGCTCGTCCATCACCGCCGCCTCCTTTCATTAGGTGCCGGAAGAGGCAGTGCCCTTCTGCTGCAGCACCTTGATAGCTTCGGGCAGAATGAGCTTGCCGTCCAGGCGCTTGGATGCGATGAAACCGATCTGACCGGTCTCCGCAAAGCGCTCGTTCAGACGCTTGAAGGTAATACCCAGGCGGTCGCCGATCCAGTAGTAGTTGAAGTCGCCGAAAGCAACGGTCTTCTGACCGGCCGCCAGCTCCGGCGCATAGGGCGAGGTGTAGATACGCTTGCCGAGCAGCGTATCAAAACCGCCCTCATGCAGAGCGGGCTGCCACAGATACTGTCCGTTGGAGTCCTTCAGCTTGCGGATGTTCTTCATGGTGGAGTCGTTCAGAAGCCACACGGCATTCTTGCGATAGGCGCTGTTCAGAGAGTAGAACAGGTCGATCAGCTCGTCGGCAGTGATGGCGGTCGCGGAAGCCGCCGTGACACCAAGCTGACCGCCGCCCGTGGCATTGAAAATACCCGTGGGCTTGCCGCTGCCGTCGCCGGTGAGGAACGCCTCTTCCTCCTTGTTGCCGATACGACGGGCGAACTCGGTGCGGAAGTAGTCTTCCAGGTTAAAGGCAGAGTCGTTCAGAAGCTCCTCGGACACCTTGATCATGGTAGCGACCTTGTGTGCGCCGATGAGCTGCTGACCGAAAGCATCATCGCCTTCGGGAATGGTGCCTTCCTCATCGACCCAGGCAGCAGTGCCTTTGGTGGCGACGATGGGGATCTTGTGACTGCCGGAGGCAGTGGTGATGACATGAGCCAGGCTTCTGACCACATTCTCTGCGGAAAGGGACTGCACCAGGGTCTGCTCGAATTCGTCGGGAACGAGGTAGCCGCCCTCACTGTCCACGCCTTCCTGCAGAGCATTGCGGATCTCTGCGGTCAGCATACCGCCCTTGGTACGGGCCTGCGCCCAGAACGCCTTCTTATAGGTGTCGGAGGCACGACCGGTCTTGGTGTCCACCTTTGCCGTATCGGGCTTCTGGGTGATGGGGGTATTGACCGGAGTGTTCAGTTCCCGCTCAAAAGCGTCCAAACGCTCCTGGCGCTCGATCTCACGGCCGAGGTCGACAATCTCCTGTTCCATCTTCTCATAGGTGGTTGTGTCCTCAGCAGAGAGGACGCCTTTGTCACTTCTGTGGGAGTCAAGGAACGCCTTCGTCTGCTCCCAGGTCTTTGCACGCTGTGCGCGCAGTTCGTTGATCTTACTCATTGTTTGTATCCTCCTTAAGGTTTGATAAGTGCGAGCCTCTTTTCGAGCTCGGAGATGGGGGTGCCTGCACTCTTCGCAGGTTCGGACGGGGTGTGATGGCTCTTGACCTTGGACATGAGCGAGTTGGTGACGGCTCTGCGGCTGAACACGAAACCGTCCTCCGCAGCAGTACTTTCACCGTCTGCTTTGAACAGCAAATCGTCGGCGAAGCCCAGCTCTACAGCCTTGTTGGCATTCATCCAGGTCTCGGCATCCATGAGGTGGCTGAGCTTGGCACGGGACAGGCCGGTCTTGATCTCGTAGGCGTTGATGATGCTTTCCTTGACTTCGGAGAGCATATCGATTGCCTTCTGCATCTCCTCGCTGTCACCGATAGCGACCGTCAAGGGGTTGTGGATCATCATGAGCGCCGTGGGCGACATGAGCACCTTCGTGCCTGCCATAGCGATGACGGACGCTGCGGATGCGGCAATACCGTCGATCTTCACGGTCACATCGCCCTTGTAGTCCATGAGCATATTGTAGATTTGAGCCGCCGCCACGCAGTCGCCACCAGGGCTGTTAATCCACACAGTGATGTTTCCGCTGCCGGACATCAGCTCGTCTTTGAAAAGCTGCGGCGTGACATCATCGTCAAACCAGCTTTCCTCGGCGATGGTTCCGTTCAGGAACAGCGTCCGTTCCGCTGTCTCCGTCTGGTTCTTCCAATTCCAAAATTTCTTCATCGGTTTCTTCCTCCTTTCCGTCATCGGTAGGTGTATCTGCAAAAGCACCCGCATTTTTCAGTGGGAGCATATTGCCGTTGATGAGGTATAAGTCGCCGCCGTCCTCCTCCGGGATACGGTCGAGGTTTTCCAGCTCTCGGATGTCGTTGGCGGACATCCAGCCGTTCTGGCGGCCTATGGCGTACCCATTCATGCGGCTCTGGTAATCGCCGCGAAGCAAGCCTTCCAGATTGAACTTCACGAAATACATGGCTTTTTCGTCCTTGGACAGGAGTGACCGCTGAATGGACTGCTCCCAGCGGATGACCCAAGGGTCAAGGGTGTATTTCACGAACTCAAGGGACTGCTGCTCAATATTAGAAAAGCTCGACTTTTCCAGGTCGCCGACCATGTGGGGCGGCACTCGGAAAATTCGAGCGATCTCATTGATTTGGAATTTTCGTGTTTCGAGGAACTGCGCCTGCTCCGGCGAGATGCCGATTGGCGTATATTTCATGCCTTCTTCCAGTACGGCGATTTTGTTTGCGTTTCCGCTGCCACCGAAGGTGGACTGCCAGCTCTCACGCACACGCTGCGGATCCTTAATCGTACCGGGGTGTTCTAACACACCGCCCGGGGCGGCCCCATTGGCAAAGAACTTTGCACCGTATTCCTCACAGGCAATCGCCATGCCAATGGCGTTCTTTGCCATAGCGATGGGACTATAGCCCACCAAGCCGTCAAAACCCAAACCGGGAATGTGAAGCACTTCGGATGGGTCAAGATAGACCGTTGAGCCTTTCATGGTGGGTGCATCGTCGGACTGGGTAGAATAGAGGTAGTAGAGCTTGCCGTTTTTATCCCGGTTGACCTCCATGCGGTTGGGCATAAGCGGGTACAGCGCCACCACTTCGCCCTTGCCGTTTCGGATGATCTGAGCGTAAGCGTTGCCCCAGAGGAGTAGGTGCGTCATGAGCGTTTCCCGGAATACGAAGGAACTCATTTCCGGGTTCGGCTCATCGTGGAGCAAGCGGTAGAGCGGATGCTCGAGCGCCATTGCCTTGCCGCCGCTGTCCGTGTATTTATAAAGGTGCAGCGGCAGTCCTGCGACAGCTTCCGACAAGATACGGACGCAGGAATACACGGCAGTCATCTGCATGGCGGAGCGTTCTGTCACCGCTTTGCCGGAGGTCGTTCCACCGAAGAAAAAGGCGTAGTTGCTGCCCGATGTGCGGTTCTGAGGCTTGTCCCTGGATTTGAACAGCCCTGAAAAGATACCCATATAAACTCTCCCTTCATATAAATAAAAGACCTCGACTGTCATAAACAGACTCGGCCTTGTCGTTTCCACAGCGTATAGCTCTGTCAAGTGCCATAATGGTTGCCACAGCGCCGTCGATTTTCTCTGTGGATTTTTCCTTGTCCGGCTTGATGTTTCCGGCAGGGTCGGTGCGGATGAAAATGTTGTCCATCATCCAGCGGAGGACAGGATGCCCGCCGTGGGCAATGCGCTGTTCCAGCACCAGTTTCATCAGTTCCTTGGTGGGTGGGGACATATCTTTGAAGCCCTGTCCGAAAGGAACGACCGTGAAGCCCATGCCCTCAAGATTCTGCACCATCTGCACAGCGCCCCAACGGTCGAAGGCAATTTCTCGAATATTAAAACGCTCACCCAGGCTTTCGATGAACTTTTCGATGTAGCCATAGTGAACGACATTGCCTTCTGTGGTCTGTAAAAAGCCCTGCCGCTCCCACACATCGTATGGCACATGGTCACGCCGGACTCGGAGGTCGAGGTTGTCCTCCGGTATCCAGAAGTATGGCAGGATGATGTATTTGTCGTTCTCATCTTCCGGCGGAAACACCAGAATGAATGCTGTAATATCCGTTGTGGAGGACAAGTCCAGACCGCCGTAGCAGACGCGACCTTCCAGATCATCCTCGCAGACAGCGAATTCGCATTTGTCCCACTTGTCCATCGGCATCCAGCGTACCGCCTGTTTGACCCATTGGTTGAGTCTCAGCTGTCGGAAGGAGTTCTCCTCGCCGGGGTTCTGCTTGGCAGATTCGCAGGCATCCTTCACCTTGTCGATGCCCACCGTGATGCCGAGGGACGGATTGGCTTTTTTCCAGACCTTCGGGTCCGTCCAATCGTCCGATTCCTCCGCGCCGTAGATAACAGGATAGAAGGTGTGGTCGATCTTTCGACCCTCGATGATGTCCTTTGCCTTCTGGTGGATCTCATAGCAGATGGACTTCGTATCATTGCCGGCCGTGGTAATGAGGAAATACAGCGGCTGCATCCGGGCATCGCCGGAGCCTTTGGTCATGACATCAAAGAGCTTGCGGTTCGGCTGGGTGTGCAACTCGTCAAACACCACGCCGTGGGTGTTGAAACCGTGCTTGTTGCCCACATCGGCAGAGAGCACCTGGTAGATACTGCCCGTTGGCTGATAAATGAGCCGTTTCTGGGAATCCAGTATCTTGACCCTCTTGGAAAGAGCCGGACACATCCGCACCATATCAGCCGCCACATTGAAAACGATGGATGCCTGCTGACGGTCGGCGGCGCAGCCGTACACCTCGGCACGTTCCTCGCCGTCACCGCAGGTGAGCAGAAGGGCTACCGCTGCGGCAAGCTCGGATTTGCCTTGCTTCTTGGGAATTTCAATGTATGCCGTATTGAACTGTCGGTACCCGTTGGGCTTGAGGACACCGAAAATGTCCCGGATAATTTGCTCCTGCCAGTCGATGAGCTCGAAGGGCTGCCTTGCCCAAGTGCCTTTGGTGTGGCATAGGCTCTCAATAAACATGACGGCGTAATCCGCAGCGTCCGCATCATAGTGGGAGGTTTTCTCCATGAACTGTGTCGGTTTGTAGTTCTTCAGTTTTCTCGTAATGCTCACCTCCAAGGCATAAAAAATAGCCGCCACCGAAATAGGTGCGACCTTCCGTATAATGAGCAGCAGCCCCTCTCGGAGCCGTTGCTTTGAATTGTTGTGGTTTACCAGTTTTCGCTGTGGAGCAGAAGCTCCAGCGCAAGCTGTGTGTTTTCATCGGCGGGTTCGA
>ERZ1107006.1156-NODE-1156-length-23617-cov-8.423097_pt1 | contig 23617 bp, 26 predicted proteins | sample MGYA00403696_ERZ1107006 | MGnify/ENA primary metagenome ERZ1107006 (study PRJEB35170, sample SAMEA104062441) | human gut metagenome | biome: human gut; feature: human-associated habitat; material: faeces | place: Denmark | collected 2012-08-13 ...
CGGCTGCAAAACCATCTGCCAACAAGTTCGTGGACTACAAGGGTGTCAACAAGCTGCCCATGCAGGGTGGTGCCTTCACTCCGAAATAAGATTTGCCATAAATTGTTCATCGCACGGAAAGAACAGGATAATCTTTACAAAAGTCGAGGACTAATGGTGAAGTGATGTTGCAATGCTGCAGCACGGCACAGAGCCGCACAGCTTGGGATTGCAGTTATCGATCTGTAGGAGCTGAAGAGTGGTCAGTTGGCGAACAGATTAAAGGTCATCATGATAGCGCAGTAGTAGACGGGTCTCATCCTCCTCGATGACCCAAAACATATCAAATAAAAATGACACGTCCCAAAAGTGAACGCCGATGTTTTGGCGCACTCTTGAGACGTGTTTTTCATGTTCAGTTCAATCTGTCAAAAAGTATGCCTTTTGGTGCATAGAGGGCCAGCTCTAATGGGGCTGGACCTCTGTTGACTTACTGGAGTTACATCCAAATAAGGAAGAAGTAGAAATTGGCAGTAAAAAAGTTGAGATTGCCATTTCATCCTGCGCTCGGTATAATAGTAATATGTCAGAGATATCCATGCATGAGAAGATGTTCGTTTATGGAGGAACGAGGAAATGGGAATGACTGTTATCTGTTTTCACAACAATAACGAAGAGAATGGATACCTTAGCAACTGGTATCCTTCCACATTTACGCACAATGGTATCACCTTTTCCTCAATGGAGCAGTATATGATGTACCGCAAGGCACTTTCCTTTGGCGATGAAAAGGTTGCCACACAGATTCTTGCTACGGATAATGCTGCCGAGATAAAGGCTCTTGGACGGCTTGTATCCGGCTATGATGAGAGCCTATGGAACGGTATTCGACAAATCGTCGTCTATGAGGGGCTTTTCGCAAAGTTTACGCAGAACCCTGATCTAAGGGAGAGACTGAAAGATACTGGAAATGCATTTCTTGCTGAGTGTGCTGTAAATGATCGGATTTGGGGCATTGGTTTATCCATGCGTGATCCAAGCAGACTTGACCGGGCAAAATGGCAAGGCCAAAATCTACTTGGTTATGCCCTTATGATGGTGCGTGAAAAACTCTGAGAGGGTCTTGTCATTTCATTCCATAGGCACCTAAACAATTATACAGAAAACAAAATAACATCAAGGAGAAAAACTATGAATAAAACCGAACTGATTGCCGCAATGGCTGAAGCGAGTGGCCTTTCCAAGAAGGATTGCGAGGCTGCTCTCACTGCATTTATCACGACTACTGAGAGCGCTTTGAAGGCTGGCAACAAAGTGCAGCTGGTGGGCTTCGGCTCTTTCGAGGTCAAAGAACGTGCTGCCCGTACTGGCAAGAATCCTGCAACAGGTGAGCAGATTGATATCCCTGCATCTAAGGCACCTGCGTTCAAAGCAGGAAAGGCTTTCAAAGACGCCATCCAGTAATTTGAAAACCCATAGAGAGGCACTTACGGTATTGATCCGTAAGTGCTTCTTTTTTAGCTAATCTCATAACGCCCTAACGCAACTGTCGTTTAATTGCGGCAAATTCGCCACAAATCAAATAAAATGCAGTTTCTGCTTTCTATTGCTGATAATTTGTACGAACCTGTTGTTGATTACCAAACCTCCTCGTAAGTATTGATATAGATTACTTCACAGGAGGAATGCAAAATGAAAAGTTGCCAGTATAAGAGTTCCGATGAGCTCCCCCTTATCCTCAATGTTCAAGAGGTGTCTAATTTCCTCGGCCTCGGGCTGTCTCAGGTCTATGAGCTTGTGAAGCGCATCGACTTTCCTGCCTTCAAAGTTGGAAGTCGTATCTTCGTGCCGAAAGACAAATTCCTTACCTGGCTAAATGTGCAAACAGAAGAGAAGGACTCTCTCTTCTATACGGAGTGACAAGGATGGACGATAGTAAGATGCCGCGAATCCGGCGCAAAGAAGATCTTCCGGATGTGATGACGATGCCGCTCGTTGCAAAGACCCTCGGATGCAGTCTTACGGTTGCATATAGACTTCTAAAGAGAGATGACTTTCCCCATACAGTAAGTGGTCAAAGGGTCTATATTGACAAAGGAAAATTTCTCTCGTGGCTTGATGCTCAGACGCAAATGGAAAAGAGAGATCATTATGGCTGGTAGGCAAAGAGCGAATGGCGAAGGCAGCATTCGAGAGAGATACCCCGGCTGTTGGGAAGGTCGATATACTGCCGGCTACGATATTCTAACGGGAAAGCGTATTCAAAAGGGCGTTTTTGCTAAGACACGAAAAGAATGCGCAGCGAAGCTGGCACGAGCCATCCAACAGGATACAGGGCCTTATTATCGCAAGGGCAAAGGATATGATTCACAGCCCCTTTCTACATGGATTCGGCTTTGGTTTGATTCCTACACAAAGCCAAATCTTCGCCCCAGCTCAGCAGATGGTTATAGGAGCATGATCGAGAACCACATCATCCCGGTTTTGGGTCATATCCAGCTTTCAAAGCTCAGCTCAATCCAGATTCAGCGCTTCTACAATGATCTGCACGCACAGGGCCGCTTAGACAACCATGGAAATCGGAAATATGAGCCATTGTCCGCAAGCACCGTGAAGCACATTCATGCGGTATTGAGCGGCGCTCTGAAACAGGCAGTTAAGGAGCGGATTATTCCCTTCAACCCTTGCGATAACTGCAAAATTCCAAAGCGTGAAAAGAAAGAAATGCACGTCCTGCCGCAGGACAAGATAGGTGCATATCTGGATGAGGCAAAGCGACTTGGGGTCTATGCGCTTTTCTATTTGGAATTGACAAGTGGGCTTCGACGGGGAGAATTACTTGGCCTGGAGTGGGCCGACTTGAATCCGGAAACACGAATGCTGACGGTTAACAAGCAGCTCACTCGTTCTGGGGGAGAGTTGTGCATTTCTGTACCGAAGACTGAGAATTCGATTCGAACAATAGCTCTTCCAGAGAATACTGTTGCTTTGCTCATAGATGAGCACAACAAGCATCCGGATAGTCCCCTCATGTTTTGGTGTCCAAGAACTAATGGTTACTGGAGTCCGGACTCTCTTCGACATTTACACAAACAAATGCTCGCCGCTGCCGGAGTGGATGAAAGCGTTCGCTTTCATGATTTGAGACATACATTTTCGACCTTAGCAATTCAGAGCGGCGTAGATGCAAAAACGGTCGCTGGCATGCTCGGCCACTATAGTGCCGCATTCACGCTGGACACTTACACGCATGTGACAGAACAAATGAAGCGAGGCGCGGCTGAAAAGATCGGCGTTTTTATGAACGCAAGTGTCAATGTGCAGGTTAATGTCGTTCACTCACCGAGTGCGGTAGTGCGTGGTGATTATGAATCGGATCTGGCTAACTGCCTAAACCCGTCGAATTCGACGGATTTAGATCCAACATCACAGTAGACATTGAACAAGGAAAAGGGACTCTGAAATCAGCAATTTCAGAGTCCCTTTTTCGTTGGTCCGAGTAGTGCGACTCGAACGCACGGTCTCCTGGTCCCAAACCAGGCGCGATACCAACTTCGCTATACCCGGATGCATTATATTATTATAACAGGTCAAAATGCGCATGTCCAGTCCTCTATATAGCTTTTTTGCATTTTTGCATTTTATGGAATCCTGCGCTCTAAACGCCATTGAGTGCGTCTTGCACAGATTAAATCTGCTATGTTAGAGTCAGGGCTGTTTCGACCTTTTTTAATTGCGCTGGAGTGTACTCTGTATAAAGGGATGCCTCTATTGTATTCCCATCTTCATCAAAGAATTCAACGGTAAATGCTTTGCCGTTACCGAGTACATCGACAATGGTTCCTTCAGTCCCTGCTTTGACCCCAGTTTCGGGATCATCATTTTTCAAGGTAACGGTATCGAAAAGCTTCAACATGGTTATTTCCTCACAGTCAAAACGAGTATGCGGGGATCACATATTTGCTCCATGCAGCAGCCTGCTCCATACACTGCTGATAGTCCGTTCGCAGTTCATCCGTCAGAGCATAGACCAGCCGCTTCACAACAACCTTATTCTCTGCAATCGGTCGGAATTTGAGGCTAATAAGGTATTCTTGTCCATCGCTGCACTGTGATAGAGACAGGAGATTTGTACCCGTCTTTCGGATCCAGTTTTCTCCCCAGACGATCTCGCCGCAATGTGGACACTCGAAGGATACAACGTAATCATCGCTCAGAGCATCGCCAATATCGGCATAGGGCTCTTCAAACTCGTAACTCTCAACGATGCCATTTCTATTCTCAACGGTCTCCTTGTACTCGTTCAGCCCCCTTATGAGGTCTAAATGTGTACAGAGAAGCGCTGTGCTCCTTGCGTCATTTAGGGCATCGTGGGAATCAAATGCAACCTCGCCGACGATCGCCAATGCATTGGCCAATGCGTATTGCTTTGTATCGTGTGTAACTTGATCCACAAAGATGTTCTGTAGATTGAAACACGGGGGCATAAAGCTGGTATCAATATTATGGAGATCCATATTCTTTCGCAAAATACGAAGATCTTCCGTCCCCCAGACCAGGAACACAAAGTCATCGCCACACCAATCGCAGAAAGAATTAAACACCGTATGGAACCCTTTCCCTTTTTGTAAATCCCGATTGGAAAGTTTAGTGATCTCCGCAACCTTGGGGTGAAGCTCTGTATAGTACTGAGGCGCAATCCGTTCATTGAAGGAGTCTACCACTTCAAGAGTCTGATTTAGCTTGATTGCTCCGATCTGAATAATCTCACCTGTCAAGAAAACCGGATCTTTGACCATCTCAGAAAAGTTAAGCGCCTGATTCCACTCCATATCCAGAACAATGTACTCCACGGCAATTGCTCCTTCTTTCGTTCGATTGTAATCATCATAGAGCTGTCGGTGTCCAAAAGAACGGACAATGCGAATTATCCCTATTGGCACCTTGAATACAGATGATTATCAAATTACCTGCAAACAAAAAAAGCCCCTTTCGGGACTTGTGATTTACACGAAAAAGATGAGCCTTGACCACCAGCAAAAGCAGTCAAGGCTCATCTTTCGTTCTTAGTATCTAACATCAATTTAACCTCGCTTTCTTGAGTTGAGAGGGAGTTAGCTGTACATTGGACTCACCCTTTCTGTACCTATAAGATAGCATAGGATAGGCAAAAAATCAATGCAGGAAAGACACAACTTATCTTTCAAAAAACTAGTCATTACAATGAAATGTGGCGCTAATGTGCAAGACCAGATTGACATCTCTGCGCGATTACTGTATCATTAAATTGTTGAGGGCTTTCACACATGTAGTGAAAGCCCTCATTTTTCTGTTATTGACTGAATCCTCTGGCTGCATACAATGCCTGCTTTTGAATTCGATTTCTCATGAGTTGCCGAAACGTAATGGGTGCCACGACCTCAAGGACTGGCCCGAAGGACAATACGCGGATCAGCAACTCTGTTTCATCATCTTGGTCATATCGGAGTGTGATTCGATATAGCCGCTCGTCCAGCTTCTGCGTCTCCTTTTCAAAATGGGAGAAATGCAATAGGACACGCTCCAAGCCATTGCGCTCATCATGAAGAAGTAGCGTAAGTGCTTTGAGGCGTCCTTTCGGCACGGTCACAGCGCCTGGATCATATTCTTCCAGCAGCTCGCAGGAACGAATACGGGCCATGTTGATCGTGTTCATCCTCCGCATCCCCGTCACTAAGATCCGGAATTTATCGTCCTTCTCCGAATACTCCAAGCGGTACGGATTGCAGACAAAAGAATGGCGGACTCCAGTATGTCCGTGGAATCGAATTCGCATCTTCCGATTCTCATGGATCGCTCGCAATACCATGCGAAAGCAATGAACATAATTGGGATCGGAATAGGGATCTCCGTCTGCGTACTGGTCAAACCGGACGAAGGTATCCTGGGTATATAACGGTTCCACGTCTTCGAGACCTCTCATGTCTGGATCGAATAAAGCGATCCTCGGATCTGAGAGAAGGGCCTTCAGCCATCGCTTTTGCAAAGTGGTTAAAGGCATTGTCGGCTTTCCTCGCAGCACCGTATGGTAGCCGCTGTCCAGTAACGGCCATGCTCCGGACTGCAAGGCGGCAGGAATGGACAGTACACTTTCTGCAAACGCTTTTTCCTGCACGATAGCAGTCAGTTTGCCAGTTGTCAGTGTATTTTCCGCAGCCTCGGACAATACAGCGGCAACGACATTGAAGTAGCTGCCGTAGATCTCACTAAACAGCATCTGTCTCACCCCCATAAATGGCTTCCATGTGCCTGAGATCATCATTGAAGGTTTTAACAACAAATTTGTTGCTGCATTGAAGGTCTACTATGCGACCGATGAAGGTTCGAATCCACGGCAGCATCTCCGAAGCGTCATAAACATCGGCGATAAAACGGCAGGTCTGATCGTCCAAGAGCTCTATGCGGCCGTGGCGCTTTTCGCGATCCAGTCGATGAAGAATGAATTCCTCACCGGGACCGAAGTGGATCGTCATCTCAATATGATCCAGGTTATAGTCCGGGCCAGTCGAAACGCCCCAGAGATGCTCATCGAATTTCTGCTGGAAACCTAAGTACTTTTCATACTGCTTTTCAACGCTTCCGGCTGTGACTTTCTTGATCGCGTCCAAGCGGAAGAATATCAGGTGCCTGCCACGGTAGTGGTAGCCGAGGAGATATCGCCTGCCGGATTGCGTGCTGCTGTAGATCTTTAGCGGGCAGACAGTTCGTTGGTAGTCGCGCCCATTGCGCAAGCTGCAGATAGAGAGCTCCACTGCTCGGCGCTCGTTGATCGCCAGCAGCAGATCACACAGAATATCGCTATCAAGCGCGTGCAGAATGTAATGGTGCTTGAAGCGAAAGATGTCCTTTGTGTGTTTCAGCTTATCCAAAAGGAAGGAACCTACGACACCAAGAGGATCTGCTTCTGAATAATAGGCAAGCGCATCCGCCCAGGAATCCAAGTCGATTTCAGCATTGTCAGTCCTCCGGTAGATGACTTCACGCCCGATTTTCTCCGACTGCAATAAACCGATATCTTCATATTCCTTGAGTTTCTTCCGCACGGTGGACTCATCCAGGGAGAAGTCTCCGTTGAAATGTGAGAGGTAGTCATCGTTGATCCGGTCAACAATCTCCTTGGAAGATAGCGCACTGCCATCCGCAAGAAGATCCATAATATAGAAGTGGAGGGTAATGTCCTTATCCGTGAAGCTCTTCGCTTTGAATGCCTTATAAAGCGGATTGCAGGGAACTCTCCGGCTATCCATAGAGAGAAATACTTTCTTTCCGGATGACTCTTGATGAAAAGACATGTAGTCGCCCAGCCAGCTTTCAATTCTGCGCCGTTCGTTGTCATAGCTCCTGGCGCTCTTCATTCCATACTCATCACGGCTCTTAAATCCATAGACATAGAACTCGCGCATATAGTTCCGGATCCGTTCAAAGCTTTTGACCAACTCGCTGTATGCCATGCACTCCACCTCCTCTTCGCCAGATAGTATCACTTTAGATTGTTAGATGTCCAAAAGAACGGACAGCATCAAAGCAATCCTATCAATACCGAATACTCGACACAAAGTGTCTTACTATGATTATGTTCAGACTGCGAAAAAAATCAACACTTTTCGGAAGAGCATCAGACTACATTGATATTCTTCCAAAATGGAGAATCCCTTCTATGCCCACCTGATGAGTTCGCAACTTTTTTTCCGTGATTTTTCCTGATCCAGAGGGTATCCTTAGGTCAAGAAAAGCGCAGACAGCAACACTACGAAGCATATGACTTTTAATCATAGAGGCTACTTCCGATGAGCCTTCCGGCGAAGTTGGAACATGAATGCGCTTTGTGAAAGACGCCAACAGCAATCCACACTATCAACATTAGCTCACTTATGGAGCATGCAGCTTCAGGCCGGACGATAAAGGGTGAAAGTCCCCTTGTGATGATAACCAGCGGCGTCTTGTAAGATGTAGCGGCTGGCAGTACTGTAAGACTTCTGACGCCAGGCCTCGTAGCCAAAACCGTTTGAGTTTTCAATGCCAGACCGCTGCATTTCCAGGAAAGGCACCAACAGCAAAGGTAGAATAGCTAAGTGGTTAAAGCAGCGGGTTCATAGCCCGACTTCGTGGGTTCGAATCCCACTTCAAATGGTGCCTTGTTTTATCAATTCAATCACGGAGGAGTGATTTTCATGCTGAAGTTTCTGAAAAAGGAAGCGAATATGACCCATACGGAAAATGGCTCTGCTACATATCGGTCTACCCAATCTGAGTGTCTGGACCTGTTTGCCACCATCGGTGCCCTGCGCAGAGGGTGCGATGAGGAGATCACCAATCGATTCCTCCGTGCTTATGCCGAGGATGCGGATCTGGCCATGAAGACCCTGTTCTTCGCAAGAGATATCCGTGGCGGCATCGGCGAGCGGCGCGTCTTCCGTACCATTCTGAAATGGCTGGCCAGCAATGAGCCGCGATCCCTGGAGAAGAACATCCAGTACATCGCAGAGTATGGCCGCTACGATGACCTACTGGCCTTGATGGGCACCACCTGCGAAGGCAAGGTGCTGCAGCTGATCAAAAAACAGCTGGCAGCTGACTTTGCCGCTCTGGAGGCCGGCGAGTCCGTGTCCCTGCTGGCCAAGTGGCTCCCCTCCGTCAATGCCTCCAACGAAGATGTGATCCAGCAGGCGAAGCGAATTGCCCGTGCGATGGGTATGAACGACGCCCAGTACCGCAAAACGCTGAGCGCCCTGCGCACCAAGATCAGCATCATCGAGAACAACCTGCGCGAAAAAGACTACACCTTCGATTACTCCAAGCAGCCCTCCAAGGCCATGTTCAAGCATCGTAAGGCCTTCATGCGAAATGATGGAGACCGCTATGATGAATTCATGAGCCGTGTCGCCGAGGGTACGGAGCAGCTCCACACTGGCACCCTGACGCCCTATGAGATGATCAAGCCCTTCTTCGGTCGCGGCGATATCTCCGATCAGGAGCGCAAGGCCATTGACGCAACATGGAAGACACAGGAGGATTTCACTGGCGGTGAGAACGCTCTGGTCGTCATTGATGGCTCCGGCTCCATGTACGGTGGTGCTGATCCCATCCCCGCCACTGTGGCGCTGTCTCTTGGTATCTACTATGCCGAGCGCAACACCGGCGCATTCCAAAACCACTTCATCACATTCTCTGAGAATCCCAAGCTGGTGGAGATTAAGGGCAAGGATATCTACGAAAAGGTGCGGTACTGTCACCAGTTCAACGAGGTCGCCAACACCAATATCCAGCGTGTGTTTGAGTTGATCCTCAAGACTGCCGTGAAGAACCGTGTGCCCCAGAAGGATATGCCTGCCAAGATCTTCATTATCTCCGATATGGAGTTCGACTACTGTACTGAAGATTGCTCCTTGACCAACTTCGAGTATGCGCAGCGGCTCTTCGAGGAACATGGCTACCAGCTGCCCGAGGTGATGTTCTGGAATGTGGCAAGCCGTAATCAGCAGCAGCCCGTCAAGATCAACGACCAGGGCGTTGCGCTGGTATCCGGCTGTAATCCCCGAATCTTCTCCATGCTGAAAGCCGGCATTCTTTCCCCCTATGCCTTCATGATGGATGTTCTGGGTTCCGAGCGTTACGCGGCGATCGTGGCATAATAGAGCTGACGCAGGAGGTGATAGCAGGTATGTTATCGCCTCCTGCTTTTTCTTTCCCAACAAAAGTGTTGCTGTTGGCAGAGATGAACCGTAAAATAAAGAGTATGAAGGAAAGGGAGATCGTTATGATTACGATTCAAGGTTTATATAATACTGCGGTCTGTTACACCCCCGAGTTGGAGGAGGCAGCCCGCAAGCAGATCCAGACCGTTTGCGATCAGGCCGAGTTTGCCGGCTGCAAGATCCGGATCATGCCCGATGTCCACGCTGGCAAGGGCTGTACCATCGGTACCACCATGACCATCCAGGACAAGATCGTGCCCGGTATGGTTGGCGTCGATATCGGCTGCGGTATGGAGACTGTTGAGCTTCGTGAGCGGGAGGTCGACTTTGAGAAGCTGGACGCCCTAATCCGCAGGGAGATCCCCTATGGCCGTGAGGTTCGAGACATTCCTCATGCACTGAACGCTGAGATCGATCTGACTCACCTCCGCTGCACAGATCAAGTCAATCTCAACCGGGCCATGCGCAGCATCGGCTCTTTGGGTGGCGGCAACCACTTCATTGAGGTGGATCGCGCGGAGGATGGCCGGTTGTTCCTGGTGGTCCACTCTGGCAGCCGTCATCTGGGCACCGAGGTGGCTGAGCACTACCAGAATGAGGGTCGGCGTGCCCTTTGGGGCGGCGCCCAGTATCAAGTTCAAGCCGCCATTGACCAGCTGAAGGCCGAGGGCCGGTTCCAGGAGATCCAGAAGACCATCAAGGCGCTCAAGAAGGAGCACGAGCTGAATATCCCCAAAGATCTGGCCTATGTGGAGGGTAAGCTGTTCGAGGACTATATCCACGATATGAAGCTGACACAGCAGTTCGCCATGCTCAACCGCAAGGCCATGGTGGATGTTATCATGACTGGCATGGGCTTCACGGCGGTGGAAACCTTCACCACCATCCACAACTATATTGATACGGACGCCATGATCCTGCGTAAGGGCTCTGTCTCCGCCAAGGCCGGCGAGAAGCTGCTGATCCCCATCAACATGCGTGACGGTAGCCTGATCTGCAGCGGCAAGGGCAACGAGGATTGGAATTGCTCCGCACCTCATGGCGCCGGCCGGCTGATGAGTCGCAAGGCGGCCTTCAATGCTCTGTCCATGGAGGAGTTCCAGAAGGAAATGGAGGGTATCTACACCACCTGTGTTGTGCCCGACACGCTGGACGAGTCTCCCATGGCCTATAAGAGCATGGAGGAGATCGTCGCTCAAATCGGCCCTACTGCGGAGATTATTGAGCGGATCCGTCCTGTCTATAACTTTAAGGCAGCAGACTGAAATACAATGATGAAAGGCGGTGTTGACCGTGGAAGCATTGATCAAAGAAAAGCTTCATGAAATCGAGCAGCGGGAGAACTGCCGCATCCTTTTGGCCGTGGAGTCCGGTAGCCGTGCTTGGGGCTTTGCTTCTCCGGACAGCGACTATGATGTGCGCTTCATTTATGTGCGCCCCAGAGAGAGCTATCTCAGGCTCAACCGGGTCCGTGATGTGATCGAGCTGCCCATCAATGGTGTTCTGGACATCAACGGTTGGGATGTGGACAAGACACTGAAGTTGCTCCATAAATCCAACCCCACCGTATTTGAGTGGTTTTCCTCTCCCATCGTGTATCAGACCACTGACTTCACTGAGGCGTTTAAGCCCGTCATGCGGCGCTACTTCTCGTCCAAGAGTGGCCTTTGGCACTATCTGCAGATGGCGGAAGGAAACTATCGAGAATACCTGCGCGGCGACATGGTGAAGGCCAAGAAGTACTTCTATGTACTGCGGCCAATCCTTGCTTGCCGGTGGATCCTTGAAAAAGGTACTCCGCCCCCAATGCTCTTTTCTGAACTGGCGGCGAGCCAGCTTCCGGACTACCTGGAGAAAACCGTTGCGAAGCTGCTTGATCTGAAGATGAACTCCCCTGAGGTGAAGATGATCCCGAGAATCGATATCCTCAACGCTTACATGGATCGGAGCATTGCAGAGGTGCGTGCTCTGGTGGAGCAGTATCCGAGAGAAATCACGAAGGACTGGGAGGAACTCAATGCGCTGTTCCTCGCCGCACTGGAGATGTGATCTTATGATGAAATTGCCACCACAAGTGAATACAGCATTTGAGATGCTTGAAGCGGCCGGCTATGAGGCGTACCTTGTTGGTGGCGCAGTGCGTGATTATGTGCGTGACAACAGTCCTGCGAAGGATTGGGACATCACCACCAACGCGCTCCCAGAGCAGGTGGAGGAGATCTTTACAGGCTACCACCTGATTGAGACTGGCTTGAAGCATGGGACTGTAACTGTTGTGATCGACCAAGAGCCTCTAGAAATCACGACCTATCGCGTTGACGGGGACTACTCCGACCATCGGCATCCGGACTCAGTCAGCTTTACCCGCAGCCTGAAGGACGATCTTGAGCGCCGGGACTTCACCATGAACGCTCTGGCCTACAACCCCAGGACAGGTGTTGTTGACTTCGTAGGAGGCAAGGCGGACATTGCCGGCGACCTTGTCCGCTGCGTGGGAGATCCAGATCGGAGATTCCAGGAAGATGGCCTGAGAATGCTCAGAGCCCTTCGCTTCGCCTCCGTGTATGGCATGACGATCGAAGCTGCCACGGCAGCGGCCATCCACAGGAACAAGCACTTGCTCAAAGGTATCGCTGCGGAGCGCATTCTGGTTGAGCTTACCAAAATGCTCTGCGCTCAGGGCGCGGCAGGTGTTCTGCGGGACTTCGCCGATGTGCTGGCCGTCCCGATCCCGGAGCTCACACCCATGTTTGGCTTTCCGCAGCATAATCCACATCATGACAAGGATGTCTGGGACCATACCATCGCGGTCATTGAAAGTATCACCCCTGAACCGGTGCTTCGTTGGGCAGCCCTGCTGCATGACATTGGGAAGCCTTCCTGTTTCTCGCTCGCCGAGGATGGCATTGGCCACTTCTTCGGGCACTCGGATCAGAGTACTTCAATGGCGGAGAGTATCCTCAGTAGACTTCGCTTCGATAACGCCAGCAAAGAACAAATTGTAAGACTCGTTCGCTATCATGACATGCCCATCACGGCCGACAGGAAGCCAATCAAACGGCTTTTGAGCAAGCACGGTGAGGATGCTACCCGGCAACTGATCGAGCTGCACAAGGCAGATGCGCTTGGTCAATCGGCCATCTGCAGACACCGGATCGCAATCTTTGAGGAAGTATCGCAAATGATCAATGAGATCCTGCAGGAAGAGAGCTGCTTCACACTCAAGAACTTGGCAGTTAATGGACATGATATGATGACATTGGGCTTTCAGGGACCGACCATTGGCCGTGTGCTACAGGAATGCCTGGATGCAGTCTTGGATGAGCAGATCCCCAACGAGCATGAGGCGCTGATGGCCTTTGCAAAGGATAGACAGCTGAAGAGTTAATACCAAAACGGCAATACCAAGCAGGTATTGCCGTTTTGGTATGCACAGGAACTTAGGTGGGTTGTAGGGTTTTGTCGATGGTCGTATAATGAGTGATGAAGCAAAGTGACGATCGTGAGGTTGCCTTTGACTTCGATTATGCTACTCACTTGTTCCGGCAACTCTCTAAATCGCATCACAAGGGAACATTTTCCCTATTTTTGCGTCTATATCAATAAGGGATTCATGGCTGATATGAAAAGGAGGCTGCTGATATGAAACAGAAAAAGAAATGGGTTATTCCCCTCTGTGTGATAGGAGTCATACTGCTACTTTGTGCGGGTGGCCTTTGGTATATGATAAATCACTCCATGAGTTTCTCTGTCGGACGCTGCTTAGTAGCGGACAACGGATCGTATATGTTCATCGATGGAAACTCACCCATTATCATGAGCAACCGAAAGGATAAGGAAGGTCTGTTCTCTGGCTTGGGGACCGGCGATAAGATTTTGATCTTCCACGATGGGATTGCGGAAACCTATCCAGGCAGGACCGGTGCGTATTGGTGTGTGAAATTGGAAGACGGTACGCAGGCCGATATTCCGGAACAGGTCATAGAAGAGCTTACGGAACTCGGATGGACCATTGTAGGAAATGAAGCTGATCCAGATTCCGTGACGCCTGAACCGGGAGCATACGCTTTTGAGGCGCAGTACATCCGGACCAATGGCGGACCTGAAGATGGCTATCCTTACCACACCGTGATCAGTTCCAGAGCGGAATTGGAAGCCTATTACGAGGCATACAAGGACATTTATAGTCTGGAACGAAGAGAGACAGTCTACTCCGACAGCACAATCGGCTTTTTGGATGCTTGCGACAAATATGATAACGCCTATTTTGAACGGCAGAATCTTGTTCTGATCGTACTGCAGGAAGGCAGCGGATCAATTCGGCATGAGATTACAGATGTGCGTCGTCACCGTATTGAGAACGGTGCATTGGATGGGTGGGACATTACGATTGACCGTAAGGTCCCTGAGGCAGGAACAGAGGATATGGCTCAGTGGCATCTATTCCTTGAAGTGCAGATGGGCGATGTGATCAAGGCCACCGACAAGGTTTGGATCAATGGAAAACAGAGCGAACGCACTCCGGCAATATCCGGTCTTGTTGGTATCAGTCGTACTCCGTCGATAAGCGCCTATCAGGATCCCTGGGGAGTGAAGCTTACTGCAAAGAATATTACCCCGTCTGGATTGACCATTGTTTGTACGCAGCAAGATGGAGAACCAACCGGTGAGCTGCAGACCGGCAGTTACTACGGACTCGAAATGCTGCAGGATGGCGAGTGGGTTGCGGTCGAGCTGCTTCCTATGGAGTATGAGCTTGCCTGGACGTCAGAAGCATGGATGATCCCTAACAATGCGGAAACAGAATGGGAAGTGAATTGGAGCCGCCTGTACGGAGAGCTTCCCGCAGGTTCCTACCGTATCAGCAAATCGGTTATGGATTTCCGGGGTACCGGTGATTATGACACCAAAACCTATTATGCAGGCTTTGATCTCGTGGACGCCGCTGACACAAGTAATGTTTCCTACGAACACGGCGGATTTGGCGTCAGTGTGCCGCTTCTTTCTGGTTGGGAATACAAGGTTGAGGAATACAGTGCCGATGGCATGAGCTATGGCGTCAGTTTCCGACCCGCTGGTGAAGATGGATGGATCGATTTCCAATATTGGCCTACATTCGGCGTCTGTGGCACCGGATTGTCAATGAAGGAATTTGGAAATGGTTCCATGGGCACCTACGATGGCGGTGCTATCTGGAACTTTATCAGTTACCCTGCCAGCAAAGGCAACTTTGTGGCAACGACCCAGGGTGTAAATAGCTGGTGGTCACGCTACGGCGAGACTGCTATGGAAATCATAACGCAGGTAATCTGCACAGACACCATCGTAGACTAAGGAGGGTACGCAGTATGAAACGAATTGTAGCGCTATGCCTCGCAGCGGCTTGCCTGATTTCTATGGTAGGCTGCGCAGGAGATACCAATATGGACGAAAAGAAACCAAACAACTCCGCATCGGCCTATGCTCTGGCACTGGCTAGCTATCCGGAGATGGCTCCCTACCCAAACGAGATGGAGTATTTTGATGAAAAGACCGGTGAGTTTGACAGCGATGGCTTTGATGTGGTCTATGACGCCTGGCAGTCGGACAGAAAGGCCCAACGCAGTCAGCCGGAAGGCTATGCAGACGGTCTGGAACCGTTCTTCGCCAGTTCAATCCGAGAGTTTCTCAGCAATTCCAACGGGGAGAACAAGGTATACTCTCCTCTGAGTGTTTACATGGCCCTCGCCATGCTGGCAGAGGTGACGGACAGTGAAAGCCGCCAGCAGATCCTTGACCTTCTAGGAAGTGAAAGCATTGAGGCTCTGCGCTCCCAGGCGGCCAGCGTTTGGAACGCCAATTACAGCAATGACGGCGCTGTGACAAGCATTCTGGCAAACTCCCTGTGGCTGAATGAGTCCGTGAATTTCAACCAGGCCACCATGGACAGTCTGGCAAAGAATTACTATGCGTCCTCCTTCCGTGGTGAGATGGGCAGCGAGGAATTTAATCGGGCCTTGCGGGACTGGATCAATGAGCAGACCGGAGGGCTGCTGGATGCGCAGGCCGATGGCCTGTCGATGGACCCCGAGACCGTTATGGCTCTGGCCTCTACCATCTACTACCGTGCCAAGTGGCACAGTGAGTTCAACGAGGGCAGAACGGAAAAGGGCCTGTTCCACCTGCTCAGCGCTGACGGAGAAACCGTGGAGTGCGACTTCATGCACAAGGGCGGCAGCAACACCTATTACTGGGCAGATCAGTTTGGTGCTGTTTCTATGAGCCTGGAGGGCAGCGGCAAAATGTGGTTCCTCCTGCCTGATGAGGGCGTGGCTATGGATGATCTGCTTGCCGATGAGCAAACGATGGAATTCCTGAACAGCAATGGAAACTGGGAGAACAGCAAGCACCTGATCGTGAATATGTCCGTTCCCAAATTTGATGTTGTCTCTGATCTTGACCTGCGTGATGGCCTGAATGCGCTGGGTATTACCGGTGTATTCGATGCCACGGTGGCCGATTTCAGTCCCATGACTTCGAAAGTTGCAGAGATATTCCTTTCCAAAGCCGACCATGCAGCCCGCGTTGCCATCGATGAAGAGGGGGTTACCGCAGCGGCATATACCGTCATGATGATGGCTGGTGCTGCGGCGCCACCTGAAGAGGAAATGGACTTCGTATTGGATCGACCGTTCTTATTCGCCATTACTGGTGCAGATGGACTTCCACTCTTTGTTGGCGTAGTCAATAGACCGTGAACTGAAAAAAGGCAATAAGAAAACGGCAGTGCCACAATGTGGCATTGCCGTTTTCATGTATATCCGATGCATTGAGTCGTTTACCCCTCATAGGACTGCGGCTGGTAGCCATAGTGCTTGGCAAAAGCTTCATAGTCAACCCATTTCGGGTTGTCAAAGATCCTTGCAGCGTAGAGCTCAAGCGTGTAATGCTCCAGTTCTGCTTTCGTCTTTAACCAATAGGTGTGCTCCTTCTCCCACTCCAGGAGTTTATCGAACAAGTCTTCTTCGTGGCTCCGGACAATGAGCTCACGCACCAAATCGAGCCAGACATCGTTCCTGATGTCTCCAAGATCCGTCTGGATACCATTGCGGTACCCGTACTTCTTATCTCTCCCAGAACCAGAAAGAAGAATCGATTGACCAGTGCTGAAATGTGCGTGTAGATCTTTATGCGTGAGTTGATCTCTGTTAGGAACTGCCGATAGTGAGTCAATAATCGTGCGCGGATACATAGACATACCTCCATTCTGGTAAGTCTTACGGATTAACGGTCTAAAATGCAACAAATCGATCATAATGAGCAAAAAAGGAAAACCGCGCCACACTGTTGTCGCCGTTCTGTGATATAATCGAACTATGTCGAATAATCAATTCCCTTTGGATCAGCCGCATCCGACCATCATCAAGAAACGACCGGATTGACAATGCACATATTATGTAGTATTATTGTAGTGCAAAGGAGGCTTGAACATGGATTCCAACATGACTTTTCGCATTGATTCTGAAGTGAAAGCGCAAATGGCAGCCATCTGTGATGCACTGGGCATGTCAACTTCTACTGCCTTTAATATTTTTGCCAATGCCTTTGTTCGAGCAAAAGGCATGCCTTTTGCTGTCACGATTCATGAGCCTGTAACAGCTGTGAGCCGCGAAAAAATGCTGGCGGACACCGATCAACTATTGAGCGAGTTCGCTTCTGACTATAAGAGGATGGCAGAATGATTTGGGTTACAGCAGAAGATGTCGTAGCGATTCATAGCCGTATCATTCAAGTTTCTGGTGGCATTGATGGTCTGCGTGATCGTGCTGGATTAGAAGCGGCTATTGCCGCACCCCTTCAATCATTTGGAGGAGAAGATCTTTTTCCAACTGACATAGAGAAAATCGCTCGTATTGGGTTTGGGTTAGCGTCCAATCACGCATTTATCGATGGCAATAAGCGAATTGGCGCCATGGTCACGCAACTGCTACTCAAATGGAATGGATATCAGTTCCAATTGGAGCAGAATGAGCTGGCCGATATGTTCATTGGTATCGCGGATGGCACAAAGGACGAAACGGAGCTTCGGTATTGGATCAACGACCATATTGAATAACGAAAAGGTTGCCTCACGCAATAATGTGAGGCAACCTTTTTGTTAAAGCCGACCTGATTTGACGAAAAAAAGCCGGGCTGTTTTGTCGGATAGCCGGAGTGTTTTGGCTGCATGGCCGAGTTGTTTTGTCATTTTATCGGCTGTTTGATGTGGCAAGCCACATTTCGTCATTTATAAAGGAACAAAACATTAGATTTTTCGTCTATTATCGTGTAAGATATAATAGAACTTGTGTCTATAACGAAAAACGAGGTGGTGTAGTATATGAAAGCACAGTCCAAAACGATAGGAATGGCTATTGGCGTTGTTTTAATAATTGCTATATTTACTGGGGTGGTGTTGAGCAGCCGGGGTCAAGCTATTTCAAGTGAAATTTCGGGAAATTCGGAGGGAGGTGCCGCATTGTCTCTCGCAAACACGGAGGATACAGAAATTATAATAAATGAACTCGCCTCGGAAATTCCCGAAACAGGCTTCTTTGCTTTGGGCCCCGACAACTACCATGAATACACAAAAGAAGAGCTTTTTGATTACTATGGGATTGAATTTGATATTTCAAGTGTTTTCCCCGACATGATTGAGGAGAACACCGGGTCTTATGGCATCTTCAAGTTCAGCGATGGAAGCGATATGCAGGGGCATAATTTCATATGGGCCAACCCTATCGGTAATGAGAAAGTAAGTATAGAAATAATCAAAGACGGAGCACCAAAGTCGGACAATACCCAAGTAACTAACGATAGTGCGCCATTGGCCTCTACAATTTCGGGAGAAAATGTAAATATATTCCGCTTTGACAGTGACGAGCAAAGTGGATATTATGCTGAGTTCGTCCACAAAAGTCTCGGGTTTACAGTCTATGGGTACAACTTCGATAAAGATGATTTTGTCAGGATTCTATCCTACTTAATTTCTTGTTAATACCAAAACCGCAGGGCCATTGTTGATGACCGGATGGTACAGCTCGTCTTGGAAGGCGAGGTCTCTTGAATACGGAGAGGGAGGCGGATTTCCGCCTCCCTTCTCTTATGCGACAAAACAGTCCGGCGGCGACAAAACGCACCGGCCGCCGGACACCGCCGCCCGGCTACGGCCGACAAAACAGCCCGTCTGTTTTACGACAGAACGGGCCGTCTGTGACAATGGATTAGCTTGCAAAAGTATATTGAACATACCGGTTGCCGCCCTGGGCAGCGTGAAGTCCAAGCTGCTGAAAAGCTTGTCGTAAAACATGGCGGCGCTTTGGGATGTAAACAGCGTCACATCCTGAATGATTTCCTGTCGGTAGATAGCGGCCAGCCCCTTTCTGGTTGGTTTTCTCTCAAGTCAATTTTACCAAAAAGAGGCTCGCTTTCTATACCAATGGAATGATTTTCGGTTGAAGCCATGTCTGGGAACCATTGCAATTACTACTCTTTTGGAGTTTTACTCATGGCTGTGTCTCTTGAAAGTAGAGGTAATCGTATGAAAAAGGCATTCTTTTTGGGGTCTCTGCTTGTAATAGGGATTTTTTCTGCATTAGCTGTGAGAGCGCCATGAACGGCCAACAGATAGCCCAACTCATAACGGCGCAGAAGCGGAAAGTGAAGATAGCGGAACCATTGATGGCATTGAGTGGGAACTAAAAGACGGAGTATTAACGATAAGAGGCGAAGGCGCTTTAAGGGAAACACCTTGGAGTGAAAACGTTGATCGCATCCAAAAAGTCATTATAGCCGCCGTTGGAGATTCTAATAGTCTCTTTACTCGATACCACAAGCTGCCGGGTATCCTATGCTTTGTGACTTCTGTGTGCAGACGCCCGAGATCACGGCATTCTATCACATGGTCGGCAACTTTAATGTCCTGTTGCGTTTTGCAGTTCCTGATGTGAAAACGCTGGACGCTCTTGTCGGTAGAATCAAGACCTTCGGAGATTCAAGGACCTCAATCGAATTGTAGACCGTGTTTGAAAAAGCCGATGCGATCGGTCACACAATAGAGCCTACATTCGCTCTATTACAACTCAGCAGGGGCGCCGCGCACGGCGTCCCCTGATTTTGCACTGTAGGCCTTACCTTGACAATCTTCCGCGCCCGCTTTATACTGATAACAGGCGAAAGCCGAATCTCGCGGCTTTCCGGTGAGGTCCACACCCCGGTGTGACCTCAGACATTCATGGACCCCGTAGGGCAAAATTAATCCCGTTACGATGGGAATTTTCATGAACGTCCACAGTATTTGGCGCTGTGCCGGCAGCGCAGGTGTGCGCTTTTCCGCGGAAAGCGGAAAGGATGCATATGGATTGCGTTTCAATTGAATATAACGGGAAGCAATTATCAGTGCCAAAGGAGGTAGCAGACTTTCTCAGCCAGGACCAAAAGAGGCAGCAGGCTCAGGAGCGGCAGGACAGAAGGCATCTTAGTAAAAGTGATTTTGAAACGGTGCTGTCCTGGCACACCACCTTCGATTCCACAGAGGATCTGGTCTTGAGAAACCTCCGTCTTGAAAATCTGCGAAAGGCAGTTTCTGCGTTGAGTGATGAGGAACGTCAACTAATCTCATTGCGGTATGACCAGGAACTGACCATGGAAGCGATCGGTAAAATCCTCGGCGTTTCCAAAATGGCTGTCTCAAAGCGGCTGAAAAAGCTTCACAACCAGCTGAAGGGCTCTGTCCAGTGACAGGGCCCTTTGGCTTTTTGGTCTTTTCGGTTTACAAACTCCTTTTTCGTGTCCTGATAGATGAGGGAAATATGAAACCACCGGTTTCCCTCAATTCGAAAGAAAGGAGTTATCCATGATAAAACGCCTGCAATATGTGGATGGCGAAACGCTGGCAAATACTATCCTTCCACCCATCCGATTTGTGATCCATGAGCTGTTACCCCAAGGGCTTCATGTGCTGGCCGGTGCGCCCAAGGTGGGAAAATCCTGGCTGTCCCTCTGGATCTGTCTTTGCGTGGCTCAGGGAGAAAAACTCTGGGACTTTCCCACACAGAAGGGCTCCGTTCTCTATCTTTGTCTGGAGGACAGCTACGCCCGGATCCAAAACCGTCTGCTGGATCTGGCGGACGACGCTCCGGGGAACCTCTTCTTCTCTATCCTGTCTGAAAAACTCCATGAGGGTTTGGAAGAACAGCTGGAATCCTTCCTGGGAGAACATCCGGATACCGTGTTGGTGGTCATCGACACACTCCAGCGTGTCCGCAATCCCATGAAAGACTCAAACCCTTACGCCAGCGACTATCGGGATCTGGAAGTTCTCAAGCAGTTGGCTGACCGCCATGGAATTGCTCTGCTCCTCATCCATCACTTACGGAAGATGAACGACGAGGACCCCATGAACATGATCTCCGGTACCACCGGCATCAGCGGCGCCACAGACGGGAACTTTGTACTCCGCAAGGACAAGCGCAGCACCAGCACAGCAACCCTCTTCTGTACGGGACGAGATATTCCCTACCGGGAGCTGTCCCTGGCATTCGATGAAAATACCCACCGCTGGGAACTGCGGGAGGACAGTCAGGAACCGCTGCCGGAGCAGAAAACTGATCCCCTCATTGAGGATCTTCTCTCTTTTCTGAAACAGCATGGTGACTTCACTGGAACCGCCACTGAGTTGGCGGCAGCCATAGCCGATTTGTCCGGAGAAACGATCCAGCCCAATGTGTTGATAAAAAAGCTGATCCGACGACAGCAGGAACTGTCTCAGCTGGGAATCAGTCTCTCCAACCGACGCACTCATGCCCGCAGGGAATTGTCTCTGACGCTGGTCCGCGTCGGCTGCGTCAGCAATGACGGTAAAACAGACAGTTTGCCAGTATCATATTTCCCGTCACAGCCGTCACAGCTGTCGCAAACAGACCTATCGGACACTGCATCTTCATCACAACAGGAGGTATCACAATGAAAGATTTTCATATCGCTCATAACCGGTTTCTCAAATGCCTGATTCAGCAGTCCCGGCAGGAGACGCTCCAATATGTCAAAAACGGGATGGAACAGCAGCTGGGCAGTGCGTCACCCGATGAACAGACCCTATGGCGTTATCTGCAAAATCCACAGCGCCATACCTCCCTCACCTCCTCCCAACAGCTGGTCGCCATGGATTTGCTGCTGGAATGGACGGAAATCAATTTCCGCACCTGCTGCGATCTGCTCCGCTATCAGATGTTCCGGCAAACCGGTGTTGTTGATTCAGTGGAGGAGTTTCTCCAGTTGCTGCAAAAAGAAGTGGATTAGCAGCGGTACCGGGAGCCGAGATTTCCCTCCTTTGAGGAGGGAGCCAGCATCGCGTTTGTCTGGACGCCGCCACAGCCGCCGCCCCGCCAAACGCCCTTTCCGGGCAGAAGCCCGGACCCACTTTGGAAAGGAGGAAAACACCATCAAAGACACAACCTTCAGCATCCGGATCTCCACAAAGGATCTGGAGACCATCAAGGAGAAAGCAAAGCTGGCTCGTCTTTCCCAGAGCGACTATGTCACTCGCTGCTGTCTGGGCAGGCAGGTAGTTGTGGTGGAGAATCTGAAAGAGGTGCACCGCCAGCTCCGGGCTATCGGAACCAATCTCAACCGCCTGACCACTCTGGCCAATATGGGAAAGATCCAAACCGTGTACCTGGATCAGACCGTCGATGAGCTGGTAAAAGTGAGTGCCGTTCTCCGGGAAATCCAGGAACGTGGGAGGTGGAGAAAATAGCCATTGTCCATTTTGTCAACTCACCCAAGGGACAGAGCCGCAGTGGTATGGCAGCAGTGATGCGCTACGCAGCCCAGGAACAAAAGACCCTGTGGCAAGGTCAGTCTCTGGTCTCCGGTGTGAACTGTCAGGCTAAAAGTGCCTATGATGATTTCCTCAGCACCAAGCTGCTTCACCACAAGGAATCCGGTCGGCTGTATTATCATCTGGTGCAGTCCTTCCCAAAAGAAGCACAGGTGGATCCCGTCACTGCTCATCAGGCAGCGGTCCGGCTGGCGGGATTCTTTCAGGACCGGGAAGTGCTTGTCTGCACCCATGTGGATCGGGAGCATATCCACTCCCACCTCATTATCAACAGCGTCAGCATGGAAGAAGGGCGAAAGCTTCATATCGCACAAGGAGAACTGGAAGAACTCCGTCGTCAGAACGCCCTCATCTGCAAAGAGCTGACCCTGCCAATGTTCGAGGAGAGCGAACACATGCACTCCTCTGCTCTCTCCGGTGGGGAGTATCACGCCGCCGCCCGAGGCGAGAGCTGGAAGTTCCAGCTAATGAACGCTATCGACCGGTGTATGACCAGAGCTGCAACCCAGCAGGAGTTTCTCTCGCTGATGAAAGACCTGGGCTATCAGGTAAGATGGAGCGGCAGCCGGACAAGCATCACCTACACCACACCCCAGGGGAAGAAGTGCCGGGACAACCGGCTGCATGAACCAAAGTATCTGAAAGGAGCGATAGAACTTGAATTCACCATACGAGCAGCGATACTCACTGAACGAACTCAAAGAGCGAAATTCCCTTCCGCCGCAGAACCAGCATTCGGAGAATCCGACACCGGATACTCCGGTACAGCCCATTGTGATTCAGTGCTGTCTGCCCAAAGAAATGGAGCAGATACGTCAGAGCCTTCGCAGTCTGGAGAGGAATGTGGAACGACAGACCGAACTTCTGAGTCTTATCTGGGATCAGAGCCGCTCCTCCGGGACTTCCTCTCAGCTGTACGCCATCAACCAGACACTAGCGGAAATGGACAAATCCCTGCAGCAGATACAATGGATGGTACGACAGGCTGGGAACCGGAACGAGAGGCGTTTCTCTCTTCCCTCACTGACATTCCCGCATCTGGAAT
>ERZ1107006.1160-NODE-1160-length-23551-cov-12.400111_pt1 | contig 23551 bp, 19 predicted proteins | sample MGYA00403696_ERZ1107006 | MGnify/ENA primary metagenome ERZ1107006 (study PRJEB35170, sample SAMEA104062441) | human gut metagenome | biome: human gut; feature: human-associated habitat; material: faeces | place: Denmark | collected 2012-08-13 ...
AATGTAACTATATTGCTGAAAATATGCTATATGTTACATGTGAAAAAGTTATTGTATTCATGGTGGTATGACAGTTGTTTTCGTAATCAATAACACGTTTGCAGAATAAAAATCATCATTTGCTTGCCTTCAATCCCCGAATGACGGAAGAGGTGAAGCCGGAGAGTTCCATTTCGTTCAATCCCTTGATGGTGATACCTCCCGGGGTTGTTACCTTATCGATTTCCGTTTCAGGATTGCTTTTGTTTTCCAATAAGAGGTCGACAGCTCCTTTCACCGTATGGACAACGATTTCCTGTGCCTGCTTCGGGTAAAAACCTAATTCGACACCGCCTTCGATGGCTGCGCGGATATAGCGCAAGGCGAATGCGATCCCGCTGGAAGCCAAAGCGGTTCCGGCAGACATCAGGCGTTCTTCGACCAACATCGCGTTTCCCAATTCGTTGAAGATATTAATGATTAAGTCCGTTTGCTCTTTGGAAGCATTACGGGCTGCTACGAAAGTCATACTGCTAAGCACTTCGATTGCCGTATTCGGCATGATACGGAAAATAGTCGGGGTTGTCAGGCAATCGTCGAACCCCGTGTTTTTGGTCAGATAGGTGTTCAGCAGGTCGAATGTGATACCTGCGGCAACGGAAACGATTATCTGTTTGTCATAGTCGAGTATGCCTTTGATCTGGTCGATAATTTCTTCTACGCGCCACGGTTTTACGGCAATGACGATGATGTCGGCGCCTTTGACCGCTTCTACATTGTCCAGCGAGAGGACGAAATCAGGATTCGTATTCCTCATTTTCTCCAGAGTCGTATCTGATTGTGCCGTGCAAGTGATATCCGATGCTTTAAACATATGACCTTTTGCTAATCCTCGTGCTATGGCACCGCCGATATTTCCGGCGCCGATAATTGTGATCTTCATGTTTTATTTATATTATAGTTATTATGTCTGACAAAGATACAGTTTAAATTGTCAATTGTCCATTGCCCATTGTCAATTTAATCGTATCTTTGCCCTTCAAAATTAATCTAATAACATAATATAAATAGATTTACATGAAAAAGACAATTATTGCGGTTGGTATGCTGTTCGCCATGACGATGTCTGCAACAATCCATGCACAAGAATCAGGGAAGAAGGAAAATGAAGAAGGGTTTGTTTTTACGACAGTGAAGGAGAATCCGATCACTTCGATTAAGAACCAGAATCGAGCCGGAACTTGTTGGTGTTATTCGACAATGGCATTCCTGGAATCTGAATTGCTTCGTATGGGAAAGGGTGAATATGATTTATCCGAAATGTTTACGGTTTACAATACTTATCTGGATCGTGCGGATGCAGCTGTGCGTACTCACGGGGACGTTTCCTTTTCACAAGGCGGTTCTTTCTATGACGTGATTTATGGAATGGAGGCTTTTGGCCTGGTTCCGGAAGAAGAAATGCGTCCGGGTGTGATGTATGGCGATACGTTGAGCAACCATACCGAACTTTCCGCCCTTGCAGATGCAATGGTCGCAGCTGTAGCCAAAGGCAAACTGCGTAAATTGCAATCAGATGAGAATAACGCCATGTTGTGGAAAAAAGCGGTTGCTGCCGTTCACGAAATTTATTTGGGCAAGGCTCCAGAGAAATTTACTTATAAAGGTAAAGAATATACTCCGCAGTCTTTCTATAAGTCAACCGGTTTGAATCCTTCCGACTATGTGTCTTTGACATCTTATACACATCGTCCGTTCTATACCCAATTCCCGATCGAAGTCCAGGATAACTGGCGTCATGGATTGTCTTACAACTTGCCTATCGACGAATTGATGGAAGTGTTCGACAATGCTATCAATACCGGCTATACGATTGCCTGGGGTTCTGACGTGAGCGAATCCGGCTTTACCCGTGATGGTGTAGCCGTTATGCCTGACAATGACAAGGTTCAGGAGTTGAGTGGCTCCGATATGGCTCATTGGCTGAAATTGAAACCGGAAGAAAAGAAACTGAATACAAAACCTCAACCACAGAAATGGTGCACGCAGGAAGAACGCCAGTTGGCTTATGACAACTACGAAACGACTGATGACCACGGTATGCAGATCTATGGTATCGCTAAAGACCAGGAAGGCAACGAATACTACATGGTGAAGAACTCTTGGGGTACTTCCAATAAGTATGAAGGCATCTGGTATGCATCCAAGGCATTTGTCCGTTACAAGACTATGAACATCGTTGTTCACAAAGATGCACTTCCTAAAGCGATCAAAGCGAAATTAGGAATCAAATGATTTATCCCTATTGCTATTCCAATTTACAAATCATAAACAGAAAAGAGGCCTCCAGGAATCGGAGTGCCTCTTTTCTGTTTATATAAAAGATGTGCTGTGAAGATGTATCGATTATTGTACGAGCTTTAGCGTGTAATTAAGGTCGGAGGCGGCTTTTTGTAATTCTTGGTTCAGCATGGTCAGGCTATCCCCTTCTGCCTGGAAATAAAATACCATGCTGCCATCACTTGGGATCAGTTCATATATGACTGCGCTTGCATCAGCAGGAGTTCCTTTTTTCACTTGGCGTTTACCGGTAGAAGTGAATGTCTGGTCTTTGCCGTTTTCGGCTTCCAGATAAGTGGCGTCCAATTCATAAACGCCGTCATCACTATCTTGCTGATAGAACAATGTCAGGTCGTAAACGATACCAGGTCCATCGGCGGCAGGAATAGTCCCTTTATATTTTTTTTGTACGACTGCCCCCTTTTTCGGATCCAGTTTCAAGGAGTCGCGCATATTGACCGGCTTTGCCGGTTTAGCTTTTACAACTGGTAGCTCCGGCAGAGAAGGAGCATCGGGAGCCGCTTCGGCGACGGCAATACTTTCTTCTTCAACTAACACGGGAGTGTCTTTTGCTGCCTTCCCGTTACATGCAGCCAAAAATGCCAGTGCTGCTACTGCGATAAAATACTTTTTCATTTTGTACTTTTTATTTAGAGATTTAGTGACTTTTGGAGATATAACAAAAGACCCCCTGCCTTTTGTTTTTGCAGAGGGTCTTTTTAACTATCTACCGCCGGCGGGCAGATGGTCCAGCCAGTATTTGGCCATCGTCATTCGTAAGTGCAGAGTTGTGCCAGGACGTTCGTAAATGCCGTGGCTGCGCATCGGATAGCTTACTTGGCTGAACATTTTGCCATGTTTCACCAGCTCGTCGACCAGCATCTCGCAGTTCTGATAGTGGACGTTATCGTCGCCAGTACCGTGTATCAGGAGCAGGTTCCCTTTCAGTCCGGATGCGTATGTGATAGGAGAACCTTTTCGGTAACCTTCCGGATTGTTTTGGGGTGTGTTCATGTACCGTTCCTGATAAATCGTGTCGTAGGTGCGTTGGTCGGCAACGAAAGCGATGGCGATACCCGTATGGAAGACGTCCGGATAACGGAACATAGAGTTCAGTGTCTGGCTTCCGCCGCCGCTCCATCCAGTAATGCCGATACGGTCCGCGTCGATAAACGGGTAACGGCGTGCCATATCTTGGATGCCTCGTGCCTGGTCTTCGGATGCGAACGTGCCGACCTCGCCATAGATGCATTTACGCCATTCGCGGCCGCGCGGAGTGTTGGCTCCTCGGTTGTCGATGCTGACAACGATATATCCGAGGTTGGCGACATATTGGTTCCAGAGATCACCACCGCCCCATACATCCTGTACGGTCGAACTGGCCGGTTCGCCATAGACCTCTATGATGACAGGGTATTTCTTTGTCGGATCGAAGTTGACCGGTTTGATCATCCAAGCATCCAGTTCGAGATTGCCGGAGGTCACTTTGACGAACTCTTTCGGGTTCAGCCCCAGCGCAGCATATTGTTCGCGTGCCTTTGCATTGTCCTCTATCATCCTTACAGACTGATGCTTGGGGAAGGAAACCATGTCGATCATTGAAGGGGTTGCCGCATTGCTATAGGTATGGACCGCCCATTTTCCGGTAGGCGACATATTATAACGATGCTGTCCCGGCTGTCCTGCCGGACTGAGCCGTTTCACTTCTCCTTTTCCGAAAAGTTCGGCACTGTAGAGATAACGTTGGGTATAGTTTTCCGGTGAAGCGATAAAATATACCAGTCCCTTCTGAAGATCCGTCCCGACCGGCGATATATAGTCGAAGTCGCCTTTCGTAACCGGCTGTATCTCCTTCCCGTCCCGGCTGATGCGATAGAGGTGGCGCCATCCGTTGCGTTCGCTCTCCCAGGTGAACCAAGTATTGTCCTTCAGCCATTGGATATTGTCGTTCGTGTCCAGCCATGCTGCATCTGTGTCGGTGAAGATATTTTGAGGTGTAGGGCTACCGATGCGGGCGATCCATACTTTGTTCGTGTTCTGAGGACGGTTCATCTGCTGGATGAACAGTTCGTTGCTTCCGGGGATAAACTCCATACGGGGAATGTAGTTGTTTCGCGGATCGCCGGGAATCTCTATCCAGGTTGTCGCTCCCCCGGCTGCCGGAAGATAGCCCACTTTGACTGCCGAGTTCGTGCTGCCTGCCTTCGGATAAGGGAAATGCAAGATGGTCGGGTAGATGGAATCCACATTATTGATGATGTCGAACACCCCCGTTCCTTTTGTGTCGCTTTGCCAGTAGGCGATATATTGTCCGTCCGGACTCCATCGGAAACCGTCGCGGCAGGCGAATTCTTCTTCATACACCCAGTCGAATGTACCGTTCACGATCGTCTGGCTCCCGTCATGGGTCAGCTGAGTGATCTGGCCGGAAGCGACATCTTCTACATATATATTATTGTTCGAAACGAAAGCCACACGTGTTCCGTCAGGCGAGAATTTTGCAAACATCATCGATGATTCGGGCAGTCCCTTCCCCAATTGGCGCAAAGTCCCGTCTTTCAGAGTCAGTACCCAGTAGTCACCCCTCGTGTCGTAACGCCATACCCGTTTTGTATTGTTATAGATTAAGACCTTCCCGTTGTCGGTGCTCCAAGAGATGCTGCGGATGGCAATTGGCTTCCCGGTTTCTTTGTTGATAAACATGGAAGAGGGAATGATGACTTCCCTCCGGTTGTCTTTGGCGCGGTAGGCGACAATGTCCATACCGCCTGTTTCAGCGTTTGGTTCCATCCGGCTGTATCGCTCGCCATCCTTCATCCACGTCATGGCGCCGATTCCTTTTGTCTGTATGAGCCGTCCGCCTATGATTTCTTCGAGGTGGAGTTTGCCCTTTGTGGCGGTCGTTTCGCCTTTCGCAAACGGATCGCCGTCTGTCTCTGTCCGGTTTTCCCACGGCATGATTACCTGTGCCATGCTTGCATTTCCGGCCAACAGGATGCATGCTACCGGAATAATGAGTTTGTTTAGTTTCATGTATATTGGTTTTTCTATGATTATTAGTGTGCAAAGAACGGAATGTTTTATAAGATAAGCAAAGGAAATGAAAAAAGTAAGTGGATGTTTTTAATAAATTGTTAAATTGCAGAACTTTTGATGAAAAAACAAAAAACGGTGATTATGTTAGAAGATATAAAAGAAAATATGTTGGGAGAAAAGCATGAATCTCTTTTGGATGAGAACAAAATGCTTCGTGAATTATTGAAGTCTGCGTTGGATGAAAATAAGAAATTTTGTGAAGATCTGGAATTAAAGCAGAAAGAAGTGGATTCTTACAAAAAAATGAATATTGAAGGGAAAGAAGAATATGGTAACTTAAGAAAGTTATATGATGGAGCGAAGGCAGAAAGAAATGAGTATTTTCGCATGTATTCGGAGCTCCTCAATGAAAATAAGGATTTGAAGAAGTCTTATGAGAATTTTGTGAAAGCGAAGAACGCTCAATATTTAAGGAAAAGAAAAACTTCATCTCAGAAGGATGTAGACACTTTGAACCTGAAGTTGGAGAAAGCAAGGGCGTGTATTTCCGATTTGGAAGCAAAGAACGAGTCTTTTTATCAAGAGAGCATTCACCTTAAGAAGCGGCTTGACGTTTATTACTCCTTGCTTGAAGGCAAAAACGATGTTTTCGATACCGTGACTGGCATTGTCGATGAACTTGAGAAAGCGTTCCGGGTCACTTTCGAATTTACCGAGCCAAGCCTGAAAGGCATGGCGGAGTTGTTTAGGAAAGAAAAGGCTAAAATGGAATACCAGTATGCTAATATCGAGTACGTGGATAAAATGTTTGACAAGATAATGAAAGCAGAGAAGAGCTTAAAGGAAAAAGAAGAAAAGTTTGAAACGAATAAAAAAATGGTAGAAGAACTTTATCCCCGATTCTACTATTTGATAAAGAATAAGAAATTAGTCTTAGAGCAGATCTCTAATTTGAAAAGATGGGAGGAAGAACTGAAAGATAATAAAATAAAGGATGCCTATGAAAGGCTGATGGAACAGGAATTCGAATACGAGCGGCGGAAAAGTCGGTTGCAGGAGAATGAGGCGTTGTTGAAACGTGAAGAGAGATGGTTGCATAGTGAGCTGGTTGGGATGAACAAGCAGAGAGATGAATTGATAAATGAAAATATCGAAATCCAGCGTCAACTCTATGCCGAGATCGAAAAGAACGAACAGGTCCTCTTCATCATCCGCTCTTTGAACAGCATGAACCCTTTATATGAAAAAATAACGAAGGAGCTGGTCGCTTCTGTTCGCGGTCAGAAAACCCGTCACATCGTTACCTCTTTCCTGAAGGGGGAAAGTATCTACGAGATTGCACAAAGAGAAGGTAAATCCGCCACTTCTGTACGTCGGATGGTTCTTTTGTCCCTAATGGTCAAAACGAGGAAATAGCTTGTGCAGCATTTATAAGCCAGCCTGTTTTTTGTGCATTTTTCAAAAGAAAAATGTCAGATATATGAGGGGATGAATCTCTTACTCGCTCTATCTTTATCCCCAAATTACGAAAAAAGAAAAATACCATGAGTACATTACTGAACCGCCTTACCTTATTAGTCTCTTTCGCCTTTTCGGCTCTTTGCCTGCAGGCTGCCGACAAGAAACCTTTTGGGCTGATGACCGACCTGATTGAACATACCGGGCAGACGTGGCAGAACGGATACGCGTCGAATCTTCCGGTCTGGCAGCTCGAAGAGGCGATCGAACCGTTGCAATATGCCGCCATCCGTTCATCACATCCCGCCTTTTCCTGGATCGTACCGGGCGAAACCGGAGGAACACGACAAACCGCTTATCGCGTGATCGTGGCCGATAACCGTGAAGATGCTGCTTCTGGAAGAGGTAATCTGTGGGACAGCGGGGTGGTCGGGAGCGATCGGTCCGTAGCTGTCCGTTACGCCGGTGAAGCATTGAAACCGGGTAAATCCTATTTCTGGCGGGTAAAGACGGTGACCAATACCGAGGGGGAAAGCGAATGGTCCGAAGTGAAGGCTTTTCGCACTGCTGACCGCCTGTCCGAATATGAAACAGCCTACTACCCACAGGTGAAGACGATGGAGTTTCCGGTCGGAATAACGGAAATCCGTCCCGGTACGCGCCTTGTCGACTTCGGGAAAGATGCTTTCGGGCAGTTGGTGCTGACGTTGGCATCCGATGGTACGCGCGATTCGGTGGTCGTGCATTTAGGGGAATGTCTCGAAGGAGGACGCATCCTGCGTGATCCGGGTAAATCGACAATTCGTTATCACCGCTATCCGTTGGCTTTGTTGAAGGGGACGAACACATACCGGATCAAGATCAAGAAAGATAAACGGAATACCGGATCGGCTGCCGTGTTGATACCGGAATATGTGGGCGAAGTCGTCCCTTTCCGCTATTGCGAGATCGAAGGGTATGAGGCGCCTCTCACGCCTGCATCGGTTGTCCGCGAGACGGTGCATTATCCGTTTGATGAGACGGCTTCTTCTTTCCGTTGTTCCAACGATACGTTGAATCAGATCTGGGATCTCTGCAAATATTCTGTCCGGGCCACTTCATTCTTAGGTATTTATGTGGATGGCGACCGCGAACGTATTCCTTATGAGGCGGATGCCCTGATCAACCAGCTTTGCCACTATGGGGTGGATCGTGAATATGCGATTGCCCGTCGCTCGCATGAATACCTGCTGCAACATCCGACATGGCCGACCGAATGGATCTTGCAGGCGTTGTCGATAGCCTGGTACGATTATCTGTATACGGGCGATAGCCGTTCGCTCGAATCCAGTTACGAATTGCTGAAACCGCGTATCTTGATGGCTCTCCGCGAGAAGAACGGGTTGATCAGCACGACGACCGGATTGCAGACGGACGATTTCCTTCGTTCGATCCGTTTTAAGGGACAGATACGGGATATCGTGGACTGGCCGCATACCGGAATACTTGGTTTGGGAAAGAAGCAAGGAGGAGAAGACGACGGATTTGCTTTTACCGATTATAATGTAGTGACGAACGCCTGGCATTACGCGGCTTTGAAGCAGATGGAAGGTATTGCCGGTGCATTGGGTAAGCAGGATGATGTCGCTTTTTATGCATCCGAATCGGACGCTTTCAAAAAACGGTTCATCCGTTCGTTCTTTGATGTTCGCAAGGGGTATTTCACGGATGGTCTTGCTGCCGACACCGACCATGCTTCCCTACATGGCAATATGTTCCCGTTGGCGTTCGATCTGGTTCCGGCCGGAAAGAAGCAAAATGTCGTTGATTTTATCCAAACCCGCGGGATGGCTTGCAGCGTCTATGGCTCGCAATTCCTGATGGACGCCCTCTATGAAGCGAATGATGCCGAATATGCTTTGCATATGTTGACCAAGACGGACGACCGCAGTTGGTATAATATGATCCGTGTCGGCTCGACTATCTCGCTTGAAGCCTGGGACAACAAGTACAAGCCAAACCAAGACTGGAACCATGCCTGGGGAGCGGCTCCTGCCAATATCATCCCGCGTCGCCTGATGGGAGTGGAGCCTCTTACGCCCGGTTTCGGCACTGCCCGTATCAAACCGCAGCTTGCTTCGCTCGAATGGGCGGAGGCAACGATTCCGACGATCCGGGGGGCGATCCGTATGGAGGTGGAGAATAAGGCGGACGCCTATATTCTGAAGGTGACGATTCCTGCCAATATGGATGCCGAAGTGTATCTTCCGCTCCCGTCCGGCAAATACACCGTGACGAATAATGGTGCTCCGGTGAAAGTCTCCCGCGTGAAGGGCGAGCCATTCCTCTATGCCGGGAAGATCGGTTCCGGCAGCTATACCTTTGTGGTGAATTGACCGTTCTGTTTGTACCGTATTGCTTTGTATGCTATCTTTGCGCCTTCAAAACAATAAAAGACTGAAGTACAAATGAAGAGATCTATTTATGCCGTAATCAGCTTGATAATGATGGTGATGGCAGTCGGGTTTACCGCCTGTGGGGATGATGACAAAGGCTTCTCTGCCGAACAGATTGCCTATTTCGAGAAGAACCTTGAGTTCATCCACGAAAAGAAAGTATTGAAGGGAGACGATGGAGAGCTGCTTTACAAGCAAATCGTTTTAGGCGGTGACACCGCCTTGTATCGTGTTTTGGGTAAGGAAGGAGAGGAAACGCAATGCCCGACGAGCCAGACTCCTGTAACAATGATCTTGAAAGGTGATTTTATCAGCGGCCAGAATTTCCAGAAGGAGATGACGATGACGCTTACTCCTGCTGGCGTCGTACCGGGGTTGGGAGCAATATTGTTGAATAATACTATTGGCGAACGGGTTGAGGCGATTATCCCAGCTAACTTGGGATATGGCTATTATGATTACAGAGGGATTCCTGCTGGTTCGACCTTGATCTTCACCTATACGATAGAGAAGTTCAATTGATTGGATGAAGAATGTAACTGCTGATTTATCAGTTATTGTCCTCCCAAAAAATCAAAGATCCACCAACCGAAAGCTCCGATGGTGGATCTTATTTATATAAAGAAACAATTAAGCTGTATAGCGATGGTTGGCAAACCGTCTTCTTTTTTAAGCATTCAGCACCTTGCGGAATCGTACGATGAATTCCTTTGCCTCGTCCATGCTCAGACAGAGCGGCGGCAACAGACGGATCGTGTTGGTTCCGGCTACTCCCGTAAATACCTTCTCTTCGAACAGCAACTTGCTGCGTACTTTCTTGATCGATTCTTCGAACTCGATACCGATCATCAGACCACGTCCGCGAATCTCTTTAATTCCCGGTAGCTTATGCAATTCATCCAACAGGTAAGCTCCTACTTCCCGCGCATTGTCGATCAGCTTTTCATCTTCCATGATCTCCAGTACGGCAATGGCGGCCGCACAAGCTAAATGATTGCCTCCGAAAGTTGTGCCTAACATCCCGTATACCGGTTTGAACATCGGGCTGATCAGCAATCCGCTCATAGGGAAACCGTTGCCGATACCTTTTGCCACCGAAATCAGGTCCGGTTTGATTCCGGCATACTGGTGGGCGAAGAACTTACCGCTGCGTCCGTATCCCGACTGGATTTCATCAAGAATCAGGCAGGCTTCATATTTCGTACACAAGGCGCGCAGTTCCTGCATAAAGGAATCGGTTGGCAACTGGATGCCGCCCACGCCTTGAATACCTTCGATAATAACCGAAGAAACGTCCCCCTTCTGCAATTCGGCTTCTACTGCTGTCGCGTCATTCAGAGGTAGATAGGTTACGGCGAGATCCTCATTTACCGGAGCGATGATTTTCGGATTGTCTGTCACGCGTACGGCAGCAGACGTACGTCCGTGGAAGGCATGCTTGAAAGCAATCACACGTTTCTTTCCGTTGTGGAAAGAGGCTAATTTCAAAGCATTTTCATTGGCTTCGGCTCCTGAGTTGATCAAGAAGAGCGAATAGTCGTCATAACCGGATGCCTTACCCAATTTGTCTGCCAATTTCTGTTGGAGACTGTTGATGACGGAGTTGGAATAGAATCCTAACTTGTTTACTTGTTCGGTGATAGCCTTTACATAAGTAGGGTGGCTATGGCCGACCGAGATTACGGCATGTCCGCCATACAGGTCGAGGTATTCGTTTCCCTCTGTATCCCATACATGGCATCCCTTGCCTTTGACAATCTCTATATTGAATAATGGATATACGTCGAATAGATTCATAATATAAATGTGTTGTTTATAAATACTGATTTATTTGTTGCCTTTGGATCAAGCCAAAAGTAACCGAAAGATCAAGCCTTAACCGTCCGGTCTACTCCGGTTCTCTCTTTTGCCGTCTGCTGAAGCAGACGGCAAAAGAGAATCTGCGACATAAAGAGCAGCTTAACCTGTTTGCTCACCGATAAATCATCATTTGTATATTAATTAAAACGCTGAAGGCTTCAGATGCAACCCTACCGTCTCTTCCAAGCCGAAGAGGAGGTTCATGTTGTGGACTGCTTGGCCGCTCGCTCCCTTCAGCAGGTTGTCTATCATCGAAACGATCAGCAGCTTGTCTTCCTGTTTCAACAGATAGATCAAGCACTTGTTCGTATTTACCACTTGTTTCAGATCCGGGTTCTTGTCGGTGATGAAAGTGAAAGAGTGATCAGCGTAGTATTCTTCATAAATACGCTTGATCTCATCCAATCCGATTTTGCAATCCAGATAAGTCGTGGCAAAGATACCTCGTGAGAAATTACCTCTCACCGGGATAAAGTTGACCATACTGTTGAAGCTGTTCTGCAATTGCCGTAGACTCTGTCCGATTTCTGCCAGATGCTGATGCGTGAACGGTTTGTAAATCGAGATGTTATCGTTTCGCCAGCTGAAATGAGAAGTGGACGACGGTTTGACTCCAGCTCCTGTCGATCCCGTGATTGCATTTACATGCAAATCCGAGTTCAGCATCAGATGCTTGGCCAGTGGTAAAACAGCTAATTGGATACAGGTGGCAAAACATCCGGGGTTTGCAATATGCTGTGCGTTGCAGATACGGCGTCGGTTCAGTTCGGGCAGGCCGTAGACGAAATCGTGTTCAGGGCTTTCGATGCGGTAGTCCATACTGAGATCGATGATCTTCACGTTTTCGGGTACGGTATGACTCTCCATGAACTTCTTCGTATCGCCGTGAGCGGTACAGAAGAAAAGGAGGTCGATCTGGTCCAGCGGCAGTTCATCTGTAAATATCAAATCTGTTTCGCCATACAGTCCGCTATGTACGTCCGTGATCTTGTTGCCGGCATTGCTCGTACTGTTCACAAATGTAATCTCGGCGTCCGGATGATTCAGCAGCAAGCGGATCAATTCGCCTGCCGTATATCCTGCACCTCCAATAATCCCGACTTTGATCATATTTCTTCGTCCTTATGGTTGTTGTAATAAACACGCAGTGGAGTGGAAGTGACCTTGATGAAACCTTTTGCATCTTCGGCTGTCCAACCTTTCTGCATTTCTCCGTATTCTCCGAACTTGGTCTTTACCAGATCGTCTTTTGAATCGACGCCGACAGTCGAGAACGAAAGCGGGCGAAGTTCCAAAATGACAGTACCGTTCACATTGCGCTGTGATTCCTGCAACATGGCTTCAATGTCGCGCATAACCGGTTCGAGATACTGGCTTTCGTGGAGGAACATTCCATACCAGTTGGCAACCTGGTCTTTCCAGTATTGCTGCCATTTGCTAAGCGTATATTTTTCGAGGAAGCGATGAGCGCCGATAATCAGCATTGGAGCGGCTGCTTCAAATCCTACACGTCCTTTGATGCCGATGATCGTATCTCCCACATGCATGTCACGGCCGATACCGTATGCTGCACCGATTTCTTCCACCTTCTGGATAGCAGCGATTTTGTCTTCGAATACTTTACCGTTCACGGCATGGATTTCACCGTTTTTGAATTCAAGACGAAGTTCTTCGCTGCCAGTCTTTGTCACTTGTTTCAAATAAGCACTTTCCGGCAGACCTTGTGTGGAGTCGAGAATTTCGCCGCCGCAGATGGAAGTTCCCCACAAACCTACATTGTAGGAATATTTCAGTTTCGTGAAGTCTGCTTCGAAGCCATGTTCTTTCAGATAGTTGATTTCGTAGTCGCGGCTCAATGCCATATCGCGTGTCAGCGTGATGATCTCGACATTCGGAGCCAGCACCAAGAATGTCATGTCGAAGCGGATCTGGTCGTTTCCGGCTCCTGTGGAACCGTGGGCGATCGCATCGGCACCGATCTCGTTTGCATAGCGGGCGATTGCCAACGCCTGAAAAATACGTTCCGAACTGACGGAGATCGGATAAGTACCGTTACGGAGTACATTTCCGAAGACCATATATTTCAGGCTCTTTTCATAATATTCTTTTGTTACGTCAATTGTCACATATTTAGTTGCCCCTAACTTATAGGCGTTTTCTTCGTTTTGTTTCAACTGTTCTTCGCTGAAACCGCCTGTGTTGGCACAAGCTGCATACACTTCATATCCTTTTTCCTTGGCCAGATACATAACAGTAAAAGATGTATCCAATCCCCCACTAAATGCGACTACTACTTTTTTCTTCATTTTGTATACCTGTATTGATCTTTATTTTTTAATTCTTAATTTTTAATTCTTAATTTCCCTCGCCTCTCTCTCGGCCCGATGAGGATCGTCCGGATCGAAGAGCATTCCGGTACAGATGCAGTAACGGCGGCCGGTACGTTCGAGGATATCGTGGTTGACACAGCCTTCGCAACCTCTCCAGAAAGCCTCGTCGTCTGTCAGGTCGGCAAAGGTAACCGGCACATATCCTAATTCCGTATTCATTTTCATGACGGCAGCACCCGAAGTCAGACTAAAAATCTTGGCGTGAGGCCAGCGCATACGGGCCAGCTGGAAGGTCATCTCCTTGATTCTTTTGGCAATGCCCAATCCTCGAAAGTCGGGATGCACGATCAGGCCGGAGGTGGTCACATATTGTTTGTTACCCCAAGACTCGATATAGCTGAAACCTGCAAATTTGTTACCTTCTAAAGCAATGACGGCTTTTCCTTCCTTCATCTTTTGGGCAACGTATTCATGTGTACGCTTGGCGATACCGGTTCCGCGCACTTTGGCGGCGGCTTCGATCGTGTCGAGGATGATATCTACATATTCCTCGTGACAGGCTTCAGCGATCATCACATCAATTTTTCTTTCTTGTTCCATTTTTATGTTTGTTCTTTTATCTTCTGTTGTTAGTGGGAACAAACGATCAGTTCCCTATACATTATATATATATTATATAAAATGAGCCAATGCTTTTACGATCTTGTCCCGGCTGATCCCTTCGCGCGGGATGATCAGGATCGTGTCGTCTCCGGCAATCGTGCCCAGTATTTCACAGGGCGCATGCGTATCGATATCCGAAGCAATCCCCATTGCATATCCCGGGCGGGTCTTGACAACGGCCAGATTACCCGAAAACTCGATGTTGGGATGATACTGCGTTTGCTCTTTCACTGGTTGCATAAGTGCTGAATAATCGGGCAGGCGATATACATAATTTCCGTCCCCGTCATGTACTTTGATGACTTTCAGTTGCTTTATGTCGCGTGACAGGGTCGCTTGGGTAACCTGGAATCCGCTATTTTCCAACTGTTTAAGCAGCTCTTCCTGATTTCCTATTTTCTCTGTCTGTATAATGCGGCAGATGGCATCCAATCGTTCTTTTTTTGTACTCATACTTGTATATTTATGCAACAAGGCTGCAAATATAAAGACTATAATTGAATAATTATGCAAGTGTGCCTTCTTTTTTTGTATAAATCTTCATATTCTTTATCTCTTGAGCAAAAAGCCTTTACGAATTGTTTATTATGAAGAGAAATCATAATTTTGCAAATAGTATAAATAAAGGATAAAAAATGAAGAAGATTACAAGTTTATTCGTCGCCATGTTGCTGTTGCTAAGCAGTTGCGGAAGTGTCCCGTTGACCGGAAGAAAGCAGGTTTTGCTTGTTTCGGATCAGGAAGTGCTGTCGTCCAGCCTGACCCAATATTCTGATTATATGAAATCGGCTAAGAAATCATCATCGAAAGACGGTGCTGCTATGGTGACACGTGTTGGTAAAAAGATAGCGGCCGCTACTGAACAATATCTGAGAAACAACGGGTTGGAGAGCGAAATCAAGAATTTTGCATGGGAGTTTAACTTAGTGAACGATCCGCAGGTCAACGCGTTTTGCATGCCGGGGGGTAAAATCGTTGTCTATGAAGGACTGATGCAGTTGGTTTCGTCGGACGATGAATTGGCCGTCGTGGTCGGTCATGAAGTGGCGCATGCCGTAGCCAAACACAGCAACGAGCGTATGAGTCAGCAGTTGATGGCACAATACGGTGCGCAGATATTGGGGCAGGCGTTAAGTAATAAGTCGGCTGCTGTCCAGAAGATCGGTGCTTCCGTTTATGGCTTGGGCGCTCAATACGGTGTTATGTTGCCATTCTCACGCAAACACGAATCCGAGGCGGATTATATGGGACTGGTCTTTATGGCAATGGCCGGCTATAATCCCGCAGTCGCCGTCAACTTCTGGCAAAAAATGTCTGCCGGCAAATCCGGCTCCACTCCTGAATTTATGAGCACGCACCCCAGTGATGCCACCCGTATTAATGAGATTAAGCAGCATTTACCGGAGATAGAGAAGTACAGGGTAAAGAAATGATTTGTCACCATGATAGTTAAACATGGATTACAAGAATTACCGATTTCGCTTCATCCGCCCTTGATACCTTTTGATTATCATGTCATACAAAGGTGAAGGCAGACATCCGAACTGCCTTCACCTCAAAAGTTTGTCTTCACCCTGTCTTGTCCTGATTTAGATTGGCCATGCCTCCCCGTTTTACCTCTATATATTTAAGAGAAAAACAAGGACACTACAATATTAATTAATCAACAAATACACAGGTATTAACAGCATTACTACCACTCCTTTGCTTTTCGCCCTTAGTCGAAAAGGTTTTCGACTAAAGGCAAAAGGTCTGTGGGCTGGCTGTTTGATAACAGTAGCATGGCAATTGTCTTTTAAATAGGACCTTCCGAGGCCGACTTTATCCCTGATGAAGGCAAACGCAAACGGTGAAGCCGTTTTTTACTACCAACATTCATCTGTCAAAAGTCCCAATAAGGGTTATTGTCTGTTTTGGTGACATGTCTTATCATTGTCTTTGTCCTGAATGATTAGGGTGGGCCATAAAATTTCTTCGGTATAGGCATGTTATACCGTTATCCCCATCTTCTTCATCAAGAAGCAGGCATTCATATTTTGGGCTATCCCTTCTCTGAGTTGGTAGGAAAATGTCAGTTCGTTGTCTTGGATATCGGCCTCAAAACGATAATTCTTGATCTGGTTCGGGAATTCCTTTTCAAGTTCGCCTAACGCCAGATCGTGTGTGGCAATGATACCGCAAGCCTGATTCGCTACCAGCTGTTTCATCAAAGCAAGGGAACCTTTTTGTTTGTCGATCGAATTGGTCCCTTTCAGGATTTCATCTAAAATGATGAATAGCTGTTCGCCCTGTTGCAAGCGATCGATAATCATCTTCAGCCGTTTCAGTTCGGCAAAGAAATAAGACTCATTGCTTGCAAGAGAATCGGAAGTACGCAGGCTGGTCACCATCCGGGCCGGATATAAAGTCAGAGACGCCGCACAAACCGGAGCACCGATACAGCCGAGCAGATAGTTGACGCCGATGGTACGCAGGTAAGTGCTTTTTCCTGCCATATTCGCTCCCGTAATAATCAGGAACCAGGGACTTTTCCGGATCTCGATGTCATTCTTTACGCATATGTCCCGGCGCAGTAACGGATGTCCGAGCGCTTTGCCTTCCATTTTGAAATATACGTCTGCTATCTCAGGATAAATGTATTCCGGGTGATTGAAGGCAAATCCACCCAGCGAACAGTAAGCATCGAACAAAGCCAATGCTTCGAACCAGCGTTCCGTATCCTCTCCATGCTCCATCTTCCATTTTTCCAGCTTTATCGCCATGCGGGTATCGCGCAAAGTGAAAATATTCAGTATGACGCCGATTGCACTGAAACGTTGGTTCAGCGCACCGATATGTCCGGAGAGTTTTTTGATGATTGAAGAGGCCGTTTGCCCGTCGCTTGCAAACCGGTTGTGGATATCGGCGAGCTCGGCGGATTGAAAGTTTTCACCTTCGATACATTTGATCAGCTCGGAATAAGTCTGCAATATTTGCTCCATTCTGTCCAAAGAATTGTGTACCGTAGCGATCTGCTTCGCATTGAGATAAGCGATAATGAAAGACAATCCGAAGAACATGCCGGCTATTGATACCGGGAGCAGGTTCAGTGCACATCCTATCGCGACCAATACCCAGATGGAAGGGATCAGACAGATGAGCAGTTTCCATATTTTATTGTTGATCAAGCAGGGAGCCGCTTTACTTAATAGAGAAATAAGTTGTTGGTCGTCCTTGTTTCCCGGATGCAGGATGCCTGTCACATAGAAATGTTGCCGGAGCTGCGTGAAGGATTCCAGTTCGCGGATCGCTTCCTGGCGTCTTAATATCATAGCCTTGTCGGTGAGTGGTTGCATAAACCAGCCGGCCAGCTTCTCTTTTCCCATGAAAGTAACCGTGCGGTTGACGGACTGGAAAAGCGAATGGTTTCCGAACAAATCCAGATCAAGGCTGAACGAATGTTCTGCGGAACTTTTTTCCGGTGCTCCGTCGAACGCACTGAAATTGTAATCCAACCCGTTCAGTTCGTTTTTGCACAGGTTCGCCAGTGCTTCGGCGTAACATTTCCGGGCGAAGAGCTTGGTGTGCCAGACCATTAGAGCGATAAACGGGATAATAAACAAGACGGCGATCCCGGCCAGCACTTTCCAGTCTTCGGATTTGAAGAACCAAACCATGGCGATCAGACCGGCGACCAACAACAAACGGATGCTTCCGAGCAAATGAATTTTTTTCTTCAGGTTATCGGCCCTGCGGGTGTAAGCCGTGACAATATCTTGGTAATAGTTGTATATCTTTTCCATGCCTGCAAAGATAAATAAAAATGAACTAACCATTCTGTAATTGGTTTTATTTAAAAGAATGATAACGAAATGACCAATATAGGTGCTAAAGAGGCGAATTATCATTCATTGATTCGTATATCTTTGCTAAGGTTTTTATCGACTCAATAAACTTGATGCGTTTTATGAAAAGGATCGTGATGCTTCTGTTTCTGTCTGTGATGGTCTGTACCCTCTCGGCACAGGAAAAAAAAGGAGAAACTATCGGGGAAAGGATCGTGGCGAATGCTTATAACGCCGACAGTATCCGCGGCATTTTGGACAAGATGCCGTATTTCACCCTGTTCAAGGACAATTACTTCGTGGGAGGGACAACTCTCGGACATAAACCGACTGCTGCCAATTCGGACGTGAAGTTTCAGTTGAGTATCGCCCAACGACTGACAAAAAGCAAATTGCCGTTCGATACTTATCTGTTTATCCAGTACACTCAGAAGGCTTTTTGGAATGTTTTTCAGGAATCGTTACCCATGAAGGACCTTAATTTTAATCCCGGTATCGGTCTGGGGCATCTGATCGTCTACCATAATAAATATATAGGTAAAGGGTATCTTATGCTCGAACATGAGTCGAACGGGAAAGACAGCACCGCTTCCCGCAGTTGGAATAAAGTCACTTTTGCGGTTGCGATCACCCTCTCGCCGAATTGGGAGGCACAGTTCAAGACCTGGATACCGATTGTGGATGGTGAGAATAATAAAGACCTGCTGAAATATAACGGGATCTTTCAGGTCGCCGCCAATTACCGGACCGACAACCGCCGTTTTAATTGTGGCGTGATCCTGACGAAGCGTAAGACTTGGACCAGCTTTAACACACAGGTCGAATTGAGTTACAAATTTAACAATAATGAGAATCAATATTTCTTCCTGCAATATTACAATGGCTATGGGGAAAATCTATTGGAATATAATAAGTTCAAAAGCATGATAAGGATAGGCTTCGTTATCAAGCCTTCCGATTTCAGCCTGTATTGACAGAAGACGATAAACAACCGCTCTCCTGTATTGTTATTTATATATACATTGTATAATAATGCAAAATAACAAAATGAATGTAAAGGAACAATACTGGAAATACTCTCTGGTTACGATTATCGTAGTGCTGGGGACGATTCTTTTTGTGGAATTCATCCCTTTTCTGGGAGGTATCTTGGGCGCTTGTACCATTTATATATTGGTCAGGAAACAAATGTTGTATCTGACCGAAAAGAAACATTTGCGGCGTAGCTTCGTTGCTGTAATCCTGTTGCTGGAAACGATCCTCTGTTTTTTGATACCGCTTTCGCTGGCTGTCTGGTTATTTATCAACAAACTGCAAAATTTCAATCTGGACCCGACCCAATTGGTCAAGTCGGCGGAACATATTGCGAACCTGATCGAGCAACGGACCGGATACGACGTGCTCGATACCTCCAATATCATGTCTGCTGTCTCCATTCTCCCGAAGATAGGGCAGGTGTTGATGGGAGGAATCAGCGGTTTCGCCATCAATGTGGCCGTACTGGTGCTGATACTTTATTTCATGCTGATTGGTGGTGCCAAGATGGAAAAGTATGTCTACAGCATTTTGCCTTTTAGTGACGAGAATAAGAAAAACGTCTTGAACGAGATCAATATGATCGTCACCTCCAACGCAATCGGAATTCCGTTGCTGGCCATCATCCAAGGGCTGATCGCTTTGCTCGGATATTGGATATTCGATGTGCCGAGTCCTTTCCTTTTCGGCTTTCTGACCTGTTTTGCCACGATCATTCCGGTTGTGGGTACAGCGTTGGTCTGGTTGCCGCTGGCTCTTTATATGACGTTGACAGGAGATTGGGTGAATGCTGCCGGACTGACGGCTTATGCTTTGATTATCATTACGAATGTGGATAACCTGATTCGTTTTATCTTGCAGAAAAAAATGGCGGATACTCATCCGCTCATTACCATATTCGGTGTGATCATCGGCTTGTCTCTATTCGGTTTTATGGGGATTATCTTTGGGCCGCTCCTGATTTCGATCTTTATACTTTGTTTCAATATATTCAAGGAAAAGTATCTGGATAATGACCGATAACTGCTACTTTTGTATGGATAAATAAACAAAGCCATGCATAGCAGAAGAATAAAAAACAATTGGCACATCATCAAAGGACAGCCTCTTACCGAATTAGACAAAAAAGTGCTTTACTATCAGAATAAAGGCCACCTGGTGCCGTCACGCAAACTGATCAAGACAGCAGAACAGATCGAAGGCATCCGCCGGAGCAGTGTGGTGAATACCGGGGTGCTCGATTTGGTTGCAAGAGAGATCAAGGCCGGTATGTCTACTGCCGAGATCGATAAGTTGGTATATGATTATACCGTTTCGCACGGGGCTATTCCGGCGCCTCTGAATTATGAAGGGTTTCCGAAAAGCGTCTGCACTTCTGTCAACGAGGTGGTCTGCCACGGTATTCCCAGTGAAGAAGAGATATTGGAAGAGGGGGATATTATCAATGTAGATGTTTCGACTATCTTGGACGGGTATTACTCGGATGCATCCCGTATGTTTATCATCGGTAAAACGACCCCTGAAAAGGAAAAGCTGGTGCGGGTGACGAAAGAGTGTCTTGAAATCGGTATGCAGGCGGCGAAACCGTTCGGTTTTGTCGGTGATATCGGCAATGCCATCCAACGCCATGCGGAGAAGAACGGGTATTCTGTCGTCCGTGATTTATGCGGTCATGGTGTCGGATTGGAGTTCCATGAAGAACCGGAGGTTTGCCATTTCGGACGAAAGGGGACAGGGATGCTTCTGGTTCCAGGTATGGTATTCACGATCGAACCGATGATCAACATGGGAACCTGGCAGGTCTTTATTGACGAAGAAGACGGATGGACAGTCGTTACCGAAGATGAACTGCCTTCCGCTCAATGGGAACATACGTTCCTGATGACGGAAACGGGGCTTGAGATATTATCTTATTGATTGATATAGGTTGGCGGAAGGAGATGTCGAAACAATATCCTGCTGACTAATCGACATGATTTAGGCACGGAATTTAATCCGTGCCTAAAAGAGCGTGATAAAAGGTGTTTTGATATCGTCTTATTTTTTGTCTTTCAACAAATCACGTATCTCGGTAAGCAACTGTATATCGGCTGGAGGGGGAGCCGGAGCTGCCGGTGCTTCTTCTTTTTTCTTGTTCAAGGCATTGATTCCTTTTACTAACATAAAAATAGAAAATGCGATAATGATGAAATCGAAAGTCACCTGCAAAAAGTTTCCATAGTTGATGGAAACAGCTGGCGAGACAACTTTGTCACCGTCCATTACAGCCTGTTTCAGTATGATCTTTAAGTCGGTGAAGTTTACGCCTCCGATCAGCAGGCCGATAGCAGGCATGATGATGTCACCGACGACAGATGATACGATTTTGCCAAAAGCACCGCCGATAATGATACCCACAGCCATGTCGATCACGTTGCCGCGCATGGCGAATTGTTTGAACTCTTGTAGAATCTTCTTCATAATTTAACCTTTTTATGTTATAACTACAAAAGTATACGTTTGGTTGTGGATATCCAAAACAATTTGAGAATCTTATGCTATGATGAACTGTTCTATATCTTTTTCCGGAGTTTGTATGGTGTCGATCCCGAAATTTTCGACCAGGACTTTGGCTACATTCCTTCCAACCCGAATACATCCTGTAGTTTATGGCGATCAATGCTAGTGAATAGCTGTCGTTGCATTGTCCGGCATCCAGTACGCGGGGAATGCCGTTGATATCTCCTAACGACAGTTTGTTGTACCGGTACTTGGCGTAACCTGCTGTCAGAATCACGCAGTCATCCGGCAATTGTTCGGCAAATTCGGTATAGTAGTTACGGTTTTTCATGCGCCCGTCGCATCCGGCCATGACGACAAACTTACGGATTGCCCCGCTTTTCACGGCATTGACGACTTTATCAGCTAATGCTAACACCTGATTGTGTGCGAATCCTCCGATAATTTCGCCATGCTCGATTTCATTAGGAGCGGCACAGTGTTTGGCATGGGCGATGATTTCGGAAAAATCTTTCGTTTTGCCGTCTTCGTGCGCCGGAATATGTTTCCAACCGGGGAATCCGGTAGAGTTGGTGGTGTAGACACGGTCTCGGTAGTTGGCTCCTTCAAGAGGAGGCACGATACAGTTGGTTGTGAACAGGATCGGTCCGTTGAAATTCTCAAACTCTTCCCGCTGTTTCCACCAGGCGTTGCCGTAATTACCTACAAAATGTTTGTATTTTTTGAATGCTGGATAGTAGTTGGCCGGCAACATCTCGCTATGTGTGTAGACATCGACCCCGGTCCCTTCGGTCTGGGCAAGCAATTCTTCCATGTCTTTCAGGTCGTGTCCGCTGATCAGGATGGCTGGATTGTTGCGTACGCCGATGTTGACGTGCGTTATTTCCGGGTTGCCGTAGCTGCAGGTGTTGGCTTTATCGAGCAGTGCCATAGCTTTGACTCCGAAACTCCCGGTTTCCAGAACAAGAGCGGTGAGTTGTTCGGCAGTAAGGTCTTTGCGTAATGTATCGGCGAGTGCACGCTGGATGAACCGATATAATTCGGGTTCTTCGTAGCCGAGGTTGGCGGCATGTTCAACATAGGCAGCCATGCCTTTCAGACCGTAAATGATCAGTTCTTTCAGCGAGCGGATGTCTTCGTTTGCTTCCCGGAGCACGCCTACTGTCTGCGATTTTCCTTCAAATGAGTTTTCCTCGCCGTTCCATATCAGTTCGTCGATGATGGGAAGTACGATATCTCTTTTTTTTGCGATGGCGATCAATTCGTTGCGTAACTTAAGCCCCTTGATGATTCGTCCGGTTATGCTTTCGATATCAAAGTTGGCATTTGTGATCGTGGAGAATAGGGCGTCTGTCGTAAAATGGTTTACCTTCATGGAGCTTTCGATCCCTGCGTTGTGGAGCAAGGTGGCGACAGTCGCGATACCTTTTGTTACGAATAACAGTAAATCCATCCGGTTTGCAGTTTTGTCGTCTTTTCCACAGACTCCTTTGTGAGTACATCCTGTACCTTTTGCCGCTTCTTGGCATTGAAAACAAAACATTTTAGTTTCCATATCTTTATTGGTTTTAATGTGATTACTGAATCTTTTTTATCTCGTTCGACAGGCAAATGTAGGGATACTACATTTCTCGAATTGTACCAAATGTTACAAGCGTCGGATTTTTTCGTATTTTTGTAAAAAGTAGTAAGATACGGTATGATAGAGATATTAATGAAAGCTCCGTTATTCGAGCATGTGTCTTCCGATGCAATTTTCGGCTTTCTGGAAAAAATCCCGTATCGGGTTGAAAGCTATCGGGTACATGATGTTGTGGCTCTTCAGGGCACTCCCTGCAATCATTTGATGGTTGTTCTGAAAGGACTTTTACAGGGACAAATGGTGAATGATGCGGGAAAGTTGATTGTGATAGAAGAACTTATGTATGCAACAGTTGAGGCAAATGGCAAAATAACTCAGCTGTTTATTTTCCTTTTTATCATGATAATATCCCAATATTTTTTCTTACGTACCTTAAAAATAGAGTATTTGTATCCAGAGCGGAACGAAAAAAAAGTTTTCAAATCATTTGGAAGTTTGTATTAGAAGAAT
>ERZ1107006.1167-NODE-1167-length-23483-cov-6.945578_pt1 | contig 23483 bp, 17 predicted proteins | sample MGYA00403696_ERZ1107006 | MGnify/ENA primary metagenome ERZ1107006 (study PRJEB35170, sample SAMEA104062441) | human gut metagenome | biome: human gut; feature: human-associated habitat; material: faeces | place: Denmark | collected 2012-08-13 ...
TTGAGAAAATCGAAGTGTATGAGGGCAATCGGGTGGAAATTACGTTCCGATTCCACGATGAAATTGCGGACCTGCTGGAGGAATTGCACCAAAAGCAGCATGAAGTGTCAGCTTGAAAGAAGGTCGTGATTTATGGCAAGAGTAAGCAAGAAAGTAAGCGCGGCACGGCAAGAAGCAGAAAATGCGCAACATCGTGTCTGGAAAACGGCAATTTACGCGCGGCTATCCGATTTTGATGATGTACTTCGGGATACGGAATCGCTGGAAGTGCAGATTTCCTATATCAAGGAGTATATCGATCACCGGGATGATTTGATGCTGCTGGATGTGTTTGCGGACAAGCGGTGCACAGGGATAAACTTTGACCGCCCGGAATTTGAACGGCTGTTGAAAGCACTGCAGGAGCGGAAAGTCAACTGCATTGTGGTAAAGGACTTCTCCCGACTGGGACGCAATTTCGTGGAAACAGGCCAGTATCTGGAACAGGTGTTTCCGCTGTTCGGCGTAAGATTTATCGCCATCAACGATAACTATGACAGCCTGAACAGCCAGAGCCGTGACGGGATGCTGGTGCCGATCAAGAGCGTGATCAATGAAATGTACTCGAAAGACCTGTCCCAGAAGATTCAGTCGTGCTTTCGTTCCAAGGAAGCACGGGGAGAAATCTATATGCCTGTTCCGTTCGGTTACAAGAGAAATCAGCAGAATCATTTGATTCTGGACGAGGAAGTCAGCGATGTGGTAGTTCGGATTTTTCTCTGGAAGAAATCCGGTATGAAAGAGCGCGAGATTGCAAAGAAGCTGTCTGCGCAGGGAATCCAGACACCTTTTACACGCCGCTGTCAGCTGGGATACCTGAAAAACACCTTGCGGGTAAAGAACCCAGCATGGCAGACCGTTTTCGTGACAAAGGTGCTGGAAAATCCAATCTACACAGGAACAATGGTTTATAACCGCATCGCCTACGATGAAACGAATCGGAAAATCGGGCAGAATCCACGGGAAAGCTGGCGGATGGTGCCGGACAGCCATCCGGCGATTATCAGCTGGGAACTGTTTGATGAAATTTCCGCATTACGGGAAGCCGAGCAAGCAGTCAAGGAAGAGCGAAAAAAGTGGTGCAGACAGCGCAGAAAGAACAATCCGAACATCTTCAAAGGCAGAATCTTTTGCAAAAAGTGCGGAGAAAAATTGGTTTGTCATTGGCAAAGTGATGGTACGCTGTATTTTTACTGTGCATCTTGCCATGTTTCCATCTCAGAGAAAGACCTCTGGAACGGCATTAACAAGGAGTTGCACCAACGGATGGAAGAACACCGTGATTTGCAGAAGCTGGTACGGAAAAGCTCTGGAAAAAGCAAACTCCAATCAAAAGAAATAGCTACAAAACGTGAAATTGAACAGGCGTCAGGCAATATCGTTCGACTGGAATCACAGAAGCGCAGCGGCTATGAGCAGTATGTTCTCGGAAAACTTTCAAAAGAAAAATTTCTGGAACTGAAGCAGGGTTTGGAAAATGAAATCACAACACTGAAACAGACGAAAGCTGAAAAAGAGAAAGAACTGGCCGTTGTTCAAGAAGAATTGCAACGGAAAAAGCAGATCGCAGGCAGCACAGAAGTCCTTTTGACGGCAGATAATCTGCAGCAGTATGTAAAGAAAATCGAAGTGGATCGCGGAAAAATCACTTATACAGAATTTTTATTGTGATGAAAAAGGAGAACAAAGCAATGAAAGAAATGAAAGAGAAAATCTACGATGCCCGGACAGGGATGGAATATATTTTGATTGGCGATTTTACCTGCCAGCCTTGAAAGTGCCACGGACTCGTCCGGTTGGCCGTTGGGGGATGCTGCACAAGGCGTACCTGAAACTGCGAAAACCAGCCTATTATCAGAGCCTGCTGCTGAATGGAAAGCTGGACGCTGTTTTGGCAGACGTGGAAGAACAGGCAGCAGAGCGATATGAGGTTTTGATCGAGCAGATGAGCCAGCGGGAGAGCATTTCAGAAAAGCTGAAAGAAGAAAATCAGATGGAGTGGGTGAGCCGCATGAGAAATCTGGAAAATCGTGCAGAGGAAATCGTAAAGGCAGAATTGATCTATACGTTTGAAAGGCGGTGAGCAGCAGATGATCGGAACCTATTACCGGCTTTCTCTTGCGGACGAGGATGTGGGAACAGATAAGACCGAGAGCAACAGCATTCAGGGCCAGCGCGGACTGGTAGAGGGGTACATCATGGTCCGCCCCGAACTGGCCGCAGAGCCGCGTCAGGAGTACGTGGACGATGGCTACTCCGGCACATCTGCAAGACGTCCTGCGTTTCAGCGGCTAATTCAAGATGCACAGGACGGAAAGGTGAAAACGATTATCGTAAAGGACTTTTCCCGGTTCGCCCGTGACTATATTGAAGCAGGCGATTATATGGAGCGAATCTTCCCATTGCTGGGCGTTCGTTTTATCTCTGTCAACGATGGGTATGACAGTGGAATGCAGGCCGGAAACGATGTGCGAGGGCTGGAAGTAGCCATCAAGAACATCATCAACGCATCCTACAGCCGTGATCTTTCCGCCAAAATCGCAGCAGCCGACCATGTGATGCAGAAGAAAGGAATGTATCTCGGAGGATACCGCCCGTTTGGATTCCTGCCGGACCCGAACGATTGCCATAAGCTGATCCTCGACCCGGTAGCCAGCCAGTATGTACGGTTGATCTTTGAACTGGCATTGCAGGGCAACAGAACAGGCACCATCGCAAAAATCCTGAATGAAAAGCAGATCCCGACCCCGGCAGCGTATCATGTGGCGGAAAACCATGTGTACAGTGAGCAGAAAGCATGGGATCTGCAGCGCAGCCATTGGACAAGTGGAACGGTTTACCATGTTCTGAAAAATGAGAAGTATAAGGGAACCTATGTGGGCGCGAAATTCATTATGCCGGTTCCCTGTAAGCATCGGGTTCTGCGCGCTCCTTTGGAACAGCAGGTACGTATTGAGGACAGCCATGCCGCCATTGTGACCCCGGAGGAATTTGAACAGGCACAAATGGTCATTATGCTGCAGCATGGGAAGCACCAGGCCGGGAACTACACAAAACGCCAGTATCCCTTGAAAGGCAAGGTCTACTGCGGCTACTGCCAGAAGCTGATGAAATATCGTGTACTCAAGAAGCTTGGCCCCTCGTTTAACTGCAGATTTTCGGCCACTGCGGTGGACAGCCCCTGCAAGCGAATCCCAATCTCTGAGAAAGTACTGGAAGAGATTATCCGAAACGCGCTGACAGCGCAGATAAAGCAGGCAGAGTATGTACTGGAAATCCTGCACGAACGGGAACGCAAAGCGTTGATTTGCTTTTCCGCACTGGAACGGCAGGAAGAAAAGCTGAGTGCAGAAAAGGCAGAGATTGTAAAACAGCGCGTTGCACTGTATGAGCAATACGCCGACGGGAATATGAGTAAGGAAGAGTTCATCCGGCAGAGAGATGCCTACAGAGTGCAGGAAGATGAAAAGATGGAGCAGATTCAAAGGCTGCGTACCGAGAAAAATCAAATTTTCCAGCCTGTGAAGAAGGATACGGATAATTTGCAAGCCGTGATGAATACGGTGGGAGAAGCTGGCGATGTGATGCACCTGTCGCAGAATGTGGTGGAAACCTTTATTGACCGCATTGAGGTTTTCAACGATGAGTGCGTGAAAATTCGTTTTACATTTGAAGATGTACTGAAAAGTTACGAAGCAGAGTGAGAAATGATATTTGCGTTTTTGAAAAGTTCATGCTACAATAACTATAGAAGGGAGTGTGGAGGAAATGGTTCTCCAGTACTATGTGGTAGAAAACGAGACCGGGAAACAAATTGAGATTGATATTGAATCGGCAACCAACGAAGACCTGACCTCTACAAAGGAAAAGTGGCAATCTGATTGGACGAGTGAATTTATCCGCGATCCAAAGTTGGAAAAGTATGCGGCGAAAACAGATGCTGGCGAAATTGTAGCATTGGGTGCATATCGAGAAGATGATCACGGAATATCTGTTTTTATTGCTAATATTGAAGCGCATCCTGAGAGTAATCCGACAATTAGCACAGTGCGGAAATACGCAGGCATTGGCCGAATGATGATTGCTTATGGTATTCAATTGTCAATTGATAGTGGGCATGGCGGCATTGTTACCTTTGAAGCAAAAACAGATGAACTGTATGATCACTACATCAAAGATTTTCATGCAGTTCCGATTTTTCAGCCACATTCGGGAGGCCCAAAGCTGCTTATGCTAGCTGATGAAGGCGCACAAGAAATTTTCAGTACCTACTTATCTTAAAGATTGGAGGGTTCAGTATGAAAGATCAAGAACTTGAACTGCAGGTTGCTCCTATGAGCAATGATACAATGGAATATTTGAATGTTTTATTTGGCGTATGCAAACGCTTTAAAACAGATTATTACCATGCAACACCGAAGCAGCGTGAATTTATTGATGCAGTGGCTACGCACGAGTACCAGCTGATGAAAGCCCATGAGAAAGGACTGAGCCGTGCTTCTGTTCCTCCTTTTATGGGAATGAAGCGGAGTGAACGTAGTAACAATATGCCTGCTTGATAGTAAGAGAATAAGCTAACATAATAACTGCTCGCATAAACCACAGACAGCACCCAAGATGATTCGAGGGTGCGTCTGCGGCTTATGCGGGCCTTTTTATTTTGTGATTTTAATACGGATGGATGTTAAATTCCAAGGCTGACAAGAGTGGCCTTTAACTCCTTCGCCGTGCGGATAATGATTTCCTGCTCAGTTTCGTTGCAGTCTAATAAGAGGCGATGTAAATCGGAATCAGAGGAAGAAAGAGAATAATCGAGGCTGTCAACCAGTAACGCATCGACAGAAATATGTAGAGCATTGGCGAGATCAACCAAGATTGGCAAACTGGGGGTCTTGACTCCGTTTTCAAGATAGACAATATTTGTACTTTTTGTGCTAAAGCTCTGTTTTTGGAGCTTTGCGTTTATTATAAAACTCTAGTGGGGAAACTCCATCCCCGTACCTGTTGACTAGGGCGGAAAACCGCGATACAATAAAAGAAACGACCTTTTTACGGCAGCAGGCCACGAGGAAAACAAACTATGGAAGTAGAACTGCTCAAAAAATACGGCAGTGTGAGCCCCGGCAAAATAGAGAATCTGGACGGCACGACTGAAACTGTCGATTTCCGCTTTTCAACGGCGATCCGCTTTTACCGCAACATGGAGGACGCCGATTTCCCACTGCACTGGCATGCCCCTGGCGAGATCATCTCCCCCATCGAGGGCACCTACACGGTTACGATTGCGGGCAAGACCGTGACGCTGCAGCCCCATGATGTGCTGATTATCGCATCGGGCGAGCTGCACAGCATTCGCGCACCCAAAACGGGGGAGCGATACATCATGAACTACAGCGTATCGTACTTTCATCAGATACAGGACATGGCCGAGTTGTTCAACACGTTCTACCCCTTCCGCCTTGTCACCCGGCAGGAGGACCCCGAACTGGCCGACCAGCTGTTTGCGGTGCTGGCACAGATAGAGGGCGAGTATTTCAGCACGAACGTCTGCCGTGAGAGCGAGATCATGGCCTTGATGCTGCACTTTTTCTCGATCTTCGGGCGGTATGAGCACCGCCAGAACAGCGAGCAGGTGCTGGATTACCCCAAGCAGCAGGACCACATGCGCCGCTTTGCAGAGCTGTGCGCCTACATCAACAACCACTGCACCGAGCGTCTCTCGGTCGAGGATCTGGCCTCCCGCGCGGGGTTTAGTGTCTACCATTTTTCGCGCCTGTTCAAGGAAAACACGGGTATGACCTGCCACAATTACCTGGTGGCGCGCCGCATCATCTATGCCAAAGCACTGCTGGTGGACGATACGATCCCCATCACCGAGATCGCTATGCGGTCGGGCTTCAACTCGATCGCAACCTTCAACCGCCTGTTCAAGACGCAGATAGGCTATACCCCTACCGAGTACCGCCAGATGGCCTCCCACGGATAAAAAAGCGCCGCCGCGTGAAAGTTCCACGCGGCGGCGCACTTTTTAATTATTCGTAAATTTTGCGGCCGTGGGCATCGCCGATGCCCGTTTTGCGGTAGAAGTAGGTGTTGATGACATCGCGCCACTCACAGGCGTGCTCCTTCTGGTGGGCAAAGCGTGCCTCCAGGCGGGCGTACACGGCAGGATCCAGGTAAGGCTTCAGCGTCACAACCTCGTCGTAGAACCGCGCGGCGTCCTCGGCACCCTCGAAGTGGGTGTCGTAGATGTGCTGCAGGATCGTTTTGCCGCTCTTGAGCACATAGTTGTACGGCATGTGGTGGAAGAAGAGCAGCAGCTCTTCGGGGCAGGTCTCCACATTGGCGTACATTTCGGCCAGTTCGGGGGCGTACTGGTGGCAGTAATCGCTGCCCGTGGGCGAGCGGTCAATGCCAATGCCATCGAAGGAGGCGCGGTGGTAGCAGCCCCAGCGGCTGTATTCATAACCGTCAACGTTGGGGCCGTAGTGGTAGTTGGGGTTGACCATCCAGCCCACGCCCAGGGGGGCGTTGTATTTCTCATAGGTGGGCCAGGACTGCATCAAAATGCGGTGCAGCGTCTTTTCCACAGGCTCATTGTTGCCGAAGGTCAGCCGCAGCCACTCGCCGGCAATCACGGCGGGGTCCAGCGTGGTGTCATAGCTCAAGCGGCCGAATCCGTAGAGGTTCGCAGCGGCCAGGTCGTGGCCGGTCCAGTTTTCATCGTTGCCGGTGTTGGTCACGGCCACCATTCCGTTGCCCGCGCCTTGGATCAGCGCACGCACATGGGCGTCGCCGTTCGGGCGGGTGTGCATGTCGAAGTCCAAAATCTGGCGGAACCAGGGCATCAAGTAGCAGACGTGGCGCTGCTGGCCCGTGTACTCCTGCGCAATTTGGAACTCCACGGCAATGTGGGTGTGCTGCAGGCCGCCAATCAGCGGGGAGACCGGTTCGCGCACCTGGAAGTCCATGGGGCCGTTCTTGATTTGCAGCGTGACGTTGTCGCGGAAGGTGCCGTCCAGCGGCATAAAATAGTCGTAGCCTGCGCGGGCGCGGTCAATCTTGGTATTGCGCCAATCCTGCTGGCAGTTGTAGACGAAACAACGCCAGACAATGTGACCGCCGCAGGGGGCCACGGCATCGGCCAGCATGTTTGCGCCGTCGGCCTGGTTGCGACCGTAGGTGAAGGGGCCGGGGCGGCCCTCGGAGTCGGCCTTTACCAGGAAACCACCCAGGCCGGGCAGGTTTGCCCAGACCTCCTGGGCCTTATCCGCCCACCACTTGGCCACGGCGGGGTCGCAGGGGTCAGCGGAGTCCATGCCGCCCAGCTCCATCGGGGCGGCAAAGTTGATGCTCAGATACAGTTTGACGCCGTAGGGGGTGAAGATTTTCAGATACTCTTGCAGAGCGCCGAAGTAGCGGTCGGTGATGAGCCAGCTGGCGGCGTCCTTGACGTTGACGTTATTGATTGTGATGCCGTTGATGCCCACGGACGCGAGCATACGGGCGTAAGCCGTCAAACGCGGTACATCGATTAGAATTTCGGAATCTTTGAAAAAGAAGGAATCGCCGGAGTAGCCGCGCTCAATGCTGCCGTCCATGTTGTCCCAGTGGTTCAGCATGCGCAGGCGGTTGGATGGTGCCTTCTCCTCATCGGCGGTGAACTGCGCCCACGCCTTGCCTGCAGTCTGCAGATTGCGCAGCAGTGCAAAAACGCCGTACAAAACGCCTACTTCGCTGCCGCCCTCGATGGTGCAATGGCCGTCGGCGGCCTTTAAGCGGTAGCCCTCAGGGTCCAGGGTCGTGTCCAGCGCCAGGGTGATGTCGTCGCCCTCGGTCAGCGCTGCGCCGTACAGGCCCTTGAAGCCCTCGGCCAGTTCTGCCTTGGCGCGGTCGATGGTTTCGCCCGTCAGCTCGGTATGCAGAGAAATCGCGTCGCAACGGCAGCCCCTAATCTCCGGGTATGCCAGCCAGCACTTGGTAAATGCCATGGTAAAACCTCCTATATATGTGAATAAAATTATTGTTGTTCCAGAATTTTTATCAGCCGTTCCGCAGCTTCTTTGCCGTCGCCGGGGCGGTTCGCACTGCCGAAGCTGAAACGTAAGGTCGACAGCGCATCCTCGGCCGCAGTGCCGCCCAGAGCCATCAAAACGTGGGAGGGTTCCTGCACGCCGCGGTTGTCGCACGCTGCGCCGGGGGAGACACTGACCCCTGCTACATCTAGCTGGTAGGTCAGCCGCTGGCCGCTGCGGCCGGGTAGGCCAACGCTCAGCAGGCCCGGCAGGCCGTCCGCAGGGGTGTGCAGCCGTGCTTCGGGCCGGGCAGCATGCAGCGTCTGCCAAAACTCCTCGGCCAGGGCACGCTTTTTGGCAGTGCGCTGGCGGCGCTCGGCGCAGGTGACCTTGAACGCTGCGGCCAAGCCCGCAATCAGCGCTGCGGGCTCAGTGCCGGGGCGCAGGCCGTACTGTTGACTGCCGCCGTAAATCAGCGGGCGCAGTTTGCGAGGCTCGCGCACATACAAGAAGCCGATGCCCTTCGGCCCGCCGAACTTGTGGGCCGACGCCGACAGAAAATCGATGCCGTCCAGCGGGATGGCCAGGTGTCCCGCAGCCTGCACAGCGTCAACGTGCAGCAGCACATCCGCCTCACGGCAGAGCGCTGCCAGCGCGGGGATGTTCTGTACAACGCCTACCTCGTTGTTGGCGTACTGCAAGCTGACCAGGTTGGGGTGGGCCGCCAGGGCGCGGGTCAAGCTCTCAGGTACAACGCGGCCGAACCCGTCAACCTCCAGTGTTGTCATGCGGCCGCCGTCGTCCCGGATTGATGCGCAGGCGTTCAGAACCGAGTGGTGCTCGATGGGCGTTGTGACCACATGGCCGCCCTGCGGCACCGTGCCACGGATGGCCCAGGTGTTGCTCTCGCTGCCGCCGGAGGTGAAAAATATATGGTCGGGGGTGCAGCCCAGATTTTCCGCCACGGTCAGCCGTGCTTTTTCCACGGTCTGCTTGGTGTGCAGGGCGCTGCGGTAGAGTGCGGCGGGGTTCGCGTACTCTTGGTAAGCGGTATACATGGCCTCCAGCGCCAGCGGCTCAATGGGCGCGGTGGCGGCATGGTCCGCATAAATTTCGTGGTTCATAAGTAGTTGCCTCAAATAAATGTAAAGGAATCAAAGTCAAACTGCGTGCCGGGCAGGAAGAGGAACGTGACCTGCCGCGCCCCCGTGACGGGCTCAAACGTGAAGGTTTGCTCGCCCCAATCGGCCTGTGGGCCAAACTCGACCACACGGCGCTCGGTCTCACCGCCGTCTGCAGCGGCAAACAGCAGATGCACCGTGTTGGCGGGCAACGGGCTGCGGCCCGTAATGCGAATGCCGCAGCAGCCGGTCTTGCCAAAGTCCATGCGGTCAAACAGCAGCGAGACATTGTTGCCGATGCCCAGCACACGCGACCCGTCGCGGGTAAAGGAATCGCCATAGACGGCATCGCACGCGCCCGCAGCCAGGGTATCCCATGCGCGAGAATGACGGGTGAAGGTAAAGCCCTTGATGTGGACCTTCACGTTCAGCTCCACGGCAAACCTGCCGATGCCGCGCAGGAGCTTGTCCAGTTTGAAGGTGTCGGGCTGGTAGACGTTCCACTGCTTGGGCTTGTGGTAGACGCGCTCGCCGATCATTGTACTGCCCTCGGCGTAGGGCTCGCCGTCCCAGAAGCGGAAGGTCGTCGGTTCTCCGTCCAGCGCAAAGATTGGCAGCTCCACCGTATCTGCACCATCGGGGCCAAAGTCGATATCATCGAACAGCACCCAGCTGCGGCCCGTGCGGGAGGTGGAAACGCCGCGCTCGTTGCCGTTGCCGATGTCGCCGAAGGACGCATCAAAACGGCTGGCCGAGATAAATTCATAAGGGTTCTTGTGCAGCTGACCGACGCCAGAGATGGACAACTCCAATTGGGAGATCAGCTGCGGCGCATCGTGGCCGTTGCGCGCCAGGGCGCGAACCCGTAGTGTGCCATCGCCCAGGGCGGTCACCGTCAGCACATCACCGTCCGGCTGCATGGCCGCGTTCACGGCGGGCACACCCTTGTCGTCGGTCAACTGCCACTCGATGTCGGTGAAGGTTGCTGCCGCTGGCCGGCGTGCAGCGGTAATGTGCGTTACGGGGTGCTCCTTGTCCAGCGCTGTGCGCTCGGCGGTCAGGGTCAGCTTGCGCACAGGGATTTCCTGTGTGCTGCCGCCAAAGGTCAGCGGCGGCAGACGGCGGCGGACGGGGCCTTCAAACGGGGCGGCGTTCAGCGTCAGCACTGCAGGGCGCAGGCCGGGGGCCGTGACATCCACGGTAATCGTGCCGGTGCGGCCATTGCCCGCCACAACGGCCAGCAGCATGCCACTGAAAAGGCGGCGGCTGTCGGTCTGGTACTCGTCGGGGTCGGCGCTGTCGCCGTTGTCAAGGCCCACCAGCACACCCGCGCCATTTACGCGGACCGTCACGCGGTCGTTCGCGTTGCGCACAGGGTTGCCGTTCTTGTCGCGGGTTGTGATTGTGATAAACGCAAGCTCACGGCCATCGCCGGAAATCGTCTTGCGGTCAGCCTGCAGGCAGACCATAGCGCTGTCATCGAAGGAATCCTGCTCGTCGGTTGCCACAACCTTGCCGTTTTCATCGTAGGCTACGACCTTGACGCTGCCGGGGTGGTAGGGTGTCTGCCAGCTGGCGGTACGGCCCTTGGCGGAGTCCAGCACCTTGCGGCCAAGGCTCTCGCCGTTCACAAACAGTTCTACGCTGTGGGCGTTGGTGCAAGCGCAGAGGTCAATCAGCTGCCCTTCGTTGAAGTCCCAGTAGGGGAACAGGTGTACCATTGGGTGTGTTTTGGGGTCGAGCCACGCGGCCTGCACAACGTAGTAGGCGTCCTTCGGGAAGCCTGCCGTGTCAATCGTGCCGAAATAGCTGCTGCGCGTGTGGTAAGGTGTCGGCTCGCCGATGTAATCCCACCCGGCCCAAAGGTACTGCCCCAGCGTGAACGGCCAGCGCTGCTCGCTCTGCAGGCAGACATCCCAGCTCTCCGCGCCCCAACTTGTGCGGCTGTTGCCCAGGCTTGAGCACTGCAGGTCGTCATCAGACAGCAGGCTTTGCGAAAGCGGGAAGTGGTAGATGCCGCGGCTCTGCACGATGGACGACGTCTCACTGCCGTAGATGACCCAGTCGGGGTGCTTCTCGTGGTGGCTGGCGTAGAGGCGCTCGCCGTAATTATAGCCCGCGACCTTGATGATATCGGCACAGTGCTGTGTATTTTCCCACGGCATGTAGTTGGAACCGAGCGTTGGGATGCCGTTGCGCGCAGGGTCGTGCGCGGCGACCTCGGCCAGTAGCATCCGCATTGTGTCCGCGCCCTCGGAACCCGCGTGGGTGTCGTAGATCTCGTTGCCGATGCACCAGAACAGCAGGCTTGGGTGGTTGCGGTCGCGGCGGATCCAGGCAGCAACATCCTTTTCCTGCCACTCGTCAAAGAAGCGGCCGTAGTCGTAAGCGTTCTTGCCGCTGCGCCAGCAGTCGAAGCTCTCGACATCCATCAAAATGCCCATCTCGTCGGCCAGATCCATGAACTGCGGCGCGGGCGGTGTGTGACCTGTGCGGATGCTGTTAACCCCCATGGACTTGAGGATTTCAAGCTGACGCTTGGCGGCGCTGTACTCAAACGCCGAACCGAGACAGCCGAAATCGTGGTGGATGCAGACGCCCTTGATCAAAACGCGCTTGTGATTCACCAGCAGCCCGCAGTCGGGTGTGGCTTCGATGGTGCGGCAGCCAAAGCGGGTGGTTAGTGTGTCGGTAACGCCATCGGCGCCGGTTAGCTCTGCCGTGATGTGGTAGAAGTTCGGCGCGTCCAAGTCCCACAAAGCGGGGTCTTGCAGCGTGAAGGTGTGCGAGGCTTTGTAAATCGCGGTTTCCTTGCCCGTGCGCCAGCCATCGGGGGAGGGGAGAGCGGCCCATGCATCGGCAGGGATGGCGGCAGTGCCAAGAAGGCTGCCGTTGTCATCGGTCAGATGCAGCGTCAGCGTGCGGCCCGCGCTGGCGGCGGTGACGGAACCCGCCTCGGCGGTGACGGCCACGGTCCAAGCGCCGTTGTCGCCCTCTTTGGCAGCTACATACAGTCCATCGGGCATCAAGTGGAGGTCGGGAGCCTCCCACAGTTCCACATTGCGGTACAGGCCCGCACCGGAGTACCAGCGGGAGTTGGGGTGGCGCAGATTGCAGCGGACAAGAACCTCGTTCTGGCCCTCATGCAGCGCGTCGGTGATGTCGAACCAGAACGACGTGTAGCCGTACTTCCATTGGCCGACTTCGGTGCCGTTGACGAAAACGGTCGTATCCATGTAGGCCCCGCCGAACCAAAGCATGCGGCGGGTGCCGGGTACATCGGTGACAAAGAAATATTTGCGGTAGAACAGTGTGCCATCGCGGTACAGATCGTCCGCGTGGCGAATCTGCCAATCGTGGGGCAGGTCGACGGGGGTGAACTGCGCGTTCCAAGGCAGCAGCTCGGTATCCGGCGCGCAGGCGGCAAACAGCCAGTCGACGCTGAAATCGGTGCGTTTCATAAGGAACAGCTCCTTTTCATAAGGGTAAGGGGATGTGACGGGAAGTGCCGTGCAGGTCCGACATGGCCGTGTCGGGCACACACGGTGCGCCCCGTCACCGGGGCGCGGTACTTGCGTACCATAAACAGCAAACCGGGGGCAGCCCCATGTTGTTACGTGAGGCTGCCCCCGGCAGTTGCATCACTGTCGCAGGGACAGTCAGTTTCCAAACAAATTACTTGTTTGCGTTGTAGGTGTCGTTGTACATATCAACGATGTTCTGCATGTTCTGGGCTTCGACCTCAGCAACGTAGGTATCCCAATCGTTGTTGATGTCGGCCTGATTCATGGCAAACTTGCAGGTCCAAGCGTTGACGGTATCGGTCATGGGGGTGCCCCACAGGTTCAGCATCTCCATCTGATCCTCGTCGAAGGTAACGGCGGGATCCAGCGGGCGCAGCTTGCGGTACTGGCCCTGACGGTCGTAGAAGTCACGCAGATCCTCGGTGAAGTTGCTGGTCAGCAGCTCGGTGTTGCCGCCATACATGAAGTTGCCGCAGGCGTAGCCCAGCTCTTCACGCAGGTCGATCTGATCGTCGGAGGTCTGTCCGATGGACAGGCCTTTGCAGTAGTAACCGGGGGTCAGGCTGTAGGTGCCGTCGGTGACGGTGTAGGTCTCGCCCTCTTTGCCCCACTTGGTCAGGGTCAGGCCCTCGTCAGAGTACCACAGCCAGTCAACAAAGCGCATCATCTTGATGAACTCGTCCTCGCCCAGCTCGTTCAGAGCGTTGGAAGAGATCATGATACCGCACTCAAGGCGCTGGTTCTCGGCCTGATAGTCGGATGTGCCGATGGGAGTGAGGATGCGGTACAGCTCGTAGTTGCCCTCGCCCAGCTGCTCCTTGACCTTGGCGTCCTGGACGGCGTACTGGGCACGGTTGGTGGACATGATGACGGTCTCGCCGCGGTAGAACTTGTTCAGCGCGGTGTCGTCATCCTGGGTCCAGGTCTCGGGGTCAAGGACCTTGTTCTGGACAAGCTTCTGCAGGACAGTGTAGGCCTGCTTGTATTTGTCGGAGACAGAGCCGTCAACGAAGGAATCGCTGTCGGGGTCATAGACCAGACCGTAGTTGGTGGTGATGGCCCAGCCGGTGTTGATATCGTAGGAGGCACCCAGCAGCTTCAGCAGGTTGCCGCCCTGACCGTAACCGGAGGTCTGGCCGCACCACATATCGGACCAGATGTAGTCATTCTCGCCGCACATGCCCTGCTCGACCATGTACTTCTTGACGCCGATCAGCACGTCGGCGAACTTATCCCAGGTCCAATCCTTTTCCAGCTCGGCGACATCGTAGCCGGCAGCGTCAAAAATGTCCTTGCGGATGAGGAAAGTGTAATCCTGCAGAGCGGTCTCCTTCAGGCCGGGCAGGCGGTAGTACTTGCCGTCAGCCTGCGTGATGGTGGCCAAGTCGTCCTGCATGTTGTACTCCTCGACGAAGTTGGAGTAGTTGGGCATATACTGGACATAGTCGGAGACGGGGACAACGCCGCCGCCGGTGACATACGCAGTTTCAGTGTAGATCTTGGGGATGATGTAGGGGGCAGTGCCGGAAGAAACGGCCAAGGAAACCTTATCGGTGTAGTTGGAGTTGTCAACGACGGTCAGTTCCAGATGGACGTTGGTGGCATCCTCGATGGCCTTAAAGACGCCCTCGTTGATCCACTTGTCGTTCATGGGATAGGCGGGGTTGTCGTTGAAGAACATCGTGTAGGTGACAGGCTCATCAGAGTGGAAGTGCTCGCCGTACTCATAGCCGAGGTTCGACTCGTCCGCAGCAGCGGTGTCGGTGGTAGCAGTGCTGCCATCGGTGTTGGTGGTGCTTGCAGCCGTGGAGCTGCCGGAGCCGCCGCAGGCAGCCAGAGACAGCACCATGCCGGTAGCCAGCACGAGGGATGTGAGCTTTTTCATGTTTCGTAACCTCCATTACGTTTTTTCCTGCTCCCCGGAAGGCCCTGGGAAAACAGGCGTTTTCTTTCATCCGGCACCGGAGTCGGCGTCGGTTTTAAGACAGTGGAAAAACGGGACGCAGAGCACTAACGCGAAAACGTTAGCCCTTAACGCCACCCAGCATCATGCCCTGCACGAAATACTTCTGGATGAAGGGGTAGATGCAAATGATGGGAGCGGACGTCAGCACCATGGCGCAGGACTTGATGTTGGAAGCGATCTGCATGGCGTCGCCTGCATCGGCACTTGTGCCGGAAGCGCTGCTGATGAGCTGGCGCAGATAGTAGGCAACGGGCCATTTCGTGGTCGTATCCAAGTAGAGGAAAGCATCAAACCAGTCGTTCCAGTACTGGACGACGTAGAACAGTGTCATGGTGGCAATGATGGGCTTGGACAGGGGGATGGCGATGCGCCAGAACACGCCCCACAAGTCCAAGCCGTCGATCTCGCCGGCTTCTTCCAGCTCACGGGGGAGAGTGAGGAAGAAGGAACGCATCAGGATGACGTAGTAGGTGGAGATCATGCCGGGCAGGATGAAGGATGCCACGGTATCGCGCAGACCCAAGGAAACCATCAAAATGTAGTTGGGGATCATGCCGCCGCTAAAGTACATCGTGAAAATGATGAACTTGTTGATGGCCTTGCCGCCATACAGCTCCGCCTTGGAAAGGGGATAGGCCAGCAGGGCGCTGAACAGCAGAGCGCAGACCGTGCCAATGATGGAGTACACAATGGTGTTGCCGTAATAGGGGATGAACTTGCCATCGGTGATGACGTATTTATATGTAGAGATGTTGAAGTCCTTCGGGATCAGGCCGACTTGGCCTGCAACGATCGCCTGCGTAGAGGAGAAGGACTGGGCGACCAAGTACAGGAACGGGTAGAGCATCGCAACGCTGATCAGCGTCAGGATGATGGCGTTAAAGACCTTGAACACGCGGTAACTGGCGGATTCCTTGATCTTCATGGGGCCCATAGTAGTTGCTTTTGCCATTATTTTATCCTCCTAATTACCACAAACCGCTGCCGGTCAGCCAAGAGGAGACCTTGTTGGCAACCGTGAGCAGGACCAGGTTGATAACACCTTGGAACAGACCAACGGCCGTTGCGTAGCTGTAGTTGCCGGAGCCAAGGCCCATGCGGTAGACGTAGGTAGCGATGATGTCGGCCGTCTCATAGGTCGTGGGGGTGTACAGCAGGAAGACCTTTTCGAAAGCGGCGGAACCGCACAGGCTGCCGATGTTCAGAACCAACAGGGTGGAGATGGTGGGCAGGATGGCGGGGATGGTAACGTGCAGGCACTGCTGGAAGCGGTTTGCGCCGTCCAGCTCAGCAGCCTCGTACAGTTCGGTGTTGATGCCGGACATGGCAGCCAAGTAAAGGATGGTGCCCCAGCCGAGGCCCTGCCATACGCCCGTGGTAACAAAGATCGTCGTGAACCACTCGGGCAGGGAAATGAAGGTGACGGCCTCGCCGCCCAGCTTGGTGATGAGGTTGTTGATGGGACCGCTGGTGGACAGAATCTCGCGGACCATGCCCGCAACGATGACCATCGAGATGAAGTGGGGCAGGTAGGAGATCGTCTGCACAATCTTCTTGAAGTGAACATTCTTGACCTCGTTCAGCAACAGGGCGAAGATCAGCGTCAGCGGGAAGCTGATGATCAGATACTTGAAGTTCAACAGCAGTGTGTTCTTGAACGCACGCCAGAAGTTCTGATCCTTCATGAACTGGTTGAAGTACTTCAGGCCGCTCCATTCATCGCCGAAGATGCTGCTGCCGGCGCGGTAGCGGCGGAACGCAATGATGTTGCCGAACATCGGGATGTAGCGGAACACGATGTAGTACACAATGGGAATGAACATCATTGCGTACCATTGCCAGTACTTTTTAATGTGCTTCATCACGGCACCCTGCTTCTTGACAGTGGCCACAGAAGCGTCTTTTTGTGCGGTCTTGGGCATGGTTCTGTCTCTCCTTCCTAATATCAATCACAGGTCAAGGGCCTGCGTTGCGGACTGGGTGACAGTCAGCTTTGCGGGGGCCTGACCCATCAGCGCTACGCTGCGGGCATCAGGCTGGGAAGCACCGACATAAACGCTGTAGCTGCCTGCCTCAACGATCGGCGTGCCTTCCTCATTGCAGAGGGCGAAGGCGGCCAGCGGCAGGTGAATTTTGACCTGCTTCGTCTCACCGGGCTGCAGCTCGACCTTGGCAAGGCCCTTCAGCTGGGCGTTCGGGGTGTTCTCGCGCTCGGCCTTGACGTAAACCTCCACGCTCTCACGGCCCGCAACGGAACCCTCGTTCGTGACGTCCACCGTCACATCGAGGCCGTCGGAGCCCGCCTCATTCGCGCTGACAGCAGCGTTCTTGAAGCCGAACTTCGTGTAGGACAGGCCGTAGCCGAAGGGGTAAAGGGCTTCCTTCTCCATGTAGCGGTAGGTGCGGCCCTTCATGGCGTAGTCGGTAAACTCCGGCAGGTCGCGGTCGCTGTGGTAGAAGGTGACAGGCAGTTTGCCCTGCGGGTTCGTCTCACCGAACAGAGCGCGGGCCACAGCCTCGCCGCCACGGGCACCGGGATACCAGGCTTCGAGAATGGCGCTTGCGTGCTCATCTGCATAGTTGACAGCCAATGCACTGCCGCCCAGCAGAACCAGAACAACAGGCTTGCCGCTCTCAACACAGGCTTTCAGGACTTCCTCCTGATGGCCGGGGAGCTTCAGGTTCGGCTTGTCGCCGCTGGCGAACTGGTTGCCCTGGTCGCCCTCCTCACCCTCAAGGCCGGCATCCAGACCAAGGACTGCGATAACGACATCGCTCTCCTCGCAAACGCCCTTGACCTCGCTCATCAGCTCGTTGGACTCGGCCAAGCCGTGGATGTTGTCGGCGTAGAGGTGACAGCCCTGCGAGTAGCGGACTTTCACATCGTCGCCGAGGTAATCTTCAATGCCCTCCAGCACGGTGGTGTAGCGGGAGGCAGTGCCCTCATAGTTGCCCAGCAGCGCCTTGCGACTGTCGGCATTGGGGCCGATGACGCCGACGGTGTGCAGCTTGGACTTGTCCAGCGGCAGCGTGCCGTCGTTCTTCAGCAGCGTCATGATGCTGTCGGCGACTTTCAGGTTCAGGGCCTTCATCTCGGCGCTGTCGACAACGTCGTAGCCAACCTTATTATAAGGAACCTGATCCTCGGCATCAAACATACCCAGACGCATGCGGGTCACATACAGGCGGGTCAGGCTCTCGTCGATCTTCTCTTCGGAAAGCTTGCCCTCGGCGACGGCCTGCTCAAGGTAAACGTAAAGGTCGCCGCAGTTCAGGTCGCAGCCGTTGTTGACGGCCAGTGCGACGGACTCTACAGGGCCGTCCGTGACCATGTGGCCGGTATGGAAGTCCTTGATGGCCCAGCAGTCGGAGGTAACGTGGCCGTCAAAATGCCACTTGTCACGTAGGATATCCTTTAGCAGGGTCTTGCTGCCGCAGCAGGGCTCGCCATTCGTGCGGTTGTACGCACCCATGACGGCCTCGACACCGGCTTCCTTGACCAGTGCGCGGAAGGCGGGCAGGTAGGTCTCCCACAGGTCCTGCTTGGAGACGATGGCGTTAAAGTGGTGGCGGTCGCTTTCGGGGCCAGAGTGTACGGCGAAATGCTTGGCGCAGGCGGCGGCCTGCAGGTAATCGGGATCATCGCCCTGCATACCCTCAACAAAGCGGACGCCGAGGCGGCTCGTCAGGAACGGATCCTCGCCGTAAGTTTCGTGGCCACGGCCCCAGCGGGGATCGCGGAAGATGTTGATGTTGGGGGCCCAGACGGTCAGACCCTTGAAAATGTCGCGGTCGCCGTGGGCGCGGCACATATTGTACTTGCCGCGAGCCTCAACGCCGATGGCGTTGCCGACCTGCTCCATCATGTCCTCGTCAAAGGCGGCGGCCATGCCGATGGCCTGGGGGAAGACGGTGGCAGTGCCCGCGCGGCCGATACCGTGGATGCCCTCGCTCCACCAGTTGTAAGCGGGGATGCCCAGACGCTCGATCGCGGGAGCCCAGCTCAGCATCTGGCTGACCTTCTCGTGCAGGGTCATCTGCGCAACGAGGTCGGCCGCACGCTTGCGGTACTCAGCTTCTTTAGCGGGATTCTTAGTTCTCTTCATAGTGCTTTCTCCTGTTCTTCCGTGTCCTTTACAGAACGCCGAAGCCTAAAATGGTGAATACTTTGTCCGTGCCCGGCTCCTGCATCTTGATTTCGATGTGGTGCCGCTGCGCGGTTTCTTCCTTTAAGATAATGGCCGCATGGCAGTGGGTCCAACCGGCCTGCCGCGGGTCGTAGACCGCGACCTCTTTGCCGTCTACCGTGACGACTGCCGCGCCGAACTCCTTGCTGCCCGAATCCTTAAAAACGAGCTGGATGCTGCGGCAGGTGATGTCCATCGTGAACGGGTTGTCGCCCGCGCCCTTCTTCCAGTTGTGGGGGAACTCGGGGGTGTTGACATCCTCGAAGTCGAAGGGCACGCTCTGTAAATCGGTGTCCATCTCGGTGAAGCAGCCGGGGTCGATGACCGCATCAAAGGGGTTCACACTGCGGTCCAGCAGTTTCGTCTCGGCAAAGTCGAAACCGTAGTAGGGGGCGAGCTCTTTCGGGGCAGGCCCTTCCTGCTGCTTGTCCAGCCGGTCCAGCATATACATGAGGCAGTCCCGCATGATGCGGTGCCCGCTGTTGGAGGGATGGAACACATCGTAGAAGTACTGGCGGCGGGTGATGACGCTGCGCTCACCGACACCAACGCGGAACTGCGGGCTGACGGCGTCCAGCACATTGACCATCGGCAGCTCATGCCGCCAACCGATGGGAGCCAAGCGATCCTTCAGGTTCCAGTCGTTGGCAAAAACGCTGAACAGCATCACAACGGCGGGCTCATTGGGGGCTGACCAGATCTTTTGGATCAGGCTCTCGTGCATCAGGCCCTTCGTCTCGTCTGCCTCGTCGTTGACGGCGAACTCGACGATGATCAGATCGGGCTGCACCGCACCGTCGCGGGTGATGTCGCGGTCATAGCGGATGATGCCGAGCTGGCAGGGCGTGCCGCCAACGCCCGCTTTGATGTAGCGGACATGTGCGCCGTGGTCGGGTGTGTACCTTTCGCAGATGGCCTCATAGGTCTTGCGCGCGTAGCACATTTCCTGCGAGGGAACCGCACCCGCGCCCTGTGTGATGGAGCCGCCCAGGAAGGCGATCGTCGTGGGCTTGCCATCGCGGAGCTGCTGCAACACACGCTTGATACGGATGTTGTTGCCGGTGCTCAGGCAGCTGCGGGCGATCATCTCGCCGTAGGCGGGCGTATCGAAAGCCACGGGCGGGTCGGGGTCAACCTCGGGGACTGTGTAGCCGTCGTTCAAGTAGAGCTTGACGGTGGCCGTGGCGATGTCCTTCGGTTTGACGAGCTCGAACAGAAACTCCTGCGGCGTCTCGTCGCTGTCGGACCACTGCTGCTCATCCATGACCATGATGTGCTCGGTGCCATCGGTGGTAATCTTCATGCTGTTGCGGCTGCCGCCGCTGCCCAGTTCCCCGGAGAAGCCGAGGGTGAAGGTCACGACCTTGTCGGGCAGGTCGCCGACGATGCTGACGCCGACGCTGTGCACGAGCTTGCGAAAGCCCTTGGCCGTGCGGAGCATTTCCAGAATGTTCTCATCGTCAATGCCGCCGACCATCTTGGCGAAAGTTACAAGGCGGTCACCATTGATATAAACGGGGTGGCGGCCTACGCCGTCATTGCTCGGCAGGCCGCCGACCGGCTTGTCCAGCAGCACATAAAATCCCGGGCGTTTGGCCGTTGGGTCCTTGGGTGCGATCTTGTCCAACACCGTTTGCTTCACTCTTTTCTGAATTGTCTGTGTCTTATGTTTGGTGAGCTCATCACAGGCCAAACATATCATTTGCCGTTATTATACCGCATTCCGAAAATGCATGCTTCTCATTTTTTGCTATGTATCTTATCAATATCTGCTGTTTTTACAGGCTTGTTGATTGTTTTTTGTGCAATGTGCTAGAAAGAAAAACACAGTTTTTGTGCGATTCGAGAAACGAATTGTAACTTTCGTGTCATCATTATGGATAAATGGTGCATAATGTGCCGCGAATTTTTCCTACCTACTGCGCTTGTTCGGCATCGCCAAAATTTGCACAGCCTGAAAAATAGCACAAAATAAGCATTGCAAAAGCCGAAAGTCCCGAAAACGACGGGGTTTTTCTTGCAATAAGTGGAATGCAGGGGTGCTGTATTTATGTTGCCCTGTTGAAAATCGAGCCCGGTACCCCCTTGATTTTGCCGCTGCAACCTGCTATATTGAGCCAAAACCGAACAACGAAAGGGGCCGATTTATGGCAGCAGTTACCCTGCCCACACACTATCGCAACGTTTTTGCGGAGCTGGGCTATGCGCAGGCGGAGATCGACGCACGCATTGAAAATACGTTTCATACCATTTTTTATGGGGACGAGGCCCACCGCTTCTACCACCCCACCGGGCCGGGTCTTGCCTACATCGAGGACACGGGCAACCACGACGTCCGTACCGAGGGCATGAGCTACGGCATGATGCTCTGCGTACAGACTGATCACAAGGCCGAATTTGACGCACTATGGAGTTGGGTCATGCACTATATGTACATGCAGGACGGCCCCAACGCCGAGGTTTGCGTGCGCCGTTTCTGGAACACGCCCCTGCGGGATGGCCCACGCCGCTATTACGACAACTGCCTGTACTTCTTTGCCCTGCTGGCCCTCAGCGGCCGATACCGCATTTGGCCGCTGTAAGGCGTTCTGATATAGTAAAAAAGGAGAATCCTATGATGATGCAATTTGTCTGCACGGCCCGGTCGGCGGACGATGAGGACTACCGCCCGCTGGCTGAAACGCCGCTGACGCTGGACTTTGCCTATGACCACGGCGTTTCGACTTTGGCCGATCCGGCGGTCTGGCAGGTGACGCTGACCAACAACGCCGCCGCCCCATGGCGCGGCGTTGTTAAGCTGGAACTCTGCGTTGCTTACGATGCACCGCGTTTTTTCTTGCCCGGATTCCTCTACGGCCGCAATCGCGGCGAGGCCCCGATCCGCGTTGACAACCGCTACCCAAGGCTGCGGGCAGGTACACCGGAGTTTCCTGCATCGCCTTGGTGGATGGTCCGCGCTGATCGCCTCAGCCACCCCGCAGCCTTCCTGCTGGACGGCGGACGGTGGTATGGGCTCTCGGCTGCGCCATATTTCGTGCGCCAAAACGGCGTGCTGCAACCCTGGCAGCCCGGCAGGGCGGGAACGTTCGCACAGTTTGCAGGCTTTACCTGCTCACTGAACACGGGCAGTGTCGGCTACACGCTGGGGTACGAAAACGCGCCCTGGCTGTTTGTGCAGTCCCACAACATCAAGCCCCGCGCCCCGATGGGTGAAAACTGCTTGACGCTGGCGGCGGGGGAGAGCGTTGCCTTCCCGCTGTACCTCTATGATTTTGTCGCAGTGGATGGCGAGCGCACGCTGTACGCGGCGCTGGAGGCCGTCTATGGGCTGTGGCACACGCCGCCGCGCCCCGGCACGACCCCATCCCACGCGGCAGAGCTGCTGGCCGGGGCCGTTACCCGCGACGCTTGGCTGCCCGACGATAAAAACTATGTCGGCATCACCAAAGAGCGCTCGGACGGCAGCTATGAGCAGAACAAGATCTTCTCCATCAGCTGGACCAACGGCCTGTCCGCCGCCGTGCCCTGCCTGCAGGCGGCGCACCGCCTGGGGGATAAGACGATCCGCGCTGCGGCCCTTGCCTGCATCGACAATATTGTGCAGAACTCTTTGGACCCGCGCTGCGGCCTGCCCAACGAGACCTGGGACGCCGAAAACGGCTGGAGCTGTCGGGGCTGGTGGTTCGACGGCATGTACACGGGCGGGCATTCCGGCTATCTGGTCGGACAGACGCTTTATTATATCCTAAAAGCCTATCGGCTCGAAGCCGCCCGCGGCATCGACCACCCCGACTGGCTCGCCTTTGTGCAGGGCGTGGTGCCACGGCTGGCGGCGGCACGCAACGGCGACGGCGAGTACCCGTTTACCCTGTCGGAGCAAACGGGCGCAGGGTTGGAATACGATTCCCTGGGCAGCGCCTGGTGCTTGGCCGCTGAGGCTGCGCTGATGCAGCTGACGGGCGACACCGCCGACCTGCCCGCCATGGAGCGCAGCGAGGTACACTACTACGACGCCTTTATCCGTCGTGCTGAGTGTTACGGCGGCCCGCCGGATACCAGCAAAGCCGTGGACAGCGAGGGTGTGCTGGCCTACATCCGCGTCGCGCGGCTGCTGCACGAGTTGACGGGCAAGGCCGTCTACCTCGACCACCTGCGGGACGCACTGTGCTATGAGTACAGCTTTAAATTCTGCTACAATGTGCCCGTACAGGTCCCGCCGCTGTCCCGTCTCGGCTGGTCGAGCTGCGGCGGCAGCATCACTTCGGTGGCCAACCCGCACATTCACCCCATGTCCTGCACAGTTGCCGACGAGATGTTCTACTATCTGCGCTGCCGCCCCGATGCCTATATTGAATCCCGTTTAAAGGATACGGTGGGCTGGTCGCTGCAGACCTTCAACACCTTTGACCGCGAGTACGACTACGGCCGCGCGGGCTGGATGTCCGAGCGTTTCTGCCACTGCGAGGGCCTGCTGGTGCAGACCTACCCCGACGGCAGTCTTGCCAGCACATGGTTTGCGCTGATGCCCTGGGCTTGCGGCAGCGTGCTGGAAGGCGTGTGCGGCACGTGGTGGAACTATAAAGGCAATACCGCATAATTCTAAGTGCCGATACGGCGAGCGAGGTGCGGCA
>ERZ1107006.1175-NODE-1175-length-23371-cov-8.289415_pt1 | contig 23371 bp, 21 predicted proteins | sample MGYA00403696_ERZ1107006 | MGnify/ENA primary metagenome ERZ1107006 (study PRJEB35170, sample SAMEA104062441) | human gut metagenome | biome: human gut; feature: human-associated habitat; material: faeces | place: Denmark | collected 2012-08-13 ...
CTTCCAGTTTTCATAACTCATAGTCTTTGCCTCTCTTGCAGAAAGCTCACGCCTCTTCAAAGGAATCCTTACCCACGCCGCACAGGGGGCATTCAAAATCATCCGGTACCTCGCTCCATGGCGTTCCCGGCGCGATGCCGCCCTCGGGATACCCCACGCTCTCATCGTACTCCCAACCGCAAACGGTGCATACATACTTCATTGTGCTTCTTCCTTTCTTTTTTTAATGATTTTGTTATTCTTCCACCAACCGGCCGTCCACTGTCACGGTGACCACCTGCCACGGGATAAATTTCCCGCTCTGCTGGAGCGCCTTTTTCGCCGCCAGTTCCAGCCCGCCGCAGCAGGGCACCTCCATCCGCACGACGGTGACGCTCTTGATGTTGTTCTCCCGGATGATCTCCGTCAGCTTTTCGGAATAGTCCACGCTGTCCAGCTTGGGGCAGCCCACGAGGGTGATGTGCCCCTTGATGAACCGCTCGTGGAAGGCGGCGTAGGCGTAGGCGGTACAGTCGGCGGCGATGAGCAGCCGCGCACCGTCAAAATACGGGGCGTTCACCGGTACCAGCTTGATTTGCACAGGCCACTGGGACAGGCGGCTTACCTGCTCAGCGCGGGGTGCTTCCGCGGCGGGCGCGGCCTCGCGCTGAATATTCCGGGACTGGCTGCCGGGGCAGCCAAAGGGCAGGGTCATGCCCTCTTTCCGCATTTTCCGCTGCTTATTTTCCATGACAGCCTGCTCGTCATAGGCCGCCGCCTCCCGCTCCACAAAGGTGATGGCCCCGGTGGGGCAGGTGGGCAGGCAGTCGCCCAAACCGTCGCAGTAGTCGTCCCGCATGAGCTGCGCCTTGCCGTCCACCATGGCGATGGCGCCCTCGTGACAGGCGGCGGCGCAGGCAACGCAGCCGTTGCATTTATCCTGATCGATTTCAATGATCCGTCGTTTCATTGCAATGCCTCCTTGCTTTTGTGGCTTGATTATACTAAAATCAAATCAGCAAGTCGGTTGAAATTTCAACGAAAGAAGTTTTTTTATGAAAGAATTTTTTCCGGTGCTCCATATGGCGGCGCTTTTCTCCGGCATTTCCGACGACGAGCTTACCGCATGCTCTCCTGCCTTGGGGCGAGGATCGGCACCTTTCCCAAAGGTGCCCGCCTGCTCCGCACCGGAGACACGGTGGAGGAAGTGGGCCTTGTGCTGGCGGGCAGCGCCCTCGTCGTGCAGGAGGACATCTGGGGAAACCGCAGCATCCTCTCCAAAATCGGGCCGGGGCAGACCTTCGCGGAGGTGTTCGCCTGTGCGCCAGGGTCGGTACTGTATGTGAGCGTGGAGGCAGAGAGCGCGGTGACGGTGATGTTTCTGCATATAAGACGCGTTTTGAACGTGTGCCCCTCCGCCTGCTCCCACCATAGCCAGATCATTCGCAACCTGCTGGGCGAACTGGCGGAGAAGAACCTGCGGCTCAACGAAAAACTCACCCATATGGGCCAGCGCACGACACGGGCCAAGCTGCTGTCCTATTTTTCCGGCGAGGCGCAACGCCGGGGCGGCTATGAATTCGACATTCCGTTCTCCCGCCAGCAGCTTGCGGATTATCTCGGCGTAGAGCGCAGCGGGCTGTCGCTGGAACTTGGAAAAAGCGGGATGAGGGCCTGCTCGACTTTCATAAAAGCCACTTTCTTCTCAAGGCGCCAGAGACGGATGGTCTTTCTCCTTCTGCGCGTTAAGAATCTCCCCTTCAAGCCCCCTTTGGGCGTATTGGAAAGTGCGGATTCACCGGGCAGAATGTTGGGCTTTTACAGAAGGAGAGCGCAACTACGAACCTGCAGAGATTGACAAGGTAGCGTCAGCTCGTACAATCTGATTTGATCATACCCACAGTTGCTTTGGCTGTTGGTATTTTCTGTTTGAACTCCAAAAGCTTTGCAGAGCTCAAGGATCCTAATCGTACAACCAGAGCAGCGCCGCGCCGATTTTCTCAAATTATGTGACGCCGTCACAGTAAAACCGCTTGTCACGCGGTATACTATACCCAAACAAAGGAAAGGAGCTGACAGATATGGCAGCTATGAATATGAATCAGGAGCAGTTTAAGCAGTTGATCCGGGAGGAAAAGCCTGTTTTGGTGGATTTCTGGGCGCCCTGGTGCGGCTATTGCCGGAGGATTGGCCCTGCGTATGAGAAGATCGGAGAGGAATACGCGGACAGCCTTGCCGTCGGCAAGATCAATATTGACGAGGAGCCGCAGCTGGCGGGGGCCGAGGGGATCAAGGTCATCCCAACTCTGGTGCTGTTCCGGAACGGAAAGGCCGTGGATTCCATTACCGCGCCCGGCTCAAAGGCAGAGATCGACCGTTTCATTCAGGAAGCCTTGGCGAAATAACGGAGGGTTCAGATATGAACAACAATCATGTTTATGATATGCTCGTGGTGGGCGGCGGACCGGGCGGCTACACCGCCGCCCTGTACGCGGCACGGGCGGGGCTGGACACCGTCGTGCTGGAAAAACTGTCCGCCGGTGGGCAGATGGCCCTGACCGAGCAGATCGACAACTACCCCGGCTTTGAGAACGGGATCGACGGCTTCTCTCTGGCGGAGAAGATGCAAAAGCAGGCGGAGCGTTTTGGGGCACGCAGCGAATACGCAGAAGTCCTCCGCATGGATCTGACGGCGGTTCCCAAGCTCGTGGAGACCAGCGAGGGGATCTTCCGGGGGAAAACCGTGGTGCTGGCCACCGGTGCGGACCCCAGAACGCTGGGCGTGGCCAGAGAGTCGGAACTGGTGGGCCGGGGCGTGGCCTACTGCGCCGCCTGCGACGGGATGTTTTACAAGGGCAAAACGGTGGTCGTGGTGGGCGGCGGCAATTCCGCCGCGGCAGATGCCCTCCTTCTCAGCCGCGTGGCGAAAAAAGTGATCCTCGTCCACCGCAGAGACACCCTGCGGGCCACCAAGATCTATCACGAGCCGCTGGCACAGGCCGAAAACGTGGAATTCCGTTGGAACAGCGTCGTTTCCGCGCTGCTTTCCGGGGACAGGCTGACCGGCGTCCGCCTGCGGGACACCGTCACCGGTGAGGAAAGCGTGGTGGACTGCGACGGCGTATTTGTCAGCGTGGGCCGACAGCCCGCCACGGCGCTGGCGGTGGGTCAACTGGCGCTGGACGGCGGCGGCTATATCGTGGCCGGAGAGACCACGGAAACCAGTATTCCCGGCGTTTACGCCGTGGGCGACGTGCGGACGAAGCCCCTCCGTCAGGTGGTCACCGCCGTGGCGGACGGCGCGGTGGCAGTCCACATGGCGGAGAAATATATCGCGGAAAACCGATAAGGGAGGTAGATTGAAAAAGCCATGTTTAAGGTCAGGCCGGATATTCCGAACTGATGCACCAGGAACTGGCCATCGACGGCGGTGGCACTCCCCTGATGGGCACTCAGTGGAAGATGGCTCCCGGTGAGGCTTCTCACGAATGGCAGTGCTACGGCGGCTTCGGCACCTGGGCTCTGCTGGAAAAGGATGACCTGGATCACGGCGTCATCGGCAACCCCACCAAAGCCACCAAGGAGAAGGACAACGCTCTGGTGGAGCGGGTTGTTGAGGGCTACACCAAAATGATCAACGAACTGATGGAGCGTCATCCCGTTGGCAAGAATCCTCAGGGTTTCTGTAATCCGCTGGGCTTCAACGGTTTTAATGGCGACCAGTACATCCAGTACGATGCCGACCATGATGAGAAGACCCAGTATTTTGGGACAAGGTTATACATCCGCAGACAGGTGACCTTGTTGAGACAGACAAACATCGCTTTTCTGCTGCTCCAAAGGTCGGAGTACTGCTCCACAAAGTCCATAGCTATGGAATCCAGTCGTGGTTCCGCTGTGAGTAAGCGTATCTTTTTGGCAAACACCCATTCAAGTTTTTCCTGCTGAGTGGGGTCCAAATCAGGCCCTTGCTGCTTTTTACTTCCGCGATAAACTTTTACTCGCTTGAGTGATTATAAGTGATTTTACCATAACGAGGTATATTTGCGTTCTCCTTTGCTTTTTTGTTTGAGTATAGCACGGCTGATTTCCCTGCGAACTTCTTCCACGCTGATCCCCTCACGCGCGGCGATGACTTCCATGGCGCGTCGCGCTGCGGCAAGCTGCTTGGCATTTGTTTTCATACGGTTTCCCTCCTGATATTTCTCTTAGCGGTATTTATCGCTTAACTTAACGATAATATAACATAGACATGAGGGGAAAACCGTCGAACACGGTCGAAAGCAGGAAGTTTTATCGTTCAATAAAACGATAGCGGACGAAAAAAGAGGAAGCCTGCAAAGGCTTCCTCTGTATCAGGTCTGATCGTGGTTCATGGCGCGCATGGTCTGTAAAACCGCGTCCTTCTGCTGGGGCGTCAGATTTACCCAGTTATCAAAAAGCTCCTTCAATTCCGGTGTCAGCTCCACCATTTCGCCCTCTGCGAAGAACTGAGAAAGCGAGATGCCGAAAGAGGTACAGATCGCTTCCAGCGTACTGATGGAGGGAATTGTATTGCGGTGATAGATATTCGCAATGGTGGAGTTGGAAAGACCGCAATTTTTAGCCAGCCGGTATTCTGACCATCCGCGTTCGTCCAGTAGTTGATGCAGCCGCTGAAGCGTGTCCATAGTTTCGTCACCTTTCTTTCCTGTATATATTTTACCGTTTCATTGAATGATATAATATTGTTTACTTGTATGCGACATATCATTTAATAAGACGGTAAAGGCAACGAAAACAGGTAAAAACCCCACGGACAGACGAATCCGCCCCCGTCAGGCTCAACGCTTGACAGGGGCGGCTCTTCTCTTGTTCAGTTTTGTGCTTCTCGCTCCTGACGCAGAAGCGCGATGCATATCTTGAGCTGATAGGCTTTGTGGATGCCCAGCTTTCTGTAAATGTTTTTACGGTGCGTGGCAATGGTACTTTCCGAGCAATTCCTTTGTTCAGAGATCTCACGGGGGCTGCTGCCATCTGCCAAGGCGTCCAAAATCTCCCGTTCCGTTGGCGTCAGCATATCATAGCCCACCAGGAACATCTCATAGGTTGCCGGATCGATCTCAGATTTCCGGAAGTAGGCCAGCCGCTGTGCATCAGCCTGCGCCGCTTCAAACTGTCCTTGCAGCGCCTCATTTTGATCCAAAAGCTGCGCGGCCTGCTCCTGCACGGTCTGCTTTTCCTGCTCCAGCGTGGTGATGATCTTCTCATTCTCCCGATCCTGCGCCTGCAGCGTAGCGGAGATTGGTTCAAAGTCCGAAAACGCCATCTGCTCGCCGCCGCGGTCCTCGTTCCGCAGCCGCTCCAGATCCCGATGTACCGGAGCAAGATACCGGCGCGCCAGATACAGACAGCAAACGATGGCAGAAAACAGCAGCAGCGCCGAAAGCAACACCGTCTGCATAATATTTTTGGCAACAGCGAGATTGTAATCCTCTTTCGGGATCAGCACCGCCAGCGTGTGGGGCGCTCCATCGCCCTTTGCCGTGGAAAGATTTTCTACCATGCCGACAAAGGAAAAACCGTCGCCGTTCAAGAACACAAGACCGTCACTCATGGGTTTAACGGTGAGTGTTTCCGGAGGAACATAGCAGAAGCCTTCCTCCGTATAGGTCATCAGGGCCGCTCCCGCATCCAAGGTATCACCGCTCTCCGTGGTCAGCAGGCAGGCGAGGCGGCTGAGGTTGGAGGGCTGGTCATAGCACGCGGAAAAGTAGGACTGGTTGATGGAGAAGCCACACATTCCATAGACCGTGCCATCTGCCCCGATCATGGGGATCGTCAGCAAAACCGCCTTTTCCGAGGTCCCCGGCAGGGTGACAAGGTCTGTGGTGCGGCGGGAATCGGCAATCGGGGCGGCAGCCTGTATGGTATGCTCCGCGTAATTGGGGAACTGCCCAATATGGAATTCCTGCGCCCACTTCCGGTGCGGCATGACATTGTGCGCTTTGCCCACGCTGGCAATGCCCCGGAACAGCAGCAGGTTATTGGTCACACGCCCCGCGTTTGCCCGTTGCACATAGAGGCCGCTGCGGGCATCTGCCGCATCCCCGTCGCTCATGGAGCTCTCCAAGACGACGAACCCGCCGGAGCAGTCCGCCTGCCGGACATACTGGCTCAGCGGCTCCAGCATAGCGTCCTCTATCGCTTTGGTCGCCTCCACATTCCCGTCCAAATCCTCAAAGGAGATGCCCTGCTGCTGCAGCGTGTCCTCCAGCAGCGCGATCATATCCTCGGATAGAAGGAGGCTCATAACGGAGACATTGTGCCACAGGGATTCCATATCGTTCTGAAAGATCTCCATTTGGAGATCCAGCGCCTTTTTGATCTCGGCCTTGGGACTGCTCAAGCGGCCAAACAGGGTGAGTCCCGCATAAAGCGCCGCAACCAGCAGCACCGCCAGCACGATCATGTAGCCGATGAGCTTATGCCGCATGGAGCGCTTTGCGTTTTTCAGATAGGACGATACCTGCATGGCCTTCACCTGCCTTGATGGAAAGTTACGGAAAAGTGATTTACTGGATGGAGCGGAACAGCGCCCAGGTCTCCTCCGCCAGCGCCTCCACATCCTCACCGGCAGCGGCCCGCCGGGGCAGCTCCTGCTGCATTTGCCGCAGCCCGTCATACAGGGTATGGACCCTGGAATAGTAATCCGTGAAGCGCACTTCGGCCAGCGGGGTATAGGTTTCCTGCATGGTCTTGAGGGCGGCGTAGAGATTGGCATAGCCCGGATCGGCAAATTCTACTTCGTCAATGGAATCAAAAGCCCCGTTTCGCACGGGCATATAGCCAGTAGAGGTCACGAAGTCCAGATTGCGCTGCTTCTCCGTCAGCCAATGGGCAAACAGGCTGGCGGCCTCCGCCTTCTGTTCGGTGGTCTTGTAGGCGCACAGGCCCACGCCCGCCTGGGTCATCAACGGCTCCGCCCCCGCTGTCATGGGCAGGGGGACCACCTGCAAGTCCATCGGCTCGCTGCGGCCGTCCTCATAGGTGACGGTATCATTATAATAGAGGATCGCCGCGGAGGAGCCAAGGCCGGAGAGCACCTCGCCGGTCATGACCTGGGTATTGGAATAGAGGTCGGACACCACGATATGTCCCTGAGCCAGCGCGCGGGCAAACTGCATCCAGCTCTCCTTAAAAACGGCGTTGTCGAAGTCATACCAGCCGTCTTCCGTGTAAAAATCCTCCGCGCCATGCTCCAGCGCGTTCAATTCCACGGCGCGGATGGGATAGTCCATGGCGCAGAAGGGCTCCGTACCGTTCGTCCAGTCATAGAACTTCCCAGCGGCGTCATAGAATCCCTCCCATGTGGAGAGGTCATTATAGCTTACGCCGGTGGCGGCGGAAAAGCGGGCAAAGCCCGTGCCGTTGAGCATGAGCAGCTGCGTGGATTTGGACAGGGGAAATACAAGCAGACTGCCGTCATCTGCTTTACCGTCCGCAAGGAAGCCGGACACAAACTCGCTCTGTTCCTGCTCCGTGAAATAGTCATTCCAGTGCAGCAGATTGTCCTCGCCCAGGGCGATGGCGTCCCCGATGTGGCAGGTGAAGAGGTCCGGCATCTCCTGCGCGGAATCCCCCTGTGTCTCTAACAGAAAGCCGCCGATCTTCGCGGCGCTGCTCAGTTCCGTCACCTTGACGCGGACGCCCTTCTCTTTCCCCTCGGTGCGGTTGAATTCCTCCACCAGCGTATCCATGGGGGAACCGGCCTGCTCGCCGTATACGTGCCACATCGTCAGCTCCACCGGCTCCTTGGCCGAGAGCAGCGACTTGTTTCCGCAGCCCGTCAGGGCAAATATCAGGATGAAAGCCATGAGAATGGCGTAACCTTGCTTTTTCATCGCTATGTCCTCCACACACAAACAGTTGTCCGTGAAAACGCTGTTTTCCGGTGATTTTTGAAAATATTTTTTCGTCCGTCTACCCTAAATTGAGGTTTTAGGGTATGACAAAACTCAAGATCTATGGTACAAAACGGGCAGATGGGGTGGCGAGATCGCCGTTCGGCCCCCGTCAATGAACAGAGAATCGCGAAAGGGGTATCCCTTTCGGTTGGAGCTTCGCTCCAACCGAAAGATCGCTCGACGCTCTATATCCTGTCGAGCCGACCGCTTCGTTAGGCATTGTAGCATATCCCACAACAGCTTTACAAGACGAAATGAAAAAAAGAAAGGAGAAATGCGGATGACGCAGGTACGGAAAACGGCGACCTACCGGGTCGTCACCGACTCAGGAGGCGACAGGATCTTTCGCTTCTACTGCGACTTCTCCGGCGAGCTGTGCTGCGTGAGCAAGCCCATCCGGGCGGACACGGAGGAAGCGGCGCTGGAGATCGCGTGGGAACAGGAGGGCAAGTGGGAGTTCAACCTCTGCCCCAAATGCGGGAAGTATGTCTCCTCCGCTATGTTCAATGTCAACGCGGGACTGTGTCTGGACTGCGCGCCGTGGGAGGACGAGTACCCTTCGTTCTGCCATCACTGCGGCGCACGGCTCCGGGAATCGGACACCTGCTTCTGCCCCATCTGCGGGGCGAAGCTGCAGGTGGGCGGCACAGACGGAAAGGAGGAAGCCAAATGACAGACTACGACCTGAGAACCCGGAAAGCCCTGCGCCGGGTGGTGCTGCTGGAGTACGGCTGCGGGCCGGATACGCTGCGGCGGCGCAAGATCTGCCCCAGCTGCGGCAGGGCCAACAGCGCCGACCGGACGGACTGCACCGACTGCGGCGCGCGTCTGCCAGAGATGACTCTCTATGACCTCTACCGTTCCCGCCACCGCTGCTGCCCCGGCTGCGGCGTGGCCGTCACCAACGTGGCGCGGTACTGCCCCGAATGCGGGGCACGGCTGCCCAAGGGAACGGCGAGACGGGAGGCGGCGGTATGAGCCTCTTCCGGAGGCGGGAGCCGCCCTTGCCGAAAGCGGCGGTGTGCTTTGCCTTGCCATTCAGAACGCGCCATGCGGTGGATTGGCTGAGAAATCTGGGCGGCTGCCGGCCGATAGGCGTCCTCTCGGACGATTGCGATGACGTGGTGTGGCAGTGTGCTGCCGAACAGGCGGACCTTCTGCTGCTGGAGACCGACTTCACCGAGGGCGTGGAGGACAAGGACGTATCCGCCCGCTGCGACATCGCCATCGAGGTGAAGCGCAAGCTGCCGGATTGCCGCGTCTATCTTATCTGTGAGGACGGACACCCGGAAAAGCTGGCCGCGCTGGAAAAGGCGGCGGAGCTGAAGCTCATCGACGGTTACTGCATCGGCGACCTTTCCGCGCAGCAGGTGCGTACATGGCTCGATGAGACAGAGGAAAGCATGAAAACGGCGGCATCCCCGCCAAAAAATCAAGAACCGGGAAGGAGGATCAAAGCATGAGACAACTGACACACAAGCGACTGACGGCGTGGCTCTTAACGCTCGTCATGGCGCTGAGCCTGCTGCCCGCCGCGGCACTTGCCGACGAGGTGGACGAAGACCTCAGCCCGCCTGCGCTGCAGGAGGACTACGGCTATGTGCGGCTGGTGTTCAGCGAGGGCGAACAGCTCGACCTGCACCACGGCGAGTACATCACCGAGCGCAGCCCCACGGCTGCGGTGCACGATGGCGCTGACGAGGACTTTATCGCCAACGGCGAGTACGCGGCACTCTATTACGAGGGCAGGCTGTATCACAAGGCCGCGCTGGACGGTGTGCGCATCGACGCGGACGCGGTTCTCCCCGCGGAGGACTTCGCGCTCGTACCGATGGGCGAGCTTGCCGCGCAAGCGCCCCCTTTGGGCGCGGAGCAGGTGGCTCTGACCGTTGAGGGAACCAACGAGGGAACCACCGAGGGAACCACCGAGGGAACCACCGGGGGAACCAACGAGCAGCAGGAGACCCTGCCCCCACCGACACCGGCAAAGGCCCCCCAGCTGGCGGCGAGAGGATCGGACGCCTTTGGTTCTATAGTTCTTGACTTTGGCAACGGTCAAACAATTACATTAAATGGCTACGATTATATCACCGAGTGCACGCCCAATGCCGAGGTAAAAACTGTTTCCGACTTTGATGCCCAAGAATTCAAAACAACCGGCAACTATGTGGCGTATATGTGCGGCACAGACCTGCACCTGAAGGGCAATCTCAACGGTGCGTGCATCAAGTTGAATGGTGTTGATGAAAGACTCTACTCCACTGTCTATGTGCAGGATGACACGACCATCAGCGGCAACAACTGCCTGCTGTTTAACTACGAAAAAGGCATCTTTCTGCACATCCGCCCCGGCAAGACACTGACCCTGAACCTGAAGAGCCCCGGCACCCATAAGTATCCAGGTGCCATCCGCACCCAAAGCGGCGGCGATGTGGAAATTTACGGCGGCGGTACGCTGAACATCAACTTTAACGGCAGCGGCAATACTGCCGTTACCAACGGCAAACTTGTACGCGGCATCCAAGCCGGAAATGTGACCCTGGGAAACGGCTATAAGACTGGGTTCGACGGCAGCCCCACCGTGAACATCAACTTGAATAACGGCGGGAGCAGCTACGAGGGCGATGCTGTCCAGGGCATCAGCACCAGCGATCTGACCGTGAAGGACAAAGCCAGGCTGAACATCGAGGTGACCGGGCGAGCCTTGGACCCCGAGACCGAGGGCTATTCCCGTCCCTCAAGCGGCCGGGTCAACATGGCCATCAACGTCGATCGAATGATGCTGCTGGACGATGCTTCGGTGGATATCATCTCCCATGCCAACGTCATCAGCGATATTTACCTTACGGGCAGCGGCGAGGTGCTGACGGTGAACACCACCGGCCACCTGAACATCAAAAACGAGGGCAACATTGACCGCTATCAGAAGGAGTCCGACGGCGTCGATCTTCGGGACCTCCCGCTTGCGAATATCAAAGCCCCTACAGGTGCCAGCGTGAAGTTTGAAAAGGCGCAGGAAGGCGTCTTTATCGACTCCTATGCAAGGTACATTGACCAATGGTATGGCAAGGACATTGCCGGGACCGGGGATCCCGCCCACCATTGGGCCATCGAGGGCAGTCTGGAGCTGGGCGCCGGAATGTACCGCGGCGACCACCGCGTGGGCGATTGGGAAGAGGTAAGCGGCAGCAGCAGCAGCTCTTACATCATTTACGGCACCGCCAAATTTATCTATAGTTCGCAGGGTGTGCACACCGTGAAGGTGTCCCGCGGCGTCGGCATGGCCAAAAATGGCGACTCAGACTACCCCACCGGCCTTGTGAAAGAGCCGGAATTCAACGACATCTACATCGTGAAGCAGGGCGACTGGCTGAATTTGACCGCACCGGAGGGGAAGGGCAGGTTCCTTTACTGGTATGACGCCACAAGCAATGAAAACACCGAGGGCGGCACGAAATGGAAGAACAAAACCCAGTACTTCCAGAATATCCAAGAGGATATGCTGCTGGTGCCGGTGTACGATGTCATGACCACGGAACCGACGCTGAGCCCGCTGCGCTATGCGGAGGGCGGCACAATCTTTTCGAACTACTCATGTCACGATCTGAACTTTGCTTACAATGGCACCGGTATTGATGATAGCCATGGTTTCCGGGTGCTTCTGGTGCCCGCCCGGCTGCCGAAATACGGCGAACCGGTGCAGTATGTCACCATGCTGGACGGAAGATATTGCGTTAGATTCAAGCCGGGAACGCTATTTGCCGATGCGAACCACCCCTCTTCAGGCGCTGCCTATAATTATATGAGCATTGCGCCGGGCAAGTACCGCATTGCGGTGGGCGACTGGGGCAAAGGCCGCGGTTACTGGTATTTCAGCGAACCCTTTGAATTCAATCCGCCCGTTGCCCCGCCCTATGTCACGCCGAAAAGCACATTTTTCCAGCAAGCCGGCAGCCAGCAGGTGACCATCACGGCGGAGCGTGGGGCAGATATCCAGTACCGCCAGTGGGACTACGACGCGAATGATTGGGACAGCTATCAAGACTACACCGGCCCCTTTACCGTTAACTACACCGCGGACCGGGATGCGCGCATTGAAGCCAAGGCCGTCGGCTCCGCAGATGGTGTTACCACCAAAGTGGAGTACGCCGTGCAGCCCACCGCCATCCCCACGGTGAAGTACGGCGACCGGGTGTTGGCTCATCCCGGTAGTGCCTATCCCGGCGAGAGATACTACTACAAAAGCATGGAGCTGCAGGTGGAGCCTCTCGAGGGCTATGACATCTACTATCGGGTAGGTTATGAGCCCGACGGACGCAATGGCTCCGAGACCTGCGGCACCAAGCTGGGGGAGGATGGCAAGGTCACCATCTCCGGCACCGGCACGGAGCAGGAATATGTTTATTTCAGAGCCCGCAAGAGCCTTCCCGGGAGAGAGGGCGAGTGGAGCAGAACGTCGGCTCGCCTCACCCTCAAGGAAGTAACCACCCTGCCTGTGCCGAATGTGACCTTCTACGATGGCGAGAACAAGGTCACGCCGGATTCCACCAACACCGTCTTCTTCCACGAAAAGCTGACGGCGGTGCTCTCCGAGACAACCTTCTGGCCCATCAATGTGGAAATGCGGTACAGCACGTCGAAGGTTGGTAGGTCCGAAGCCTATACGGTGCCTGTGGAATATACCTCGGAAGGGCATTTGCGGGTGTCCGCAGGGGCGACCCTTGCCGACGGCAGCAGCGCATCAGATGGTTCTAATTCGGTGCTCTACACCATCCAGCAGGATGCCAGCCACGTTAAAAAGATGGTGTCGACAGGGTCGACAATTAAGCTGTTCAATCCGCCTACGAGTTCAAAACCGCTTAAAGAGGATTCCATCATAAATTCCGCTTGGAAATATAACATCTATGTAGGCGCACAGCTCAAGGTGATTACTCCCATCAAGCAAAATGGGTTGCCTTTTTACAAATGGAAGGCTGACCCCGATGTGGTGGTATTCAGCGATCCGCACAGCCCAGCGACCACCTTCACCATGCCGGACAAGGATTTCACCCTGACAGCGGTATACAAGGCACTCCCCACAGAAGGTATTAGCCAAAACACCAATATCGACCTTGATGCGGGTAAGCCCGCCGGGAAGAGTCTGTCACTGCGGTCGGGACCTAATGATATGTTCAGCGAGTGGCGTCACCTGAAATACCAGTGGTATGAGGGCGACAGTGCCAGCGGCACACCGCTGGATAACTTTGATTCCTTCGAGACCGGCAAGACCTACACCGCCCGGGTGACGATCACCGTCACCGAGGGATGTACCTTCGCAGACGGGGCAGGGGTGCAAACCATGACCAGTCCTTCTAATGGATTCATTAGAGTGGCCGAGGGGAAACTTACCCGTGCGGACAACAAGAGTATTGCCTTCGACCTGCACCTGCTCACCAAGCCGGAGCTGACGATGGAGCTGGCCCCCGGTGATACCCTGCCAACAGCGGCTGATTTGACCGCCCAGCTTCCCGGTTTCACCGTCACGCCGACTTGGCAGGATGGTGCGACAACGGCTCCCGATAGTGCCACCACAATGACTATCAGCAAACTGGAGATCAGGCCAGTGGATGGCAGCTGTCAGCTGGCCAACTGCAGCGTGTGGATCAACGGCACGGAGCACACCGGGAAATACGGCCATGGCAGCAGCACGCTCACGCTGACGAATATCACCCTCCCGGTCAAGCCCGAGGGCGTGAGCGTCAGCGGAACGGTGACCAGCTACGGCAGTGAAACCGACACCATCACCGTGCAGCTCATTGAGGCAGGGCATACCGAACCGTCCTATGAAGACATCGTGCCCGGCAACAGCGGTAGCTATTCGATCCCCACCGTCCCCGCCGGGACTTACACCCTGAAGGTGATGAAGAAGGGCCACGCCCCGTGGACGGAGGAAATCACCGTAGGAACCGACAACGTTGCCAAGGATGTGACCATCTATCTTTACGGAGATATCAATGGTGACGGGTTTGTAAAAGCGAATGATAAAGCCTTTTTAGCTCGTTATTTGGCATACTGGCCAGGATATGAGACCCTGCCAGTATATCCGGCAGTAGCGGATTTGAACGGTGACGGCTTTATAAAAGCGAATGATAAAGCCATTTTGGCCCGCTATTTGGCATATTGGCCGGGATATGAAACATTACCAATAACCTAAAACATTTTGAGGAGGAAGTGTGTAATGAAAACTGCACCTCGTAAAATCATAAGCATTTTTTTGGTGGCACTGATGTTGTCTTCAATGTTGCCAACAACGGTTTTCGCGGCGACAGCACCAAAGGTAACCGCCGCGTCCGTCGAAAAAGAAATGATTGCCGGGGAAACCGTGGATGTGGATGTCGTGCTTTCCGACAATCCCGGCATCACTGGCGGTAGTGTGAAAATTACATTTGAAAAAACGAAACTCAAACTGACCAATGTTACGAACAGAAGTGAAACCATTACATCACCTTACGACGGCTATACTGTCTTCCCGATTACCAATGGAATCTATGGTCTTAGCTGGGATGGAGGGTTACTGGGAGAGAACCTTACAGGGAATGGCAGAATTGCCACACTGACTTTTGAAGTGCTTGACACCGCGACTGTGGGCGACAGCACGATTACAGTTTCTGATGTGGATTTCACAAATTTTAACTTAGATGTTTTGACTGGCACAGGTGTAAACGGTAAAGTCACGCTGTATTCCAAGCTCACCGGCGACCTGCCCGTTGCCATCGCCAAGCCCGAGAAGGGCGTTACGCCGGAGACTGCCATCAGCGGTACGAACTACACCGGCAGCATCGCTTGGACTCCGGCTGTCACTGGCGGAAAGTTTGCGGCCAACACTGAGTACACCGCCAATGTGACGCTGACTGCCAAGGACGGCTATCAGTTCGCCAGCGATGTGAACCCCACCGTTACGAATGCAACCAGCGTCACGGATAAAAATGTTGCTGATGCCGGCAAGACCCTCACCTTCAAGGCCAAGTTCCCCGCGACCGGCAATAAGACCCTGAAGGGGATCAAAATCATTACCAACCCTGCGCTGACACTGGCTGTCCCCACGGCAGCGCCCAATGCCACGGCGACCAACGAGCGGTCGCTTGCTGTCACGGGTGTTTATGATGACGGCTCCGGCGGCCCGGTGGCGGCCACTTGGAAAATCACTACAGACCCCAAACCCACCGGCGTGACGCTGGTAGGCAGCACCCTGAAGGTCACCAATGAAGCCGAGGCCGGCAAGGTTCGGGTCGAGGTCGCCTTCGATAGCTTTACCGATGCCGAATTCGTGACCATCACCAAGGACGCTCCGGTTGAGAGTGCCATCGTCCTCACGGCTCCTGCCTCTACCACCGTGGCGGTTCCCAAAAGTGATACTCCTAACGAAATCGATCTGCCTACCGCGATCGTCTATGACCAGTACGGCAAGCCCATGACCGGCACATTCTCTATCACCTATGAGATCGTGGATACCGCTCCCACCGGCGTAACGCTGAATACTGCTGGCGGGAAAATGAAGGTATATCGGGCTGCTCAGGACGGCGAGGTGACGGTCATAGCTAAACTCGGCACTACCCTGACATCCGACCCGGTGACCTACACCATCACCCGCGAGACGAGCCAGGTGACATCTGTGAGCGTGATCGCACCAGAGTACATCATGTATGTCCCCAAGGTGACTAAACCCGGCACACAGAACCAGGTGTCTCAACAATTCAACCCAGCTAAGGTGCTCGATCAGTATGGCCAAGAGATGACCGGGCAGACGGTTACCTGGAATGTCGCCAATGACGCCGGTAATTCCGTCACCGGCGTGAGCATCGATAATAACGGCAAGCTCACCGTGACCAACGAGGCACCGGCCATCACAGTATACGTTACCGCCACATGCAGCAGCATTGTGAGTAACAAATCAAAAGTGACCATCAACAAGGATGCGGCAAAGGCCACCCTTGTGGAGATTTACAATCAGGCGGACGGGGCCCCGGAAACCAGTCTCCTTATTCCCGCCGCTACCTTCACGAACAGCGAGGCCTACACGGCCAAGGTTTATGACCAGTACGGCGCGGAAACGGGCGGGATGGTTGACTGGGCACTCGTCCCGGCCACGGTTCCCGGTGTGGAGCTGGATACGACCACATCTACCGGCAACGCTATCCTGAAGGTATATAGTACCGCCGCTCCCGGAACCACCTTCAAGCTGAAGGCCACCACTGCCACCCCTGGAACCTCCGGTGTCAAGGAGCTGGACATCACCCTCACCAACAAGACCCCGGCCTCCGTCACCACCGCACCCAAAGCCGTTGAAAACTTGAAGTATACCGGCGACGAGCAGGCGCTGGTGACTGTGGGCGCTGCCAACGGCGGTACGATGCAGTACAGTCTGGGAAGCTCCTCTTGGAGCACCGAAATTCCCACTGCCAAGGATGCCGGTACCTACAGCGTGCAGTATAAGGTCGTGGGCGATGCTACCCACACCGACACCACCCCGGTCACCCTTGAAGTCACCATCGCCCCCAAGACGCTGACCAAGGCTGATCTGACCCCCACCGGTTCGACCTCCAAGGTCTATGACGGCACGACCAACAGCAGCATCCCCGTGGGCGTGAAGGTAGGAGTCCTCTACGGTGCGGATACTCTCTCCATCACCGGCTCCGCTGTGTACAACAGCGCCGATGTCAACGAGGCAAACACCATCACCTTTACCCCCAATGCCATCACCACCGGCAACTATCGGCTGGCAGCCTCCGAGGTGCTGACCATCCCTGATGCGAAGATCACCCCTAAGGATCTGACCGTCACGCCCAACGCCGGCCAGAGCAAGAAGTTCGGCGCGGTGGATCCCACGCTGCACTCCACCAACAGCGGTAGAGTTCCCGGTCAGATCCCCGACTTTACCGGCGCACTGAGCAGAGCCGAGGGCGAGGATGTGGGGCAGTACGACATCACGCAGGGCACACTGGCACTGATGGATCATTTCAGCTCCGGCTTCAAGGCCAGCAACTACACGCTGAAGATGGTTTCTCCCGCTGAGAAGTTTGAGATCACCAAAGCTGACGCCCCGACGCTGAAGGATATCACCGACAGCCAGAAGTACACCGTGACCACCGAACAGAACAAGGATATCGGCACTGCCGGTATGCCCGCCAACGCCGGTACGCTGACCTATGCCAAGGGCACCGCGAAAACGACCGGCACTGTGAAGGTCGACAGCTGGAGTGTGGATGCAACAACCGGCAAGGTGACCTACACCCTGTCCGGCGGCGCAGCCAGTGATACCGTCACCCTGCCCGTAACCATCACCTCCGCCAACTATAACGATGCTACCGTCAATGTGGTCATTACCCTCACCAAGCCTTCTTCCTCCGGCGGTGGCGGCAGCTCCCACTCTTCCCGCTACACCATTACCGTGGACAGCGTGAAGCACGGCACCATCACCGTTTCTCCCAAGTCTGCCTACAAGGGCGACACCGTGACCATCACCGTGAAGCCCGACAAGGGCTATGAGCTGGATACCCTGAAGGTCCTGGATAAGGACGGCGACAAGGTGAAGATCACCGAGAAGAAGGGCAAGTACACCTTCACCATGCCTGCCTCCAAGGTCACCATTAAGGGTAAGTTCGTGGAGGAAGCTCCGGAGCAGATCTTCGCGGACGTTCCCGTGGACGCTTACTGCTATGAGGCCGTCAAGTGGGCGGCCAGCGAGGGCATCACCGGCGGCATCGGCAACAACCTGTTTGCCCCTGGCCTTCCCTGCACCCGCGGCCAGATCGTCACCTTCCTGTGGCGCGCGGCCGGTTCTCCCGCTCCCAAGAGCATGAGCAGCTTCGCGGATGTTGCCGAGGACGCTTACTATGCCAAGGCTGTGGCGTGGGCCGTTGAAAACGGCATCACCGGCGGCACCGGCGACGGTAAGTTCAGCCCCGACGCAACCTGCACCCGCGCACAGGCAGTGACCTTCCTGTATCGCGCCTCCGGCAGCCCTGCTGTCAGCGGCAGCGCGGCCTTCAGCGATGTGGCGGCTGACGCTTACTACGTAAGCGCGGTCAAGTGGGCTGAGAAGAACGGCATCACCGGCGGTATCGGCGGTGGTCTGTTCGGCTCCGGCAACAACTGCACCCGCGGCCAAATTGTGGCATTCCTCTGGCGGGACATGGCTGAGTAAAGCAGCTGCCAGTTCATCTATACATGATTCCACATCAGGCAAAGGACAGCGCAGCAGACGGTATTATAATCGTCTGCTGCGCCGTTCCTTTTTCGCCATAGGAAACTTTAAACCTCTATGCATCAACTCAAACCTTTTCCTCGTAAGTGCTCAATAACCACCCGCATTTCCAAGGTAAGCGTAAAATCTAACCACGTATAAAAGGCCGCCATCTCAAGGAGCCGTTCACTATGCGTGGACTCTATGCTCTATACGGGGTATTCTCTCATTTTCACGGGAAATCTTCAATCCGCCGCTGCGTTTGACGGTTACGCCCTTCATTCCGCCGACTCGTTCCGTTGAAAATTCAAATAGCGGGTACCCTGAAAGGTCAGCTCCCCTGAGTCTCCTTCCGCCAGCATGCCGTATTCCGTGCCGGAAACCAGAAACTCTATCCGGTCGCCGCTCTCTACCTGAAAGGTGGCGTAATAGCTGGTAGCGGTATGGGTATGATACATCCCATTTCCCTGGTGATGATGGTGGTGAGAAACAGCGGTACGCCGGGATACCACCTTGGCAGGAACGGACAGCTTCGGTGAATGATTATTTTTGTTCCATTCACCTATACCGCGAACCATTGCTACGATAATAATGCCAAACACCAACACAAATATAACAGGAACCATGATCCGCATGATGCTGAAAGTCATACCAAAGCCCGGGTATCCTCCAAAGCCTATCATAAACGAACTCCTCTCTTTACGGAAGCCTGGGACCTCCTGCAGGAGGCCCCAGGCAGATTTTATGTTCGGTTAAGTCATCACACCTGCTGCTCCGGCGCGTCCGCGGAAGCGGCCGCCGCGTCAGGCTGGGCCTGGGGCGTTACCGTCACCTGCACCGGCTGGGAATTGCCCGCCGCCAGCTTGCCGCCCAGGGCGCCTGCCAGCAGGCTCTTGAGGTCCAGCCCCATCCCGGCGCTGATGCCCTCGGTGACCTGAGTGGTACCGTTGACGATGTCGCTGAGGAGCTTGGCGCTGTTGCCCTCGCCGTACATGGTGATCTTATCCACCTTGCTGAGGGGCTCCGCCACGTTCTTGGCGATCTCCGGCAGGGCGTTCATGATCATCTCGATCACAGCGGCCTCGCCGTACTTCTTCATGGCCTCCGCCTTCTTGTCGATACCCTCGGCCTCTGCCAAGGCCTTGGCCCGGATGGCTTCGGCTTCCGCCTGACCCACGGCGGCGATACCGGCAGCTTCCTGCTCCTTGGCGAAACGGGCAGCCTCGGCGGCCTTCTTGGCGGCTTCCGCCGCCTGCTCCTGTTCATAGCGGACGGCTTCCGCGTCTTTTTGCCGCTGGTACAGGGCGGCCTGGGCCTCCTGCTCCTTGCGGTAACGGTCGGCGTCGGCAGCGGCGCGGACCTCGGCGTCCAGGGACTGCTTCTTGACCTCGACTTCCTTGCTCTTCAGCTCGGCTTCGCGCTCTGTCTTGGCAATCTGGGCATTGACGGTAGCCGTCTCAATGGAGCGCTGCTGCTCCTGCTGCTGGATGGTGTAGGCGGCGTCGGCCTCGGCCCGCTTAGTATCCTCCTGCACCTTCAGTTCAGACTGCTTGATCGCCAGATCATTCTGCTTCTGGGCGATGTGCATGTCCGCCTCCACCTGGGCATCATTGGACGCCTTGGCAGCCTGGGCCTGGGCGATGGCAATATCCCGCTCTGCCTCAGCCTTGGCGATAGCAGCATCCTTCTGGATCTTGGTCATGTTGTCCTGGCCCAGGGAGTTGATAAGGCTGTTTTCATCGGTGACACGCTGGATATTGCAGGAGATGATCTGGATGCCCAGCGCGTTCATATCGGTCTGGGCCTTGGACTGCACCTCGTCGCCGAACTTCTTACGGTCATTGCAGATCTCTTTCAGAGTGATGGTGCCGATGATCTCACGCATGTTGCCCTGCAAGGAATCCACGATAGCCCGGTTGAAGTCGTCCTCCGTCATATTCAGGAAGTTCTTCATGGCCAACTGGATGCCCTCCGGGTCTGTCATCACCCGCACCTTGGCCACGGCGTCCACGTCCACGCCGATGAAGTCCTGGGTGGGAATATAGCCTTCAGACTTGATATCGATGGAGATCTGGCGGACGATCAGCTTATCCACCCGCTCCAGGAAGGGGATCTTGATGCCGGCTTTACCGATGAGCACCTTGGGATGCTTCCGCAGGCCGGAGATGATGTAGGCCACGTCGGGGGGTGCTTTCACGTAGCCCATCAGGAAAATGAGAATGACCAGGATCACGGGAATCGCAATGGGAATTGCCTTCAGTAAAATGTCCATGTGGTTCTCCTTTTCTATTTCAATATTTTTAGGGATAACTTGTCAAAAGGCGCTTCCAAGCTCCGGCTTGGGAGCCGCACCGCCGGAGATCTCCCGGTAAAACGCGGCGATAGCGGCCATCTCATAAGGCCGCAGGGCCAGATTGCCGATGCCCAGCGTCAGAGCACACAGGATGCTCCAGCCGATAAAGCTGAATTGCAGGCAGAACAACCGCCAGCGGTTCCCCGCCATCATAGCCTTGGACTGTGCGATGGCCTCGCTGGCCGTCAACTCCGGGTGTTCTGCCAGGATATAGTCCGTCATGGCGTAACTATAGCCGGCTACGATGCCGGGAATGACCAGCAAAAGCGTCCACAGCAGAATATATACCGTTTGGAGCAGCCGAGCCATAGCAACGGTCTTCCAGTTGGGGAAGTAGGAAAACAGCGTTTCAAAGGTTGTCTTTTCTCCGGCGGTCAGGTTCAGGTTGAACCGGGCATAGCCCACTTCGATAACACTGCCCAGAATGAAATACAGGACCCCCAGCACGATTGCCGCTAAGATCAGGTAGATCGCGCCGCCAACCAGAACTGCCCGCAGTCCCGGTGTGATCCCGTCCCCCCAAGAGTAGATGGTCTGTCCGGCATATTGAATATTCGCGTTCAGGCTGCCGCCGGTAAAATTGATCTTAAATTCAGGTCCGCCGGAAGTGGCTCCTCCCAGAATCGCCGCCACCAATCCCACCAGAATGGCCAACGGCCATTTCCCCTGAAGCGCCGCCCTGGCTTCCTGCCTAAAATCTGCCGCGTATTTCATTAGCTCTCCCTTTCCGCCCCATGGGCTCCCCCACTATATTTCTTTTCTGCAAGGACTCTCACTTTTATAGACGGTTCCAATCCTAATTTTGTTGCATATTTTCCGTCTTTTCTCAATAATTCCATCAAGTGGATGGTCAACAGCCGCTCTCTGGCCCCATGGCCCTCAGCTCCTTTTCCGGTTTTTGGAACGCCGCCCCTTTGCTCGAGAATAGCGTACAGCAAAAGGACGGCGGAATACATCATAGAATTGGAAAGATACAGCAGTTTATTTTCACTTTCGGAGCAAAATACTCCTTTCAGGTTTTCTTCCGGCTCCGATACGCTTCATACTGCGCCTCATCAATCACACCGGCAGCCAGCATCTTCTCTGCCCAGAGCTGCAAGGTCTCCACCGTAATGGAAATGCGTTCCAGCTCCTCCTGAATGTATAGAAAATCCTCCAGCTCATCATCGGAAATTTTGCCGTCAGCCGTGATTTCAATAAGCCGGTCCTTCCGCTTATTCATCGCGTTTAAAGATGCCAGCATTTCCAGCACGATCTGAGACAGGTCCTTGATCTTGACCTCCGGCACATACTCCTGCCCGATGGGACACTGATTGGCGCAGTAATAGTTGCACAGGTCCGGCTTTTTATATTTCTCTGCCATTGTACGCACTTCATCCGGATGCGGAAAAGAGCGCTCGTTCTCAATCTTTTCTATACGCTCCGGCGGAATGGATTCTAACAGTTCACTCGCGGTCTCTCTGGTAAGCTTCAGATTTTCTCTGGTCAACTGATATATATTTTTATTCTCTCTGGTGGAAACTCTCGCCATAGCTGTACCCTCACGATCTCAAGTTCAGTTTATCGCTATATAGACAACTTATCACAAAAAGTCTCATTCATTATATTACTCAACGATATCTAACGCAATCCCCGAAAGTCTTTTTACAGGGGAACAACGTGTGGCTTATGTCCCAATGCCTAAAGGCGGGGGGATTACGCCATAACGCCTCCCTCTCGACTGCTTTTCAACGGGGAATCAGTGGTAAACGATACCGTACATTTCATCGCATCAGCCGCATCTCCTTCTCAAACTGCTCCATCGCCTCCTGTCGGCTGGGAACTTGCGCAAGTGTACAGGAAAACTGTTGGCCGAACAGAGGCTGGGACAGTGTCTCCACCCAATGCGTCAGCACCTCCGGAGTGAGGGGGCGCTCCTCCCGGAGAAAGATCACCCCGTAATAGGGCGGTACAGACAGGGAAAGCAGCTGTGTCAGTGGGACACCGCTCCGGACGGAAGCGTTGCAGAAACGCGTCTCCGGTGAAAAACGCGGATAGTACAGCGCCCCAACGAACCAGTCCTGTTCACCGTTTCTGAGCCGCTCCGCCTGCTCCAGAAAGCCCGGATGAGCCGGACTGTCCGGCTCCACAAACTCACCGTCCCGGATCATCTGGCGAAGCGCGGGGAGGTTATAGAAATCAAAGTGGAAAAAGGACGCCTCTCCCGCCTCGTCCTCGGTAAGAGAAAATTCAGCCGCATGGAAAGGTTCCCAGCCCTTGCCGCAGCGGAAATAGCCCCACCAGTAGTTCCAGTCACGAATATGCAGATATTTTTTTGATTTGCAACCCATAGATGTACTCCATTCTAACAATGTCGACACAAGAGGAAATCACAAGAAACTCTCCACCCAGTACTAACAAAAGTCTTTTCTAAGTCCGTCCTTTTTTCAAGAAAGGTGCTCAAAGGCAGTGCGGTGATCTTCTTATCTGCTCACCGGAATGGATATCTCGAAAACGGCGCCGGTCTCTCCGTTATACGCGCGGATCGTCCCTCTATGCAGATGGATGATCTCCTTGGTCAGGGCAAGGCCGATGCCGGATTTTCCGCTCCGCCCCATGTAGAAGCGATCAAAGATGTGGGGAATATCTTCCTCGGCGATGCCGTCCCCGTCATCCTGTATCCGGATGGTCACGTGCCGCTTGTCCGCGCGGCAGGTCAGGCGCAGCTCGCTGCGGGCATAGCGTACGCCGTTAGATAGGATATTGGTAACTGCTCTGCGCAGCTGGGTATCGTCGCAGCTGACCATAACGGGCTCCTCAGGGAAGTCCGGCACGATGGCGATGCCGCTGGCGGCTATCGGCTCAACGGCGCGTATGCCGTCGTAAAGCAGT